>WNFC01006522.1_pt1 | contig 12831 bp, 8 predicted proteins | sample 5400541 | NCBI WGS metagenome assembly WNFC01 (sample SAMN13153342, study PRJNA577476) | soil metagenome | isolation source: 120 cm saprolite under Douglas fir tree site 2 hole 2 replicate 1 | place: USA:California | collected 2015-04-18
GATGTAGGCCTCCGTGCGCGGATCACCGGGGGTGGTGAAGAGCTGCGGCGTGGGGCTGAACTCGATGAGCTGACCAGTGAGCAGGAAGGCAGTGAAGTCGCTGATGCGCGCGGCCTGCTGCATGTTGTGGGTAACGGTCACGATGGTGCAGAGATCCTTCAACTGCACCAGCAGCTCTTCGATTTTGGCGGTGCTGATGGGGTCGAGCGCCGAACAGGGCTCGTCGAGAAGCAGCACTTCGGGCTCGACGGCGAGGGCACGGGCGATGCACAAGCGCTGCTGCTGGCCGCCGGAAAGTTCGTACGCGGACTTGTGGAGGTGGTCTTTCACTTCGTCCCAGAGGGCGGCGTGGCGCAGGCTTTTTTCGACGGCTTCGGAGACGGGGGCCTTGGAGCCGTTGATCCGCAGGCCATAGGCAACGTTGTCGAAAATGGACTTGGGGAAAGGATTGGGGCGCTGAAAAACCATGCCGACGCGGCGGCGATACGAAGTAACGTCCTGGGTAAGGATGTTCTGGCCGTCGAGAAGAATTTCGCCTTCCAGGCGGGCGCCGCGCACGATCTCGTACATGCGATTCAGGGTGCGAAGCAGAGTGGACTTGCCACAGCCGGAGGGACCAATGAGAGAGGTGACCTTGTTGGTGGCGATGCCCATGCTGACATCGAAGAGAGTCTGCTTGCTGCCATAAAAGAAATTGACCTTGGAAATGGTCATGCGCATGGAGAGGGCCGCGGACGCCTCTCGCGCCGCCGGACTGGTCGCGATGGGAGGTATGTTCACGGACAAAACTGACCTCACAGAAGCGTGCATAGGTTAAGACCTCGGAACGGCAATGCCCCGGGAAAGAATCGCCCGGGCGACGATGTTAATGACAAGAATTAAAACAAGCAAGACGAGCCCCGCGGCCCAGGCCTGCCGGTGCCAATCATCGTACGGAGCGAGGGCATAAGTAAAGATCATCACCGGCAGGGAAGCCGTGGGATGAGTCCAGCCAGGGCTCCAGAATTGATTGCCAAGGGCGGTAAAGAGGAGCGGGGCAGTTTCACCGGCGACGCGGGCGAAGGCCAGCAGAACGGCAGTCAGGATGCCACGATAAGCGGCAGGCACGATGACGGTGGCAATGGTCTTCCATTTGCTGGCGCCGAGGGCCATGGCGGCTTCGCGCAAAGAGTTCGGCACGGCGCGCAGAAATTCTTCGGTGCTGCGAAGGGTGATGGGGATCATCATCAGGCCAAGAGCGAAACCGCCGGCAAGTGTGGAGTATTGCTTGAAAGGGTGAACGACCAGGCTGTAAGCAAAAATGCCGATGACGATGGAGGGCACGCCGTTGAGCAAGTCAGCAGCATAACGGACGATGAAAGCGGTGGTGCCGCCGCTGAATTCGGCGAGATAGATGGCGCCAAAAAATCCGATGGGAACACCAAAGATAGTAGCAAGCAGAAGCATCTTGGCGCTGCCGAGAATGGCGTTGGCCAAGCCGCCGCCGGTTTCACCGACGGGAACGGGCAATTTGGTGAAGAAATTCCAGTTGATGGAAGCTCCGCCATGAACAGCGAGATATCCAAGAATGAGGAAAAGGACGGAAACGGCAATCAGGGCGCACACGCCGGTCATGGTCAGCATGAAGCCGCTCACAAATTTGCGCCAGCGAAGGCGAGGGCTCATGCGTGGCCCAGTCCGCTGCCGCGCTTGGACGTGGCAACGATCAGCAAGCGCGCAAAGCCGTTAAGGATGAAGGTAAGGATGAAGAGCACCAGGCCAAGCTCGATCAAAGATTGCGTATGGAGATCGCCGGTGGCTTCGGTGAATTCATTGGCGATGACGGCGGCAATGGAATAGCCAGGAGAAAAGAGCGAAGCGCTGATGACGGGGGTATTGCCGATCACCATGGTGACGGCCATGGTTTCGCCGAGGGCCCGAGCAAGGGCCAGGAAAACGGAACCAAAAATGCCTGCGCGGGCAAAGGGAACGACCACTTTCCATGTGGATTCCCAGCGCGTGGCCCCGAGAGAGAGGGCGGCTTCACGCTGGTCGCGCGGCACAGAGAGAAGCACTTCACGGGAGACGGAAATGATATAGGGGATGACCATGATGGCGAGGACGATGCCCGCGGTCAGAAAGCCGACGCCGTAGGCCGGGCCTTGAAATAAGGGGAGGAAACCCAAGGAATGTTTGAGGGCCGGCTGAACGTATTGACGCATCAAGGGAACGACGATGAAGACGCCGAGCACGCCGTAGATGACGCTGGGGACGGCGGCGAGAAGATCGATGAAAAATTCGAGCGTGTCGGAAACTCTCGCGGGGGCCAGCTCGGCAAGAAAAATGGCGGCGCCGATGCCGAGGGGCACGGCGATCAACAGAGATACCGTCGCGGTGACGAGCGTGCCGTAAATGAAGGGCAGAGCGCCGAACTGTTCGAAGATGGGGTCCCAGACCGAGGTGCGAAAAAAATTGAAGCCGAACTTATGGCGCGGGAGAACCGAGCCTTGCCACAATTCGAAAACGAGGAGGAGAGTGACGAGCACAACGGAAGCAGCGAACAGAAAGGTGATCAGCCGCGCGATTTCATCGCCTTGGCGGAGCCGAGAAAGAAACGAGCGCGAGCCCGCGACGGGGCCCGCGCTCGGCACGGTGCTAGTCGTTGTTGCCATGTCACTGGACGTTATTCAGGGCCTTCAGTTCCTTTGCGACGACTTCCTTCGGAAGCTTTGCATAGGATAGGGCCTCCGTGTAGTTCTGTCCGTCCGCGAGCATCCACTTAACGAAGCCCTTGATGGCGTCGCGCTTGGTGGCATCGGAGAACTTAGCGGGAACGAGCAGCCAAGTAAAGCTGGAGATGGGATAGGCCGTCTTGCCAGGAGCGTCCGTAATGGAAACGCGGAAATCGTCCGGCATGTTCTTCGCCGCACCAGCCGCCGCGGCAGTGACGCTCGCAAGGTCTGCCTTGACGAAAGCGCCCGAGGAATTTCTCACCCGACCATAAGGCATGTTGTTCTGGATCGCGTAGATCAATTCGACATAGCCAAAGGAATTGGGCGTATTCTTGATCGTGCCGGCAACGCTCTCATTGCCCTTGGCGCCTAGACCCACGGGCCAATTGACCGACGCACCCTTGCCAACTTTGGTTTTCCACTCCTCGCTGACCTTTGAAAGATAGTCGGTCCAGATGTAGGTTGTACCGCTGCCTTCCGAGCGATGCACCACGACGATGTCGTTTGCGGGGAGGTTCACTCCTTTGTTCGGGCCGGAAATCGCGGGATCATTCCATTTCGTAATCTTGCCCAAGAATATACCTGCGATAGCGTCCTGGGTGAAATTGAGTTCTGCAGTCATGCCGGGAATGTTGTAAGCCGGTACGTCAGCGCCGAGGACCGTTGGGAAATGCAGAATCCCAAAGCCGTGCTTATCCTGGAAAGCCTTGAGCTGATCGTCGTTCATCGGGCCATCGGTGGCGCCGAAATCCACGGTGCCTTCGGTGACCTGCTTGATGCCGCCGCCGGAGCCGATGGATTGATAGTTGATTTCAAGATTGGCGTTTTTCTTGTGGTATTCGTCAAACCATTTGGAATACATGGGGTAAGGAAACGTTGCGCCGGCACCGGTGATCGAGAGCACGCTATCCGCCCACAAAACGCCTGCGACGGCGAGAACTACCAAGAGCAATCCAGCGATTCGTTTCATGCTTCATCTCCGTCTGAAATATTTGTCTTTTCCCGGGAATGCCAAGTATGTGCCTCGATTGTTACGGCATTGTTACAAGAGGTTCATGGTTGCTTGAATCGGCGGCCCTCTCGGCTCGACACCAGGACCTAAGGCTCTTCAGATGAGGGATTTAAAGCGGTGCGACGGGCGGAACAAATAAAAAGGGCAGCTCGGTGAGGAGCTGCCCCTTCCCGTCCCCAGGGGAGGGACGGACCGCACATTGCCTGACCTGGACTACGGCAGGTAATAGCGGAAAGACGTCCAGACCATGTTGTCGACAGCTTTGGGTGAAAGACCGGCACTCCCTGCCGTTAGACCACCACTTCCGGACCAGCCGGTCCTGGTCAAGTAGGAATAGGTCATGCCCCAGCGGAAGCCACCCTTTGGTCCCTGGTAAAGCTTATGCCAAAAGCCAAGTGTGCCTTCAATGACGATGCGAGCGTCGCCAGCGCAGGTTCCCCCGGCGCTAGGTAGAAGTTGGGTCGCAGGAGGATTCTCCGTGCTGCAACCCGTGTTGTTCGCGGCTCGGTTGCCGTAACCGCCGATACCGCTGATGGAACGCACGACAGCTGTCGTCGTGGTCACATTACCACCACCCGCAGGAGCGACTGTCGTTGTCGTGGCTTTCACACTGGCATACCCCGTGTAGGCGGCGCGAGCGGCATACTCGGCTCCGCCGTAGCCATAGATGTCCAGCTTTGGCGTTGGGTGGAACTCGAGGATGCCGAGGCCATGTCCGGTGCGAATCGGAGCGAGCGTGCCGTCTGGACGCGCAGTGGCGTCCGCCAACTGCGATGAACCGAAACGGCCGATACCGTCGCCATAGACGCCCTTGACGCCAAAATCAAGCTTCTTCGCGAAGAGTGGGACGCGGAAGCTGGCTCCGCCGCCTCCGCCAGTGCGTGAATCATTGAAGGCTCCAGCGGAAGTAGGCGCTGTAGCCCCCGGAGCGGCAGCGCAACCGATTTGTGGTCCGCTGTAGGTCGTCGTCCCTGTAACCGTCCCGGGCGCGACATCGCTAACCACCGCGCAAGGATAAATCCGGGCGCGCAGCTGGCTGACGATGCCGAATACTTCATAGTGCCCCCAGCCAGGGTCCAGGGCGGCCTTGACGACGACGTCAGGGGCTCTATTCTGTGCATATCCGGTGGTGTCGAAAGCATTATTGAGTCCGCCGCCGTTTCCGGGAGCTGCGTACCAAAAATTCTGTGAGGTGGCGCCAGTGGCGGTGGTGAAGGTAGAGAAGCCGCGACCGCCGAGCGTTGTTTGCGGACCTTCGATGGAGACGCCGAGAGTAAGTTTATTGTCGAGAAGACTCTGGGTTGCGCGGAGCCCATAGGCACGCTGCCAAGTGAAGCCAGCCACATACTGCGGGTCGATCATCATGGGCAACGCTTCCCCGCGGTTTTGAATGCCTTTCCTATTTTCCGTGGCAAGACTCCACATCTGGCCACCGGTGATGGAAAAACCGCCGTCGAAAGCAGCTTGCGCCCAGAGTTGGCGCTGCCGGAAAACGTAGCTGTTGCTCTGACGATTGTTGGAGGTGGTGCCGGCGCCGAGGAAGTCCATTTCGAAGTAGCCGGTGAGCTTGGCGGTTCCAACCTTGGACTCGGCCAACATGGTGGCGCGGGTCTGGCGAGCAGAGAAAACATTTTCGGAAACTTTGCTGAGCGCGTTGCCGGGGAAGGGGATTCCATTGAGTTGGGTGTTGATATCGGCACTCTCTGCGCGCTGGCGATAAACCGTTTCCGCTGCGATGAAGCCGCCGGGTGTGAGGCTAACACCCTTGTACTTGATCGCGGACGGGCCGTCTTCCGTTGCTTTCTTGGCGTCGGCTTGTTCGGTGGCCACGGTGGTCTTGAGGACTTCGTTGCTGGCCTTCAAGGCGCTGACGGTGGAGTTGAGCGAAACCGCGGTGGACTTCACTTCCGCGGTGGTATTGACGGTTTCGGTGGCTTTGGTGCTGGCTTCGGCAGCACGAGCATTGGCGGCCGCCGCTACTTCGCGCGCTTCATCGATCTGGCGGTCGCGCTTGGCGAGCTCTTCCTTCAGCATCTGAAGCTGTTCCTGCTGCGACTGCAGAGCCTGGCGAAGCTCTTCGAGCTGGGCCACGATGGCTGCATCGGACTTCTCAGCTTTCTCGGCCGCTTTGGGCTTAGCCGGTTGAGCGGCCTTGGCAGGTTGCGGATCGGCGTTCTTCGGCGTATCGGCAAAAGCAGTTCCGGTAACAAGGAATAGCGATTGTGTGAGTGCTGCTAGTTTTTTCATTTCCTCTCTCTTTGGAGCAAAATTCGACCTGGTACCGAAAAGAATGCGTACCACCCCGCGGCAGAAGGTAAAGGCCCCGTCTTACAACCACGTCAACTGAATGTGAATATCCTGTAACAATACTTGGGAATCCACGGGAAAGCATTGACGTATCAGAGGTTACGGATTTCTCGGTGAATCAACGACAACAGGCAAAGACCGAGCCGAGCCGAAAAAGGGGCGTCCGGCGAGTGTCTAGTCCGTTGGCGGCTAGTAAGAAAAAGCGAGTCCTCTGAAAGCTCCGAGGGCGGCTTCCCCTCGGCACCGCGAGGAGGGACCTACTTCGGTGACGAAATCGTATAAGCGAGGACGATTTGGGTCAAGCGATATTGGTACTTGGCATCTGTATCGGCCATGTCGGCCTCGGTTTTTTGGAGATCGGCCTGGCTGAATTCGACGATGGAGCCGAGACCGAGATTGTAGCGGGCTTGGGAGAGGTCGAAGGCCAGACTGGCTTGTTCGCGTAGTTGCTGGGTGACGGAGAGGCGCTCGTAGGCGCGCATGGTGTCTTGCCAGGAAGTGCGAACGTCGCGGGCAATGTTGTTTCTAAGATCGGCGAGTTTTTGACGATTTACTTCGGTCTGAAGATCGGCGGCTTTAGCGCGCGCATTGTAGAGAAAACCGTTAAAGATGGGGATGTTGATATTCACGCCGACGGCGCCATACCAATTGGGGATATGGTTGTCCCTAACGGGAGCTTCGCCGACAACGCCGAGTGCGCTTACGGTTGGGCGCCGGAGGTCGTGTTCGGCGCTGCTGAAATTTTGCGCGGCTTCGACTTCGTTCTGGAGCGCCGCGACTTCCGGGCGCTGCTGCAGAGCCTGATGGATGAGCGGGAGGACATCCAGCGCGGGAGCCGCGATCGCGGCCGGCTCCTCGGCGAGTTGAAAATCTCGTTCATCCTGGTAGCCGAGAATCGCGGAAAACGCGGCGAGCGAAGTCTGGTAATTGTTATGTGCTTCCAGAAGCAAGAGCTTTCCGCGTGCCAGGTCAACCCGCGTGAAACTCAGATCGAGTTCGGACTTCAGCTTGGCGTCGGTGAGCGCCTTGATCTTGTCGACGAGGAGTTGGCGGGAGTCGACCGTTTGCTGCGCCACGGCCACCAGGGCCTTGGTTTCCAACACATTATAAAAAGCCTGGTCGACCGCCAGGATGATTTGGGCCGAGGTGGCAGCGGCGTTTTGATCTTCGGCCTTGGCCTGGTATTCGGAGCTAGAGAGCAGGTTCGTGGAGCGGCCGAAGTCGGTGATCAACTGGCCGAGGGTTGCGCCAGCCGCGACGCGTGGGAAAAGAATCGGATTGTTGAGACCGCCGGCGGCGAGGCGGCTCCCGGGATTGGAGTCGACCGCGGTGAAGCTGAGATAGGCATTGGGTAGCAGGGCGGAGCGAGCCTCCCGGACATACTGGCGCGCGACGAGAGCGCGCAGCTTCCCAATGGCAATTTGCGGATTGTTTCTTAGAGCGAGGGCTTCCGCTTGGGCCAACGTGAGTTCCTTGCCAACCGAGGAGGGCAGAGATGGGGCCGAAGAGGCCGGCGGGCTTGCCGGCATCTGCGCCAGAAGCGGCGCGCAGACCAGAAAGAAAAGAATGCAAGAAGCAAAGGTATAGCGCATCACGCCTGCGCCTCCTGAGGACTCGTCTCTTTCTTGCGGTGCACGATGAGGTAAGCCGCAGGCACGAGATAGACGGTCACGACGACGGAAACAAGCAAGCCCCCGATAATGGCGCGGGCCAGAGGAGCATAAGCCTCCGATCCGGTGCCGATCTTTAAAGCCATGGGGAGCAAGCCAAGGATGGTAGCCAGAGAAGTCATCAACACCGGCCGAAGACGCAAACGCGAAGCGACAGAAATGGCTTCCTTGAGAGGCTTGCCTTCGAGACGAAGGTGCCGCGTGAACTCCACGATGAGAATGCTGTTCGAAACAACGATCCCCACCATCATGACCACGCCCATCAAGGACATCACGTTGAGCGTCGTGCCGGTGACCAGGAGAAACATCAGCACCCCGGCAAGGCCAGGAGGAATGGCCAGCAGAATAATGAAGGGGTCTTGCCAGGAGGCGAACTGAGCGACGAGCACCAGATAGACGAGAACCACGGAAAGAATCAGTCCCAGGCCGAAACTTTTGAACGAGGCCCGCATTCCCTGCACCGAACCCCGAAGGTCCACGCGCACTCCTTCGGGCAAGGGTGTCCGCTTCACGATTTTTTCAACCTGGCTGGTCACCGTGCTCAAATCCTCGCCTGCCGTGGAGATGTACAGATCGAAGACGCGGCGGAGCTGGTAGTGATCCACTTCCGTGGGAGATTCGATTGACTTGATCTTGACAACGGAATCGAGCGGAGTGGGATTGGCATTGTTTGTCGCGCGCAGCGGTATTTGCTTTAAGTCGTTCAGTGACTGCACCTGATTTTCCGGGTATTGTACGGTCAGCAGGTAATCATTGCCGCTTCGCGGGTCCACCCAATAGCTGGGTGCGATCATGCCGTTGGAGACGAGTGCGGTAATGACGTTATCGACGACCTCCTTCTGCTTGAGGCCGAGAAGGCTGGCGCGCTGCCGATCGATCTCCAGGCGCAAGGCGGGATAATCCATATCCTGCGGAATCAGCAGATCATTGACCCCGCGTATCCTGCCAATCTGGGTTGCGAGGTCCAGCGCCGTCCGGGAGGTGCGGTCCAGATTCATGCCGCTCACCTGAACGTCGATGGGCGCGGGCAAACCCAGGTTCAGGACCGCGTCGACCAAGCCTCCCGATTGAAAGTAGGTGCTGAGTTCGGGCAAATCGTTCCGCAGGCGGGCGCGTACGCGGTCCATATACTCATAGCTTCCGATCTTGTGGCCCTCCTTCAGCCCTACCTGGATGAAAGCGGTGTGCTGGCCGGAGTTGCTGGTGTAGATGGAAGAAAATCCGGGTGTCACGCCGATATTGGAAACGATGATTCCGAGTTCGTCCGGTGGGACGATCTTGCGGATTTCATCCTCCACACGATTCACGTAGTCATTGGTGACCTCGAGCCGGGAGCCCGGCAGTGCTTTTACATTGATCACAAATTGTCCCGGATCGGTGCGTGGGAAAAATGAAACTCCCAGCGAGGGATAAAGCGAGAGGGACAAGAGCGAAACACCTGCAAGACCCACCACCGTGGCCACCGGGCTCAACAATGATTTTCCAAGTGTCCGGTCGTACCGCATCACCATGGCGTAAAAATAGTGGTTGAACTTTTTTACGATTCGGCCGAACGCCGAACTTTGTTCTCCGTGAAGCTCCTCATCCGCCTCGTGCTTCTTGATGAATTTCATGCAATACAAAGGCACCACCGTCATGGCTACGAAATACGAGGCAAAGAGTGAAAGAACGACGGCAGTAGCGAGGGCTAAGAAGAGAAAGCGGCTTACTCCATAGAGAAAAATGACTGGAAAGAAAACGATAGCCGTCGTGAGGGTCGCAGCCAGAACCGCCAGCGCAACTTCCTGGCCTCCCTTTTCCGCCGCGACTTCGGGCGCCTCGCCCATTTCCAAGTGCCGGAAAATGTTCTCGAGAACGATGACCGAGTTGTCGATCAGCCGCGAAAACGCCAGCGCCAGGCCGCCCAGCACCATCACGTTGACCGTTCCTCCTCCCGCGCTGATGGCCAGAAATGCCGCCAGCGCCGACAACGGAATGCACAAGAACACCGCCACGGTGGCCCGCATGCTCCCGAGAAACAGCAAGACCATACCGCCCGTCAGAAGGAGCCCGATCGCTCCTTCGTGCAGAAGGTTCTCGATGGCTGTTTTCACAAATATCGACTGGTCAAAGACCACTTTGGCGGAAAGCTGCTTTGGCACATCGGAGAGACTGGCGACGGCTGTTTTGATACCGTCAACGACTGCGATGGTATTTGTATTTCCACCCTGCTTCATCACCGGGAGATAAACCGACTTCTGTCCGTCCACGCGGACGACGTTGACTTGAATCTGCTGCGCATCCTGGGCGCGCCCGACATCACCAACAAGAACGGAAGCGCCGCCCACGGTCTTGAGAGGAAGCGCATTGATCTCCGAGGTGGTCGGCAGCTGGCTGTTGGTGTAGAGGTTGTAATCGATGTTTCCGATGCGTACGTCTCCGGCCGGCAAGATGAGATTGCTGTCATTCACCGTGCGGACGACGTCCATAAGGCTCAATTGATGGGCTTCGAGTTTCAGCGGATCGACATACACCATGATTTGGCGGTAGCGGCCGCCAAAAGGCTGAGGAACGCTGGCGCCAGGCACGTTGGCCACTTGGTTCCGCACATTGTACTGGCCGAGATCGCGGAGCTGCGTCTCGTTCAAGCCCTCGCCTTTTAGAGTGATCAGACAAACGGGGAGACTGGAGGCGTCAAACTTCAACACCACGGGAGGCAGCGTCCCGGGAGGAAGGCGCCGGAGATCCGGCATGGCGAGATTTGAGATGGTGCTGACCGCTGCGTCGGCGTCCAGACCCGGCTGGAAATAAACTTTGATGAGACTTACGCCGGGCAGGGAACGCGATTCGATATGGTCTATACCGCTCGCCAGCGTGAAAAATCTTTCGAATCGCCCCGTAATATCGGTTTCAATCTGCTCCGGCGCCATTCCCGAATAAAATGTCGCCACCACCACGACCGGGATATTAATCGAAGGGAACAGGTCCACGGGCATTCGAACGAGCGTAACGCTTCCAACGATGGCTAAGATCAGACAGACCACGATAATGAAGAAGGGGTGTTTGATGGTGAAGGTGGACATTACTTCTCCCCCCTAGTTTTCGAGAACCCTGTGGTGACTTCTTTCGGCTGAATTTTCTGGCCATCGTGGAAGTGGCTGCGGTTGCCGATGACCACGCGATCTTTGTCGGTTAAGCCATAGAGCACTTCGACTCGGACACTATCCTCGAGGCCCAACTTGACGTGGCGTTCTTCGATGATGTTCTCCGGGTTGACGGCCAGCACCGTCGCCTCATCGCCGTTGGGCGTGACGGACTCGAGCGGAACGGTCAGAGCATTTTTCTTCTCGCGAAGAGAAAGCAGTGTTTCCGCATACATGCCGGGGATCAGGCGTCCGTCGCGGTTGTCAAAATCGATTTCCGTCTCCATGGTGCGGGTCTGCCGGTCTAGAGAATTCGCGAAGCGTGAAACCTTGCCGACAAAATCCTGACTCAGCGCTTGCACGCGCACTTTCACCGGGTCGCCAAGATGAATTTGCGCGGCAACCGATTCGGGAATGGGGAGAACGAGGCGTAGTTTTGAAATTTCCGCCAGCCGGACGACAGGTATGGACTGCGTGCTGCTGGAAGTGCCGGCGGCGATGAGGGCGCCGGTATCGGCATAACGCGCGGTAACCACGCCGGAGAAGGGCGCCACGATGCGCGAATAGTCCGAGAGGGCGCTATACTGCTTTTGGTTGGCTTCGGCTATTTGAAGCTGCTGTTGTGCCGCCGAGATCGCCGCACTCGAACTGGAAACCTGGGCTTCGAATTCGAGATCCTTTGCTTGCGAATCGTCGATCTCCTGCTGCGCCACCAAGCCGGAGCGAGACTCCGCCGCTTGTTTCAACCGGGCATAAGCAGAGTGGGCGGCGGCGTGCACCGATTGTGCTCGAGCGAGGTCTCCTTCTGCGCGCCGAATTTCTTCTTTGGAGCGCCGCACGCCAGCGTCCGCGCCCGCGAGTTGCGCGGCCAGTTCGGGGATTTCCAGGACCGCGAGCGTCTGGCCGGCCTTCACGTGGGAGCCGACATCGACGTAAATTACCTTGATGTACCCGGCCACCTTGGCATGAACATCCACATCCTCGAAGGGTTTGAATTCTCCAGCGATGGTCAGTGTGGTCCCGACCCTGAGGCGCTCGGTGTGCGCGACTGCCGCGGGTGTCTCCGCCGAGGTGGCCATCGGATGATTCTGATCATCCGCTTCGGTCGGTGCGCGCCCAATCCAGCGCCAGGCCAATAGGACGATCACCAAGAGCACGGCAACAATAATCCACAGCTTTTTTTTGTTCATGAACGGTATCCCTGGCAGGCTGACTGACCCGGCAAGACCTGCCTTGGCGGGTTCCAGAAACCTGCAGAATTTTTAAAAGGGCCTGACCCATAGTGACTCGCCGCCGGTTTCATCCGGGGGCGAAAGCTTTTCAGTTCAGCGGAGGCGAAAACCGGCTAGAGAGCAGGCGGCGGCCGGAACCACAGGCCCGATCCGAAAAACTGCTGTGTGGGAGAGATTATTTGCGGAACGAGTTCGAAGGGTTGCGAGGAGACTTCCGGAAGCGCAGCGAATGGTTCGACAGCGGGAGTCGTATGTGTTGAAAGCCGGTCTCGCCCGTCTGCAGGAGAGAAGTGCTGTAACTCTGAAGCACCTACCGTGGCTCGGTTACTCACCGGATGGCGAACATTCAAACCACTCGCCGAACTTGGCGCAGCCATATAGGGGTTGTAAAGCAGGAAAAGAGCGAGGAAGAAACTAACCCATACGTGCCATCGCGGCACTCGAGAGGGCTCGGGAGTATGTGTGGACGGATCCATCTCGACTCTCTTACGACGATAGTAGGACTGCTCGGCTGGGTCAAGGGGATGCCTGAAGCGAGTTGCGGAATTCCAAGAGGGGGGAGATGGGGACCGGAGCCAGGGGTGCACCGCATAAGCGCTAAGATAAGGTAAGGCGGTTGAGCTGAGGGACTCTCTTCCGGTTGCGCTCGGCCAAGGCCATGGCAATCTCATTCCAGTGCGTCAGAACCTGCTCCAATTTCAATCTCGGTGCGATGGTTTCCTGGAGTTGGTGGAGGGCGAATTGGAACTCACGCCAAGGGCTGTGCACTCGTGGTTG
>WNFC01017716.1_pt1 | contig 12829 bp, 9 predicted proteins | sample 5400541 | NCBI WGS metagenome assembly WNFC01 (sample SAMN13153342, study PRJNA577476) | soil metagenome | isolation source: 120 cm saprolite under Douglas fir tree site 2 hole 2 replicate 1 | place: USA:California | collected 2015-04-18
CGTGCGGAGATGTCGAACGTGGAAATCGTGGTGGAAGACGAGCCGCCAGCGGGCTCACGGTTGCTCGGCCTCTATCAGGGCATACCGCTCACCAGACGAGGCAGCTACTACGGCGGCGTCCTGCCGGACAAGATCACGATCTACCGCGGCCCCCTCGAGCGGCTCTACGCACACGACCCGGAGAGGCTACGCCGGGAGGTGAGACGCGTCGTCCTGCACGAGGTCGCCCACCACTTCGGCATCAGCGACGAGCGCCTCGTCGAGATCGACCGCTACTGAGCCAAGCCCCTAGCCGAGACGATAGATGTCGAGGACCCCAGTCGAAGCGTGCTTGTTTGCGTCTCCTTCGGGAAGCGCAATGCGACCGTCGGCGACGATGGCGCTGTTCCAGTGTCCGCCGGCGGCAGCAAGCGTGCCGAGTTTCTTGCCGCTGCGCGGGAGGTAGATGACGAGGCCGCCGCTCGGGTCGTAGACGTACAGCAGGCCGCCGGCGAGAACCGGGCTCGTTCCCGGCGTATTCGTCGACCACGCGCGGCGAAGGCGGCCACCGCCGAGCGTCCACGCCGCGAGACCGGCGTTGTCCGCGACGAAGAACCACGTCCGGCCGTCAGCGTGCCAGACGGCCGGCGCGGTGAACAGATCGGTCGCTCCGGGTGTCGAGATCGTCTGCAGCTCGCCGCCTTTACGCCCCGGCGGTGAGAGCTTCCTCAGGATGAGCAGCCGGATCTTTCCGTCCTTGCCGCCCTGCGCGATATAGCCGCTGCCAAGGAGCACCGGCGAGGTCGAACCGACATCGAGATCGCTCGAGTTCAGCGTCGCCTCGTTCGTCGGCGTCCAGCTGCCAAGAACGCGCGAGGCATTCGCCGACAGGTGCACGGTCGAATCGCCCCAGTTGGTTTTGCCATTCCAGTCTCCGTTGCCGGTCGCGACCAGGAGCTCTCCGCTGGCGTTGGCGACGACGGCGCCGGCCCGCCCCCAGATCGCGGAGTCGCTGGACGCGCAGCTGCTCGGCGAAATCAGCTGATGCCGGTTCGAGCAGAGCGAGTTCCAGACGCTCAACAGCCTGCCGTTGCTCGCGGCGAGCAGCGCCACGTGACCCTGGTAGGGCGGCGCGTCGCCGAAGTAGCCCCCGGTGGTTGCGATCACGCGCCCGTGCCAGTAGTTGAGCGCAGAGGCGATCTTTTCCCGCGCTGGGAGCAGAGTGATTCGAGTCCGCCAGGCGACGTGACCGTCAGCCACCGCAAGCTTCTGGATCTGCCCGTCTGGCGACGCTGCATAGATCCATTTGCGGCCGGGATCAGCGGCGGGTGTCGCGGTTGTGATCTGTGCCGTCCCGGCCCAGGAGGAATAGCCCGCCGGCGTATAGCGCCAGAGCACGCGGCCGCTGGACGCGTCAATCGCTTCCGTACGGCCATACGTCGTCGTGACGAAGAAGACATCGTGAACGACACCTCGAACTCGAACGGCGTGCAAGTAGATCGGTGACGAGTCCACCGTTCCGTCAAGCAGCACGCGCTGCCGCCGCAAGCGGCCGACATTAGCCGCCGTTATCCCGGTCGCGGAGGGCCCGCTGCTCGTGCGTGCTGCCGTGTATCCAAACAACGGCCAGTCGCTCGCGGAACTGGCAGAGACCGCAGAGGCCGATCTTCCTCCGCCGCAGGCCGTGGCCGCGAGCCCTACGGAACCGATCAGCAGCATGCGTTTCACCAGCTCAATCCTCGAAAGACTCGCGTCAGGCAGAAGCGGCAAGTAGCGCCTCGCCTTGCTGGATGTAGCGCGTCGCGCCGACCTTGCGGTAGAACGCGAGCGCCTTCTGAAGCTCGGCTTCGCCCGCGGCTCTCTGCCCTGCTTCGATCAGCTCTTCGGCCGCGCAGAGGCGGGCCTCGGCTTCGTGCGTCGGCGACCCGTAGGCGGCGAAGAGGTCGGCGGCACGGCTGAAGTCTCCGCCCGCCCCGGCCAGGGCGACCTCCTTCCAGGGGCTCTCGGGGGCCCGTTCCAGGAGGTCGCGCACCTGCTCCCGAAGCCCCAGTTGACGTGCGACGGGACTGAACATCCAAAAAATTACGGCGTTCTGGACGTGCTCCCCGGCGAGCTCGATTGCTTCTCTTGCGAGCGCGTGCGCCTCGTCGATCTTGCCCAACAGCGCGAGGCCACGCGCCGACTGGACCAAGGCGGGCAGCAGCGCTTGCAGATCCTTGATCTGTCGTGCCAGCTCCACAGAGTGGCGGTAGTCGTCCAGAGCGCCGTCGCGGTCGCCGCGAGCTTGACGCAGGTAAGCCCGAATCTGGCGGGCCGCGGATTCGAGATAGTGGGGCGAGGCTGCGCACTCGGCGATGAACTCGTCGGCCGCTTGGCCTGCTTCGTCCCAGTGGCCCAGTGCCCACCGTGTCCAGATCCGGTCGCCGCGGCTGAAGCGAACCGTGTCCAGGTCGCCGAAGCGCTCGGCCATCACATAGGCCTCGCCGAAAAGCTCGTCCTCCCGGCGCACGTCACCTGCGAAGAACGCTCCGACTGCGAGGTTGATCATGATCGTTGCAGCCTCCGGCGAGTTCGCTGTGAGCGCGATCTCGAGGCCCCGTTCCAGGTAGCTCATCGCGTCCGGCTCTCGCAGCAGCTTCGCCGTCCCGATCGTTGTCAGCGCGTGTGCTTCGAGCTCTGCGAGCTCGAAGCGCTCGGCGAGTTCGAGCGCTTCCTCGGCGAGGCGGATTCCCTCCTGCCGCTCGCCGGCGAGCGTTCGCTGCCGGCCCGAGATCGCGAGGACGCGCGCCTTGGCGGCCGATCCGGGCGCAGCCGCGACGAGCTCCTCGGCGGTCGCCAGGTGGGAAAACGCCTCGTCTCGCCCGCCGCGGTGCCAGGCGGCGCGTGCGAGAAACGCCGCGGCCTCGCCGGCCGTTTCGCGGTTCCCGGCCAAGATCAGCGCGTCGCGAGCTTCTTCGAGCGCTGGCTCACGGCGCTCGTCTCCCGCCAGGTGAAGCGCGTGCGCCCGCCGAAAGAGCAGGTCGGGCCGCTCGCCGTCGTCCAGCGGCCAGAGCGCGAGCGCTTCCTCGTAGTAGCTCTGAGCCGCAACATAAGCGTTCAGCGCGAAGGCGCGGTCGCCCGCATCGCGCAGGGCGAGGCGAGTGCGCTCAGCCAGATCACCGGCGTCCCGGCCTGCAGCGCGGGCGAGCTCGAGCGCCGCGCGCCAGTGGTGGGCGAGCATCTCCCCGTGGTCCTCGGGCCGGCCCAGCGACTCGATCCACTCCGCGACGAGCCGGTGCTTCTCGGCGCGCTCGCCTCGTGGGATCTGCCCGTAGGCGACGTCGCGCAGGAGCATGTGGGCGAAGGCCCACTCGCCCTCGGTCTCGACCGAGGACCGGCGCTGACGCGTCAGGAATCCCTTGCGCTCGAGGCCGTGCAGGAGCTCGGCCGCCTGCCGTTCGTCTCGCCGCAGCGCACCGGTCCAGAAGACCTTGCCGATGACTGCTGCGTCCTGGAGGAGTGCCTTCGCGTCGGCTGCGAGGCCGTCCAAGCGTGCTGCCACGATCCCCTGCAGCGTCTCGGGAAGCGGCAGGTCATCGGCCGAGCCGCGTTCGACGTAGAGCTGTGCGAATTGCTCGGCGTAGAGCGGATTGCCTTCCGCCCGTTCCAGCAGCGCCTGCTGGATCTCGGCAGGCAGCAGCGCTCGCTCGAGCACCTGCGAGATCAGAACGGCGGTCTGCTGCTGCGAGAGCGGGGAGAGCCCGAGCGTCGAGGCATTCAGCGTCCCGCCGCCCCAATCCTGACGACGCTCGAGCAGCTCAGGCCTCGCACTGCAGATGACGAGGAGAGCTACGCCACTGAGCCAGTCGACCAGTTCGTCGACGAAGTCGAGCAGACCCTCGTCGGCCCAGTGGAGATCCTCGAACACGAGTATCAGCGGCCGCTGCTCGGCGAGCGCCTCGAGATATCGCCGCCACGCGGCGAACGCCTCGCCACGACGGTCACCGCCGAGCACTGTTTCGCTCTCGAGCCCAACGAGGGGGGCAAGGTGCGACTCGACCCAGCGGGCGTCGCTCGCGTCGTCGATGGCATCGGCGACCGCCGCTCGCAGCTTCTCTGCCGCCTCCGCCTCGCTGTCCCGCTCGAGGATCCCGGCCTGCGCCTTGACGACCTCCGCGAGCGCCCAGAACGCGACCCCGTCGCCGTAGGCGAGACAACGGCCCTGCCGCCACGTGACTAGCTGCGGGTCGGCATCGACGATTTGCCGCAGCTCGTACACGAGCCGGCTCTTGCCCATCCCGGGGACGGCGACGAGCGTGACCAGCTGTGGGATCCGCTCGTGCCGCGCACGATCGAACGCGTCGCGAAGGACGGAGAGCTCGCGCTCGCGACCCACGAGCTCCGCGCGCGCGTGGTGGGTGACGTCGACGCCGAAGCGGGCGCGCGCCTCCAGCGCCTCCCAGACCGGAATCGGATCGGCCTTCCCCTTGGCCTCGACGGGCTCCACTTCGCGATAGTCGATCGCCCGCCTAGTCGCTCGGTATGTCGTCTCGTCCGCGAGCACGCCGTTGACGGGAGCGGCGGCCTGCAGGCGCGCAGCAGTGTTGACGACGTCGCCGGTCGCAACCGTCTCACCTTGCTCCGGTTTCGCCGAGAGGCGGACGAGCGCCTCTCCGGTCGTGATCCCGATGCGCAGCTCGATTCCCTCCTCCCCCGCGTACTGACGGATCGCAAGGGCGGCTCGCAGGGCACGCTCGGGATCGTCCTCGTGCGCCACCGGCGCACCGAACAGCGCCATGACAGCGTCGCCGATGAACTTCTCCACCGTGCCGCCGTGGCGCTCGAGCTCGCGCTGCAGCCGCTCGTGGTAGGGCTGCAGGATCGCTTCGACATCCTCGGGGTCGAGCTGCTCCGCGCGCGACGTGAAGCCGACCAAGTCGGCGAAAAGGACGGTGACGACCTTGCGCTCCCGCCGCGACTCAGCCATGTCGTGAGTCTAGGGCGGTCGGCCGGAGGTTCTCAGCTTGAGGGGATGGAAGGTGTCGCACATCACGGCGAGCTCGTGCGTCTCGTGCGTCCCGATGCTCCTCTCCGCGAGACCAGGCTGCGGGCCGTGTGGCAAGCCCGATGGATGCAGCGTGATCGACCCGACATCAACGCCGCGCCGCGAGCCGAACTTGCCCGAGACGTAATAGATCATCTCCTCCGACTGCAGGTTCGAGTGGTGATAGGGAATCGGTACGGCAAGCGGATCGAAGTCGAGCTTGCGCGGACAGAACGAGCAGATCACGAAGTTGCGTCCCTGGAACGTCTGATGGGACGGCGGCGGCTGGTGGATGCGGCCGGTGATCGGCTCGAAGTCGTGCACCGAGAACGTCCACGGATAGAGGTAGCCGTCCCAGCCGACGACGTCGAAGGGGTGGTAGTCGAGAAGGTACGTCTGGTAGCCGCCGCGGACGCGCACCTTGACGGGGAACTCGCCCTGGTCGCGGTGCGTGTTGAGCTCCGCGGGCGGATGGATGTCCCGGTGGTAGTACGGCGCGCCCTCGAGCATCTGCCCGTACTGGTTGCGGTAGCGCTTCGGGATCTCGATCAGGCCCGGCGTCTCGAAGACGAGGTAGCGCTGCTCGCCCTCCGGCTCGAAGCGGTACGTCGTGCCGCGCGGGATGACGATGTAGTCGCCCTCCTTGTAGGGAACGTTGCCGAAGATCGTCTCGAGCGTGCCGGTTCCTTCGTGGACGAAGACGACTTCGTCGCCCTCGCCGTTGCGGAAGAAGTAATCCATGCCCTTTGCCGGACGGCAAAGGGCTATCTCGACGTCGTCGTTCCACATCAGCGTCCTGCGCCCTGTGATCTCGTCGCCTTCCGCGTCGATGTCGTAGGTCATGAAGTGACGGTGCGCGTGCGTATCCGGAACCCATTCGTCGCGCTTGATCTCCTCGAAGCCGCCGATCTTCATCACGCGGCACGGCGACTGAAGGTGATAGAGGATCGACTCCATCCCGACGAAGCCCTCCATGCCCATAACCTCCTCGGTCAGGAGCGTTCCGTTGTCGCGGAACTGGATGTGGCGTTTGCGAGGGACGTCGCCCAGGCGCTGGTAGAACGGCACGACTAGAGGATATCGACGGCCATAGCCGCGAGACCGCTACCGATGATGGGTGCGAACTTGAAACCGTGCCCGCTGCACGGCGAGCCGATAACGACCTTGCCGCGCCGCTCGAGGATGAACTGCTCGTCGGCAGTGGTCGTGTACATGCACGTCTCCACGGCGACCGGATCCGGGTCGGCATCAGGGTACGTCCGGGCGATCCACTCAGCGACGCGCTCGACGACGGCTGCGTCGGCCTCGCCCGGGTCGTCGGGACCGGCAACGGCTCCGGCGTGATGCACGCCCGCCTTCAAGCCGTGGAGCGGGTCTTGCAGCGAGAAGATCAAGTGACCGCGCGTCTCCGGATCCAGTTGTGCGACTACCGGCAGCGGCTCGCCTTCACGGCGGAAGTACGCAACGGTCTCGCGGGTAGTTCGGACGGGCAAGTCCGGGATGAAGTTCCTGACCCACGGGCCGACCGTCAGCACGATCACCTTTGCTTCGAGCTCGTCGAGAGACTCGACCTGCGTCTCCTCTTCGAGACGGGCGCCGCGCGCCAGCGCGCCGTCGATGAGAGCTCGGTGCGCGAGGTCGGCACGCACGATGCCGGCCTCGGGCTGGAACAGTGCCGTCCACCCGTCGGCCACGCCGAGCGGCCAGCGGCTTCGTGCTTCCTTGGCTTCGAGTAGCTCGTACTCGACCCCGGCAGCCGCGAGTGCATGCTGGGTGCTCTGCTCCGAGCTCTCGACCAGCTCGAGCAGGCCGTTCAGCTCGAGCAGCTTCTGCCCCGATTCCTGCTCGAGCTCTCGCCAGCCTGCGAATGCCTCCCTCGCCAGCTCGACGAACTCGACCTCCGGGTAGGCAAGCCGCACGATGCGCGAGCGGCCATGGCTCGAGCCGTGCGCATGTCCGACGCGGAACTGCTCGAGGAGCAAGACGTCACGGCCTTGGCTTGCCAGCGCGTACGCGGTGGCAGAGCCCATGATCCCGGCTCCGACGACGACGACCTCGGCCTTCAGCCTGGTCAAGCTATGCGGTTCCGCAGGACGCCGATCCCTTCGATCTCCAGCTCGACGTCGTCGCCGCGTTGGAGCCAGCGCCCGTCACCGTGCTCGAGAATGCAACCGGTTCCGACCGTGCCTGATCCGAGGACGTCGCCGGGGCGAAGGTGTGTGTTCCGCGCCGCGTGGGCGACGATCGCATCCCACGAGTGGTACATGTCCGCGAGGTCTCCGCGCGACCGTTCCTCACCGTTCACGCGCGCGATCATCGTGCCGCTCCTTCCGTCGAACTCGTCGGGTGTCACCAGAATCGGTCCGAGGCTGGTCGCGAAGTCCTTGCCCTTGGCGGGGCCGAGCCCGACCTTCATCTCCACTCGTTGAAGATCGCGCGCCGACCAGTCGTTCATGACCGTGAAGCCGCCGATCCGTTCCTCGGCGCCGATGATGGCCGCGACCTCGAGCTCGTAGTCGAGCTCCTTCGTGTCGGGTGGATACGGAATCTCGTCGCCAGGTCCATAGATCGCCGCGGGGTTGGAGAAGTAGAAGACCGGGATCTCGTACCACTCGGGCGGCACCTCCTGTCCGCGCAGCGCACGGGCGGTCTCCACGTGTTGCTCGAAGGCGTAGAAGTCGCGGACGGACGGCGGATGCAGCACAGGCGGGCGGAAGTCGACCTCGGCGAGTGCGTATTCCGCGTGCCTGCGCGCCGTGCCGCCGCCGGTGAAGAAGGACTGGAGCGTCTGTGCCGCGAGCTGGACGACGGCGTCGCCCTCAATGATCCCCGGCCAGCCGCGCTCGAGCTGCAGATCTCTCGGAGTGAACATGCAGAGTTTCATGACACTCTCGTCGCCGTTGCGTACCCGTGCCTGGCACCGGGACGCGTCCGGGAAGCCCGCATCGCGTCCGCGAGCGCCGAATCGCGTGCGTCACTCGTATCTGTTTCGTACCGGTGCCTGGCACCGGTACGTTCCACGAGCCCGCCCCGCGTCATGGTTCGGTGTGGACGATGACGTCGGCGATATCGGGACGCGCGCGCCGGACTCGCTCTTCGATCTCGCTGGCACGGGCATGCGCCTCCGCCAGCGGGCTCGACGGATCCAGCCCCAGCGTCAGGTACGCCAGCAGCCCTTCGTCGGTGCGGACGAAGCGCAACTCGCGCGGCTCCTCCCCCGTGACCTCGCGCACGATGCGAAGCACCACGTCCCGCTCCGCGCGGTCGTCTCCCATCCGCCTCCCCTCGACCGCCTCGCCGAGCGGCTCGATGTGCGTCTGAACCGAGTCGACCTCCGGGATGGCGGCCGCGATCGCGCGCTCGACCTCGCTCGCCACCTCGTGGGCCCCCTCGAGCGTCATCTCGCCCGGCAGCTTCAGGTGCAGTGACACTTCCGTCCGGCCGCCGACGTCGAGAACGCTGACGTTGTGCACCTCTCGCACCGAGGGGACTCCGAGGGCCGCCGCGTGGGCGCGGTCACGGATGGCAGCTTCGTCTTCCTCGGGCTCGACGTGGACGACGACGTCGCTCCCAGGTAATGCAGCGCTGAGCGCATCCTCCACACGGTCGGCGGCTGCATGACCCTGCCCGACGGCTGCGCCCGGCGGAACGGTGATGACCGCGTCCATGAACTGCCGCGGCCCCGCCTGCCGCATCCGGAGTCGCCGGAGCGTCACCGGCGGGTCGATCCTCGCGATCGCGGCGCGAGCCGCCTCTTCTGCATCCGCCGGTGCGCGATCCATCAGGACGTCGATGTTCCGCTTCATCAGCCGCGCGGCGGCGAGAAGGACGAGGACGGCCACGAAGAGCGCTGCCGCCGAGTCTGCGCGCTTATGGCCCTGCTGCACGAGCACGAGCCCCACGAGCACTGCGACCGAGCCGCCGAGATCGCTGGCGAAGTGAAGCGCGTTCGCCGCCAGCGCGGCACTCCGGTAGCGACGCGATGCGCGCCACAGGACGACGGTGCGACTGATGTCGACGACGATGACGATCCCGATCACCGCGAACGCGTACCAGCGGGCCTCGACGGACGCCGTCCTTCCGCCGACGAGATGCGTGATCGCCCGCCACGCAAGGAAGAAGCTGGCCGCGACGAGGATCGTCGCTTCGGCAAGAGCGGAGAGATGCTCCGCTTTGCCGTGGCCGTACTGGTGTGCGATGTCCGCGGGCCTCACCGCGACGCCGAGGGCAAAGAACGTCAGCAGTGCAGCGACGAGGTCGGTGCCGGAGTGCAGCGCCTCCGAGATGAGGCCGAGGCTGTGCGATGCGAGACCGGCGCCCAGCTTGAGCGCGATGAGCAGGATGGCGGCGACCACCGAGACGAGTGCCGTTCGTCGCTGAGGATCCACCCGGCTAGTGAAACAGAAGAGCCCGCCGGCAAGGCGGGCTCTTCGCTCTCTCCTATCCCTGAAGCTACGAGCTGGCGATGTCCCCGTGGAAGTGCTCGTTCAGCGTCGTGCCGGAGCCCTTACCGCGGTCCTGCCAGTGACGCACGAGCAGCTTGCCGTTTCCGCCGCTGCTCGGCGCCGTGTAGTTGTAGTTGAACTTGCAGTCGGTGCTGTTCGTCGCTCCGTCGCACGAGAACACTGCTCCCGCGCCGAAGAACGCCGAGATGAAGTCACTCGTGAAGCACGCGGCAACACACGTTCCCTTTTTGTTGAACGTGCCACCGGTGATCGTGCCCTCGAGATAGCCCCCGAAGCGGCCCTTCACACCGGCGCCAACGAGATGGCCGTGCTTGCTCTTGTTCGCGGGACAGTTTCCAGGGCTGTTGCCGGCGACGGTCGTGAACGTCCCCTTGTCGGCGCGGCGCAAGCGGAAGGTTCCGTCGCCGTTCGCGTGCACCTCGTAGGTCCGGGTCTCCGTCAGGGTCGCCCACGGCTCGGTCCCGTCACAGCGACGGTCGGTCGTCGTGAGCGAGAAGGTGAACTTGTTCTTGCCCTGTGCCTGGCCTTTGCCCTTGCCGCCCGGATCGGCGAGGCCGGACGCGGCGAGCGTCAGAACGCCTACGAGCAGGACGACCGGAATGATCAAGCGACGCATCTATTTCCACCCCTTTTGCTGGCTTTCTGTGTCCGTGGAGTAGATGCCGCCCACCGTCGAAGCTTGTGGTTTGCCCAGAAAGTCCGGCTCAGAGGTTGCCGCGCAGGGCCTGCTCGCGCTCGATTGCCTCGAACAGCGCCTTGAAGTTCCCCTCTCCGAAACCGCGTGCGCCGTGACGCTCGATCACCTCGAAGAAGAGCGTGGGCCGATCCTGCGCGGTCTTCGTGAAGATCTGGAGCAGGTAGCCGTCTTCGTCACGGTCGGCGAGGATGCGCAGCCGGCGGAGGTCGTCCCAGTCCTCGCCGATCTCGCCGACGCGGTCGCCGACGTCTTCGTAGTACGCATCGGGCGTCGCGAGGAAGACGACCCCCTGATCCTGCAGCGTCTCGACGGTGCGGACGATGTCCTCCGACTGCAGCGCAACGTGCTGGACCCCGGGGCCCCCGAAGAACTCGAGGTACTCCTCGATCTGGCTCTTGCGCTTCCCCTCGGCCGGCTCGTTGATCGGGAACTTGATCTTCCCCTCGCCGTCGGCCATCACCTTCGACATCAGCGCCGAGTACTCGGTGTGGATCTGCTCGTCCGCGAAATGGATGATGTTCGTGAAGCCCATCGTGCGCTCGTAGAACTCGACCCAGTGGTCCATCCGGCCGAGCTCCACGTTGCCGACCACGTGGTCGATCGCCTTCAGGCCGACCCCGGTCGCAGGCCGGCCGTTCGTTCGCGCCACCTCCTGAAAGCCGGGTAGGAAGAGGCCGCTGTACTCGTTGCGGTTGACGAACGTGTGGACGTTCTCGCCGTAGGTGGCGATCGTCCCCAGCTCGACTCGCCCGAAGTCGTCTTCGACCCAGTGGGGGTCGACGACACCGCGGGCGCCGCGCTGGACGGCCTGTCGATAGGCCTCACCTGCGTCAGGAACGGTGAGCGCCGTGTCCTTGACGCCGTCACCGTGCGCACAGGCGAAACGGTTGATCTCCCCGTCCCCGCGCAGACCGCTCGTCAGCACGAAGCGGATGTCGCCCTGTTCGAGCAGATAGGAGGCGCGGTCGCGCACCCCCGTCTCAGGTCCCGAGTACGCCGTCTTGGTGAAGCCGAACGCGTTCTCGTAGTAGAACGCCGCCTGCTTGGCGTTGCCGACGTAGAGCTCGAGGTGGTCCCACCCGTCGATGGGCATGAAGTCCGCGTTCTGACCCACAGCCTTAGCTTACTCGGCAGGCGGGACCGGGACTGCTCCCCGTCTTGACGCCAGCGCGATGCCGCCCGCGATCCCCACCCCGCCGACGATCTGCACCGTCGTGATGGGCTCGGACAACAGCGCAAGCGCGATGAGCGCGGCGATGAACGGCTGCAGGTTCGCGAACAGCGCAGCCCGCGAGGGGCCGACGCGGCCGATCGCAGTGAACCAGAGCAGGTTCGTGATCACGAGCGGCCCGAGCACGGCGAAGACGAAGCCGACCCACACGAGCGCGCCGAAGTGGAAGCTCTGGTCCGCGAGCTGTCGCGACCCTGCAGCGACGAGAGCCACGGCGGCGGCGAGCAGGAAGACCGCGCTCAGCCTGAACGGTGAGTACCGGCGCATGAGCGGGCCGATCGCGACGGAATAGGCCGCCCACGTCGCAGAGCCCGCGAGGGCGAGCATGTCGCCCTTCAGATTGGCGGACAGGTTCCCGCCCGACCCGAGCGCCACGAGCGCGACTCCGGCGAAAGACAAGCCTGCGGCGGCCCAGAAGCGAAGCGGCAGATGCTCAACGCCGCTCCCGCGCGCGAAGAGCGCGGTAAAGATCGGGAGCGTCCCGAAGATCAGCGCTACGGTCGTCGCCGTCGTGAAGCGCAGCGCGTAAACGAAGCTCAGCTGGTTCGCGAACAGGACGGTCGCGCCGAGGACGATCATCGCCGCGTCGCGCCGCGCGATTCGCAGCGAGCCCTCCCAGGCGAGAGTGATCGCGGCAAAGATCAGGGCAGCGCAGGAGTAGCGAATCGACGAGTAGGCGAGCGGGTGGAACCCGTGCTCGAGGATGTACTTGGAGACAGTGAAGTTGAGAGCCCAGAGGCTGACCGTCGCCAGCAGCATCAGATCGGCGATCGGGCGGCGCACGGCTGCCGCACGCTAGCGGCTCATATCCCTCGAACGAGGGAGAGGTGCGGACGTGGAAAGCCGACTCCTACAAGGTGTCCCTGCGCACTGTGTGTTGGCTCCTGCTTGCCGTCGTTGCCGGCTCGACGATCGGCTTCAAGGCCGCCCTCCCCGGCTCCAATTCGACCGCCGCTCCGGCCGGGTCGGCCACCCGCTATGCGCCGAAGCCGGCGCTGACCTTCGCAACCCCGAGTGGTCGGCCCGTAACCCCGGTCGGCCTCGACACAGGCGGGCCCTCGAGCCCAGGTCTGCGGCCCCTCTCCGCTGCCGTCGGGCAAGCGGTGACGTACGGCTCGCGCACCGGCGCCGGCAGCGCACCCGACGTCACCTTCAACTCGCCCTACGTCAGCGACCTGAGGTTCCTCGCCCTGCCCGGAGCCGTGACCGCGCCGACGAGCGATACCACGCCGACCACGACGACGCCTGCGCCCACGGGCCCTCCGCCCGAGATCGAGGACGTACACACGCTCGCTCTCACCCCGTTCGGCGCGACGATCGCGTGGCGGACGAATGTGCCCGCGACCTCGCGGATCGCGTACGGGCTCGATACGCCGGTCCTGTGGACGGCACCGAGTGTCGCGACAGAGCACCGAGCGACGCTCACGGGCCTG
>WNFC01031571.1_pt1 | contig 12829 bp, 8 predicted proteins | sample 5400541 | NCBI WGS metagenome assembly WNFC01 (sample SAMN13153342, study PRJNA577476) | soil metagenome | isolation source: 120 cm saprolite under Douglas fir tree site 2 hole 2 replicate 1 | place: USA:California | collected 2015-04-18
GCCCACGCCTTGGCATTGGCGCGAATCGCCGCTTCGCGCGCCTTGGGATCGGACATGGTCTCGGCCAGGATCTCGTTCTGGCCGTATGCCATCAGGGTCTCGAAGCGGATCTCCTCGAGCGTCCTGGCAATGCCGCCGTTGTCGTAATACCAGCCGCCGTTCCAGTTGGGGTCGCTCGCCAGCCGCTTCTGCAGCGCCTCCAGCCGATCGAGCCCGGCCGGCGAGCGCGGCGCCGTCACCGAGGGCACGATCGCCTTCATGAAGCCGGGATAGGAAGTCGCCCACTGGAACGACTGGAAGCCACCCATCGACGGTCCGATCACCGCGACCAGGCTGTTGAGGCCCAGCGAATCGACCAGGAGTTTTTCGGCCGCCACGATGTCGCGCATGGTGATGTCAGGAAAGGTCGGTCCATAGGGCTTGCCGGTGCGCGGATCGATGCAGTTGGGCCCGCTGCTGCCATGCGCAGAGCCCGGCGCATTCACCGATACGACGAAGGTGCGGTTCGTATCGACGGCCTTGCCCGGACCGATCAGGCCGTCGAACCAGCCGACAGCGCCTTGCGCGACGCCACGGCCGCCCTTGCCCGGCGCATTGCGACCCGCGGCATGATGGCTCGATGTGTAGCCGTGTACGATCAGCACGGCGTTGTCACGCGCTGGCGACAGGCTGCCGTAGGTCTCGTAAGCGAGCTCCAATACCGGCAGGGACTGCCCATTTTCCAGCCTGAAATCACGCGCTGTGAAGAGTTTGCTCTCGATTCCACTGAGCTCTGCCACGGGATTACCCCTTTTCACCGGGTGGCGATCCTGCCCCCGACAGGCTATCAACAGGCGAAGGATCGTCGCCGGCCGGCGGCGCGTCCATCGGGAAAAGGCACTGCACAGCGAGAGAGCGATGGCGCGCGAGTCGATGGAATATGACGTTGTGATCGTCGGCGGCGGCCCGGCCGGGCTGTCGGCGGCGATCCGTCTCAAGCAGCTCGCGGCCGAACGCAACCACGAAGTGTCGGTCTGCTTGATCGAGAAGGGCTCGGAGATCGGCGCCCACATCCTGTCCGGCGCCGTGATCGACCCGATCGGTCTCAACGAGCTCATTCCCGACTGGAAGGAAAAGGGCGCGCCGCTCGAGACCCTGGTGAGCGACGACCAGTTCCTGTTCCTGACCAAGGCCGGTTCGTTCCGCTTCCCCAATTTCCTGATGCCTCGGCTGATGAACAACCACGGCAACTACATCGTCAGCCTGGGCGATGTCTGCCGCTGGCTCGCCCAGCAGGCCGAGGCGCTGGGTGTCGAGATCTATGCGGGATTTGCCGGGGCCGAGATGCTCTACAACGAGGACGGCTCGGTGCGCGGCGTGGCCACCGGCGACATGGGCGTCGGCAAGGACGGCAAGCACAAGGACAGCTACACGCCGGGCATGGACATCTTGGCCAAGTACACGCTGATCGCCGAGGGCGTACGCGGCTCGCTCGCCAAGCAGCTGATGTCCAAGTTCGACCTGCGCGACGGCGTCGATCCGCAGAAATTCGGCATCGGTCTCAAGGAGTTGTGGCAGGTCGATCCGGCCACCTTCAAGAAGGGGCTGGTGGTGCACTCGCAGGGCTGGCCGCTCAGCGAGACCGACAGCCACGGCGGCTCGTTCATGTACCATTTTGGCGACAATCTCGTCGCCATCGGTTTCGTGGTGCACCTTTCCTACGAGAACCCGTATCTCTCGCCGTTCGACGAGTTCCAGCGCTTCAAGACCCATCCCGAGGTCGCACGCTACCTGCAGGGCGGCAAGCGCCTGGTCTACGGCTCGCGCGCCATCAACGAGGGCGGCGTGCAGTCGGTGCCCAAGCTCACATTTCCCGGCGGCGCCCTGATCGGTTGCTCAGCGGGCTTTGTGAACCTGCCACGCATCAAGGGCAGCCACAACGCGATCAAGAGCGGCATGCTGGCGGCCGAGTCGGCCTTCGAGGCGCTGGCGGCCGGCAAGACCGGCGGCGATGAGCTGATCGCCTATCCGGTGAAGCTCAAGGCGTCGTGGATCTGGAAGGACCTCGACAAGGTGCGCAACGTCAAGCCGGCGCTGCGCTGGGGCACGACGCTGGGCACGCTCTATGGCGGCATCGACATGTGGCTGCACGACCTCGGCCTGCGCGTGCCGTGGACCATGCATCACAAGAAGGCCGACCACGAATGCCTGCGGCCGGCCGCCGAATTCCAGCCGATCCACTATCCCAAGCCCGATGGCGTGATCTCCTTCGACAAGCTCTCCTCGGTGTTCCTTTCGAATACCAACCACGAGGAGGACCAGCCTGTTCACCTCAAGCTGCGCGACCCTTCGATCCCGATCGCGGTCAATCTGCCGCTCTATGCCGAGCCCGCGCAACGCTACTGTCCGGCCGGCGTTTACGAGGTCGTGACGGCCGACAACGGCCAGCCGCGCTTCCAGATCAATGCGCAGAACTGCGTTCATTGCAAAACCTGCGACATCAAGGATCCGGCGCAGAACATCGACTGGACCGTGCCCGAGGGCGGTGGCGGTCCCAACTATCCAAACATGTGAGCTGCATGCGACGCATACCCCTCGCGCTGCTGTCGGCGGCGCTCCTCTTCACCCTCCCTGCGGTCGGCGGGGCCCAGCAGGGTGGTCAGCCACGGCCGGCTCCCGCGGCCAAACCGGTTCCACCGCGCGGCCCACTGGTGGCGCCGATCCCGCTGAGCGGCCGTTATCTCGCCGCGCGCGTGGCCGAGCAGGATCACGACTACGATACCGCCGCTGACGAAATCGACCGCGCGTTGGCTCAGACTCCCGACGATCCGGAGCTGGTCTACGCCGCCTTCCGGCTGCGCATGTATGCCGGCCGCGTCGACGCGGCGGCCGAGCTCGCGCCGCAAGTGCTGGCGACCAAGCCGGGCGACGGCTTCGCCAACCTCGTGCTGGCGGCGCAGGCGATCAAGAAGGGTGATTACCGCGCGGCTGAGCTTCAGGTCGGCCGCATCGGCGCGGAGAACCAGCTCGGCCCGTTGCGCGACTATGTGCTGGTCTGGCTGAAGGCGGGTGCAAAGGATTTCGCCGGTGCCCGCGCCACGCTCGCCAAGCTGCGGCCGGCCGGCGGCGAACGCGCCGAGGGTCCGGCCTTGGTGATCGAGGGCCAGATCGATGAGATGGCGGGCGACAAGGCCGCTGCCGAAACCAAGTACCGCCGCGCCGTGGGGCTCGACCGCAGCAGCCTGCGCACCACCATCGCCGTCGCCGAGGGCCTGCGTCGCCTGGGCAAGGGCGAGGAGGCGCGCGAGCTGTTGAAGACCTATGGCGAGAAGTACAGCGACGCCATCGTCATGGATGGGCTGATCGGGCCCAACGCACCGGCGCCCAAGCCGCTGACAGCGGCCGCGGGGGTCGCGGAGATCCTGTTCGACATCGGCGGTATCCTGGCCTCCGACCCGCGCAACCAGCGCACCGACCTGGCGCTGATCTTCTACCAGCTCGCCGCCAGCCTGCGGCCGGAGCACGATTTCGCCTGGCTGATGATCGCCGGCCTCTACGAGCAGTTCCAGCTCGTGCCCAAGGCGGTGACGGCGCTGGGCAAGATCGGTCCCTCCTCGCCGCTCTACTGGCAGGCGCGGCTGCGCATCGCGGCTCTCGACGCGCAACAGGATAAGTTCGATCAGGCCGTGACCCGGCTGCGCGCGCTGGTCGCGGAGAAGCCGGACCGCATCGACGCGGCGCTCACCCTGGCCGACTTGCTGCGCGGCAAGGAGCGTTATGCTGAAGCCGTGCAGGCCTACGACACGGCAATCCAGCGCCTGCACAATATCGAAGAGCGCCATTGGTCGGTGTTCTTCGGCCGCGGCATCGTGCTGGAGCGCCTGAAACAGTGGCCCAAGGCCGAGCAGGACATGAAGAAGGCACTCGAACTCTCGCCCGAGCAACCGCACGTGCTGAACTATCTCGGCTACAGCTGGATCGACCAGGGCCTGCATCTCGACAAGGGCATGAAGATGCTGGAGCGTGCGACCGAGCTTCGGCCCGACGACGGCGCCATCACCGATTCGGTCGGTTGGGCGTTCTACCGCCTCGGCCAGTACGACAAGGCCGTCGAGTGGCTGGAGCGGGCGATCGAGCAGAAGAGCGACGATGCCACCATCACCGAGCATCTGGGCGATGCCTACTGGCATGTCGGCCGCCAGCGCGAGGCGCGCTTCCAGTGGGAGCGGGCGCTCAACCAGAAGCCCGACAAGGACCGCCTGCCGGTGATCAAGGACAAGCTCGCCAACGGGCTGAGTAGCGCCAACGACAAGCCGACCGTCTATGAGAAGGCCGCCGACGGCAAGCAAGGTGGCTGAGGCGGCGATCCGCTGAGGCATTCCAGTGCGGCACGCGCACGCCAAGGTCAATCTCTGGCTGAACGTCGTCGGCCGCCGGGCCGATGGCTATCATCTGCTCGACTCGCTGGTCGCCTTCGTCGATCTCGCCGATACGCTTACGACCCGGCCCGCTAAGCGCCTGTCGCTCGAACTCGACGGACCGTATGCGGCCGAGCTCGCCCGCGACCCCGACAATTTGGTGCTGAAGGCGGCACGCCTGCTGGCCGATCGCGCCGGCGTGGCGCCGCGCGCGGCGATTGCGCTTGGCAAGCATATTCCGGTGGCGGCCGGCCTGGGCGGCGGATCAGCCGATGCCGCCGCGGTGCTGCGCGAGCTCGTCGATCTCTGGCGTCTGGTCATGGCCGAGGAGGAGCTGTTCGATCTCGCGCGGTCGTTGGGCGCCGACGTGCCGATGTGTTTGGCGGGGTGTACGGCGCTGGTGTCCGGAGTGGGCGAGCGCCTGAATCCCGCGCCGCCGCTGCCGCCTGCGGCCATCCTGCTGGTCAATCCCGGTACGGCGCTGCCCACGCACGAAGTCTTCGCCGCGCGCCGCGGGCCGTTCTCGCAACCCACACCGCCCGCAGGGCCATGGCGCGATCTGCCGGAACTCGCGACCGAACTTTTACGACGCGGCAACGATCTCAGCGAGGCGGCGATCTCGTTGCGTCCTGCCATCGCCGACGTATTGGCGTTCTTGCGCGGCAGCGCCGGCGCGCGCCATGTCGGCATGAGCGGCAGCGGCGCCACCTGCTTTGCGCTTTACGACACGCTCGGCGCCGCGCGAGGCGCCATGGCTTCGATGCCGCCCGCCTGGTGGCGCCACGCGGGCACGTTCGTCGGCTAGTCCGGCTTGGGCGTCGTGCGCGCGATGTCGGCCGAGGTCGGCGGCGCCGGCGGCGGCTCCGGGCTTGTCGCGCAGGAATTTCAGCTCGACCAGCGCCTGCTGGATGACGCGGACCTGGTCGGCGGCGGCCTGCGGCCAACCCGGCGGATCGGGGTCGGCCTCGGCGGCGGGCGCCGGCGCTGCGCGTCCGGCCGGCTCGGGCGGCGGCTTGGGCGGCTGCAGCGCCTCGACGATCTGCTTGAACTCGCTCTGGCCGACCTGCTGGGCGCGTTCGAGCTCGCCCGGCAGCAGGATACGTTGCAAGGCCTGCGCGCGCTGCAGCGCCGTGTTGGCCAGCGCGCTCTCGCCGTTGCGATTGGTCTGACGTTCGAATTCGGCAGTGATGGCGAACCAGGCGAGCGCCATCGCCGGATCCTTCGCCGTCGCGTCGCCGCGTTCGTAGATGTCGCCGAGCGCGAACATCGAGGCGGCCATCCCCTGGCGACTCGCCGAGCGCAGCAGGTCCAACGCTTCCTTGCCGTTGCGCGGCGCCCCTTTGCCGTCGCGCAGCAGCAGGGCAAGATTGTGCTTGGCCATCGGCAGGTTGGCCTCGACGGCCTTGCGATACCATTCGACCGCGCGGGTCGAATCGCGCTCGACGACGAAGCCGCGCTCGTGCATCACGCCGACGTTGAAGGCGGCCTGGGCCGAGCCGCGCTGAGCGGCGCGCAGCAACCAGCCGGCGCCGGCTTGCTGGTCCTTGGGCACGCCGACGCCCTGAAGCAGGCGGCGCGCCAGTTCCTCCATGGCGAGGATCTCCTCGGCAGTCGCCTTGGCCCGAAGCTCGTCGATCGGCAGGTTGGCCCAATCGATGGACGCAGGGGCCGCTTGCGTTGCCGGCGCTGCCTGCGTCGCCGTCGGCAAAGGCGCGGCACGCGCGAAGTCGGCGCTGGTCGGTTCGGGCGGAGCCTCTGCCTGCGGCACGACGAGCAGTGCCGCCAGTGGCGCGACGTGGCTTGGCGCCGGGCTGGCGTCGCGGGCAACGACCCGTGCCTTCATGGTCTTGGCGACGCGCGGCGCTGCCGTTTCCGGCGGCCGCGTCAACCAGGCACCTGCGGCTGCCGCCGCCACCACGATCGCGGCGCCGGCCATCAGGGCGGATCGCTTCACGCTCATCCCGCGACCATAGCCGACAGCGGCCGTGCCGGAGAAGGCGTGGCGCGGTGCCGCGCGAGTATCAACATTGTCAGCAGCAGGACTGCACCGGCCTGATGCGCCGTGGCGATGGCGATATCGACGCCGCTCAGGATCGTGGCGATTCCGAGGCTGAGCTGCAGCATCGCCATTGCCGCCGCCAGCAGCGTCTCCGGCCGACGCGCGCGCCAGGCCAGCGCCAGCACGCCCAGCACCAAGAGCTTGGCAAGCCAGCGATGGACGAACTGAACGGTCGTGCCGTTCTCGAAGAAGTTGATCCACCACGGCGAAAGGTCGAACAGGCCGGGCGGAATCCAGTAGCCGGACATGGTCGGGAAGGTGTTGTGGGAGGTGCCGGCGCGCAGCCCCGCCATCAGCGCACCAAAAGCGAGCACGACGAACAGCAAGGCGATCAGCGCCGCAGCCTTGCGCCGCGTGCCGGGATCGTCGCGCCGCATCGTCTGCGGTCCGAGTTCGAGAATCAGCCACACCGTGTAGGCGTAGAGCGCCACCGCCAGCAGCAGATGACCGGCCAGCCGGTAATGGCTGACCGAGGGCCGGTCGATCAGGCCGGACGCCACCATCGCCCAGCCCAGCGCGCCTTGCAGGCCGCCCAGCGCCAGCAGCACCAGCAGACGCGGCTTGAGGGCCGGCGCGAGCTTGCCGCTGAGCCAGAACCAGGCGAGCGGCACGGCGAAGACCACGCCGATCAGCCGGCCCCACAGGCGATGAATGAACTCCAGCCAGAAGATCTGCTTGAATTCGCCGACGCCGAAACCACGATTGATCAATCTGCCCTGCGGCGAGGAAAGATATTTCTGCAGCTCGGTTTGCCAGGCCGCATCCGACATCGGCGGCAGCCAACCCGTCACCGGCCGCCACTCGACCATGGACAGCCCCGATTCGCTGAGCCGGGTGAGCGCGCCGAGCACGATCATGAGGAAAATCATCGCGGCAACGACGATCAGCCAGTTGCGCACGGAGACGGGGACCGTTTGCATGGGTGCCGGACCATGCGTGAAGCCGTGCGCCCCGTCATCAGGCAACAATGTCGCTCGCGAAGGCGCCTTGCGCTCGTGGCTCGCCTTGTTTAATCGGTTCGCACACAAACGATTACCCCTCGGCCCATCCGGATATTTCGCCAATGACCGCGCCTGCGCTGGGCCCCAAGCTCCGGCATGACCTCAGCTTCACCGATCTTTACGATCGCGACGGTCTGGTCCGTCTCGATGCGGCTTTCGTCGACTGGCTGAAGGCGTTCGACGTCGAGGTACATGCGCGCTTCATGGCCGCGCGCACCGCGCCCGATGCGCTTGCGGCCAAGGACGAATCGAACCTGCTGATCGAGCTGGCGCGTCCGTTGGAGGATTTTCTAGGCGCGCTGTTCGGTGTCGCCGAAAAGGCAAGCGCATTGCGCGCCCGCCACAATGCGCTGGCGCCACTCTACGATTGCAAGCGCCTGTTCGTGCAGCGCTACGTCACGCGCGCCATCAAGCCCGCCGCAGCGATGGCGCTCGATGGCGCCGCGGTCACGGCCGAGGTCGCGCTGCCGGTGCGACTCGAGGACGGACTTGAGGCGTGGGAACTCGCCTTCGCGCTGGCCGTGCACGCCGAGCTCGGCGCGGATTTCAAGGTCGAGACGCCGACTCCGGCGATCGAGGCGCTGACGCGCTACGCCGCCTGGGCGCTCCATCACCCCGCAGGCAAGAAGCGCCACCGCGACGGGCCGCTGTTTAAGGTGCCGCACAAGCTCGATTTCGAGCACCTCGTGCCGGTCGAGACCGAGGTGGTGGATGGCGTCACCCGCCTCAGGCTGCCCCGTCCGATGCTACGCCATCGCGAGGGCTTTGCGCTTACCGACCAAGGCTTCGACCTGGTGCGCGCTCTCGATCACACCAACTACTGCATCTGGTGCCACAACCAAGGCAAGGATTCGTGCTCGCGCGGGCTGAAAGACCGCAAGACCGGCGCCTTCCAGAAATCGCCGTTCGGCGTCACCCTGGCGGGCTGCCCGCTCGACGAAAAGATCTCGGAGATGAACCTGCTGAAGAGCGAGGGCTTCTCCATCGGCGCGCTCGCCGTGGCCGCTGTCGACAATCCGCTGGTCGCGGCGACCGGGCATCGCATCTGCAACGACTGCATGAAGGCCTGCATCTATCAAAAGCAGGAGCCGGTCGACATCCCGCAGATCGAGACCCGCACCTTGAAGGACGTGCTCGACCTGCCGTGGGGTTTCGAGATCTATTCGTTGCTGACGCGCTGGAACCCGTTGGACCTCCGCCGGCCGATCCCGCGTCCGGCGACGGGCCGCACCGTGCTGGTGGTCGGTCTCGGCCCAGCGGGCTTCAACCTCGCCCACCATCTGATGAACGACGGCCACACCGTGGTCGGCATCGATGGGCTCAAGATCGAGCCGCTGCCGGTGGCCCAATCGGGCGTCACGCCCGACGGTGCGCGCCAGGCCTTCGACGCGGTGCGCAACGTCGACTCGCTGCGCGAGGATCTTGGCGAGCGCGCCATGGCGGGCTTCGGCGGCGTCGCCGAATACGGCATCACCGTGCGCTGGGACAAGAACTACCTCAAGATGGTGCGCCTGCTGCTCGAGCGGCGCACCCAGTTCTCGATGTTCGGCGGCGTGCGCTTCGGCGGAACGGTGACGGTCGAGGGCGCCTTCGCCATGGGCTTCGACCACATCGCTTTGTGTGCCGGTGCCGGCAAGCCCACCGTGCTCGATCTGCCCAACGGCCTGGCGCGCGGCGTGCGCGCGGCGTCGGACTTTTTGATGGCCCTGCAGCTCACCGGCGCGGCCAAGAAGGATTCGATCGCCAACCTGCAGATCCGCCTGCCGGTGGTGGTGATCGGTGGCGGGCTGACCGCCATCGATACTGCCACCGAATCGCTCGCCTACTACCCGCTGCAGGTCGAGAAGTTCCTGGCGCGGCATGAGATCCTGGCCGCCGACCGCGGCGCGGCGGCCGTGTTCGCCGCCATGAACGCCGAAGAGCGCGAGATCGCCGCCGAATTCATCGCCCATGCCCAGGCGATCCGTGCCGAGCGCGCCGCGGCGGCGGGCGAGGGCCGCACGCCCGATATTGCCGGCTTGGTCAATGGCTGGGGCGGCGTCACCATCGCCTATCGTCGCCGGCTGATCGATTCGCCGTCCTATACCTTGAACCACGAGGAAGTGCTGAAGGCGCTGGAAGAGGACATCCGCTTCGCCGAAGGCCTCTCGCCGGTTGCCGTCGAAGTCGACGCCAATGGGCACGCCAAGGCGTTGAAGGTGGCGGGCGAGCAGAACGGACAGAGGGTCGAGGCCACGCTGCCGGCGCGCAGCGTCCTGGTGGCGGCGGGTACCCAGCCCAACACCGTGCTGGCGCGCGAGGATCCCAACCACGCCTTCATCGACGGAAAATATTTCCGCGCGCTCGACGAGGACGGCAATCCGGCGACGCCGGAGAGGGTCGCCAAGCCCGCCGAGGTGCGCGTGCTGATGTATCGCGCCGCCGACGGCCGCTTCATGTCGTTCTTCGGCGACCTCCATCCGTCGTTTGCGGGCAACGTCGTGAAGGCGATGGGCGGCGCCAAGCAGGGCTATCCGGTGCTGACGCGCGCCATGGAGAGATTGCCGCCGCCCTCGAGCACGCCGGCCGAGATCCTCGAGCAAGCCAACGACAAGTGGCGCGCCAGGGTGGTCCGCGTCGAGCGGCTGACGCCGACCATCGTCGAGGTCGTGGTCGAGGCGCACGCCGCCGCGCGCAACTTCGAGCCCGGCCAGTTCTACCGCCTGCAGAATTACGAGGCGTGGTCGAAGAAGGTCGACGGCACGCTGCTCACCATGGAGGGCCTGGCGCTGACCGGCGCCTGGGTCGACAAGGAGAAGGGGCTGTTGTCGCTGATCACGCTCGAGATGGGCGGCTCGTCCGACCTCTGCGCGCTGCTCGAGCCGGGCGAGCCGGTGATCGTCATGGGCCCGACCGGCACGCCGACCGAGATCGAGGCGGGCGAGACCGTGGTGCTGGCGGGCGGCGGCCTGGGCAACGCCGTGCTGTTTTCGATCGGCCAGGCGTTCCGCAAGGCCGGCAGCAAGGTGCTGTATTTCGCCGGCTACAAGAAGGCCTCCGACCGTTACAAGGTCGAGGAGATCGAGGCGGGGCCGACGTCGTCGTCTGGGCGTGCGACGAGGCGCCGGGCTTCGCCGTCGATCGGCCGCAGGACAAGGCCACGGTCGCCAATATTGTCGAGGCGATGCGCCGCTATGCGGCGGGCGAGCTCGGCCCCCAGCCGATCCCGTTTGGCGACGCCGACCGCATCATGGCCATCGGCTCCGACGGCATGATGAATGCCGTGCGGCTGGCGCGTCATGGCGTGCTGAAGCCCTATCTCCAGCCCGATCACCGCGCGCTGGGATCGATCAACTCGCCCATGCAATGCATGATGAAAGAGATCTGCGCCCAGTGCCTGCAGCTCCACAGGGATCCGCTGACCGGCAAGGAATCGGTGGTGTTCTCCTGCTTCAACCAGGACCAGGAGCTCGACCGCGTCGATTTCACCTGCCTGAACCAGCGCCTGCGCCAGAACGGCGTGCAGGAAAAGATCGGCGCGCTGTGGATCGACCGGTCGTTGCGCAAGATCGGAGTCCGCAAGCTTGCAGATGCCAGCCGGGTCGAGTTCGGTCCGCTCGCGTTCTATCATCCGCTTATTGCCGACGGCGACACGCCGGTTCGCACCGGCATCCAGACCTCGGCGCCGGGCTATGTCGCGCCGATGCACTGGCACCCCTACATCGAGCTGCTGTTCATTATCGACGGCGAGGCCGAGGTATGGCTGCAGGGCGGCGAGGCCGAGCCGATCCATCTGGCTGCTGGCGATTGCGTGGCGTTGCCCGCCGACGTTCCCCACAGTTTCAGAACCGTGGGCGACCGGCCGATGCGCCTGCTCGGCATCCATGCCAATCCCGATCGGGTCGTGAACTATCTCGACCGCAAGAGCGACGCCTCGGGCTATCCCGTGCTGGACAGCGAGTTAGAGCCCGCTGCGGCGGACTGAACGCGTCAGGACGTCCGCGCAAACGCGGCAGGACTATCGCTCGTTTGGAAAGAAGCGCGACAGGTCGCGAGCGTGATGCAGGATATGGACGACCTCGAGTCGATCGTCGGCGATTCTGTAGAATACGGTATGCCGCGGCCTGACGAAGTAGCTGCACAAACCGGCGCCGAGTTCTTCCCGCGAACGCCCACTCATGGGGAATCTGCCAAGGCGTTCCAGCCCTTCGACGACGCGCTCGATTGCGCGATCCGCTGCTTCTGGGCTATCGGCAGCGATGTAGCTCCAGATTTCCGCCAATTCACTTCTGGCGGAAGGTGCGAGGATGACCCGCAAGTTCGCTATTTGCTCCGGTCGCGAAGTCTCTGACGGCCCATCCGCTTCAGATCGTCGATATCCAATTCGATGCCTTCGCCGCGCTCAAGCTCGGCGATTCCGGCGTGGATCTTGGCCCGCAGTTCGTCCAATGGCGGTTCGAGCAAGACAAACTCGCGGATAGCCTCCTCGACAGCGGCGTCGAGCGACTCGAATTCGCCCGCGTCGACGCGAGCCCTGAGGCGGGCTTCGAGGTTCGGATCGAGGGTAACCGTGATCGACATCACGCGTCCTTTGGTATGTGACATACTTTAGGGCGTCCGCACGAACCTGAACAGCACCTTGTCCTGGCTGTAGTAGCGCAGCTGGTCGACGACCTTGGGAAAATAGGCGCTGCCCACCGTCACCGGCATGAAGGCGTCGAGATCGAGCGGCCGCACCGCGACGGTGAAGCCGGTCGCGGAGAAGGCCTGGGCCACGGCGTCCAGCGAATGGTCGAAGAGCGGGATCGACGAGGTGTCGGCGATCAGCTTGCGCCAGCGCGGCCACACCGCACTGTCGGTGTGGCAACCCATGGCGGCGACATAGGCGCCCCCCGGCCGCAGCGCCGCCTTCATGTCGTTGGCATGCGCGGCGAGATTTTCCAGCAGATAGAGCACTTCGTGGCTGAAAGCGTAGTCGAAGCTGCGGCCGAGCGAGGCGGCGCGGTCGGTGACCTTGTAGTCGATCGGGCGATGGCCCTTCAGCAGCTCGGCGCGCGCCACCGATTCGCGGGCGATGTCGATGCCGACCGCGCTCTTGAACGGATGGCGGTCGTACAGCATGCGCAAGAAGCCGCCCTGGTTGCAGCCATAGTCGAGAATGGTCGAATCATGAAGGTCGTGCGGCACTGAGACGTCGATCATGCGCCGCCAGACCGGCGCATGGACGGCGCCCATCGCCTCTTCTTCAGCGGGGTTGCGGTTCCAGGTTGCGATCGTCCAGGGGTGCTGCATCGCTTCCTCCCGTAGCGGAGGAAAGCTTACCACGCCCGGCCTGCCGTTTTGCTCCCCAGGGCATGACCAAAAGAGGTCCGGCGATCAGGACGCCGAAGATG
>WNFC01006527.1_pt1 | contig 12828 bp, 12 predicted proteins | sample 5400541 | NCBI WGS metagenome assembly WNFC01 (sample SAMN13153342, study PRJNA577476) | soil metagenome | isolation source: 120 cm saprolite under Douglas fir tree site 2 hole 2 replicate 1 | place: USA:California | collected 2015-04-18
CCTCCGGCGCCGGCATGTCGCGCCCCAGGGTCCAGCCGGCGGCCAAGGGCAGGCTGCGAAACCGGCCGCGCTCGCGGCCCGCCCAGCCCAGCACCCGGCCGGCGATCTCGGCGACGGCATGGTAGAGCACCGGCCGCGTCGCGAGCCACGCCCAGAGGCGCAATCCGGCGCGGTAGACGGGCGGGCTCAGCGCTTGTGTGAATTCCCGCTCGCGCCAGTGCCGCATCATTTTTGGCAGCGGGATCTTGACCGGGCAGACGCTCTCGCAGCGCCCGCAAAAGGTCGAGGCGTTCGGCAGATGGCCGGCTTCGCCCAGCCCGACCAATGCCGGGGTCAGCACCGCGCCCATCGGCCCGGGATAGACCCAGCCATAGGCATGCCCGCCGACCGCGGCATAAACCGGGCAATGGTTGAGGCACGCCGCGCAGCGCAGGCAGCGCAGCATGTCCTGGAACTCGCCGCCGAGCAGCTTGGTGCGACCGTTGTCGAGCAGCACGACATGGTATTGTTCGGGGCCGTCGAGATCGCCCGGCCGGCGCGGCCCGGTCGAGATCGTCGTATAGGACGAGAATTCCTGCCCCGTCGCTGAGCGCGCCAGGAGGCGTAGCAGGGTCGCCGCGTCTTCCAAGGTCGGGACGATCTTTTCGAGGCTGGTCACGACGATGTGGATGCGCGGCAAGGTCTGCGTCAGGTCGCCATTGCCCTCATTGGTGACGATGATGCTGGAGCCGGTCTCGGCGACCAGGAAATTGGCCCCGGTGATGCCGACATCGGCGGCAAGGAAGTGCGGGCGCAAGATGGTGCGCGCCTCCTCGCACAGGGTGCGCACGTCCTCAAGGGCGCGGTCGGGATCGAGCCCGGTATGCGCCGCGCGGAACGCATCGGCGACCTGCTCCTTCATCAGGTGGATCGCCGGCGCGATGATGTGGCTCGGCGGCTCACGGCGCAGCTGGATGATGTATTCGCCGAGATCGGTCTCAATGGGGGTGATGCCGTTCGCTTCGAGGTGATCGTTGAGCGCGATCTCCTCGGCGACCATTGATTTTCCCTTTGTGACGACCTTGGCATCAACCGCGCGGCAGATCTCGAGCACCGCGGCGCGCGCCTCGGCGGCATTGCGCGCCCAATGCACCTGGCCGCCGGAAGCCGCGACATTTTTCTCATAGAGCTCGAGGTAGAAATCGAGATGGGCGAGCGTGTGGTCCTTGATCGCGCGCCCCTCTTCGCGCAGCGCCTCGAATTCAGGCAGCCGCTCGATCGCCTGCTGGCGGCGCAACGGAAACCCGGTGCGCGCCAGCCCGAGCGCCCGCTGCAACACCGGGTCGGCCAGCCCGACGCGGACATTGGCCGGAAAGCTGTGGCTGGTAGGTTCCATGATTCAGATCAACTTCGTCACCCCCGCGCAAGCGGGGGTCCAGGGCTACCGGCAGCGCCTTCGGCCCCTGGATTCCCGCTTTCGCGGGAATGACGGGTGAGGGGGGCGCCGATCGCGGGAATCTCGTCCGCCATTCCGGCCAATACTTCAGCGATGTGGCGCGCCTCGACCGGGCTGCCGAGTCGCGTCAGCTTACCGGCGATGTTCAAGAGGCAGCCGAGGTCGCCGGCGAGGACCGCATCGGTGCCGGTCGCCGCGATCTCGGCTGCCTTGTCGGTGACCATCTTGTCGGAGATTTCCGGGTATTTGACGCAGAACGTCCCGCCGAAGCCGCAGCACACCTCGGACTCCGCCAGCTCAGAGAGGCGCAGCCCGGCAACCGAGGCGAGCAGCAGCCGCGGTTGCGCCTTGATCCCCAGCTCGCGCAGCCCGGAACAGGCATCATGATAGGCCGCGCTCTTCTCCCAGCGCGCCGCCACCGTGCTCATGCCGCGAACATCGACAAGGAAACAGACCAGCTCCCAGGTCCGCGCCGCCAGCGCTTCGGCCTCTGCCAGCATCGCCGGCTCGTCGGCGAACAGCAGCGGATAATGCACGCGCACCATACCGGCGCACGACCCCGACGGCACCACCACGTAATCATAGCCGGCGAAGGCGGCGATCACCTGGCGGGCGATGGCTTTCGCGTCGGCGCGGTCGCCCGAATTGTAGGCCGGCTGGCCGCAGCAGGTCTGGGCGCGCGGCACCTCGACCGTGCAGCCGGCCGCTTCCAGCAAGGCGACCGCGGCAAACCCGACGCTCGGCCGAAACAGATCGACCAGACAGGTCACCAACAGCGCTACACGCACCGGCTCAGATTGAGGCGTTGTTTCTTGATCCGACATGGCGCGAAGAAGTAGGGGTTCGACGCCAGCGAATCAATGTGGGCGGCGACCGCAACTGGGATGGCGACAATCCGACCGGCTCGACCCGAGGAAGCAGCAGCTGGACTTACCGACCAACCAGCCGTGCCGTCACGTCCTTCGGTACGAGCAGGTAATAACGCCCGCTGGCGTTCATCGCGCCGGCGCCGGCGCTTGCCGCGTCGCCGTGGCCCCAGAACAGATCGCCGCGTACCGGCCCCTTGATCGCGCCGCCGGCATCCTGGGCGATGACGAGCCGGCGGATGACATCGGGGGCAAAGCGTTGCTGCGCCTCTAGCCAGATCGGCAGCCCGAGCGGGATGAAGGCGCGATCGACGGCCAGGCTGCGCCCGGCGGTCAAAACGACGCGTTCGGCGCCGAGCGGCCCGGCGCCGGCGATCTCGCGGAAGAATACGAACGAGGGGTTGTCGCGCCGCAGCGCGGCGCCTTCGCGCGGGTGCGCCGCCATCCAACCGCGGATCGACGCCATGGTGACCTGTTCCTTCGGCATCTCGCCGCGCTCGATCAGGAGCCGGCCGACGGCGACATACGGCTTACCGTTGCTGCCGTCATAGCCGATTCGGAGAGTGCCGCCTTCCTGCAGCCGAGCCTGGCCGGAGCCCTGGATTTCGAGAAAGAACGCGTCGACCGGATCGTCGACCCAGAGGAGTTCGAGACCTTGACCGACCAGCGCGCCGTCTTCTATCTCGGCGCGGGTATACCGCGTCGGGTCCGGCGGGCGGTGGTAGACCGGCGTCTGAAATTTGCCGCCGCGGCGGCGCGATCCGTGGAGCGTGATCTCGAAATAGCCGGTGAAGAGGCCTTCGCTGTCGCCGTTGTTGCCGGCAAGGAGCGGCGTGAAGGCGGTTTCGAAAAACTGCCGCGCCGGGGGATCGTCGTTCGCCGGAACCGCCGCCGCGGCGGCGCAGGGCGCGCGCCACTCGTCGACATGGCCGAAATCGGCGCTTTTTGTCACCGCATCGAGAGGTGCGTCGTCGGGTTTTGCGAGAACCGCCGCGCACGAGCGCAGCAGCGCCGGCATTGCCGCGGCGATCCCGTCATCGCGCCAGCCGATGAGCTGCTCGTAGCCGCGCGGTGCGAGGGTCAGCCGCGGCGGTGCCTTGGGGCGCCACAGATACGCGGTGAGCGCCGCCGCCAAGAGCGCCAGCGATAGAGCGACCCAGGCCACGCGCCAGGCGGGCTGCGTCACCGCATCCGATCAGCCGCTGGCGGTCGCCTCCAGAACCCAGTTCGGGTCGTTCGCCCTCGTATCGCGAGCAAAGCTCCAGAAATCGGTCTTTTCGACCGCGTGGTCGGGATCGCCGTCGACGACACTGCCGTCATGGGCACGCAACACATTGATTTGGTCCGAGACGAACTTGACCGTGATGCGCGCAACGCTACCGGTGAGATCTGCCTCGGCGACGTCCAGCCGCTTCAGCCCGACGATCCGTGTCTCAAGCGTCTCCCCTGCGGCGGCCCGCTCATCGATCGCGGCAGAGAATGGCGTATACACCTCATCGCTCAAGAGCGGCCGCAAACGCTCCTTGTCGCCGGCGGCGAAGCCGCCGACGATCATCTCGAAGGCGGCCCGCGCGCCTTCGATGAACTGCGAGGGATCGAAGCCCGGATCGGCGCTGCGGATGCGTTCCAGACCGGCCGCGACGACATCCGCCGGCGGCGCTGTGTCGACCGGCGGCCGCACCGCGGCGTTGCGGCTCCCGAGGGATACCACCTTGTCCCCGATATTGTCCGCTGGGGCCTCAGCGCGCCGCAGTATCGGGTCGCGCGGGCGCTCGTTTCCGGTGCGCCGCCCGAGGACGCTGCGCAGCCGCAGCACCAGGAATGCCGCGACCATCGCGAACAGAATGATGTCGAAGTAATGCGGGAGATCGCCCATCGTTTTGCGGACCTTGCGATTATCCCGGAATGCCCGGGTTTGCGGCCGTGTTAGGGTAGATAGGCGGTCACCGGGCTGCGGGCAAGCGGCGCTGGGGCCAGGTCGGTTCGCGGCAGGTCACGGTAGAGCGCGCGATTGATACGGCAATGCGATCCGTGCTAGCGGGAACGCGGCGGCGGCGTCCCGGGACGCGGTAGTCACGTCGCTCGGGAGAAGATCATGGCGCAAGATGCGACAGGCAACGGTCCGTCCGCTCCGCAACCGAGTGTTGCCGAACCCGCCCAGGCGCAGCAGCAGCAACTGATCGTCAATGCACAATACATAAAGGATCTGTCATTCGAGAACCCGCGTGCGCCGACCAGCCTGCGGCAGCAGACGGCGGCGCCGTCGGTCGAAATCAATGTCGATGTCAAGGCGCAGGGCCTGGCGCCGGAGAATTACGAGGTCGTGCTGACGATCAAGGCCACCGCCAAGGTGCAAGAGGAGATGCTCTTCATCATCGAGCTCGTCTACGGCGCGGTCGTCACCGTGCGCAACGTGGCGCCGGAATTTGTGAGCCCGGTGATGTTGGTCGAAACCCCGCGGCTAATGTTCCCGTTTGCCCGCAACATCATCGCGGAGACGACGCGCGACGGCGGCTTTCCGCCGCTGATGATCAATCCGATCGACTTTGGCGAGCTGCTGCGGCGCAATGCCGCCGCTGCCCCGACTGGCGGCGCGACCGCCTGATCCCGCTGCTCCCGGGCACGTTCAGCCCACGCTGAGCCACAGCGGCGCCTTGATCGCGGCCAGCATCGCCTGGTGCGCCACCAGCTCTGCGGCCGAGGGGGCGTGCGGCCGCGGCGGTCTCGGCGCGCGGCCCTGCGGCGCCCCCATCTCGTCGATTGCGGCGATCGTGCTCACGGCAAAATCGAGACCTGGCTGCCGGCCGCCGAGCAGCTCGATGTACACCTCGGCCAAGAGGCTGCAATCGATCTCGGCCCCATGTTTGTCGCGCGACGTCAGATCGATCGCAAACCGGCGGCACAGCGCGTCGAGGCTGGCGGGCGCCCCCGGGAACCGGCGGCGCGCCACCGCAAGCGTGTCGACGAACGGACCGGCGAGGGGGCCGCGGCCGAACCGCGTTAACTCCGCATTGATAAAGGCGAGATCGAACTCGGCGTTGTGAATGACGAGGCTGTCGCCGGCGATGAACTCGGTCAACTCCTCGGCGATCGCGGCAAACGGCGGATGCTCGGCGAGGAATTCGGCGTCGAGCCCATGTACCGCCATGGCGTCCGCCGGGACATCGCGCTCGGGGTTGACGTAACGATGCAGCTTGCGGCCGGTCGGGACGTGGTGGATCAGTTCGAGACAGGCGATCTCGACGATCCGGTGGCCCGCCTGTGGATCAAGTCCGGTGGTTTCGGTATCGATCACGACCTCGCGCATGGCTTTACCCCCGATGAGACCGCGGCAGCTCCCCCCGCCGCAGCATTCTGACAATCGCTTTCAGCCGCCGGAACGCCACACTGCGCCCAAGCGCGGTAGCGACGACAAAATCGGCGCGCCGGCGCTTTTCGCGATCCGGGATCTGGGCGCGCAAGATGTCCGCAAAGCGGCTTTCGCTCATCCCGGACCGGCGCATTACCCGTTCGCGCTGCAGGCGCGCCGGCGCCGACACGACCAGCACGACGTCGCAGCGCTCGACCCCGCCGGTTTCGAAGAGCAGCGGGATGTCGAGGACGACGAGCGGCACTCGGCGGGCGCGGGCCCGCGCGACAAAGCGCCGTTCGGCCTGGCGAACCATCGGGTGGAGGATTCCCTCAAGCCGGCGCAGCACCGGCGGATCGCGAAACACAAACTGGCCGAGGCGCTGGCGATCGATCCCGCCGGCCTCGTCGCGCACTCCAGGAAACGCCGTCTCGACCGGCCCGACCGCAGCCCCACCCGGTGCGAGCAACCGGTGGACGACGGCATCGGCGTCGAATAGCGGCACCCCGAGCCGCCGGAATGTCTTTGCCGCGGTGCTTTTTCCCATCCCGATCGAGCCGGTGAGGCCAAGGATGATCACCGCTGCGCCACAAGCGTGCTGAGAACAGCCGCGCGCAATTCGCGGGTCACGCTCACCGGCGTCCCGAACCACGCCTCGAACCCCGGCCGGCCCTGATGGAGCAGCATGCCGAGGCCGTCGACAACGCGATTGCCGAGCCGCCGAGCCGCCGCCAACAGGGCGGTCTCGAGCGGCACATAGACGAGATCGGCAACAACCGCCGTCGGCGGCAATCGAGAAAGATCGATCGCCAGCTCCGGCTCGCCGGTCATGCCAAGGCTCGTGGCGTTGACGAGGAGCCCGGCATCCTCCAGCGCGGCATCGCGTGCTTCCCACGGGAGGATCGCGATCCTCCCGTGCGCGGCTGCAAGCTCCTCGGCTACCTGTTCCGCCCGGCCACGCGTCCGGTTCACCAGGCGCAGCTCGGTGACCCCCATCTCGATCAGCGCCGCCAACACGGCACGGGCCGCACCTCCGGCGCCGAGCACGATTGCGGGGCCGCGCGTCGGCCGCCAATCCGGCGCACCCTCGCGCAGGTTTTCGCGAAACCCGTACACATCGGTGTTGCGTCCTTCAAGACTGCCGTCAGCCGCAACAATAACCGTATTCATCGCGCCGATGCGCCGAGCCAGCGGCTCGACCCGGTCCACGACCGACAGCGCCATCTGCTTATGCGGAATGGTCAGGTTGCAGCCGCGGAAGCCTAGCACCGGGAGCGCCCGCAACGCCTGTACAAGCTCTTCAGGGCGGACCGGCAGCGGCACATAGGCGCCATCGAGACTCTGTTCGTCGAGCCAGAAATTGTGCAATGCGGGGGACCGCGAATGGGCGACCGGCCAGCCCATGATGCCGGCGAGTTTGGTCCGCCCCGTGATCCTCATCCCGTGTTCCTCAAGTCAACATCGCGCCGCGCTCGCGCAAAAAGCCGAGCAGCTCGACGAGCGGCAAGCCGAGAACGGCAAAGTGGTCGCCGGTAATCCTCGTGAATAGCTGCACGCCTCTCCCTTCAAGGCGATAGGCCCCGACCGAACCCAGCAGCGCCTCGCCCTCGGCTGCAACATACGCCTCGATAAAGGCATCGCTGAACCGCCGCATGTGCATTTCAGGCGCGCTCGTTGCGCGCCAGAGTAGAGCCTCGCCCCGCGCAACGACCGCAGCGGTCTCAAGCCGGTGGGTCCGGCCACGCAATGCCCGAAGCTGCGCGCAGGCTTCGGCCAAATCGGCCGGCTTGTCGAACCATTCCTCGCCGACCGCGAGAATCTGGTCGGCGCCGATCACCAGCGCTTCGGGATGTCGGCGCGAGACGACGCACGCCTTCTCGGCAGCGAGCGCAAGCGCGCAATCGATCGCCGAATCGCCACGTCGGCTCGCGTCGCGCTTCAGCTGGGATTCATCGATCGCCGCCGGCCTGGCAGTGAAGTCGACACCGGCCGACCGCAGCAATCCCGCCCGTGCCGCGCTTGCGGAAGCGAGGATGATCTGCTCAGCCTTCGCCGCCATGACGCCGCATCAGCAGCTTGTGGATCGACGACGCGGTCTCCTCGATCGAGCGCCGGGTGACGTCGATGACCGGCCAATGATGCTCGGCAAAGACCCGCCGCGCCTCGCGGACCTCGGCGCGGACCGCCTCGATATCGGTGTAATCGGTGGCCTCATTGTGGTCGAGCATGCTGAGCCGGTTGCGGCGGAGATGGATCAGCCGCTCGGGATCATTGGTCAGACCGACGATCAGCGGTTTCTCCGCGTGCAGCAGTTCCGCGGGAAGCGGGACGCCAGGCACGAACGGCACATTGGCGGCCTTGATGCTACGATTGGCGAGATACAGCGAGGTCGGCGTCTTCGATGTCCGCGACACCCCGACCAGGCAGACATCGGCATCATTGATCCCCCAGCTCGATTGCCCATCATCATGGTTAATGGCAAAGGTCATCGCATCGATGCGGTCGAAATATTCGCTGTCGAGCAGGTGCTGCTTGCCGGGCAGCCCACGACTCTGCCGGCCGAGATGAGACGCGAGCGCCCCGATCACCGGATCGAGCACGGGGATCGCGGGCACCTGAAGTCGCCGGCAGCCATCCTGCAACACCCGGCGCAGCGCGTCGTCGACCATCGTGAAGAGTACCAGACCATGGTTGGTCTCGATGCCGGCAAGCACGCGATCGATCTGGCTGCGCGTTCGCACCATGCTCCAAACGTGCTCGATCGCCTGGGCTTCATCAAATTGAACAAGGCAGGCGCGGGCAACCGAATGGACCGTATCGCCGGTCGAATCGGAAACCAGGTGAAGATGAAACCGCGTCAACGCCACCTTTCCCTCACTTCGAGCTCGGCTCGCTCAACCCTGTGGATCAATCGGCGCAAGACGGGCACAACCCCGGCCTTTTCCCTGCCCATGATTCTTATCCCCGGTCCGAGTCTGTTGACCCGGCCGTTATCAACCACAATCGCACCATTATCCCCATTCCCGACCGATCGGGGGATACCGCCCCCGCATCCCTGTTTTCCCGATTTTATCCGCGATCAACCGGCATTCTAAGCACCCGACCACCCTATCGATTGTAGCTTTATGAACAAGCTGCCGCAAACCATACCCAAATCCCGCAAATTCGGGATAATGATGGGGATGCTTATTAATCCTCGCTATCTACAGCCCATCCTCATCAACCACATCCTTCGAATCATACTTTAATGGAAGATAGAGCGATGGCACCGTCCGGTGCACAACAAAACCCGTTGCTGCGCGCACTTGCCGGCGAGACGCTGGAAAAACCGCCATGGTGGCTGATGCGGCAGGCCGGTCGGTACCTGCCGGAATACCGCGCGTTGCGGGTGCAAGCGAGCGGCTTCGTCGAATTCTGCCTGACCCCGCCACTGGCCAGCGAGGCGACATTGCAGCCGGTTCGCCGCTTTGGCATGGATGCTGCCATCCTGTTCGCTGACATTCTGCTGGTACCGCACGCACTAGGACAAAAGGTCGAATTCGGTGAGGAGGGGCCGATATTGGAGCCGATTACCGAAGGCGCCGGGATTGTCGGGCTGCGCCGGAGTGGGTTTTCGGGCCTTGACCCGGTGTACGAGACGGTCCGGCGCAGCCGCGCCGGGTTGCCTCCTCAAACGGCACTGATCGGATTTGCCGGGTCGCCGTGGACGGTCGCAACTTACATGGTCGAGGGCGGTGCCAGCCGCGATTTTCGGCGAGTCAAGGCGTGGGCTTATCGTGACCCGCAGGGCTTTGGTGCGCTTATCGAGCTGATCGTCGACGCAACGGTCGCTTATCTGTTTGGGCAGATAACGGCCGGGGCCGATGCCGTACAGCTATTCGATAGCTGGGCGGGGATCTTGTCCGAGGCCGGTTTCGAGCGGTGGGTCATCGAGCCGACCCGGCGTATCACGGCGCGGCTGAAAGAGCGTTTTCCAGCGGTTCCCGTGATCGGTTTTCCGCGCGGCGCCGGGCTCTTCTATCCGCGCTATGTGGCGGAGACCGGCGTCGATGCGATCGGCATCGATACCGTGGTTTCAGGGGGTTTTGCCCGTGAAATGCTGCAGGGACGGGTAGCGGTGCAGGGTAATCTCGACCCCGTCGCGCTGCTCGTTGGGGGAGCCGTGATGCGGCAAGAAGTTCGCGCGATTCGCCGCACGCTCGGGGGCGGGCCGTTCATCTTCAATCTCGGGCATGGGGTGTTGCCGCAGACCCCGCCGGAGAATGTTGCAGCACTGGCGCAGCTGCTCGCTGAGCCCGTCGATATTGCCTGAAATGCCGCGCCGTGCGGTCGTGCTGATGAATTTAGGCGGCCCGGATTCGCTCACCGCGGTTCGGGCGTTTCTCTACAATCTGTTCAGCGATCCGGCGATCATCGGCCTGCCGACGCCGCTGCGGCTGCCGCTCGCCTGGTTAATCGCGGTGCGCCGAAGCCGCACCGCGCGTGGGATCTACGCCCAGCTCGGTGGCGCCTCGCCGCTACTCATCAACACAGAGGCGCAGGCGCGGGCGCTAGAGGCGGAGCTTGGGCCTGAGTATCGCTGCTTTGTGGCGATGCGCTACTGGCATCCGCTGACCGCGGCAGCGGTTGGTGCGGTCAAGGCATGGCAGCCGGAGGAGATCGTCCTGCTGCCGCTCTATCCGCAATTCTCGACGACGACGACAGCGTCCTCGCTCGAGGCCTGGCGTCGTGAGGCGATCCGGCAAGGACTCGTCGGCAAGACCCGCGCGATCCAGAGCTACCCCGTCGCCGAGGGGTTCGTCGCGGCCTTGGCTGCGCTCGTCGCCGATAGCCTAGACGCGGCAGAGGACAAGGCGGCGGGAGGACCGGTGCGTCTGTTGTTGAGCGCGCATGGGCTGCCGCTCAAGATTGTGGCTGCGGGCGACCCCTACCCGCGCGAGATCGAGAGCACGGCCGCGGCAGTGGCCTCGGCGCTCGCAAGGCCGGGGCTCGACTGGCGGGTGTGTTTTCAAAGCCGGGTCGGGCCGCTCGCCTGGCTCGGGCCGTCGGTCGAGGAGGAGCTGGACCGCGCCGGTCGTGAGGGCGTCGCAATTGTCATCGCGCCGGTCTCGTTTGTTTCGGAGCACTCGGAGACGCTGGTCGAACTCGACGGCGACTATCGCCGTCTCGCCGAGGCCTGCGGCGTCCCGGCCTATCACCGAGTGCCGACGGTGGGCACCGACCGGCGCTTCATCGCGGCGCTGGCCGAGCTCGTTCGGGGAACCGAACCCGCGGCGCAACCGGCCGAAACCACAGCGGCACGAGCCGAAACGACTTCGTGAGCAACACCCTCATCGCCGCCTATCCCTGGGTGAAGGCGCTGCACATCATCGCGGTGATCGCATGGATGGCGGGGCTCCTCTACCTGCCGCGGCTCTATGTCTACCACGCGGATTTGCCGAGCGGATCGAACCGCGCAACGATGCTGGCAATCATGGAGCGGCGGCTGTTGCGTGGCATCATGCTGCCGGCGGCGGTGATGAGTTACGGGTTCGGTCTCTTGCTGGCGGCAACCCCCGGCGTCGTCGATTGGTACCGCGGCTGGATCTGGGCAAAGCTCGGCCTTGTTCTGCTGCTCACCGGCTTCCATATCCTCTTGGCGTATTGGCGCCGCGACCTCGTTCACGGAAGATCCACCCACTCATCAAAATTCTATCGTGTAATCAATGAGTTACCGACCGCCGTGATGATCGCGATCGTGCTGCTCGTCGTGGTCAAGCCGTTTTGAGGGGATCGCAACGCCGGCCGCTGAACCAAGGGCCTTGTAATCGTGTTTGATGTGCATATCTCCACTCGGCAAGGGGACCGCCACACCGCCAGCCGGTTTTCCTGATAAACCCGAAAATCCTCTCCCGGCCGCCGGACTCTGTCCAGGCAACCCTCCCGAAGTCGGGCCAAACCTCCTCCCTCTCGCCTAAACCTTCTCTCTCTCGAAACGCAAAGATCCATGAACCTCCAGGAATTGAAACGGAAAACGCCGGCAGAGCTATTGGCTTTCGCCGAAGAGCTAGAAATCGAAAACGCCTCCTCACTGCGCAAGCAGGACATGATGTTCGCTGTCCTGAAGCAGCTTGCCGAGAACGATGTGCCGATCTCCGGCGATGGCGTGCTCGAAGTGCTGTCGGACGGGTTCGGCTTTCTCCGCTCGCCCGAGTCGAACTATCTGGCCGGCCCGGACGACATCTACGTCAGCCCGAACCAGGTGCGTCGCTTTGGGCTGCGCACCGGCGATACGGTCGAGGGGCAGATCCGCTCGCCGCGCGATGGCGAACGCTATTTTGCCGCGCTCAAGATCAACCTCATCAATTTCGAGGAACCGGACCGGCTGCGCCACCGGATCAATTTCGACAATCTGACGCCACTCTATCCCGAAGAGAAAATCGAACTCGAACTCAACGATGCGACGAAGAAGGATCTGACGACCCGAGTGCTCGACCTGATAACGCCGCTCGGCAAGGGCCAGCGCGCGCTGATCGTGTCACCGCCACGCACTGGCAAGACGGTGATGCTGCAGAATATCGCGCACGCCTTGGCGGCTAATCATCCCGAGGTCTACCTGATTGTGCTGTTGATCGACGAGCGGCCGGAGGAGGTCACCGATATGGCCCGCTCGGTCAAGGGCGAGGTCATCAGCTCGACCTTCGACGAGCCGGCGCAGCGCCACGTGCAGATCGCCGAGATGGTGATCGAGAAGGCGAAGCGCCTGGTCGAGCACAAGCGCGACGTCGTGATCCTGTTGGATTCGATCACCCGCCTCGCGCGCGCCTACAACACCGTCGTGCCGTCCTCGGGCAAGGTCTTGACGGGCGGCGTTGATGCCAACGCATTGCAGCGCCCGAAGCGGTTTTTCGGCGCTGCGCGCAACATCGAGGAGGGCGGCTCCTTAACGATCATCGCCACCGCCCTCATCGATACCGGCTCGCGCATGGACGAGGTGATCTTCGAGGAGTTCAAAGGCACCGGCAATTCGGAAATCGTGCTCGACCGCAAGGTCGCCGACAAGCGCACCTTTCCGGCGCTCGACATCACCAAATCAGGGACCCGCAAGGAGGAATTGCTGGTCGACCGCGGGGTGCTCGCCAAGATGTGGGTGCTGCGCCGCGTGCTGATGCCGATGGGCACCAATGACGGGCTCGAAT
>WNFC01008737.1_pt1 | contig 12827 bp, 10 predicted proteins | sample 5400541 | NCBI WGS metagenome assembly WNFC01 (sample SAMN13153342, study PRJNA577476) | soil metagenome | isolation source: 120 cm saprolite under Douglas fir tree site 2 hole 2 replicate 1 | place: USA:California | collected 2015-04-18
GGGCAGCCAACCGCCGCATCCACGCAATAGTCACTGGAGAGCCACGTGCCGGGAAACTGGCCCGCGTGGTTCGGACCGGGGGTCGCTGGAAAAGGACCTGTCACTACGGCAGGCACCTCGCCAGCGGCCTACCGGTGTGGATCGGGCTGTGCCAGCGCCTCGACTGGCTGGCCCGGCACTGGCAGGAGCCGGACGAGGGCATCTGGGAGATCCGCGGCCCGCGCCAGCGTTTCACCTACTCGGCGCTGATGACCTGGGTGGCCTACGACCGGGCCGGCCGCCTGGCCCGTGACCGCGGCCTGCCCGCACCGGTCGAGCGGTGGCGCAAGCTTGCCGCGGCGGCCCACCGGTTCGTGCAGGACTCGTGCTGGGACCCTGAGCTGCGGAGCTACGTCATGCATCCGGGCAGCAAGCTGCTCGACGCGTCGGTGCTGGTGATGCCGCTGGTGAAGTTCGCCGGGCCGACCGACCCCCGGTTCCTGTCTACCCTCGACCGGATCACCGCGGAACTCAACTCCGACAGCCTGGTCTACCGGTACGCGAGCACGGGACACGATGGGATCGCCGACGGCGAGGGCACGTTCAACCTGTGCTCGTTCTGGTATGTCGAGGCGCTCACCCGGGCCGGCCGAGTCAGGGAGGCTCGGATGATCTTCGAAAAGATGCTCACCTACGCCAACCATCTCGGGCTCTACGCCGAGCAGATTGGCGCGTCGGGAGAGGCGCTGGGAAACTTCCCGCAGGCCTTCACCCACCTGGCGCTGATCAGCGCGGCTGTCAACCTCGACCGTGCGCTGGACCGCTGACGCCAGGGTGCCCGAGGGGCCGGCAAACCGCAGGCATCGCCCGTTAAGCTCGATCCCGTGAAAAGAGCATCAGGAAAAGTCACCCGAACTGGTGGTCGTCCTGCCGGTCAAGGACTGGGACTGCGCCGAGTGCGGGGGCACCGGTGACTTGCTGATCAAGGACGACCGGGGACCGCTCTGCACGACCTGCGCTGACCTGGATCACCTGGTGTTCCTCGGCGCGGGCGACGCCGCGCTGACCCGCCGGGCCAAGAAGGCCAGCGTGCTTTCGGCCGTGGTGATGCGGTGGAGCCGCAGCCGCAAGCGGTACGAGCGGCAGGGCATCCTGGTCGAGGAAGCGGCGCTCGAGCAAGCCGAACAGGAGTGCCTTGCCGACGAGGACGCGAGGCTGCGCCGTCGTGAACGGGACCGTGAGCGCCATGCCGAGGAGGACGTTGAGCTGCAGGCCCGCATGGCGGCGCAAATCGCACGGCTGTTTCCCCGTTGTCCGGCCGAACGTGTCGAGGCGATCGCCCGCCATACCGCTCTGCGCGGCAGCGGCCGGGTAGGCCGTTCGGCGGCCGGCCGGGCGATCAACCTGGCCGTGGTCGCCTCGGTCCGCCACCAGGACACCGACTACGACTCCTTGCTGATGTCCGGCGTCCCGCGCGACGTCGCCCGCGACCGCATCCGCCCCGACATCGACCGCATCCTCGCGGCCTGGGGGTGACCGGCCTGGCCATGACTCGTTGGCCGTGGTGAAGTAGAATCACGCTCTCGCGGAAGGCGCCGGGTCATGGACATTGCCGAGATAGACCTGTCGGACACCGAGTTCTGGGCCCTGCCGCTCGCCGAACGGGCGGCCGCCTTCGCCCTGCTGCGGGCGGAAGAGCGGTCGCGGTTCTTCGCCGAGCCCGAGGTTCCGTTCACCGAGAAGGGCCCGGGATACTACGCCCTGGTGCGGTACGCGGACGTGGTCGAGGCGAGCCGGCATCCCGAGGTGTTCTGCTCAGGGAAGGGCGCGACGAACATCCCCGATCTGCCGGCCGAGTTCAACGAGTACTTCGGGTCGATGATCAACATGGATGACCCCAGGCACGCCCGGCTGCGGCGGATCGTCTCCCGCGCGTTCAGCCCGCGGCTGATCGCCAAGTTCGAAGATGACGTGCGCCGGGCGGCTACCGCGATCGTCGATGGCCTGCTGGTGACCGGGCCATGCGACTTCGTGCCGCAGGTCGCGGCCAGGCTGCCGCTGAAGATCATCTGCGAAATGATGGGCATCCCCGGCGACCAGTACGACACGGTGCTGGCCAACACCAACATCATCTTGTCCGGCGCGGATCCGGAATTCCTCAGCGAGGACCTCGACGAGGCGGTGATCCGGCTGCTCGGCGCCGGGCAGGCGCTCACCGACCTGGTCACCGGCCTGGCCGCTGGCCGCGCGCAGGCACCCGCCGAGGACCTGGTTTCCGCGCTGGTGACCGCGAACATCGACGGCGAGCAGCTGACCAGCGCCGAGCTCGCCTCGTTCTTCATCCTGCTGGTGGTGGCCGGCAACGAGACCACCCGCACCGCGCTGTCGCACGCGCTGATGCTGTTCACGGAATTCCCGGACCAGCGCGCCCTGCTTCTCGCCGACCTGGAGAACCGGATCGAGGGGGCGGTCGATGAGATCGTGCGCTACGCCTCCCCGGTCACTTTCATGCGACGAACCCTCACTCGGGACTACACCATGAACGGGCAGGACTACCGCGAGGGCGACAAGGTGGTGCTGTACTACTACTCGGCGAACCGCGACGAGGCGGTGTTCGCCGATCCCGGGCGGTTCGACATCACCCGCTCGCCGAACCCGCACGTCGGGTTCGGCGCGGCCGGACCGCACTTCTGCCTGGGCGCCCACCTGGCCCGCCGGGAGCTCACCGTCATGCTGCGCGAACTGCTCGCCCGTGTTCCCGACATCACGGCCGGGGAGCCGGACCGGCTGCTGTCCAGTTTCGTCAACGGCATCAAGCGCCTGCCCTGTCAGTTCGGCGGCTGAGCCAGCAACCCCCTGATCAGGTCCGCGAGCCCGGCGGGCCAGATCACCTCATCGGTCGCGTCCATTTCCGCCAGCGTCCACCAGTGCCACGCCGCGATCCCGTCCGAGACGTGCATGTCCGCCACCTCGCCGAACTCGCGGCGGGCCACCTCGACCCGCCCCAGGAAGAACCGCTCGTGCTGCCGGACGATCGCGTCCGCGTACTCCATGGTCAGCGTCCGCTCGTGCACCTCTGCGCCCAGCGGCACATCGGTCCAGCCCGTCTCCTCGGCCAGTTCCCGCCGCGCCCCCACCGGGTAGTCCTCCCCGTCGTTCAGCCCGCCTCCCGGCGTGCACCAGTGCCGTCCGTTAGGCGGCCCGTCGTCATACCGGAACAGCAAGACACGATCGTCTGGATCAAGCACGATCACCCGCCCGGCCCGCCGCCGCAGCGCGTCCGCGGCTCGGTCGCCGGTTTCCTCCATAAGCCTCATTGTCCCCGGTTGGCGGGAGCCATCGCTGACGGTTACCCGATCACCTCATCGGCCGAAAAGACCTTAGCCGGGAATCCCTGTACTACAGTCCGGGTTTGTTACCTGACGGCTGGGTGATCCTGGTGTGTCCGGCGCGGTGTCTTGATGCGGGTGACGGCCACCCCATGATCATGCTTCGTGACAAGACTGAACAACGAGGTGGCCGCCGGGGTCATCGTAGAAGACGGCAGGTGGCTGGGGAAACTCCAGGATGATCTGCGAGGCCGGGCCCACTGCCGGTAGGCAGCAATCCATTCCCAGCCAGCCGGAGGGGGTTCCGGTAGCGGCAGGTCGAGGATGGGTATCGCCTGCCGGTGCTTGCCGCGGACACAGGTCGCCGTGATCCCGCTTGACGTGAGGCCGATGGCCTCGACGGTCACCGCGACACCCAGCACCGTTGTCTTGAACGGCACCGCCAGCTCGTCCTCGATGATGTTGTAGAACCCGGATACCTGCTCGTCTTCGTCGTGGGCATCGACGATGGCCTCGGCGACCATCTCGTTCAGTTCGGCCTTGCCTAGCTTCGTCACGGCCGCAAGCGTAGAACACCCGGGCAGTCCGACCGCCCGCAAAATATGCGGTCCGGTCGAAGGTCCCGAACCTAGCGACGCCACTGGCAGCTGCGAGGGTCCTCCGGCTGTGCCGTGGAGCGTCCACCGCGTCCTCGCTGCCTGGGATAATGTCCGCCCGGGAGTTCTACCTCGATGCCGCCACCTATCAGTACCGGTTGGAAACGCTCATAGAGCACGGCGTGGTACTGACGTACCCGAGCTCAGCTCGACTACGCTTATTATAACTGTAGTCGAGCTAGTAGGGGCAGGAGCTGTGGGGAAGCCGGCGGATGTCTTCGACCGGGACGAGGAGTGGGCAGACCTAGCGGAATTCGCAGGCTCATCGTTGCCGGGCCTCCGAATCGCCGTGGTCTACGGGAGGCGCAGGCAAGGCAAGTCGTACTTGCTGCGTCGGGTCGCCGATGCTGTAGGCGGCCTCTACCATCTCGCGACGGAGCAGGCAGAAGCGATCTCGCTGCGCAGGTTCGGCGACTCGCTCGCCTCCTGGGCGGGGCTGTCCGCGGGAGCGTTCGGATTCAGCGGCTGGGAACAGGCGCTGGGGACCGCTGCGGAGGTGATAGCCGCTGCGCCTTCGCGCGAAGCCCCCCCGCTGCTCGTGATCGACGAGTTCCCCTATCTGGCGCAGGAGACCTCTGGGCTTCCCTCCATCGTGCAAGGACTCTATGACAGGCTCGGGCCGGCCGCAGGGTCCCGGACCGTGCCGCTGCGCCTGATCCTGTGCGGGTCCGCGATCTCCGTTATGGGGGATCTGCTGTCCGGGACCAAGGCGCTGCGCGGCCGGGGAGCGCTGGAACTGCGGATCCGGCCATTCGGCTACCGGAACGCCCGCGAATACTGGGAAATCGAAAACCCTGCCGCAGCCTTTACGCACAATGCGGTCGTCGGCGGCACGCCCGGGTACCGGGAACTCGTGCCCGATCCGAAGGTTCCCGATGACGCTGGCCAGATCGGCAACTGGCTGGTCCGGAATGTCATGCGACCGAGCATGCCGCTGTTCGACGAGGCGTGGCGCGTGGTACACGAGGATCCGCGCATCCGTGATGTCGCTACCTACAGCTCAGTCCTGACGGTGGTGGCGGCTGGGGAAAGTTCACCGACCAAGATCGGGGCCCTGCTTGGTCGGCCAGCCACCTCTCTCGCGCACCAGCTCGGCATGCTGGCAGCGGCTGGATTCATTGAGCGTCGGCATGACCTGCTCCTTGAGCGTCGGCCCGTGGTTACGGTCGCCGACCAGCTTGTGCGCATGCATAAGCTTGTCATCGAGCCATTCCTGGCTGATCTCGAGGCGGGTCGTGCCCGTCGGGTCTGGGCCGAGTCGAGGCACACGGTCGAATCGAAGATCCTCGGCCCGCACTTTGAAGCGCTGGCCGCCGACTGGGTCGGACGTTACGCCTACGACGAGGCGGGATTGGCAGTAGGTCCGGTCGGCCAGAGTGTCATCGCGTGCCGCGAGCATAAGACCGGGCACGAAATCGACGTCCTGGCCCTCGGGCGGGGATGTCGGCCGCGAACCCCGGGCGCGCCGATCGCGTTCATCGGCGAGTCCAAGTACCGTGACCGCAGGCCGGGCCTGGCCGAGTTGCGCAGGCTTGAGCACGTCCGCGACCTGCTGATCGCGGCTGGGCACGATGCTAGTGCAGCTACGTTCGGCCTGTTCAGCGGGACGGGCTTCACCGAGGACCTGGGCGCCGAGGCCGCGCGCAGCCGCGGCCGGATCCTGCTCGTCGGACTCGATATGCTCTACGGCCTGATCTGATGCCCCGCCACGGCTCTGCCCGCTCGCGGCCAACTTCGACCGAGCGATATAACGCAATAAAATGGCAACGCATTGTCATTTATTAATTCAGTTGCGCCACTTGGTCGCTAAAGGGCACGGGGACCATCACGGACGCGATCGCCCGCAGGGACGTGCTGAAGCTGCGGCACAGTGTTATCTCGGCTGCCGCGGACGCCGCTCTGCCTGGGCGCCCACCTGGCCCGCCGGGAGCTCACCGTCATGCTGCGCGAACTCCTTACCCGCGTCCCCGACATCACGGCCGGCGAGCCGGACCGGCTGCTGTCCAGCTTCGTCAACGGCATCAAGCGCCTGCCCTGTGCCTTCAGCGGCTAAGTGCCTCCCTGACCAGGTCGGCCAGACCCTCTGGCCAGATCACCTCGTTGGTGGAATCCATCTCCGCCAGCGTCCACCAGTGCCACGCCGCGATCCCGTCCGAGACGTGCATGTCCGCCACCTCGCCGAGCTCGCGGCGGGCCACCTCCACCCGTCCCAGGAAGAACCGCTCGTGCTGCCGGACGATCGCATCCGCGTACTCCATGGTCAGCGTCCGCTCATACGCCGTTGTGCCCAGCGGCACATCGGTCCACCCCGTCTCCTCGGCCAGTTCCCGCCGCGCCCCCGCCGCGTAATCCTCCCCGTCGTTCAGCCCGCCCCCCGGCGTGCACCAGTGCCGTCCGTTAGGCGGCCCGTCGTCGTACTGGAACAGCAAGACGCGATCGTCCGGATCAAGCACGATCACCCGCCCGGCCCGCCGCAGCCACAGCGCGTCCGCGGTTCGGTCGCCGGTTTCCTCCATAAGACTCATTGTCCACTGAGCGTCGGGAGCGGCACCGCTTTCCGGCTTTGCCTTCGGTGTGGCGCTGGGCGGGTAGCGCCGCTTGGTGACATCATGGGTGTCCGTCGGACACGCGGAGGAGGGTCGGCGTGGCGGATATCGGGACGGGACAACCAGGTGAACACGAGGCCGGGCTGCGGGATGTTTTCGCGCTGTACGCGTCGCTGCTCGCCGGGCTTCGCGCGGCGGCTCCCGTCGACCGGCAGGTGTCGCTGCTGGTCGACGAGGCTGTAGGGGTATGGAGCAGGCCGGGATTCGACACGTTTCTTTCTGTGGCGTCGCTCCGGTTCGATCCGTTCGACTACCAGCTGCAGGCGGCGCGCGGCGCGCTGCGCCGGATGCGGGGCCGGGCGATCCTCGCCGACGAGGTCGGGCTCGGCAAGACCATCGAGGCCGGCCTGATCCTCGCCGAGCTGCGGCTGCGCGGGCTGGCCGACCGCACCCTGGTCATTGCCCCGGCCGGGCTGGTGACCCAGTGGCAGGAGGAGCTGGAGCGCAAGTTTGGCGTCCCGACGGTACTGGCAGGCCGGGACCGTGATGCGCCGGGCGGTGAGCGCGATGCCCCGGGACGGGAGCGGCGAGCCGGGAGCACTGACCGGCCGGTCGCGGTTGCCTCGCTGGCGGCCGCGCGCCGCGAACCGCTCAAGTCCGCGCTGACCTGTGACCAGTGGGACCTGATCATCGTGGACGAGGCGCACCGGGTGCGGGCGCCGCGCAGCGCCTCGGGGAAGCTGATTCGCGAGCTCCGGTCGCGGCATCTGCTGCTGCTGACCGCCACGCCGGTGGAGAACCGGCTGCAGGACCTGTATGAGATGGTGAGCCTGGTCGCGCCCGGGCTGCTGGGGACCGCGGCGCAGTTCCGTGCGGCGCACAGCGCGGGCTCGGCCGCACCGGGCCAGGAACCGAGGAACGTCACGGCGCTGCGGAAACGGACCGCCGAGGTGATGATTAGGCACCGGCGCAGCGAGGTAAGCGTATTGCTGCCGCGGCGCCTGGCGGAGACACTCCGGGTCGAGCCGTCCGGGCCGGAACGCGACTGGTACTCCGACCTCACCGCGCGGGTGCGCGCCGAGGGCAGGGCGGCCACGCCGGCCCGGCGGCTCACGCTACGTAGCGTGGCGAAGCTGGCTGGGTCGAGTCCGGCCGCCGCCGCGCCCACGCTGGCCAAGATCGGCTGGGATGACCTGGCCGGCCGGGCCGCGGCGCTGGCGGCCCCGGCCAAGACCGCGGTGCTGCTCGACCAGCTCCGGCGGTACGCGGGGACCGGGGAGAAGGTTCTGGTCTTCACCGCGTTCCGGCAGACCCTTGATCAGATGGCCGGGCACCTGGTGGCGGCCGGCATCCCGGCCGCGATTTATCACGGCAGCCTGCCGCGCGCGGACAAGGAACGAGTCATCGCCGCGTTCCGCGAGCAGGCCCCGGTCCTGCTCTCCACCGAGTCCGCGGGAGAGGGGCGCAACCTGCAGTTCTGCCACGCGATGGTGAACATGGACCTGCCATGGAACCCGATGCAGATCGAGCAGCGGCTTGGCCGCCTGCACCGGGTCGGCCAGGATCATGAGGTGCTGCTGACCAACCTGGTCGCCAGCGGCACCATCGAGGAGCGGGTACTGGGCGTCCTTGAGGCGAAGATCAACCTGTTCGAGCTGGTGGTCGGGGAACTCGACATGATTCTCGGGCGGGTGGACGACGACTTCGACTTCGAGTCCACGGTTTTCGACGCGTTCGTGGCCTCCGGCGACGATGCGGAGTTCGGCGAGCGGATGGCGGTCATCGGGGACGACCTGGCCAGCGCCAGAACCGACTACCTGGCCAGCCGGATCGCGATCGACAACCTCGTCGGCGAGCAGCCCGGGGAGCGGGCATGACTGCCGTCACCGATCCGGCGCTCGGATTCTGGTTGCGGCACGTGGCCGCGGCCGGAGGCCTCTGGGAACCGGACGGGGACGCCACGTACGTGGTCCTTCCGCTGCCGTTGCGGGACGCCTACCGGTTGCCGGAGGAGTTGCGGGTCACGGCCGATCCCGACATCGCGCGGGAAGACGGGGCCACGTTGCTGGCCGCTGGTCACTCCGTCCTCACCGAGGCCGCCGAACGGGTGCTGGCCTCGGGTGACACCGGGCACCTGGTCCTGGCCAGGCCGGCTTCCGCACCCCCCGGACATGACGCGCTGCTCGCCGCGGCACGGGACGCTTTCCCCGTCGACCACGGCCGGATTGACCTGTCCGGCGAGCCCGCGGTGGTGCTGCACCCGGTCATCCGGGTTGGCGCGCTGGTTACCTATGAGCTGTCGGCCGAGGACCGGTTCCAGGAAGAGGCGCATCGCTGGGTGGACGTACCATCCAGGTGCGAACTGCCCGCGGATCTGCCCAGCAGGCTGGGCCGTGCCGAGGTGGACGAGCAGGCCCGGCCGGCACGGCCGGAGGGCCTGCTGTCGGCCGTCGGCGCCGCGCACCGGCTCATGGATGCTGCCGCTGCCGCGCGCCGCCAGGCGCTCGCCGCGGAGGTCAGCGGCGCGTGCCAGTCCGAACGTGGTCGTGCCGCCGCCTATTACGCGGACGCGATTACCGCGATCGAGCGCCGGCTGGAGACCGCCCAGCCCGATCGCCGGGCAGTGCTCGAGCAGCGGCTGCGCAGCACCCGTGAGGAAGAGGCCAGGCGGCTGGCCGAGATAGCCGAGAAGTACGAAGCGCGCCACGTAATCAGGCCTTACCGGCTGCACGTGATTTTTGTCCCCGCGTTGCGGGTACCTGCGGACGTCTTGCGGGGGACGCGGCGATACCTGATGTCCTTCGACTGGCTGCTGCCCGCAGGGGCCTACGCGCCGGTGCGGTGCCCGTCCTGCGACGGCGAGGCGCCGCTGGTGGCCGGCAAGCTGAAGCTCGGCTGCGAGACGTGCCTGCCCCCGAAGCAGTCCGCCGCGCCGAAGCTGTCCGCCGCGGTCAGGATACGACCTGCCGCGCCGGAACCGGCTGGGTCCGTGCCGTCGGCGTCCGGTGCGCCACGGGGTGCCCCGCCCGCACCAGCGCCCAAGCCGGTCCCGCCGCAGGCGAAACGGCGAGCCGTCGTCCCGCCGAAGGTGCGCAAAGAGCAGCAGAAGGCTACCGCGACCTTGGCCGAACGGCTGTGGTGCGCGGTCGCGGCCGGTGACCGTCGCGCGGTCAGCCGGATTCTTCACCCCGGTTCGCCGGCCGCGTCGCTCGACCGGGTACTCGGCCCCGCCGGGCTTTGCCGGGTCCTCGGGATGCCCGTGACCGAGGCACCGGAGAGGTTCATCGCGGAGACAGACGGTGATGTCATCACCGGCGCGCTGCTCGGTGCCGCCGGTACCGAGTGCCGGTATCACATCTACTGCCGAGACGGTCAGGCGGCCGAGGTGCTGCCCTTCCCTGTCGGCGACGACGGGGCCTTTTGGGGGTTCTACTGGTGGGGTCAGCGTACGGGCGGCAGGTGGGCGGCGGACCGGATCGTTCCGGCCAAGGGGCTGGATCCAGTCGAAGACGCGCTGGCCGTCACCGGTTCGGCGTGGAACGGCATGCCGGTCGCCGCCCGCGCCCTAGCCGCGTGGGGGCGGCTTGCCGCCCATCGGGAGCGGCTGCTTTCCGCGCACGCGGCGCGGTCGCTGGCCGCGGCGGTGAACCGCCTCGTCGCCTGCCGTGCCGGCGGCCGGGCGAACTTCGCCGAGGCGGCAGCTGAGTTCCGCGTGCCTGAGCAGGATGTGCGGCGGGCCGACCGCGCCGTGCGCGTGCCGCTAGCCCTCGGCCCCGGTCAGCCCTGGTAGCCCTCGATGGTCACTGCAGTGGTTCGACCCCCACCGAGGGGTGGCGGGCTCGCAGCCTGCCGTCGCGCGGCCGGTGGCGGCGACCGCCAGCGCACCGGCGGCGTGCCGATCGTGCCGGCCAGCGCGTTCGGCCCCGTACCAGCAGGCTCTTGCCCTGAATCTTAGTTGTGGCCGAACGCCGCGCCGGTGTGACACTTCCGGACATGGACACTCTCAGCAACTCAATGGCCACTGAACCTGAACCCCCGCTTACCGAAGCCGGTCAGGTTGCCCTCCGTGACGAGGTGCTGGCCCACCTCGGGACTCTGCCGTTCCCAGCTGGGGCGCTTATCAGCCGCAGCCTATGGCTGATCTTCATATGCTCCTGGGGAGTACAAACCCGAGCGATCATCCCGGTCGATGACAAGCTCGACCTGCCGGAACCCGACAACATCGCAGGCCTGTGCGACCTTGTCGCGCAATGCATGGAACGTCCCATGCACGATGAAACGGCGCTGGTCGTGTTGCGGAGGCCGGGACCGACCGAAATCAGCGGAGCGGACCAGTACATCTTCCGCGCGATGTGCGAGGCCGCCGCCGGGTGCAAGACCGTGCCCTGGGTCTTCTACGTGACCGGACCAGGCGGGGCACAGGAGGTGACGGAATACGACGCCGACCTGCTGAGCCGTGGGGCCGCCGCCGGGCTGGAACGACTCCACTCGCCATCATGAGCCAGAGCAGCGGGGAATTCAGGATTGTTGCGGCCGGCGGGGAGGCGGTGGGCTGCCAGGGGTTCGTCACGCCCATCGACGTGTGTCTTCCCTCTCGGCTACCCTCGCCACCCGCGCGGCGTTCGCGGGATGACCGCGACCCCCACCGCTGCGGTCCCGGGCGCTACCATCGGGTCCCATGCCGCCTAAGCCGAAGCGGATGAACCGGGAAGAGTTCTTCGCCAAGCTGTCCCCGATGGATGCCGAACAGCTGCGGAAGGCTCTGTGGAATCTCTACTGGCGCGGGTCCGCGCCGTTGCGCGAGCGCATCGAAAACGAGCTGGACCCGGCCGAGGATCACCGCCGCGAGAACGCGGCGAATAAGCCGCCTGATCCAGACGAGGTGCTGGCGGACGTGACCGAGTTCGCGGAGCTGGCGCGCTCGGGGGCCTATGTAGCCGGGGACCGCCGGGTCACGCGCAATCAGCGGACCAAATGGAGGGTGACCTTTCGACAGCTGGCCACCAACGCGCAGTCGGCACTGCACGCGGAGGACACGGGTCCTGCCGAGCAGGCGATGGAGCTGATGATCGACCTCGCCTGCGAGGCGAGCCGCGGCGGCTACTTCCGCTCCGAGGACCCGCTCGTGGCGGCCAGGTTCGTGGTCTCGCACGCGGCGGCGGCGCTCTGGCAGACGATGCTTGACCAGCACGGCTTCGGCGCCTTCGCGGAGAGGGCAGCACCGCAGCTGATCCGCTGGGAGTCGCGTTACGGCTGGACCCAGGGGTACGGCAAGGTCAGCGGGCACGAGACCTCACTCGCCGAGGTGCTGGAGCCGATGCTGACCACCCCGGACATGTGGGCCGGGTTCGCCGGTACCTACCTGACTGCGCTGGATGCCATCGCCCGCACCGGGTCAGCGCGGAGGATCGTAGGTTCCTGGGGGGTCGGCGACGCGGACTGGACGCGTCGCCAGCGGACGGAGAACCTCGCGGCGTGGAACGGTCGGCTCCTCGACAAGCTGGAAGGAGACATACTCGACCGTCTGGTGAAACACCCAGCGTTCAGCGGAAATGAACTGATCTTTCTTCAGGCGCGGCTGGCGCGCAAGCGAGGCGACCTGGACCGTACTCGGAAACTGATCCAGGAGTGTCTCGGGAAGCTGCCCGGGCACCAGGGTTTCCTCGGCTTTGCGCTGGAGGTGGACGCCGAATTGCCGCCCGCCTCCCGGGAAAAGCTCGAGGAACAGGCACGGCTGGAAGCCATGATGAGGGGCAGCGGCGAGACTAGCGTTGCCGTGTCATCCTCACCATTCCCTCGTCACCCCTGAGTTCCGGACCAGAGACACCAGAGAGGCTCCGCCTCGGACCGCCGAGGTGCAAGGTTCCCTGCGTGATCCCGTTTCGGAGCAAGCTCACGCAGGGACCTGCGGTCATGATCGGCCGACCGCCGCCAGCCCGCTGCGCCTAGTCCGACCGGTCCTCGCGTCGGTTATGCCACCCAAAGTGGCTGGTCAGGGCTCTGCCTGCAAATGTGGAGCGGGCTGTCGCAACAACGCGATCCGGCATAGCCGACCGCCGTCACCCTGCGGCGGGGCATCACCCGTCGGCCGCGCCCTTTGGTCCCGGCTGAGGGGACGAGGCTCTGCGCAGGCCTCCGCTTTGACGCGCTCGCCATATTCGCGCTGGTCACAGTGCCGGGACGCGGGCGCCCTATAGTCCGCCGCGGACCAGGCTCTGCGCCCGCTACCCGGCACTGCTACTACTCTGCGCCGCGTCAACGTCCGCCGCACCCCACATCGACAACATTTTGTCGATCGGAGAGATCCAAGCGGCTAG
>WNFC01012771.1_pt1 | contig 12827 bp, 13 predicted proteins | sample 5400541 | NCBI WGS metagenome assembly WNFC01 (sample SAMN13153342, study PRJNA577476) | soil metagenome | isolation source: 120 cm saprolite under Douglas fir tree site 2 hole 2 replicate 1 | place: USA:California | collected 2015-04-18
CCCGACGACCCGAATTTGAGCGTCGCGCCCGCGTCGTCGGACGTGAAGGTGCCTTCTCCTTCGGTCCCGACGAACAGGCGGCCGGTCGAGCGGTCCACTTCGAGGGCCGTCACGACGAGCGACTCCCGCGAGATGCGGCTCCAGGTCTCCCCGCCGTCCGTCGAGCGGTGCAATCCGCCCACGGTCGCCGCGTAGATCACGCCGGGCCGCAGCGGATCGCGCCGGATCGCGTGGGACCGACGGTTGGTGAAGCCGGTCTTGACGCGCGTCCATCGGCTGCCGCCGTCGGTGGTGTGGTAGACCCAGCCGCAAGTCGCAACCCAGATGTCTCTCGGATCGGATGAGGAGAAGTCCCAGGCGTAGATCGTGGCATCCAGGACCATGCCCTCGGCGATCCGCGTCCAGGTCTCCCCCGCGTCCCTCGTACGGAAGGCCTGCCGCCAGGTCCCCGCGTACAGGGTCTTCGGATCGGCGGGATCGAACGCCAGCGACTCGACCTGGTAGAGGCCCGGCACATCGTCTCCCGTGCGTGTCCAGGTCTGTCCGCCGTCGCGCGACAGGCGCACGCCGTCGTCCCCGCCCACTGCCAGGGTGCCCGTTTCGGCCGAGAGGGCGAGGGCTCTCGTGGCGACGTTCTGCGTCCAGCGGGCGAGGATCTTCCAGTCCGCTCCGCGGTTGTCGCTGACGACGACCAGGCCGCCCGCGTACTGGCCCGCGAGCGCAGCCCAGAGGCGGCCCGGCGTTTTCGGATCGGCGACCAGCGCCGCGACGACGTAGCCCGGGAACGCCGGCCCGGACCGCAGAGGCGTCCAGGAGGCGCCGCCGTCGGAAGAGCCGTAGAAGTTGCCCCGCGCCGTCCCGCAGAAGACCTTCCCCGGCTGGAAGGGATCCATCGCGAACACCCGCACGTCGGCCCCCCAGACGGGCAGCCGCCACCAGGTCGCCGCCGGGCAGACCGCCGCCGCCGCGAGCAGGACCAAGGTCAGGGCGGCCGTCGCGAATCGCGCGCCAGAAGGCTTCAAGAGCCGGCCCTTTCCCGGTCTTCGAGCACAGAGGTGTATGGCGCGGCGTCCGGGCGCGCCGTCGCGCCCCGCCGGACCGCGGTCATCTCGGCGAGGATCGAGACCGCGATCTCCTCGGGAGTGATCGCTCCGATCTCCAGGCCGATGGGAGCATGGACATTGCGGAGTCGCTCCTCGGAAACGCCTTCCTCGCGGAGCCGGGCAAAGACGCCGCGGACCTTGCGCGCCGATCCGATCAGGCCCAGGTACCGGCCCGCCGGTGCCGCCGGCGCGAGCCAGGGCCGCAGCGCCGCGAGGTCCGTCTCCCAGCAGCGCGTCACGATCGCGACGAAGAGGTCCCGCCCGGCGGGGATCGCCCCGGCGGGCAAAGCGTAGTCGCGGTCCGTCCGGACCGCCGCGACGCCCGCCGGGAACCGCTCCGGCCGCGCGTACTCTTCCCGGTCGTCTCCCACCACGACGTCGTAGCCCAACTCGCGGGCCAGACGAGCAAGCGCCAGGCCAACGTGACCGCCTCCCAGGATGAGGAGAGCCGGAGCCGCCTGCAGCCGTTCCACGAAGACGCGCGCCGAGCCGCCGCAGATCATGTTCGTGGGCTCGCGCTCCTGGCCGGGCGCGATCTCGCGCTCGAAGAAGTCGTACCACTTGACCAGGCGCGGCGGTCCGTCCTCGCGGAAGAGCGCCGCGGCGTCGGCGACCACGAGGGCCTCGAAGGGGCCTCCGCCGATCGTTGCCGAAAAGCTCCCATCTTCGAAGATGATCATGCGCCGCCCTGCCTTCGACGGGCCCGACCCCTTCGTCTCGACAACGGTCGCCAGGGCCAGGCGGCCGCGGCTGGAGAGCTGTTCCGTCAGATGACGGAAGAACGCCTCATCGCTCATGAACTAATCATTTTAACCCGCGGCCGGGGAGTCCGAGAGAGTCATCGGTTAGGATTCCCGCGATGTCTCCCTCCGTGCGCGTTGCCGTCTTCCCGGCCGCCGGCCTGGGCACCCGCTTCCTGCCGGCCACCAAGGCGCAGCCCAAGGAGATGCTCCCCCTCGTGGACCGTCCTCTGGTGCAGTACGTGGTCGAGGAGGCGAGGGCCGCGGGGCTCGAACGGATCGTCATTGTCACGGGCCGCGGAAAGAACGCGATCGAGGACCATTTCGACACGTCTTTCGAGCTCGAGCGCATGCTCGAGGAGCGCGGCAAGACCGACCTGCTGGAAGAGGTCCGTGCCATCTCCGGCCTCGCACGCGTCTCCTACGTTCGCCAGAAATCGGCGCTGGGGCTCGGGCACGCCGTGCTCCAGGCGAGGGACCTCGTCGGAGACGAGCCCTTCGCGGTCATGCTGGGCGACGACATCGTGGACGCCCACGAGCCGTGCATCGGACAGATGATCCGGCTCTTCGAGCGCCGCGGCAACCCGGTGATCGCGCTGCAGGAAGTCCCCCGCGAGCAGACGAGCCATTACGGGATCGTCGAGGCCCGCCCGCTCGAGGAGGACCGGCGCGTCGTCGCGATCTCCGACCTCGTCGAGAAACCCTCCCCCGAGCGCGCGCCTTCGAACCTGGCGATTATCGGCCGCTACCTGCTGCCGCCCGCGATCTTCGAGATCCTGGAGGACACCCCGCCCGACGTCGCGGGAGAGATCCAGTTGACCTCCGCATTGAAGACCCTGCTGCGCCGCGGTCCGATCGACGGGTACCTCTTCGAGGGAAGGCGCTACGACGCCGGAGACAAGCTCGGCTTCCTGGAGGCGACCGTGGAGTTCGCCTTGAAACGCGAGGACCTGGGCGCGCCGTTCCGGAAGTACCTCAAGACCCTGAAGCTCTAGCTACGAGCGCCGACGTTTGGTTACAGGTTCCACGTTCACGAGCTCTTCTTCGACTCCTTTTTCGAGTCGGTCTTCGCTTCGGAGGCCTTTTCCTTCTTGGTCTCGGAGGGCTTCGAGTCGGAAGTTTTCGAATCGGACGCCTTCGCTTCAGAGGATTTCGAATCGGATCCGGTTTTCGGCGATTCTCCCGACTTTCCCGCGTTCGTCCCGCGGGCGTAATCGGTGACGTAGAAGCCGCTCCCCTTGAACTGGATGGCGGGGGCCGAGAAGGCTTTTTTCAACTTTCCCGCGCAGTGCGGGCAGATCTTGAGCGGCCTTTCGCCGACGCGCTGGATCACCTCGGTCTTCTTCCCGCAGGACTGGCAGATATATTCGTAGAGCGGCATAACGAGAAATTGTGAATGAAGAATTGTGAATTGTGAATAAGAGCCGACGCCGGCCCAATTCACAAATCACAATTCGCAATTCACAAATTACTTCTCCCCGTTCTGTACTGGATCTTTTTCGCTGTCGTGCCACGGATTCTACGCAGAAGCCCGAGGCAGAAGAAGGCGTAGAGCAGCCGCGCGCTCTCGGCCGCGCCCTCCGGGCCACTGGCGCACAGGTGTTGGAGCGGCGTCTTTCCGTCCACCTTCTCGTAGAACGCGCGATCCACGGGCGTGAAGAGCGAGAGCAGCGGCCCCGGCGTTTTCTCCAGCAGCGTCTGCGCGGTTCCGAGTCTCTGGGCAAAGCGCCTGACGTCGGAGACCTGGCGGATTCCCTCCAGGATCGCCTCCGGAATGGGGACCTCGATGCGTACGAACTCGCCGGCGCGGCGGGCCCCGACGTCGAAGACCACTTCGCCGCTTTCCCACGCGAAGCAGCCCCGGACGACCTCGCGGACCTGCCCGGCGATCGCCCCGTTCAAGCGCTCGGGCGTCAGGACCCCCATCTGGAGCAGAACCTGTCCCAGCCTGACGCCGTCGCGGACGCGGCGTGCCTCGGCCTGCGCCGCGACCTCGGGGTCGATCAGCCCGTGCCGCAGCAGGTACATCTCCAGGCTCGCTTCGCGTTCGTTGGACGCCGCGAAGACCACGAGGCCGTCTTCCAGGAAGAGCCTGCGCACTCGCCCATCCCGGGAAAGAGTCGCGATTCCCGCAACGCCATAGCGTTGGACGGTGGCGAGAATCTCCGGCAGCGGCGTGACCGCGAGGTCGCCCTGATACTCAAAGCGTTTGCTCATTGATCCGACTGGATGGAAATCGTAACCCGCGGGCTCCCGACCTACAATGCTTCGATGATCAGCGTCGCCGAGGCCCTGGAAATTCTCGCGAGAACGGTCCAGCGGACGGAGTCGGAAGACGTTCCCATCGGCGAGGCCTGGGGACGCGTCCTCGCACGCGACCTCGTCTGCGACGTCGACTGGCCTCCCTTCGACACATCTGCCATGGATGGTTACGCCGTGCGGCTCGAGGACGCCTCCCGGCCCGACGCGCAGCTTGCGGAGCGGCCGGGCATCGTCGCCGCGGGAGAGTCGTCTGCCGGCGCGCTTTCTCCCGGTGAGGCCGCGCGGGTTATGACCGGCGCGCCTCTGCCCTCCGGCACCGAGGCGGTCATCCCGGTCGAGCGATCGCGCCGGCAGGAGGGCCGCGTGCGATTCGAGATCGCGCCCGTGCCGGGGGCTCACATCCGGCGGCGCGGGGAGTCGATTGCCGCCGGAGAGAAACTGCTGGAGGCCGGCCGCAGGCTGTCCGCCGGCGACATCGCCCTGGCGGCCCTCGCGGGAGCCGATCCCGTCGCAGTCTTCCGACGGCCCCGCGTTTCGATCGCCGTCACGGGCAACGAGCTCGTCGCTCCCGCGCAGAAACCGCGGGCCGGCCAGCTCCGCGACTCCAACGGCCCGATGCTCCTCGCGCTTTGCCGCGCGGCGGGGCGCGAAGCGTCGCTCAAGCCGCGCGTGGCCGACGAGAGATCGGGAGTCGAGCGCCTTTTTGCCGGCGCCGGCAGCGACGAAGACCTTCTCGTCACATCCGGCGGCGTCTCGGCGGGGGACCTCGATCTGCTGCCGGAGATCGCCCGGGCGGGCGGCTTCGAGGTCCTGTTCCACGGCGTGTCGGTGCGGCCGGGCAAGCCGATCATCCTGGCCAGACGGGGGCGCGTGCTCTGGATCGGCTTGCCGGGCAATCCGGTCTCGAGCTCCGTCGGATTCCACGTGTTCGTTCGCTACGCGCTCGATCTCTTCGAAGGGGATGCGGCCGCGGGCGCCCCGCGCGCGACTGCCCGCACGGTCGCGGCGCTACGCGCCGGGGGCCCGCGCGAGGCGTACCTGGACGCGGTCTTCTCGAACGCCGGGGGGGAAAACCGCGTCGAAGCGCTGCGCTCGTCCGGCAGCCACGACATCGCCGCGCACGCGCGCGCCAACGCCCTGATCCGTCTGCCCGCCGGGAGCCCGGCGCTGCCCGCCGGTTCGGTCGTCGAGTGTCTGCGAATCTGAGGGCGGCGCGCCGGTCGGCCCCGCACGCGGTCGAGCACCGCCGCGTTCGAACGGCGGACGGGGTGATGATCGCCTACACCTGCTGGCGCCTCTCCGGGCGCGAGCTCGTCGTGATCGCGCCCGGATTCTGGAGAGTGCGCCTGGCCTGGGAGAATCTCTTTCTCGCGAACCACTTTCTGCGGCGAGGATACGACGTCGCCGTGCTCGACTTCCGCGGCCATGGCGACAGCGGCGGACGGTACGGGTTCGGCGCCTCCGAATCTTCCGATCTCCTCGCGGTCGTGGGAGAGCTCGTCGGGGACGGCAAGCCCTATTCCCGCTTCGCGGTGATCGGTCTCTCGATGGGAGGGACGATCGCGGCGGTCGCGCTTGCCCGCCGGCCGCTCTTACCCTGCCGGGGGCTCGCGATGATCTCCTCGCCGGCCGATTTCCGGGCTCTGCGGCCGCGCCCGTGGAAGTCGGGCGCGTTGCGCCAGGTCCGGTTACGTCACGTGGTCAGGATGCCGCGGCTTTCGGCCCGCGGCCTCTTCGCCGCCAAACCGGCCGCCGCGGCGGCCGTGGCCCGGCTGGCGTTCCCGAAGCTGATCGTGACGGCGGAGGGCGACTGGCTGGTGGATCCTTCGCACGGGAGGATCCTCTTACAGGCCGCGGCGCCTCCGGTCGACTGCGTGCATCTGGACCTGCCCGGTTCGCTCCACGCCGACGCGCTCGTCAAGTTCGCTCCCCTGGCGCTGCTGCGGTTGCTCGATCGCTGGTTCGCGCGCAACGCGCCGCCATGAGGCGTGAACCGGAAAAGGGGAAACGGAAAACGAACGAGAGACTGGTCGGCATGAATCCCTCGTTTCCCGTTTTCCGTTTCCCGTTTCCCGACCCTCGGATCCGTCAATAAAGCCTTCCTTAGCCAGCGCCCGCGAATCAAACCTGCAAGCTAGAATCCGCGTGATGCGGCGTGTCGTCGTCACCGGCATCGGCTGCCTCGCTCCCAACGGGAACGGCAGGGAGGAGTTCGCGCGCGCTCTGCGCGAGGGCCGGAGCGGCATCGGCCGCATCTCGCTCTTCGACCCGGAGGGGCTTCCCGCCACCATCGCCGCCGAGCTGAAAGGATTCGATCCCTCGGCCCACATCGCCGCCAGGGAATCCAAACACGTCTCGCGCGCCGTGCCGATGGCCCTGGCGGCCTCGGCGGAGGCGCTCGAGGACGCCGGGATCGATCCCCCCGCGCTGACCCTTCACCAGAAGCGGGCCCTGGGTGTCGTGCTCGGGACCGGCGGCGGGCCGATCGAGTTCTCCGAGAGGATGTATCACCTCTACTACACCAACCAGGTCAAGAAGGCCTCGGTGTACGCGATCCCCTCGGGCACGATCGGGACGCTCTCCTCGGAAATCTCGATGCACTTCGGGCTGCGCGGGCCCTCCCACGTGATCTCGACGGGCTGCACCTCCTCGACGGACGCTCTCGGTTACGCGTTTCGCTCGATCCGGTTCGGCGCCGGCGACATTCTTCTCTGCGGCGGCGTGGACGCGACGGTCGTGCGCGGGATCATGGAAGGGTTCGTGATGATGCGCGTCGTCTCGACCGGCTGGGAGAAGGACCCGCCGCGGGCCTCTCGTCCTTTCTCCGCCGACCGCGACGGTTTCGTGCTCGGAGAGGGCGCCTGGATGTTCGTGCTCGAGGAGTACGAACGCGCGCTGGCCCGGGGGGCGAAGGTCTACGGGGAGATCCGGGGGTACGGATCCACCTGCGATGCGTATCACCGCGTGCGCCTCGACGAGACGGGCGACGAGCCGGCGCGCGCGATGTCGCTCGCGCTCGAGGAGGCGGGACTTCCTCCCGCCGCGGTGGACTATCTTGCCTACCACGGGACCTCGACCGAGTTGAACGACCGCGTCGAAACCCGCGCCGTGCGTCAGGCTTTCGGACGCAAAGCGGGCCGGCTCGCCGGCTCTTCGATCAAGTCCATGATCGGGCACCCGCAGGGCGCCTGCGGCGCGGCGGGAGTGGCGGCGACCCTGCTCGGGATGCGGGATTCCTTCCTGCCCCCCACGGTCAACCTGGAACACGCGGATCCGGAGTGCGACCTGGACTATGTGGCCAACCAGGCGCGCCGGGCATCTTTCGAGCATGCCCTGTGCAACTGCATCGGCTTCGGATCGAAAAACAGTGCGCTGGTGATCTCGCAGGCGTAGTGTCTCTTTTTGTCCCCGCCCGCCGCCCCTCTCTCGAGCTCCTCGACCAACCCGGCCTGTCGTCTGAGGAGATGGCGCGCTCTCTGGAAGACCTCGAGCTCGTCAACCGTGTCTGGGGAAACGCGCGCGTCCTGGAGGAGCATCTGGCCGCTTCTCTGACGGAGCGCGGAGACTCGCGGTGGACGATCCTCGATCTCGGCGCCGGCTCCGGCGGCGTCGCGCGCGAACTTGCCGGCAGACTGGGCCGCCGCGGCGCCCGCGTCCTGGTGGTCGCGGTGGACACGCAGTGGCGGCACCTCGCCGCCGGCCGCGGGCGTGGACACGGTGTCGTTGCCGTGGCGGCCGACGCCTTCGCTCTCCCTTTCGCGGCGGCCTCCGCGGACTGGCTGGTCTCCACGCTCTTTTTCCATCACTTCTCTCCCGAGGAGAACGTCCGGCTGTTAGCGGAGATGACGCGCGTGGCGCGCCGCGGGTTCGCGCTGCTGGATATCCGCCGCCATCTCTTCCCGCTCCTCGCGGTCTCGATCGCGGGCCGAATCGCCTTCAAGAGCCCCGTCTCTGTCTCAGACGGCATCGCTTCCGTGCGGCAGGCCTACACCGCCGAAGAAGCGGTGCGGATCGCCGCCCGGGCCGGTCCCGGCGTCGTGGTCGAGACGGTTTTTCCGTTCCGGATCCTCGTTCATCGGCGATGACCGAGGTCTGGGACGCCGCCGTTGTCGGCGCGGGGCCGGGAGGCTCCGCCGCTGCCACGGTCCTCGCGCGGGCCGGGCGACGCGTGCTGCTGCTGGAGAAAGACCGTTTCCCGCGCGCGAAGGTCTGCGGGGAATTCCTCTCCTCCGACGCCTTGCCCTCCCTCGAAGAGCTCGGCGTCCGCGAGGCCGTCGAAGGACACCGGCCGGAGCGCATCGATCGCGGGCGCGTCCATCCGCCGCGCGGACCGTTCGTCTCCTTTCGCCTTCCCGCGCCCGCTCTCGGGATCTCTCGCCTGGTCTTCGACCATCTCCTCGCCGCCCATGCCCGTGCGACCGGCGCCGATCTGCGTTTCGACACCCGCGTCGTCTCCGTCGCGCCGGCGCCTCCGGATGCCTTTCGAGTTTGTTTTCTCGAGGCGCAGCGGGAAAGGGAGGTTCGCGCGCGCGCCGTGGTCGGCGGCTGGGGACGCTGGGACGCTCTGGACCGCTCCCTCGCGCGAGGCTTCGCGAGAAGGCGCGGCCGGTATTTCGGCTGGAGCCGCGATTGCGGCGGCGACACGAGCTTTCTCTCGGGAGAAGTCCGCCTCTACCTGTTTCCGGGAGGCTACTGCGGGCTCTCGCGCGTCGAAGGCGAAACGGCCAACCTGGCGGGGATCATCTCCGAGGCCCGGCGCCGGCGGCTCTCGCCGGGGTGGGAAGCCGTGTGCGACCACGCCCGCGCGTTCAACCCGGCGCTGGACGCCGATCTCTCTCGCGTCAAACCGGGGCCGACGGACACCCTCGGCACGGGCCCCGTCTTCTTCACGAGAAAGCCCGCCGTCGAGGACGGGATCCTGATGGTGGGCGATGCCGCCGGAGTCATCGATCCCTTCTCGGGCGAGGGCCAGGCGGCGGCCCTGGCGTCGGGGATCCTCGCCGGCAAGATGGTCGAACGGCGCCTCTCGGGAGAGATCCCCGCGGCGCGGCTGGCACGCGCCTACCAGGACGCCTGGAACCGCCGTTTCGCGCGCCGCTTCCGCTGGAGCTCCGTGCTGCGGCTATTGATGCTCCACCCGACGCTGGGAGAATTCGCCGGCCGACTCGCCGGCAAAGCGCTGGTGCGCTTCGGCATGGCAGCGACACGAGAATGAATTGTGAGTTGTGAACTGTGACTTGTGAACAAGCACGTCGGGCCCTCGTTATTCACAATTCACGTCCTTCGAAAGCAAATCGCGGATCTCCATCTCCGAGACAACGGTCTTGCCGCCCGCGCGCGAGAATCTCGTGAAGACGACCTCCTTGGCCTGCCGCCCGGAAGCGAGCGAGAACAACACCCTGGCGGGCAGCCGCTCGGCCTCATTCCACCAGAGCACGACACGGGGATACGCCGTCTTCGGCGATTTCGCGGTCAGGTCGAGCACGCGGCAGGCCTTTCCGCCGACGGACTCCGTCTCCGACCGCAGCGTCGCCGTGTAGTCCTCCGAAAAGGAGAGGCGGGCCACGTCGCCGATCGACGCGCCTCCCAGCAGACGCTGATTCGGCGTGATCGGCACGGGCCGCGTGGCTCCCGGAACGAGCAGCCACATGCGGTCGCCTGACGTCAGGATCTTCCTTCCGTTGTTCTTGCCGCCGCGAAAGATGATGAGCCCGCGCTCCCGTCCTTTCGTATAGACCTCGAAGTCCGCGCTGCCCGTCACTTTCCCGTCCACGACCTGGCTCGCGCGTGCCGTAATGACGGCCTCCTCGAAGGCGTTGCGCGTGGCATCGGCGGATTTGAGCCACTGCTGGATGTCCGGCGCGGCGGCGGCCAGGGCCGCGACGAGAAGAACAGCCTTCATGCAGAGCGCAACAGAGGTGTATCGGTCACTGTTCCCGCCGCCCCACCGGAGTCCAAAGTCCAAGGTCCAAGGTCCAAGGTCGGTGCACTCTACAGAATCACTTTGGACTTTGGACTTTGGACCTTGGCCGCGCGGCGAAGCCGCGCTCAGACATGCGACAGCGCTTCCACGATCGAGAGCCCCGCCGCTCGCCTGGCCGGGAAGTACGACGCGATCGCCATCGTGCCGATCATCGCGAGCAGTCCGGCCGCGTAGGCAAGGGGGTAGAACCGCACGTTGATCGGCATGCCGTGCGTCGCGCCGGGCGGCGGCGGCAGGATGATCCCCGAAGCGTTCAAGATCGCTCGAACGACGAGCGCGAAGAGCATCCCCGCCAGGCAGCCGGCGATCGCGATGGCGATTCCCTCGGCGAGAAAGAGCCTGCGGATGCCGGAGGGGCGCGTCCCGATCGCGCGCAGGGTCCCGATCTCCCGCGTGCGCTCGGTCACCGCCATCGTCATGACGATCGCCGCGGAGAGGACGACGATGACGACCAGGACGGCACCGACGAACCCGAAGATGCCGATGTAGAGCAGCTTGACCTGCTCGTAGAAGGCCGCGAGCTCCCTCCAGCGGCGGATCGCGACCGGGTATCCCGCCCCGGTCAGGGAGCGGGCGAGCCGTGCCGCGGCTTTCTCCTCGTCGGCGCGAGGCTTCAGGAAGATGACGAGCTTCGAGACAGTCTCGGGGCTCTCGAGCAGGCGGGAAGCGAGACCGATTCCCGCGGCGAGATACCGGTCATTCAACTCCTTGATGCGAACGTCCGCGAGGCCCTGCACGATGCCGTCCACGGCGTTCAACGATCCGTCCGGTGTCGTCGCCATCAGCGTAATCGAGTCGCCCGCCTTGACCTTCAACGCCGAGGCGAGGCCGGTGCCGAGGATGACGCCGTCCCCCCCGTCCCCCGAGAGGTAGCTGCCGGCCACGACGAGCTCGCGCGCGTACGTGGCCGTGGCCTCGGCAGGACCGCCGAGACCGCCGGATCGCGCGAGGCGATCGCCCGCGCCCTCCCCGCATCGTGCAGACCGAACTCGAGCGTCGTCTCTTCGTTGCCCTTGACCGCGCGGCGATCGACGGCCTGCAGCTGCCCGACCGTGTGGATGGTGCCCTCTTTCAACCCCTCGAAGGACTGGGCGATGAATCCCCCCGCGAGCGCGAAGGCGGCGAAACCAAAGGCCACGACCGCGCCCATCAGAAAGGTCCGGCGCTTCTGGCGCACGAGGTTGCGCACGGCGATCCCGAACGCATTCACGGCGCGGCCTCGACGGCGGCGTCTCGATCGATCCGGCCGTCGTGCAGAAGAATGACTCGCCGCGCGCGCGCGACGACGCGAGGATCGTGGGTCGCGAACAGGAAGGACACGCCGCTCGAATCGCGGACGTGCCGCATCAGGTCGAGGATCTCGTCGGCCGTGCGCGAGTCGAGATTCGCCGTGGGCTCGTCGGCGAAGATCAGCGCGGGCCGGTTGGCCAGGGCACGCGCGATCGCGACGCGCTGGCGCTGGCCGCCCGACAGCAGGTCCGGCCGCACCGCGAGCTTGTCTGCCAGGCCGACGGACTCGAGCAGCTCCCGGGCCCGCCGCCGCCGCTCTCCGGCGGGCACTCCGGCCAGCGCCATCGGGTAGCCGACGTTCTCCTCCGCGGTCAGGACCGGGATCAGGTTGAACGTCTGAAAGACGAAGCCGAAACGGTCGCGGCGCAGGTCGGAGCGCGCGTTCTCGGAGAGAGACTCGCCGTCGCACCCGGCGACCGTGACGATCCCTTCGTCCGGCCGGTCAAGGAGGCCGAGGAGATTCAAGAGCGTCGTCTTTCCGGACCCGCTCGGTCCCTGCAGGGCCACGAACTCGCCCGCGCCGACGGAGAGCGTAACGCCCCGGACGGCGGGCACCTTCGCGGCGCCGAGCGGGTAGGCCTTCGAGATGCCTTCCGCGGCGACGAGCGGAGCGCCCCCCGCTTCCGTCAAGCGAACAGTCGAGCCAGCTCGGTCATGCGAGCCAGATGATGGTCATCGTGCTCCGCGACGAAGAAGGCCATGTCGATGACCCGCATCGGCTGCTTCAACCTCGGATGAAGCGCCTTGTCGGCCAGGCGGCGCTCGTCCCACCCCTCCAGCCGATCGACGAAGCTCTGCCGCTCGCTCCGGAAGGCCGAAACAAGCGCGGCAACCGGACGCTCGTTGTACCCCGCCTCGGTTGTCCTCCTGTTCGTGATATCTGCCGGCCGCAGGACCGCCGCGCCCGCGAGGTAATCGTCCAGCCTCCCGTCGTGGAGCTCGTCCAAATCGAGGAGGTGACCGATCTGCTCCTGGATAGACCATGCGTTCCCGTCCCGGCGCGTGAGCACCGACGCCGGCAGGTCTCGAACCTTGTCCTCGACCCGCGCCGGCGCGCCGCGCAGCCGATCGACGACGACCGGAAAGAGCTCGACCGGCATCGAGAAGTCGAACGTGCGGTCCACCCAGCGCAGTTTCATGGCGACAATACTAAAGCGCCTGTTGGGAGATGTTGGCGGAAGCGTGTGGGAATCGAACCCACCCGTCCCGGCAAAACCGCGACGCCGACGGATTTGAAGTCCGCGAGGACCACCAGGCCCCATGCGCTTCCGGGGGCGGATTATGTCCCGAAGAGCGCCTGGTGGAGCTGACCGGGATCGAACCGGCCCGCTCTCGCTTCGCTCGGCCGGGCCGGCGGCGCGCTCCGTTTAGCGGGGGGGCTATGCCCCCCAAGCCCCCCCAGGAGGTCGCCAGTTCGATCCATCAGCCGATCGGCTTGTCGAGGATCTT
>WNFC01006528.1_pt1 | contig 12826 bp, 6 predicted proteins | sample 5400541 | NCBI WGS metagenome assembly WNFC01 (sample SAMN13153342, study PRJNA577476) | soil metagenome | isolation source: 120 cm saprolite under Douglas fir tree site 2 hole 2 replicate 1 | place: USA:California | collected 2015-04-18
AGACTGAGCGCGGAATCCTCGAAGATCGTTCCAACCTTCAGGCTGAATTGTTTCTTGCAGCCGTAGCACTCCCAGATGCGGCGGGTCTTGATGAACGCGTGCTTCTCGGAGCCACAGCGCGGGCAGGTTACCTTGCCGTTATCCCAGCGGTAGTTCATCGCATAGGCGAAAGCGCGGTCGGCATCGGAGAAGAAAACGATAGCGGCTTGAAGGGTACGAGGCGTTTCCATGACTCAAATGTACCCCTTTTTTTCACCTGCGTCAAGTATGTTATTTCCTTTACAAGGCATAAGCCGCCGCAAAATCCAGATTACAAAAGGGTTACAGCTAAATTATTCCAAGCAAAGGAGTTGCTTGCTTTTGTGCCTCCAAACGGAAAACCCGGCGGATGCCGGGTGAGGGTGCTGAAAAAGTGGGGTGGAACCGAAAAGCAGACCCCCAGCGGCTAAAGCCGGATTGCAAGTGAAGGATAAATCCGTGCCCTTAAGCAAAACAGGGTTTTTCAGCAGCCTCACCCGGTGGGTGCCGGGTTTTTTCTATCTAGTTAAAGAATAGCAGGTTGGAGATAATAAATACGCCAAGTGGATGTTGTTGTGACATAAGGGGTTCTGAGGTTTTGGGGCTTGACAAGCGAAAATACTGAGGTTTTTGAGGGTCCTCCAGCGTTAATTTTTTTTGATTGCGGCTAGAAATCGATACAGGCTGTGCGATTTGGGTTGCGACGAAGTCTGGTCGGATGACTAGCGGTGGATGTCTAGGGTCAAGTCGAAAATTATGGTCTCGGCCCAGATGGCGTAGATACTGTCAGGATGAGTTCACCTACAGCAGCCGCTCTGGGCGAGGTCGGATTGCCTATGCCGATACACGAGCTGGCATCGCGCACATCGGATGTGATCGTGGTCGGAGCGGGCCATAACGGACTCGCCTGCGCGGCCTATCTGGCGCGGGCAGGCAAGCGCGTGGTCGTACTTGAAAGCCGTCCGCGTGTGGGTGGGGCTTGTACGATCGAGGAACCTTTTCCCGGCGTGCGCATGTCTCCATGCGCCTATCTTGCCGGGCTGCTGCATCCGTTGGTTGTTTCGGAGCTGGATCTTCCCGCGCGCGGCTTTGAATGGAGCCCCGCGATCAACGGACTCTTCGTTCCCTTTCTGGACGACTCCAGCATTCAGCTCTGGGACGACGACCAGCGGTGCGAAGATGAGATTCGAGGCTTCGCCCCTGGCGATGTCGAGGGCTGGCGCGCGATGAGCGATGTGATTCGCAGGACGCGCGATGCATTGCGTCCCGCAGGCGACGGAGATCTTTGGATCGGCGAGGCTCCGACGCGTGAACAGATTGACGAGCGGCTTGGTAGCGACGAAGAAGCGCGGCGAATGCTCTTCGACTGGTCGATGGCTGAATTCGTTGAACACTATCTGATCGATGAGCGGCTGCAGACGGCTTACCTTGGACAGGGAGTGATTGGAACGAATGCGAGCCCATTCGACGCAGGGACAGCATCGATCCGGTTTCACCATGCTTCAGGCCGGCTTGGCGGAATGCCCGGAATGTGGGGCTATGTAAAAGGCGGTATGGGCATGGTCTCGTTCTACTTCTGCGATGCCGCGCGGGAGGCGGGAGCTGTCGTTGCAACCGGTGTTCCTGTTGCGCAAATCCTGCCTGGCGAAGGTGTCGTCCTTGAAGGCGGCGAGCGTATCCATGCGGCAGTCGTGATCTCGAACGCTGACCCGCGGCAGACGCGGAAGCTGCTTGGAGCTGCAGCCGACCCTGGATGGAGCGCGCGGGTCGACGAGATTCCGATCGAGGGATGCACCGTAAAACTGAATGTGCTGCTGCGTGAGCTGCCGGACTTCGCCGCCCGCCCAGGGAAGAATGAAGCTCATCACTATGGACAGATCAATGCACCGCTCACGAAATCCGAGTGGAAGGCCGGCTTTGCCGCAGCACGGCGAGGCGAGTTGCCGGAGCATTTGTGGTGCGAGGTGTACTTCCAGAGTGTGCACGATGCAACCGCGGCCCCAGCCGGATTGCACACCATGAGCGTCTTTGCGCAGTATGTTCCGTACAAATTCTCGCGCGGGACGTGGGATGAACGGCGCGACGAAGTTCGCCAACTCGCACTTGGATCACTCGGGCGATTCTGCTCCAACATGGACAGCGCGGTAGTGGATGCGCAGGTCTTGGGTCCTCCGGATATCGAGCGAAAGGTGGGCCTAACCGGTGGTCACATTTTTCAGGGTGAATGCCTGCCTTCCTATATGTGGTCGAATCGGCTTTCTGCGCGCACTCCGATGGAGGGCGTCTATCTCTGTGGAGCCTGCACGCATCCGGGTGGAAGCGTGATCGGCATCAACGGGCACAACGCCGCGATGTCCGTGTTGAAGGACACGGAAAATATTTAGCTTCGGGCTTGCGAGACTCAGGCGTGCTTCGCGCAGATGTCTACTACGCCCGCGATAGATATTGAGGGCCATACGATGCTCTGGTATGGCCCATTCGCGAAGCGTATTGCTAATCAATTGCCTGTGCCATGATCATCCGAACGGCCGGGGCCAGAGGAGCAGGTTCCAACCTCGTCTCCATGCGCTACGTGCGAGCTTGCAGCGTTCTTCGAGACCGAGATGGTGAGCCCTTTGTGGCAGAGGTTGATCTTGTCGGGGATGTTGATGGTTACACCCTCATCGTGGCTGGGCAGTTTGCCGTCGCCAACGAACAGTGTCAGCGTATAGCTGGGAGTATTGGCGAAGTCGATGGCAGAAGCATCTGCCACGATGATATTGCCAGTGTTCGGGTCGATTGTGAACTTGTAAGCTCCGGTGCCTCCCTTTACCTGCCAGGACTGCAGCGTGTCTCCGGAGTCCGGATCGGTGGCGGTTACAATTCCAACGTTGTTAGCCGTGTCTTCGCCAAGCGTGAAGCTCTGGCCGGGAGCGATGACAGGCCGTCCGTCGTTCATATACCGAGCCGCCCACTGGGCAAAGGTTGGCCAGTCGGGACTGTCGGTGTGTCCGGGAGAGTGACGCCGGTAGGCAACCGTGCCATCTGTAAATGCGACGTCAAACGGAGGAGTGCCTCCTACCGCCTCCGCTGGGCCGCAGGTCACGCAGGTACTTGCTCCAGGTGATCCGGGAGAGGTGAAGGGTGTTCCCGCCGGAATAACCTGACCCTTCCATCCCAAGAACTCCCACGCCGGCGAGGCATATTTGCCGGTAAGGAACATACCTGTCGGGTCCTGCCATGCATCGCCATTGCCCTGCGGAGTGTCTGTTCCTCCATTCGTCATCACCGCGCGAGGCGCGATCAAAGAGATGGTGGAGTAGACGTCCACATCCAGGTACTGCACTTTGCGGGGGAAGGTGTGAGCGGGATCGCCATCGTAAGGATGAATCGGACCGGCATAGGTCATGCTTCTTCCGTTTACCCAGTGATATTCGGAGGTGCTGCTGGTGACGAAGTCGAGAGTTTCGGCTCAATCTTCGCGTAAGGTCAATCCCCTGCCATTGCCATGTCGGGCTGGCTATCGGCTTGACCGCGAAGCGATCGTTCAAAGACTGCCAGCTGGGCCTCAATATCTCTCTCGGTAGTCCGACGCTTGACGATGTCTTCGCGATAGCGGCGGAGAAAGTAATCGATCGTCTCGACTCGAATGCGGATTGAGCCGGAGGGTTTATTTTCGTCGAGGTCTTTGAACGAGAAATATGGGGTTCCCGACCGCTCGATGATGCCCTCGATCACTCCATAGATGGGAGCGTCGTGGCCGCACTTGAAGCTGGAGACCTCGAGGGCGACCAGGTTGGGATGACGTGCTGTAAACTTCGCGGCCCACACCTTGTGATTGGTGCTGGTGGAGTAGCGGTTCTTCCAAACGTCGCTGATATCCAGCGGATGGGTGATCAGGCCGGCGCGCACCTCTTCCCCGAAAAGACGGTCGAGCAGATCCTCGTCGAGTGGCAGGGTGCTTTGTGAGAAGACGGGATAACCCAGCTTCTGGAACTCCTCCATGATCTCGTGGTTCAGGCCGGGATCGTGATGATAGACGCGGCCCAGCATGACGATACCGATGCGATCCTCGCGCTCCAGTTGGTCGAGCGTCTCTCGCGCTTGTCTGCGGATTTCGGCTTCGCATTCGTGGAGAGCACGGAAGGCGACAGCAATAGCCCTGTCATTTTCTTCGCGGCTGAGACCGAGTACTGGCGCCCATGCCTTGAACATCTGATCGGCGCAGATCTTCCCATCCTGAAGATTCAGAATTGGATCCATATATAAAACGCCGTTCTCGGTGAAGATATCGCTCTCCTTGGTGAAGGCAGCTTTCACAGTCTCCGGCGTAGCAGTTACGGTTGGGCAGGCGTTCGATCCAGTCAGGTTCACCAAGTGCGAATGCAGCACGTCATACATCGGGAACCAGATTGCGTGGAGCGGCTTCTTTGAGTGCTTGGTTACGAGCAGATTGTAGACGTGCGCGATGCCTATCTTCGACGGATAGCATGGGTCGATGGCGCCGCGGCTTGCCCCTGCGCGGTACAGCTCCGGCGTTGTGTAATCGGAGTAGATAATATTTTCGGATTTCAATCCGAGACTGGCGAAGTACGCATTGAAGAACGGCGCATAGGTGTACGTGTTCAAAAGACGCGGTATACCGACGCGGAAGTCTTTGCGCCGGCCCATCAGTGAAGCGCGTTCCTTGACAGCTTTTGAAACAAACAGCCCCTTGGCCTGCGGGACGGAGTCCGAAGCGTTCTCGACTTCGCGGTGACGGAAGACATCGCGTGCCGCGATATCGACATAGTTTGGATTGACGGCCTTGATTTTGTCGATGTCGGCTTTGATGTCCTTCATCTCGTCGAGGTCTTCCACTGTGCCCTTTTCACAGGTTGCGATGATCAGCCGCTGCTCGTCCACGCGCAGCGGAACCTTGGTCTTGCGCGGCTGAAATTCAGTGGGTTTCGGCAGTTCGACAACCTTGTTCGATCCAGGAGCCAATTGAATTTGAACCAGCGGTTCTACCTTCGCTTTGAAGACTGAGGGAGAACTGTGCCCTCCACCAGTGCTGCAAGAACCATGCGATTCGACCGAAGGAAGGTTCGCCTGAATCTGCTCGAGGGAAGGCAGATTGGATACGACCTCGGCTACCTCTTCCATCGTAGCGGCGCGGTCTTCTGCGACGACTTGGGAGTGATTGTGTTCCGGGGTTCTGCCACCGGTTACATCGACGTCGATGAAGGTACGCAGGCAATTGTTCTTGCAGAAGTAGCAGCGCGTGTCTTCGTTGCGCGTAGTGCGATAGCGGATGTTCGCAACGGCTTCCAGACCAATAAAGGTGGTCTGCCGTCCATTGTTCCAAAGGCGGTGCGCCTCCTGTGCTGCGCCAATTGCGCCAGATTCACCGCAGTGCTCATGTACGATAATCTCCGGCTCTTTGCCGTTAGCGCGGAAGCTGGACTTGATGAAGTCCACCTCCGCTTTGACCACGGCGAGGTTGTTCTGTGTGCCACCCTGGAGGACAAAGCGCGTACCGAGGGCGGCTAGATTCGGAATACTGGCCACGTAGAGGAAGACATTCTTCGGGAGCACGTCCGCGAGGCCTGCGAGAATCTCTTCCGACCGCCAGCCCTGGCGTTGAAAGTTGACGATGTCGGACTGCATGAAGACTGCGCAGCCGTAGCCAAACGATGGCATGGATTTGGCGGCGAAGGCGATATCAGCAAACTCTTCGACCTTCATGCCGAAGCCTTCAGCCGTCGATTGCAGGAAGTATCCGTTGCCGGCAGAGCATTGTGTGTTTAGTTTGAAGTCCTTTACGCGGCCGTCTTTCAAAACAATGAGCTTGATGTCCTGGCCGCCGACATCGACGATGACGTGCGGATCGTCGTAGAACTTCAGCGCCGACTCCGTGTGCGCGACTGTCTCAACCAGTGCGACGTCGGCGTTCAAAACATCCTTGAGAATGTCTTTGGCATAGCCGGTAGTGCCAACACCGAGAACCTCGAACGACGCACCCTTCGTCTCGATCTGCTCTCGAAGCTTCCCGAACACCTCGATCGTATCCTGAATCGGATTGCCGTTCGAAAGCTGATAGGTCTTGCACAGAATCTCCCCTTGCTTGTCGAGCACGGCAGCTTTGGTCGACGTCGATCCTGCGTCAATCCCAATGAAACCAGAGACGACCTGCCCTGGATGAAACTCTGCAGGGTTGAATTTTTTCTTCGCGTAGGCCGACTTGAAGGCGACAAGCTCAGCATCCTCCGCAACGAGACCTTTGCCGCCAGACGTCGCCTTCTCCTCAGCTCGACCAAAGTCGATGTAGTAAACAAGCTTGTCCGTACCTAGATAACTACCGACCTCCGGCTCTTCCTCTTTGCCGAATTCAACTGATCCGAGGGCTGCGAAGTATTGGGCGTTCTCGGGCACTTTGATCAGTTCTTCGGGGGTTGTTCCCTCCGGAATCTCAACCTTGCGCTCCTTCCACATGCGCGGAATGTTGGTTTGCCACGCCTCGCGCATGCCACGGATAAATCCGTTTGGTCCGCCCAGGAGAAGAACGTGCGGGCGGAGCGTATGACCGCGTGTAAGGACGCTGAGATTCTGGAGCACGATGGCCTCGAAGAGTGAGGCCATCAACTCATCAGGCGGTGTGCCGGTCTTCTGCAGTCCGTTGATGTCAGTCTCGGCAAAGACGCCACACTTGCCGGCGACTTTGTGCAGCTTGATGTTGTGATATCCCTGATTCGCGAGCTCCGCAGCGGGGATCTTGAGCTTGGCATTAATCTTGTCGATGACCGCTCCGGTGCCACCGGCACATTTGTCATTCATCGAAGGGATTTTCTTCTTGCGTCCAGTCTCCTCATCGTCTTTGAAGACGATGATCTTTGCATCCTGCCCGCCTAGCTCGATGACGGAGTACACCTCTGGATGAAGTTTCTCGACTGCGAGTGAGACGGCATGCACCTCCTGAACAAACTTCGCGCCGATCATCTCCGCGATCGTGCCACCACCTGAACCTGTGACGAAGATACGTGTATTTCCGGGGGCAATTCCCGTGTCCTCCTCCATGCGACGCAGGAACTCGAGGACTTTTTCTGGCTGACGCGTCTCATGACGCTGGTAGTCCTGCCAGATGGTCTTGTCAGTTGCTGCGTCAACCACAATCGCTTTGACAGTCGTGGAACCTACGTCCAGACCAACCAGGAATTGGTGCATTACCCTCTCCTCAAGAATGAATCCGCGGTGCCGGGAAGAAACGCCGGTCGTTTGAGTTGTTCCCCATGGCCGAAACCGGGGTCAGGAATCATGTGCGGGTTAGATAATCCTCCCGGCAGCTTAACGAAGCGCCACACGGAATGACGAAGCAACGCAATTAGAGCCGCGACCAGCAGCAGCCCCAAAACGAAACAACCCTCCAAAAGAGCGCCCGAGAGTACGCGCATTATGCCACCCGTTGGACAGGGATGGAGGTTTGGGCCCGGCGACGATACGTCCTGTCCTTTTCCATCAAATCGTTTACATGCAAGGCAAATTGAGCGGCGGTTCCGGCAATGCCCTTCCGATGGGGAACTTTGTAGAGTGCTTGCTTAAGGAAAGGATGTTCGTCAACATACTGTCTCAGCTCATCGAGAGATCTCCCCGTCTGCTGCAGGACGCCATCGAATTCAGCGCGCGCCTTGGCCTTGGCTTCTGCGAGCGCCATCTGGACCCGGCTATGGGCGTTCACTTCGCCCTCGCCAGAGGTCTCGATTGGAAGGAATATCATGTCTTTGAACTTGTTGACGACTCGTGATTGAACACCATCCGACTGCGTCGACGGCATGCAGCCGAACGGCTTCAGCGCCAGGACCATGTGGCAGAGGTGATTGACGGTGTAGTAGACATTCTTGCCAACTTCCATGTAGCCCTCTCCGCCTCGCGCGAGCTGATGGTAGAAAGGATGCGCCAGTCGCGAGAGCTCCTTTTGCGGAACCAAGTGATGCGCCGTGTCGCCCATGTGCTTGATGGTGCGGTGATAGAAATAGGTCCACATGGCGCTGCCCGCGCTCAGACCGCCGGTCTTCTTGAATATCTTGAAGTCATTCGCGAGGCGTTTCTTCACCTCATACCACTTGGGGTCTCGATAGGGGGCCTCAGCGTCCGCTCGCGCTTTGGCCCCCTCTTTGGCAACAAACATCATGTAGGCGATCCATGTAGCGATCGGTTCGACAAGCACCTGTGCCCCTTCCTTTTCGAGGAAGGCAAACATGTTGAAGTTACCGTCGCCCTCGGTCGTTTGCGCCCAGAACTCGCCGGTGATTTTGATGACGGGCTTCACTCGCAACCGGTCGACTTCAATCGCGTTGATGCTGTCGCGGCAGGCATGCAGCGCGTCGACATATTCCTTGCCATATAAGTTGTTACCGATCTTTCCGAGGGTGCAGCCAATCCCTTCGAGCTTCTTATGTTTCTCAAGGTACGGTTTCGCCCAGGACGGAGCCGCGTCCATAATGTGCCAGCGCTTCCGGTCGCGTAGCGTATCAGTCAGTGTCTTCACCGATTCCTGAATGACGCGATCCGTCACACCCTTGTTCACCTCAAAGGGACGCACCTGGTAGACGAGTTCGTTGATGACATCTCCAAGGTTGAGGGCGTTGAGCATGCCCATGCCGAAGTCGACCGAGAACTTCAGGCCGGGTTCGCCGCTTGCAGCCTTGATGCCGTCGGTCTGCTGGAACAGCAGCACACGGAAACCCTCGAAACCGGCGTTCTGGAGCGCAAACCTGTATTCAGCTTCATACATGCCGAAGCGGCATGGACCGCAGGAGCCTGCAGTGAAGAAGACATAGTTGTCAATGATTTGCTGGCGCGTCTGGCCCTGTTGTTCGAGCTTCTGGAGGTAGCGGACGAGATTGCCCACAGTGAAGTAGGTGGGATTGCACTGGCCGTTGTTGCCGAACTCCTTTCCCGCTTGAAAGTCGTCGACCACGGGGGTGGGAATGTTCTCGCAACGGTAGCCGCTGCCATGGAAGACCGCCTTGATCATCTCTTCGTGCTTCCAGGTCAGACCACCAAAGAGAATCGTTACGTAGTCGCGTTCCGCGGCTGTGAACGTACGTTCAACAGGCTTCTTAAACTCACGCATGCGTGCCAATCCAGCCGCGGCTCGGAGGCGAGCCCGTTCGGCGTCGATACGTGCCTGTACTTCTACCTCAAAATCTGTCTGAACGATCTCTTCAATTATTTCAGGCATTTGCGTCTCCTTGTATTCAATTGCGTGCGAGTTGCGATCGAATCTGGTATCGGGGATGACGGGCTACATCTGCCCCTTCATTCCCTGGAAGCCGTGCGCGAGTTGCTTGAAGAAGTACTTGATGACTCGCTGGTCGTTGTAGCACCAGCCGAGGATGTGGTTGAGCGTTGAAAAACAGTGAGTCTGGCAGGTCTCTTTCTGACGATCCAATTGTTTGGTGTCGAATTTGTGATCTCCGACCACTCCCCAGTCATAGCTCGCCGTATACATGGGGAAACACGGAGCCAACGTGCCATCAACGCGAATGATCATAGAGTTCTGACCAGCGCGGCAGTTCCAGGGAAAGTGGTTTCCCTTCATGAAGTCCACCATCTGCCAGAGGCGGGCGTTTGAGTTGACCATCTTGTAGCCGGCATCTTGTTTCTCGGTCAGCCACTGAATTGTCTCCTCGACGGCAGGCCAGTCATCCCGGGTGATGTAGGTGACGTTGTTATCAGCATGTTTGAAGTGCTCATCCTGCTCCAGCAGCGGAGATTCATTGATGTGGTAGTCGGTTGCGATACCGTTGTCATGGGCAATCTCGGTAAGCTCCCGCACATCGTCCAGATTATTGCGGCAGATATTGATATTGAGGAAGACAGAATAGCCATACCCATACTGTTTGCGAATCAAGTAGTCGAACTGTTTGCGGATGGGCGCCAGTGCCTTGGGCAAACCCGGTTTCAGATCAACGGCATCGACAGCAATATTGAAGGTGGACATGCCTGCATCGGCCAGCTTGTCGATGACGTCGGTGCGCAACAGCCGGGCGTTCGTCGGCAGGTATATCCAGAAGTTTTTCTTTGCGGCGTAGTACGTGATTTTGTGAATGAAGTCGGGCCTGAGCAACGGTTCGCCGCCCATATAGGCGAGCACACGGCAACCGGTGCCATGCAACCAGTCAACAGAGCGTTTCGCTGTATCCTCGCTCATGCCCTTCACTTTATTGTCGAAGGCCCAGCAGTAGTGGCAGTCCAGATTGCACTTGAACTCGGTGAACAGATAGGAAATAAGCGGATGGAAATCGCCCGCCGTGACACGCGAGCGGGCGTATGGAAACAACCAGCCCTGCATCGCGTGGTAGATCTGCCCAGGCGTCCACCTGCGCTTTTCCGGAGGAACCCACTCGGCATCCTCGTCGATCGGCCCCAATAACTCTGGGTGTTCCGGGAAGATCGGATCAGGGAGTTTCTCGGGTTCGCCCACTGGTTGCAGACCGGGGAGAGGGGTTCTCGATTTGGTGAGTAGATCGTGCAGCGGAACATCGAGCCGGAAGCTCTGGGACTGTTCAGTGTGCTGCTCCAAGTGCATTCAGACCTCCCAAAAAATGTAATATTGTCGTGTTGGAACGCTGGATCAGTTGCACTTTCGCGCCTTCAATTGCAATCAGCTTGCCAGAATCGGCTGCCGTCCTTTGGTGGAAATAAGCAATTGAAAATAAAAGAGGAAATCTCTAAAATCTCTGTCTATACTCCTCTGCATGAAGGCACGAAGTGCCAGTCAATTGGCCATCTGCCAGCCTATTGGCATTCAACGAAGAAGTTCTCGGGCCTGGGAAAGCGCAATTTTCAGAGAAACGTTGATTTCACAATCTCTGCTACCTTGCGCTCTAAATCTTCATCTATGAGACATCCGGAGCGGAGGCGGTCCCCCTCAGAAGATGCAAAAACAGCACACCAAGAACAGTCTTCCTTCGAACCGCAACGCTGTGCATGGAGAGCACGACGAGGAAGTTCTCCGGTTTGCGCGCAGATTGGACATGCATCACGATCTTGAGCGGCTATTGCAAGCTCTGCCGACAGAATTGGGCAGTATCACTGTCTGCAACACAACAGCGCTCGTTTATCAATATGAGGGGATCGTTTCGTGGCATGTGGCTGACGTTGGAGACAATGCATCCCCACCGCTTCCTTCGATTGCCGAGTGGCAGGAAACGATATTTCCCCTGGTTTATGGGCATCAACGAAAACTCGTCATGTCATTCCTGGATGAGGAGACACCTTTCCTTGAAACTACAAAGTTTTTCCGTGAACTTGGGAACCAATCTCTTTGCGTACTTCCTCTGAACACCGCTCTTCATCGTCTGGGAGCGATCTGCTTTGGCCGGGAGTCTAAGAATGCCTTCTCTGAAGACGAAGTTTGTTTCCTCTCTTTGCTTGCTGACTATGCCGGCCTGGCAATCGACGATCGGCTGAATTTTGCCCGCTCTGAGAGCGCGCGAATTCAATTGGAGAGCGAGCGGACGAAACTGAAGCTGATCCTGGACCTTAACAACAGCGTAGTGTCCAACCTGGAACTACGCGAAGTTCTGCAGTCCATCTCTCCCAGTATTCGTGACGTGATGCATCTGGACGGCGTTGCCCTCATCCTGCCCGACGCAGAAAACAAACGCCTTCAGACGCACGCACTGGATTTTCCCCTCGGTAAGGGATTGGTCCGTCAGGACATGTCCAGCCCGCTCGAAGGCTCGTTGCCCGGCCAGGTTTTTCGATCCGGAAAGCCATGGGTTGGGAATATCGGCGAATTGCAAAGATTGGGTTTCGATCACAGGATCGCTGCCGAAGAGGGAGTTGAAACCATGTGCATGCTCCCATTGATCCGGTGCAATCGCGTCCTTGGCGTGCTCTGCCTGATGCGCCTGCATAAAAACGCCTTCACACCCCAGGATCTGGAGTTTTTGTCCCAGATCGCCGGACAGGTATCAATCGCCATCGATAATGCTCTCGCTTACCGCCAGATTACCGAGCTCAAAGATAAGCTCACCCAGGAGAAGCTTTATCTCGAAGACGAGATTCGAAGCGAGATGAATTTCGAGGAGATCATAGGGAACAGTCCTGTGCTCCGCCAGGTTTTACGTAAGGTCGAAGCTGTCGCGCCAACCAACTCAACTGTCCTGATTCAAGGGGAGACAGGTAGCGGAAAAGAGTTGATTGCTCGTGCTGTTCACAATCTCAGCCAGCGACGGAACCATGCATTCGTGAAATTGAATTGTGCAGCGATTCCAACCGGTTTGCTCGAGAGCGAGTTATTTGGGCATGAGAAAGGGGCGTTCACCGGAGCGATCGCGCAGCGCATAGGCCGTTTTGAGCTGGCGTCGCAAGGAACCATATTTCTTGATGAAATCAGTGAAATTCCCATTGATCTGCAGCCAAAACTTTTGCGCGTCCTGCAGGAACGGGAGTTTGAACGGTTGGGCAGTTCACGCACGCTTCGTACAGATGCTCGCCTCATCGCCGCAACCAACAGGGATTTACACACCATGGTGGAAGAGCAGAGGTTCCGCTCTGACCTGTTCTATCGATTGAACGTATTTCCAATTTACGTCCCTCCTCTCAGGGAGCGGAAGGAAGATATCCCATTCCTGGTTAGACATTTCGCTCAACATTTTGCTCGTGACATGACAAAGGAGATCGATTCGATCTCCGCTGAAACCATGAATGCCCTGGTCAGTTATCCGTGGCCTGGGAACGTTCGCGAGCTACAGAACGTGATAGAGCGGGCGGTCATTCTCTCCCGGGGTCCCGCGCTGAAAGTATCCTTGGCCGATCTGAAAGCAAGGACTCCCGATAC
>WNFC01008168.1_pt1 | contig 12826 bp, 6 predicted proteins | sample 5400541 | NCBI WGS metagenome assembly WNFC01 (sample SAMN13153342, study PRJNA577476) | soil metagenome | isolation source: 120 cm saprolite under Douglas fir tree site 2 hole 2 replicate 1 | place: USA:California | collected 2015-04-18
TTAATGGCGGCAGGGAAACTGCAAGAAGTGCTGCCCCAACGCCCAATCACATATAAAGGGCAAAACCTCGTCAATCTCGTATTGTTTGTGGTCGCGGTCGGCATTGCGGCCTACTTGGTACACAATCCTGGTGCGACTCATTTATATCCAGTAATGGTCGGCATTGCTCTGGTGTTCGGCGTCATGTTGGTGATTCCGATTGGCGGCGCAGACATGCCTACCGTCATCTCGCTGCTGAATTCCTATGCCGGACTTTCCGCGGCCGCAATGGGATTTGTACTTAACAACAAGCTGCTGATCATCGCCGGCGCGCTCGACGGTTCGTCGGGATTCATTCTGTCAGTCATCATGTCGAAGGCGATGAACCGCTCTTTTACGAACGTCTTATTCGGGGCGTTTGGCCAGGTGGCGGCAGCGGCGGCGGGAACTGAGGAAGCCAGACCGGTCAAGAGCGCCAGTCCGGATGAAGCTGCGGAAATTCTTGCGGCAGCAAGCAAGGTTGTGATCGTTCCTGGATACGGCATGGCCGTGGCGCAAGCGCAACACAAAGTTCGCGAACTCTACGACTCGCTGACCAAACGCGGAATTGATGTGCGGTTTGCGATCCACCCAGTAGCCGGACGAATGCCCGGACACATGAATGTGCTGCTGGCCGAGGCAGACGTCCCTTACGACCGGCTGATGGAGATGGACGACATCAACGGCGATTTTGCGCAGACCGATGTATCGCTGATAATCGGCGCGAATGATGTGACCAATCCGGCAGCGAAGACCGACCAGTCGAGTCCGATTTATGGCATGCCAGTCCTGGATGTCGAAAAATCCCACACCGTGATGGTGATTAAGCGCAGCATGAACCCTGGCTTCGCCGGAATCGACAATCCCCTTTATTACATGGACCAGACGTTGATGCTGTTTGGCGATGCGAAAGTGTTTGTGAGTAACATCGTGGGCCTTTTCAAAGTGTGCAAGATTCTGCATTTTTTTCCAGAGCATGCCATGAAACCACGGGTTTATACTCTTTCGGGCAGCGAGTGACCTCCCCCGAGTTCATTTCTCGTTGCTGAACGCATGCCGGTATCCCTGACCATCCATTCCGACCGCGGTCTGGTCTACTCCGCGTTTCACGGTGACGTAAGTGAAGAGGAATTCTTGCGCCATGCGGAAACCATCAAGTCGGATCCTAACTTCGATCCCAGCTTCTCTGAAATTGTTGATTTGAGGGGAGTGACCGAGCTCAGGGCGTCCACCGAGACGTTGAGGCAAATGGCGCAGCGGGAGAGTGTTTTCTACCCCGATTCAAGGCACGTGGTAATTGCGGCTCCGGGGCTAGTTTTTCGTATGGCTCGCATGTTCCAGAACCTGGCGGAAGAAACGCGGCCTAGACTGAAAGTGGTAAAAACGCCCGAGGAAGCATTTGATTATTTGCGAGGGAGCATGAGTCTCATCTAAGCGCGATGATCAGCTTTCTTTCCATTATTGCCCTGGGATTTTTCCTGGGGATGCGGCACGCAACCGATCCCGATCACGTAGTCGCGGTCACGACTATTGTGAGCCGCGAGCGTCAGATTTCGAAGTCGGCATGGATCGGCGTGTTCTGGGGGATTGGGCACACCGTCACTATTTTTGTTGTGGGCGCGGCAATTATCCTGTTCGATCTGATCATTCCTCCGCGGATCGGGTTGAGCATGGAATTGTCGGTCGGGATGATGCTGATCCTGCTTGGCGTGATGAATGTCTGGAGTTTTCTACGGTCGATGTCCGCGTCACGAGCGGACGCTGGTTCACAGGTTATTCATTCCCATGCTCACAGTCATGGTGATTATGTCCACAGCCACCCGCACGGACACGCGCCCGAGGTCCACTCGCATGTTGCCGGAAGGGACCCGCTGTCGTGGCTGGATCGTTTGCTGTCAGGGTTCAGAGCTTACCAGCCCATTCGGCCCTTGATTGTTGGGATTGTGCATGGGCTGGCGGGTTCGGCGGCCGTGGCATTGCTGGTCTTGGCTACGATCCGGAATTCCCGATGGGCGATTGCATACTTGTTGGTGTTCGGAGTGGGTACCATCGCCGGAATGACGTTGATCACCGTGAGCATTGCCTCGAGCTTCCATTTGGTCAGGGGAGGAAATCTTTTTTTTCGTCGGCTGGCATTGGCTTCCGGGCTGCTCAGCCTCGGCTTTGGTCTGGTGGTTGCCTACCAGATCTGCATAACGAATGGGCTGTTGACAGGCCATCCCCATTGGACTCCCCGGTGAGTTGCGCTGGCGCATTCCGTCAATCAGCGCCGGAGTTCTTGAATCAAAACGCTATGCTTACCATCTAAGTGACTTGGCACGGTGGGGTGCGTCTCGCGATGAAACTTCTCCTTCATTATTCGAAGCAATACTGGAAGCTGGTGGTGGTAGCTCTGTTGCTGGCCGCCACGAACCAGATATTTTCACTGCTCGACCCGCTAATCTTCCGTCACATCATTGATGGGTACGCCACCAAATATCACCAGTACACACAACCGCAATTCATTCGAGGCGCGGGGCTGCTGCTATTGGCGGCGGTTGGAGTAGCGTTCGTCTCGCGCGTGGCCAAGAATTTTCAGGACTATTTTGTGAACGTGATCGTGCAGCGCCTGGGAGCACGGATGTACTCGGATGGGATCCGCCATTCACTGGATTTGCCGTACCAGGTTTTTGAAGACCAGCGCAGCGGAGAAACCCTGGGCAAATTGCAAAAAGTGCGCCTCGACGTGGAGCGATTTATTACAGCCGCTATCAACGTGCTTTTTACTTCGCTGATCGGGGTTGTTTTCGTCATGGTGTATGCCTTCAACGTCCACTGGGCCATCGCGCCGGCATTCCTCATTACGGTGCCGTTGCTCGGATTGATCAGCTCCGTACTCAGCCGGCGGATCAAGAAGATGCAGAAGGTTATAGTTTCCGAGACTACAGCGCTGGCCGGTTCGACGACAGAGTCGTTGCGCAACATCGAATTAGTGAAGAGCCTGGGCCTGGCGCAACAAGAAGTAAGGCGGCTCAATGGAGTTACCGGGAAGATCCTGAATCTGGAACTCAAGAAGGTGAAGTACCTGCGCAGCCTGAGTTTCATCCAGGGGACCGCGGTGAACGCTCTGCGAAGCAGCCTTTTATTTTTGATGCTCTACCTGATCTTTCGCCAGGAAATTACGGTCGGACAATTCTTCTCACTCATGATTTATTCGTTTTTTATCTTCACTCCCTTGCAGGAGTTGGGGAACATCATCAACACCTATCGGGAGACCGAAGTATCGCTGCAGAATTTCCAGCAGATACTCGACACTCCTCGCGATCCCAAAACTAAAAATCCTGTGCCCATGAAAGAACTGATGACTTTGCATTTCGAAGAAGTGAGTTTTCAGCATCACAGTGCGTCAGTTCTGGCATTGGATTCGATTAGTTTTAATGCCGCTCGCGGAGACACCGTTGCCTTTGTCGGTCCCTCAGGAGCAGGCAAGACGACGCTGGTAAAGCTTCTCGTAGGCCTGTATGCACCGAAATCGGGAGAGATCCTCTACAACGGCATTCCAGCGCGGGACGTGGATTTGGATGAGTTGCGCGAGAAGATTGGATTCGTTACCCAAGACACGCAGTTATTCTCTGGCTCGATTCGCGAGAACTTGCTTTTCGTTAATCCTAAAGCAACCGACGAAGAATGCATGGAGGTACTGCAAAAAGCAGCCGTGCACAGCCTGCTGGAACGAGCTGATCGCGGCTTGGATACGCTGATTGGAGAGGGCGGAGTAAAAGTTTCTGGAGGGGAAAAACAACGTCTTTCGATTGCTCGGGCCTTGTTGCGTCATCCACATTTGCTGGTATTCGACGAAGCGACTTCCTCCCTGGACTCATTGACCGAAGAAGAAATCAGTCGAACGATTCGAGAGCTGGCCAGCAATCAGGAAGCAATCACTATTCTCATCGCTCATCGACTGTCCACCGTGATGCATGCTGATCGCATCTACGTGCTGGAGCGCGGGCGCATTGTAGAGTTCGGACAACACTCCGAGCTGCTCAATAAAAAAGGCTTGTACTATGCGATGTGGCGCCAACAGGTTGGCGAGCGCGAGGGAGTAGAAGCCAGCGCCTAAGGCGAACCCAATTTCTTACAAATATCTGGCATAACTCGCTCTCCATTTTTGTAAATCGCGCGAAAAACCAGTACAGGCAAGGCTTTCCAGCAATTCCTTTTCGAGAACCACCCAGCGCAGACCAGCGCACAATGTGAGATCCAGGACACCAGAATTAGCACCTGAAACACCGGTCAATTGCTGCCGTGCGTAGACCACGGCATAACTTCCGTATCGCCCCGTGAGAGCTGAATTTCCCACCCGCTGTCGTCGACAACTCCACCGCTCGGGGCCGCATCACAACATCGCTGCTGGGTTGAGCTTGGATCGCTGAGGCGAATCTCTGGAAACGGATCTGATGTCCCGTGCATGTGTCAGGAGTGTTTTTCTTTCTATTCGCGACTGCCGCGGGTGCCCAAGTTGCGGTGCTGAGCCCCGAGTCTGCCTACGAAGGGCAAAACGTCGCCGCGATTGATCTCATCGCAAATCCTCATCGCGACGTAGAACCACTTCGGCCCCTGGTCGCACAGAAAGCGGGACAGCCCTACTCTCAGGCCAACGTGGAAGCCAGCATCACCGCGCTCGAGCGCACCGGACAATTTCCCAAAGTTCAGGTGAATGTCGTCCCCGATCTCTCTGGCCTGCGGTTGAACTTCCTGCTGGAACCCGCCTATTTCCTGGGCATGGTCAACTTTCCGGGCGCAGTGAAGGTTTTCTCCTACACGCGTCTTCTGCAGGTGGTCAACCTCCCCGACGAAGATCCCTACGCCAAGGCCCGGGTAGCGGTTGCTGAAGAAGCATTGCAAGAGTTCCTTCAGCACAATGGATACTTCCAGTCAACTATTCAGACCGACTCCCAAATCGACGACACCCATCAATTGGTCAACGTGAGCTTCTCCGTCAATCTGGGAAAGCGGGCGCGTGTGGGGGACGTAAGCTTTCAGGGTCCTGACGCAAGCGAGAACGCCGATCTGCTGCGCTCGATCCGGTCACTCCGGGCGCGCTTTACCGGAGGACTTCTTAAGCCGCGAAAGGCTTACACGCGCGAGCGCGTTAGAGCGGCTACGACGCTGATCCACCGAACGCTGTCGCGGCAGCACCGCCTGGCCAGCCACGTCCAAGAAAATCCGCCTAAATATCATCCTGAGACCAATCGCGTAGACGTGTCGTTCAAAGTTGACATTGGCCCGGTAGTCACCGTGCGCACGACTGGGGGACGTCTCTCCGCGCTGCCGTTCATGTCTGGGCGGCAGATGAAAAAGTTAATTCCAATTTATTCCGAGGGAACCATCGACAGCGACCTGGTTCAGGAAGGCCAGCGAAATCTCGCTGATTACTTCCAGAAAAAAGGCTACTTCGACGTCGAGGTCAAAACCAGTCTTCAGCAACAGCCGGGCAAGCTTCTGCTGGTGTACCAAATCGAAAAGGGCAAGAAACACAAAGTCGACCGCATCGTGCTCCAGGGAAACCACGAGATTTCAGAGAAGGAACTCCTGCCGCTTGTCGTGGTGAAGAAATCTCATATCTGGTCGCACGGAAGCGTGAGTCAGAAGCTAGTGCGGCAGAGCGTCGACAACCTGCAGGCACTCTATCGCGATCGGGGATATGAAGGCGCCAAGGTGAACTCCCAGATCATTGATCGCGAGCCCAAGATCGACGTCGTTTTCAACATTGAAGAAGGCGCTCAGACTGTCGTGCGTGAACTTGAAGTCACCGGAAACGATCATGTCCCATACGGACAACTTGCGCCTCCGATGGGGTTGCAATTACGTTCCGGCGCTCCATTCTCTCCCCGGCGCCTTTCCGAAGATCGCAATCGAATTTCCGCCACCTATCTCAATCGCGGGTATCTCGATGTCGAAGTCACCCCCAAGGTGAATCGCGACCCCAACGATCCTCACCACATAGATGTCACGTACGTTGTGAACGAACACCAGAGTGTGCGCGTGGGGGACGTGATCTATCTCGGACAGAAGCAGACCCGGCTCTCCCTGATCCGCAAGACCGCACAGATTGCGACCGAGTCTCCCATGAGAAGAGGGGATCTACTCCAAGCCGAAAGCCACCTCTACGACCTGAACATCTTCGATTGGTCAAGCGTCGGTCCGAGAAGGCCGATTACTGATCAAACGGAGGAAGCTGCGCTGGTCAAAGTGCACGAGGCGAAGCGCAACGAAATCATTTACGGATTCGGCTTCGAGGTATCTCATCGTGGCGGGAACGTGCCGGGGGGAACCGTAGCCGTGCCCGGGGGGCCCCCGATCCAACTCGGCGGCAATCGAGTTGCGCCGAGCCAATCTACTTTTGCCAGCCCGCGCGGGTCGATCGAATTCAATCGACGCAACCTGCGCGGACTTGGGGAAACCGCGAGTGCCTCGCTGCTGCTCTCCCGCCTTGATCAGCGCGCGCTCGCTACCTACACCCAGCCTCACTTCTTGAATTCACAATGGAGTTCGCTCACCAGCTTTTCGGCGGAGCGCACTACCGAAAACCCGCTTTTCGCCGCCGGACTGGGAGATCTTTCCTTTCAGGTCGAGCGACTAATCAGCAAGAAGCACAATACGCGCCTGCAAATTCGTTACGACTTCAATAAGACGTACCTATCGCATTTGCTGGTGCCCGCGTTGGTCCTGCCGCAGGACCGGAACATCCACCTATCCACCTTTTCCGGCACCCTTCTTCGTGATACACGGGACAAACCTCTCGATGCCCACCGCGGCATTTTCAATACGCTTACTTTGGGCATTACACCGACGGCTCTCGGCTCCAGCGCAAGCTTCGCCAAACTTACAGGCCAGTATGCCTACTACAAGCCGTTTCGCTACCTGGTCTTCGCCAATAGCATTCGGCTTGGCCTGGCGAAGTCCTTTGCAGGAAGCTTCGTCCCAACCAGTCAACTCTATTTTTCCGGTGGTGGTAATTCTCTGCGCGGTTTCCCCATCGACCAGGCGGGCCCGCAGCGGATTATTCCTTTCTGCAACGTACTGTCAGGGCAGACCGGATGTACCAACATTACCGTCCCGGTGGGTGGACGCCAGCTCTTCATCTTGAACTCGGAGGCGCGCTTCCCCCTGGGCATCATGAAGGCCCTCGGCGGCGTTATTTTCTATGACGGCGGCAACGTCTATAGCGCGATCAACTTGCCCAACTTCGTGAACAACTACAGCAACACAGTTGGCCTGGGCCTGCGTTACACGACCCCGGTTGGACCCATCCGCTTCGATATCGGTCGCAACCTCAATCCGATCCCAGGGATCAAGCCAACCCAGTTCTTCATAACTCTGGGCCAGGCTTTCTAGGAGCAATCATGAATTGGAAAAAAATAATCCGCCTGACGCTCGCAGTACTCGCAATCATGTTTGTAATCGCTATCGTCGGGGGATATTTCTACCTCAAGAGCAGCACATTCAACCGTTTTGCGATGCGGAAGATTATTGAGCAAGCCAACCAGGCCACCGGCGGCCACACTCAGATCGGGGCCTTCGACTTTGAGCCGTCAACGCTGACTGTGCATCTCTATGGTGTAGTCTTGCGCGGCACCGAGCCCCCCGCGGCTTACCCGCTTCTCGAGGTCAATAAACTAACGGTTGGTCTGAAAATCCAATCCGTGCTCCACCACAAAATCAACCTCAGCGAGTTGCTGATCGAGCATCCCGTGGTGTACCTCCAGGTTGATCGCAAAGGCAACAGCAATGTCCCTCAGGCACCGCCAAGTAAGTCCGGCAGCAACATGAGCGTCTTCGACCTTGCGGTCGGTCACGTTGCGCTTACCGACGGCGAAGTCAACTACAACGACCGAAAGACGCTGGTCGATGCCGACCTTCACAATCTTAGAAGCGATATCGTTTTCGAGCCTTGGGCCACCCGCTACAGCGGTTCGGTTTCCTACGACAACGGCCACTTGCGTTACGGCCAGTACACGCCCCTGGCACACAGCTTCAATGTAAAGTTCAACGCTACGCCGTCCGTGTTCTCGCTCGAATCGGCGGTCCTGAAGGTAGCTTCGTCGACGGTTGCATTGCATGCGGACGTAACCAACTACAGCGATCCAAATGTGTCGGGGAACTATGACATTCAAATCCATACCCAGGATCTCGCCGCAATATCGCGATCGCCATCCGTGAGGACAGCAGGCGACGTGTTGCTGACAGGCAAACTTCGTTACCGAAGTAAGAACAACCAGCCACTGTTACGAAGTGTCGCGATAGACGGACAGATCGGAAGCGAGGCTCTGTCGGCGGTTTCCTCCGGCCGTCACTTCGATCTTCGGAAACTGCGGGGTAAGTATCAGCTAGCGAATGGCTCTTTGCGGGCCAGCGGCGTTGAAGCGGAGTTGCTCGGCGGCCGGATTAGTGCCGACGTCGAAATGCGGAATGTTGATGCCACGCCGACGGCGAGAGTCCGGACGGCTTTGCACAACATCTCGCTTCAGGCGGCCCAACAGGTTATCCATCGGCCGGAGCTCGACCACATTTCGATCTCAGGAACACTGGACGGCATCGCCGACGCCTCCTGGGTTGGCAGCGTAAGCAATGTGCGCGCCAACTCCGACCTGACCGTGCGCGCTGCTAAGAGCGCTGCATCGCGTTCCGCGAGGGATATCCCAGTCGAAGGCGTTATTCATGCCGCATATGATCAACCCAAGAGTGTCTTAACGGTCCATCAAACAACTCTCCGGATTCCCTCCGCCACTCTGACCGCAGAGGGAGAAGTCAGCCGCCACTCCAACTTGCAGCTTCAAGCTAATGCCAATGATCTGCATCAATTGGTAGCGCTGGCTTCAGCATTCCGTTCCACATCGACCCCTCCGCCTCTAGTCTCCGGTTCTGCGATGCTAAATGCCACAGTGCAAGGGTCAACGGAGAAGCCTCAAATATCTGGACACGTGAGCGCGCAGAATCTTGACGTCCAGGGCAGCCAGTGGAAGAGTGCGGAGCTCTCGCTCCATGCCGACCCATCGCGGATCGTTGTATGGAACGGTAGTCTGACGAGTGCGCAACGCGGCAAGGCTGCGTTCGGTGCAACCATTGAACTGCGCGACTGGTCTTATCTGCCTTCCAATCGTATTCACGCGAATCTCTCGCTACAGCAGATGCCCCTGACCGCCCTGGAGCACATGGCCAACGTTCAGTATCCCGTCAGCGGAGAGTTGTCGGCGAATGTTTCCGTGAGCGGATCGCAGCTCGACCCCGCAGGATCAGGTTCCCTCCAGCTTTCGAACGGTCGCGCTTACGATGAGCCCATTCAGACCATGGCTCTAAAATTCCATGCCCAAAGCGGCTCCGTTGTTTCCACCCTGGACGTCAGTACGAATGCTGGCTCTGCCAATTCGAGCTTGACCTACACCCCCAAAACCAAGGCTTACAAGCTCCATCTCGATGCTCCTTCGATCGTTTTACAGAAGCTGCGTACGGTGCAAGCAAAGAATCTGGCGGTGAACGGAACCCTGACCGTTTCCGCGAGTGGAGAGGGCACTCTCGATGATCCTCAACTCACTGCCATGGTTCAGTTACCCAAGCTCGAGGTGCGGCAGAAGGTAGTTAGCGGTTTGAAAGCAGAAGTCCATGTCGCCAATAAGCGAGCAGATCTTACTTTGGATTCTCGAGTCGCCGAGGCCTCAATCCAAGCTCGTGGCCACGTTGATCTTACGGGGGACTACGAAACCGATGCATCCATCGATACTGCCGCGATTCCGCTCGATGTGTTGCTGGCAACTTACGCCGGGAGCGTGCCCGAGGGCTTCCACGGCCAGACTGAATTTCACGCCACTCTGAAGGGCCCGCTGAAGGATAAAACCAAACTCGAAGCCCATCTCAGCATTCCTACGCTTAACGCCAGCTACCAAGCGCTGCAGATCGGGGCCGCGGGTCCTATTCGTGCTGACTATTCCCATTCCGTCGTCACCCTCCGCCCGTCCGAGATTCGTGGTACTGGCACCAGTGTTCGCATGCAGGGCAGCATTCCTCTTGCGGGGCCGACAGCTCCAAACCTCATGGCGCAAGGATCAATCGATGCTCGCATTCTCCGCATCGTCTCCCCTGATTTACAAGGCTCGGGAACAGTCGCTTTGGACATTCGCACTTCGGGATCTGGCGCTAGTCCTCAGGTCCAGGGACAAGTCCGTCTGCAAAATATCGCTGTGGCAGCGGCGACTGCTCCCTTGGGTGTCGATAAACTGAACGGCACCCTGGACGTAAGCACTGGACGCGTGCAAATCTCCAACCTCGCGGCAGAAGTCGGCGGAGGCCAGATCTCCGCCGGTGGTTCAATCACGTACCAGCCCAGTCTGCAATTCAATATTGCGCTTCAGGGGAACTCGGTCCGACTGCGATATCCCGATGGTCTGAGAGCCATGCTGGATAGCAAGCTCACCTGGACCGGGACCACGCAGGCGTCGACCTTAGCTGGACGTGTCCTGATCGGTGGGCTTTCTTTCACGCCGGATTTCGATCTCGCCACCTTCGGCGATCAGTTCAGTAGCAATGCGGCAGCACCTGCCCAGCCAGGCTTTGCCGATACGGTCGGCTTACAAATCGCAGTGCAGTCGAAGAACAATCTCAGTGCGACTAGTTCGCAGGTTAGCCTGGAAGGAACCGCGGACCTCCGCGTGGCAGGCACGGCTGCCAATCCGGTCATCACCGGCAGGACCGATCTCACTGCCGGAGAACTCTTCTACCGCAATGTCCGGTACCAATTGCAGCGCGGCATCATCGTTTTTCAGGATCCGAATGAGACCAAGCCCGTGCTGAACGTGGCGGTGTCCACGACCATCGAGCAATACAATCTGACTCTGAATCTGCGCGGCCCATTCGACGCGCTGACTACTTCCTATTCTTCCGATCCACCGCTGTCCAGCGCCGACATCATCAACCTGATTGCGCGTGGCAAGACCAGTTCAGAATTAGCGGCATCGAGTCCAAGCACAGATTCAATGATTGCCTCTCAGGCTGCCAGCCAGGTCAGCGGCAGCCTGCAGAAACTTGCCGGAATCTCCAGTCTGCAAATCGATCCGCTGCTCGGTGGCAATAATCAAAATCCCTCGGCACGGGTCGCCTTGCAGCAGCGCGTCAGTAAGAATTTTCTATTCACTTTTTCTACCGACGTTTCTCAGCCCGGGAATGAATTGGTCCAGGGTGATTACCAGATCAACAAGCGTTGGTCGGTCAGCGTCGCACGCGACCAGTTGGGAGGAGTCTCCATAGACGGCCGTTTCCACACCAAATTCTGAGCACGCCTCGCAACTACATCTAGGTCCGCCCTCGCGTGTGCTCAGGCGGCGTGACCGAGAGTGTCGTCTGCGACTGGTTGCTCCTTTGGAGGCAACTGCCCTTTGGTGCTCTCTTTTGCAAGCTCCGCATTGACTTCCGCTCCCACCAGCAATGCAAATGAATTCCAGTAACACCAAGTCATAAACGCTATAAATCCCGCCAGCGTTCCATACGTCCGGCTAAAGTTGGCGACGTGACGAAAATAGAATCCCAACAAATACGACAGAACAATCCAGCAGGTCACCGCAAGAATTGCACCCGGCAACGTCGCCAGAAAACGCTGCCTCACATTGGGAGCGAGGAAATACAGCAACTCCACTGCCAGCAAGGTAAAGACGATGGCGACCGCCCAATGGATCGCCGGCCAGAGCAACACAAACTCGTGGGAGACATAGAGCCTCGCTGCGAGCCATGCCCCGAAGTGAGTTCCCACGATCATCACCGCCAGTGCAGACGACACCAGGCCCGCGGTAATCGCAGCCAGCCCGATCGCCAGAAGCCGTGTCCTCCAGAAGGGGCGGTCCTCTTTCACATCGTAGGCAATGTCGAGCGCTTCAATCATCGCGTCGAACGCTGCCGAGGCCACCCAAATTGTCCCAACTATGCCGAATGACAGCCATGCCTTGCGATTGGTTGACAACACATCCAACAGCACCGACTGCACCAAGCGCATAGTGTCAGCCGGGAGCAATGTCCACATCAGGCGCAAGACGCTTCCAAATAGATCTGGTAATGGAATCGCCCCCAACACTGCAGAAAGAAACATCAGCCCTGGGAACAAAGACAGAACCAGGTAGTACGAAAGTGCCGCTGCTACCTGTAGCGTGTGATGCTCCATCACGTCGCGATAAGCGACTATGAGAGCTCGCTTCATCCCTGCCCAAGTCACGTTCCTTAGATGCGCTGGCCCGTCAGGGGAGGTCTTGATCGACAGGCCTGCGGTCGGGTCCTATTTCCTGCTCTCGCACCTTAAATAATTAGGTGGGAACAAATCTGCTACGTTGAACTCTGTTGCCCCCGCCGCATTTTGGGGAGTTGTTTGCGCGCCTATTTCCTGCTCTCGCACCTTAAATAATTAGGTGGGAACAAATCTGCTACGTTGAACTCTGTTGCCCCCGCCGCATTTTGGGGAGTTGTTTGCGCGCTACGGTAAACAGGGGGAACTTTTGTTAATATGCACTCAGGACTGCCAATTAAGTCATGGCGTTTCTGTTAGATTGAAATAACGTGGGCGCGTAGCTCAGTTGGTAGAGCAATGCCCTTTTAATCAATTTTTCGAACTTCGCACGCTCTCGCTCGTTCTTGCACAATCACCCGAAAACCCAATACTGGTAAGGCTTTCCGCGGACTCCTCCCAAGAACCACGCGGCACTGACTCGCACGAAATTTGAAATCCAACTGACACCAGAACTGACACCAGAAAATTCGTAATCAGTACTAAATAGGAAGTAATAACGCCATC
>WNFC01010856.1_pt1 | contig 12826 bp, 10 predicted proteins | sample 5400541 | NCBI WGS metagenome assembly WNFC01 (sample SAMN13153342, study PRJNA577476) | soil metagenome | isolation source: 120 cm saprolite under Douglas fir tree site 2 hole 2 replicate 1 | place: USA:California | collected 2015-04-18
CGCGACTTTTTTGGATCGCCGTGTTGGGGCTGACGGACACGGTAAATCTCGCCGCGGCGCAAGCCCGAGGACATGACGACTTACTCCGCGGTCCAGTTTGTCTGGTAGGTCGCGCTGTCGTCGCCCTCGGCGTTCAATGCATCCGCGTGCTTATTTAATAGCGCCAGCTCCCGATCTCGGCGCCGCTCCTTCAGCTGCCGTGCCGCGTAGCTTTGAACAGCACGCTCAATCCATGCGGACCGTTGAGCTGTGCCTGCTAACGAATCGATGACCTTCAGAAGATTGCCCGAAAGCGTGATCGATGCTTTTGCCTTGGTGGCTGGCGTTGCAATGAGCGCTGAAAGCGCGGCAAGCTGTTTTGCCGATAGCGATTTCGCGTCCATGCGATAAACCATACTACCTTCTATCCTCCCCGTCAACTCTCGCGCGACATCGGCGAGATGGGCCTCACCGACCTACGTGCATTGGCCTCCGCACAGGAACAGAGGCGGATGGGAAGGTTCGACACGGAAAGCGCATAGGAGGGACGCATATGCGGCGGCGGGACCGGTTGGCAGTCCTCGTCGTTGACTACTCCGTCTGTTCAGCATCTATAACTGCCAGCTCCCGCTGCACACGCGCAATCAGTTTCTTAGTGTGGCCTTTACCGGCATAAGCCAGCGTCAGAAGTGTAAGCGGGTGAATTTCCATCACTTCGCTTAGCTCGGCTACCTTATTCAAGGTTGGGCTCTGCAGGCCGCGCTCCAGCGAACTCACGTACGTTCGGCTAGACACGTCAGAGAAGGCCTCCTGGCTTAAGCCGCGGCCACGTCGCACGGATTTTAGCGCCGCCGGAAATGAGATCTTCACTGCCATTTAGTTGTCCGACATACCATGTCAATGACAACTCACTGCGCCTTATAAAACTACAATCTATAATGTTCATTATTGGGCCGCCGCCACGGGCTCTAGATTCTGCGCCTCCCATAAAGCAGCTCCCGGAAATCCGCTTTCCTTTGTTGGAACCAAACCCGATAGCGCCACACTCATGTGGTCTCTAATGCCCCGGCCGAGGCGACGCCCGCATCTTGCCAAGCGGACTTCACACCTGGCACCAACTGAGCGCCTCACATCAAAATGGGCTTCACACCTGGCACCGCAGGCAATCAATCACCCTCGTTCGTTACTCCTCACCTGTCGCGGCGGCCTCTGCATTGCTTCGTTTAAGCCCCGCAATTCAATAGCAGGACTAAATAACCGACATTTCAAGGAGTTAAGGACAGTGACATTTTCCTCCGATCTGATTCGCTGCTGTTGCGGTGGACGACACAATGTATTGCTCTGAACCGTCCCTGGCCTTTCTACAGCCACGCCTTGATATTCCTGAGTTGACGAACTCTTTGGCGATGGCACATGTTGAGGTTGCTACCGAAGGTAGCGACTGTTCAATACGATCACCAAACAGAAGGAATGCAATTCATGAATATCAAAGCTGGAAAAGTGTCACAAGAGACGAGGGGGTTTATCGGCGCTCATGGAGAGAGCGGTCCTATGGACTTCAGTCATCGCAGTACTCCGTGACAGCCGATTGATGATTGACCGTCGGTGCGCGGTCGATAGGCCGCGCACCCATCCGTCGGGGGCGGGCGTACAGACTTTCAAGTTATGAACTGCGCAATAAATCCAATATGCAGGTCGGGCGATACGCAACGCGGACAGGACGATCTATCGCCTTTGGTGACCTCCCCCCGCGCGAAGTACTATCTCAAAAAGCACGCGTTCATACGGAGAGTACGTCGACACTGGATTATCCTTGACGTGCATAATGATGAATATTATTGCATCCCGGCAGCACTCTTCTCTTCGATCGCGCCTCTTATTCATGGATCTGACCGGGAGTGTCACAGCGACACGTCGGATAGTGCATGCCGGCGTGACGGGGTGGCGGAGATTGAAACCGAACTGGTCTCGCGAGGGGTTCTCGGCCTTTTTGAGGAACGCCGTGAGAATCCCTCCGAGTCCAATCTCATAACGCCCACTTCGGTATTGAGGATAAACTCGGGCCGGATTCGTGCGGCGAATCGCATCGCAATGTTGCCTACTTTTTTATTGGCCTGCACGATCGCAGACCGCAGACTGCGAAACCACACTTTCGAATCGACCATTCAAGCTGCGCGCGCACGCAGGACGCGCAATGCTCGCGATGCGATACCGTTCGATATTACGCGCGCACAATGGCTGGTCTCCGTGTTCGAATCGTTGCGGCTCTGGTATCCACGAGCATATCTGTGCATGTTCGACTCGCTTGCACTGCTCGAATTCATGGCCTTGCATAAACTTTATCCGCTTTGGACTTTTGGGGTCAGCTCCGATCCGTTCCAGGCGCACTGCTGGATTCAGGCTGGGAACATCGCGATAAACGACTCACTTAGCCGCATTTCGTACTACACCCCAATCATGAGTGTCTAATTCGAGGGGATGTTCCGTGTCTCGCTATATTGCCCTCGTTTGGAATGCGCAGAGCTCAGCTGAGACTTCGCGCGCCCAGCATCTCCGTAGCGCCTTGCTCGGTTCGGGGAACCAATGGACGGAACTCCTTCGCGAAGCCGGAATGGCGGCACTCTATTCGGGGTCCCGAGGCACTTGGGTGCAAAGTTACAAGCTCCCGGCGGGCCACGGAATCGTCCTTGGCCACCTGTTCCCCACGGACATGAATACTTGGTCTGCGAACTGGAGTCCGCAATTTACTGAAGTCGAGGCCCGTACATTTCATTGCGACCCGGCGGACTCATTTGTGAGGCAATATTGGGGAAGCTATATTGCAATGTTTCGAGACAGCGCCGGCACTCATTGCCAACTCCTGCGCGATTGTTCAGGGAAATTGCCGTGCTACCGAATACAACGCGACGGTGTTCACGTGCTGTTCTCGGATGTAGCAGATCTAAAAATCCTCGGAATATCCAATTTCGAAATCGACTGGCAGTTTCTTTCTGCATTTATTCATTCGTGCAATATCCAAATAAGACGCACGGCAATGATAGGCGTGACGGAGCTGTTGGCGGGTGAAGCGCTCGAGTTTGAAGGTAACTCGGTTCGCCAGTACTCGGCTTGGGATCCGCGGGCCATCGTGAGAAGCGGGTTCATCCAAGACTATGACGAAGCGAAGGAATTGCTTCGATCGACGACGCAGTTTTGTGTGGACGCGTGGTCGTCGGTTTATCACAACGTCATTCTTCAGCTTTCCGGAGGCCTGGACTCAGCCGTGGTATTGGGGTCTCTGGTGAGGTCTTCGTCACGTCCACACGTAACTTGTTTAAATTGCTTCAGTAGCAATGCCGAAGATGACGAACGCATGTACGCTCGCCTCGCCGCGGACATCGCCGGTGTTCGAATGATTGAAGTTCCCCGGGCACCTGAAGGTGAAAGACTTGACTTGGAACTTACGCAAGGTCAGACCTTTCCGCGCCCCAATATACAGGCGATGTTTGGATTGACTGATCTGGATGTGCACACAAGACTTGCAGCCGAATTGGATGCGGATTCGTCATGGACGGGCCAGGGCGGCGATCATCTTTTCTATCAGACGGGTTCGTCGCTCGGCGCGGCGGATTTCGTTTCGCAAAACGGGCTTGGTCTCGGCGTAGTACGAGCCATACAAGATGCGGCTCGCTTATCGCGGGAACCGTATTGGCTCGTGGCGCAGTCCGCATTGAAGCTGGGACGCAACCGCACAGCGTGGAACTGTCCGGGTGACCTCCCGCACCTTGCGCCGGAGGACGGTTTCGTCCATGCAGATAGTTTGCCGAAAGCGCTTGAAGCGTTTACATCGAACGGGTGGGCGATGGATGTATCGGATATTCCGAAAGGAAAGCAGTTCCAGATCCGTGGTCTCGCCGAGCTTCTCAACCGTCACAGACCAATCCCCCACATCCAGCCGGTGGAGTACCGCCACCCGCTGATCTCGCAACCATTGATCGAACTTTGCCTGCGAATTCCGACATACAATCTGCTTCGCGGCGGCCGTGACAGGGCACTCGCGCGCGACACCTTCGAAGACCGCGTCCCAGCGGAAATTTTGATGCGTCAAGACAAGGGCGGAGCGTCGGCGCACATCATCGACAGCTTGCGCCGTCGCGAGTCATTTATACGATCCTTGCTGCTGGAAGGCTTGTTGGCACAGCGTAAAATTTTGCGCAGGAGTGCACTGGAGCCGTACTTGGTCCACGGGCAATCAATCCGGGCGGAGCACTTTTGGCCGCTGCTCGCATGTATTGCAGCCGAATTGTGGGTTCGAGCGTGGTCGGGCTCAATTGTACGTTCTGCCGTGTAATCGATCCCCGTCAAAAGCGAGGTTATGATCCGTGTCCCGTTCTACGTGAAGATAAGTGTCGAACCAGTAGAAAACCCGCTCCCACATGTCACGAATATTGGCGGGACTGGAAGGCCCGTGCCCTTCTCCCAAATAGATACGCAACTCCGCTTCCTTACGATGCGTGTAAAGAGCGGTGAACATCATTTCGTATTGCTGTGCTCGGAAACCATCCATGTCGGTGTGAATGAGCAGCAGTGGAGAGGAAATTGAGGGCGCCGTAAAAAGCGGGCTATTGCGCACGTACTTCTCAGGATCTTCCCAGGGAGTTTTTCCTATATGCATATCGGTTCCTGCCGAGACTACGTATCCGTAAACGAAGCCCTTATATGGCATCTCTTGGGGGACGAGTTCATTCTCGAGGTGTGCCTCCAATGCCTCACTATACATATCGCTCCAACCGTTCAGCGATACGACGGCACCATATCGTTTGCTCTGGGAAGCGAGCCATAATGAGGCGAATCCCCCCTGGCTGAAGCCCATCAATCCCAGCCGCGTAGCATCTGCGTAGCCTGCCGCAACGACAGCGTCGATTCCCTGGTCAACGAGCTCCGGCATATGGGCAAGTGGGCCGTCGAGCGGAGCGGCATCGAGTGTGCGGCGAAGGGTATCGGGGTGAAAGACTATGAAACCTCGAGCGGCAAGCAAGTGCTCGGAATAGGGTCCCGGCGCCGCTCCCATTTTGTACCAGAAACTGTAGGCAGGGCTGTCACAAGCGCCGCCGCGGTTGGGATATACCTCGACGATCATGGGGTACTTGCGCCCAGGCACATAGTCACTCGGAAGGAGCAGACAGCCTTCACGATCATCGCGGGCGCTTTGCCCGTTGCTCTTGTATTTGAAGGATTGCCAGCGAGTCTCGGCCACATTGTCGAGATGCCTGTTGAGACGGTAGAGAACCCGAGACCCAGAATGAGCCTTCTGAAGCAAAATTTCCGCGTTCTTTCCGGTGCCGTTTCGAAGCAGAAGGGCACGAGCCAACGGAGACGACGCCATCGGCACACTGCCGGGCTTTGTTGCGAGTGAGATCAGTGCACCGGATTGAACATTGAGCATGATCGCAGACTCACCGGCGACGGTATTGCTCAGCAAAGAAATGTCGGAGCTGAACCGAGGGCGATTGGTTGGTGTGGTGACGGCGACGCCGGGAAACATGATTTCTCCCGGGACGCTTTTTGCCAGCAATTCGTGCGCCTTCCCCGGCCTCGAACGCCAAATTTTTCCATGCGCCAATACCACGAGGGAGGTCCCGTCGGAATACAACGGAACGGCGGACACGTCGTCGAGGCCATCACTCAGACTTGCATGTGTCCCGTTTGAATCGAGCAAGAACCACTGCGGGGCGACCGCGTTACGGTCTCCAGCCGCGGCATCGGAACTCAAAACCTTGCGATTTCGATAGGTGAAACGCGAAGATGAGTCTCCGGGCGGGTTCCGTCGGGCAAATACTGCGAGCCTGCCATCGAGCCAAACAGCACGTTCGGGACGCTGAGCGCCGGACCTTTCCCGCTCAGACGCCAAGTCGAGACCGTCATGAGGAATGGTGGAGATGCTTCCTGTGCCCGCGTCCAGAACATGGAACTTACCGGAGCGAGATCCTTCACCGGCGTCCCAGGCGAAGAATGCCAACTGATTTGCGTGTGGCGCCCACTCCAACGTGCCCGGAAATACATCCACACTGTCCGCGAACACCTTCGCCGGCCGGTCTGTGGTCAGATCCAGCATGACCAATCTCGAGCGGTTTAGAACCCAGTCATCGTTTGGCTTACCTGGCACAGGTTGGTCTTGGGACCACTGCTGCAAGGCCGCCAAGTAACGGTGATCCTGAGAAACGCAGAGGCTCTGAAATTGGCCACTGACCAGCTCTCGCATTGCCCCCGTCCGGGCGTTTATCGCCAATAGTCTACCGGGCTGCGGAACCGACGCGTTGGCAGCGTGGCTATCAGCTACTTCCACTGACGCCACCTTGCCCTTCCAACTCGTCTGCCAAGCCGCCGATAGCCGATCTCCGATTCCCCTTCGGAACTCCAGAGGCCATGGGCCTGCGCCCTGCGGGTAAGCGGCGAATACGAGAAGATCGTCCGAGATCCAAAGGGATTCCTGCTCATAATATCCCGAGACAAGAAGCGGAGAGGCGTCCAGCTCTCTCGCGGCTTTCGACTCAAAGTCGTACATGCCTAAGTGTGCGTGGCCTTCCCGGACACTCACAAAAGTCAAAAACCTGCCGCTCGGAGAGAACCCTCCTAGAAGATAAGCGGTACCGGCTTCCGGTGGGAATAAGAGGCCGGTAGTGCCGGCGGTCAGGTCCACCGCCATAAGCCGAAAACCTCCACCCTGCCATGTCCCTCCGGCCCCAATCCCATAGTCGCCTAGCTGATCGTAAGGCGGTGCCTGTTGCCATACGATCCAATGGCCACTGGGATCAGCGGCGGCAGCACCGGTATCTTCCAATTTGAGAAAATCATCTACCGTGTATGAACGTTGAGCTCTCGGTGGCGGGGCTTTCCCGAAATTTCGAATGGCAATTCCGGCGGTCAACACCACGCACAGGGCCATGGCCGATTTCACCGGACCCCGCGCGATCGCAATGCCCATTCCAGTCGAGTCGGCCATTCGTTTCACCATCGTTTTTCGAAACGAAGTGAATACTGTCTGCCTAAAACACTGGCGTTTGCTCCGTCGAAATGAAGGTGATTGGGATCCCCGGCCAAATACGGAGGATCCCGGCCCGTAAGATTTGTGACGTTGAAACCGATCGTTGTTCGTCCAAGCACTGGAGTGCTGGAATCCAACTCGTAACTCAACAGAGCGTCGGCCGTGGTCCAAGAGGCCACTGGAGTCGCCGGACTCGTAATTGCATAGGAGTATGAATTTACGTAGTTGACAAAAACACCGGCGCTCAGCTGACCCTCTGTCAGCACGGCTCGCCCACGAAGTCTCAGGTCAATCGGGTTGTATGCGGTATTCAATGTCGACGTAACTGGAGATCCGCTCGTAACCTGGTTGTCGAACTTGAATATGTAAGTGCCGTCTATTCCCGTGTCAATTGTCGCGGCCCGCGCGGACATTTTGTACGCAAGTGCGAAATCAAGACCTCTGGTTTTGACGTTCGAAATATTTTGATACCGCGCGTCGATGATTGTATTAATCGTCGACAAATTGCCGAGGAAATTGAAAACCGGCGCGCTCGCCAGTATTTGCTGAACGACAGCTGCGGGAACGTTTCTTCGCACGATGGACGGACCCAACACGGCCTCTTGGCTCAGTACCGCAGTGATGTCGGGTATTAAAGTCGACGGGTCCGCTATTCGGTCCGTCAATTTTATATCGTAAAACGTCAGGTTCGCGCTCATTGCCGGTACCTGCTCGAGTCTTACATCTACACCCACCGTCCACGTCGTTGCCTTCTGTGGCTCTAGATTCGGATTGCCGCCGGAGCTTTCTAAGATAGAGGTGCAGGTTCCCGTTGGCGGGACCACGAAAGTGGCACAAGTACCTCCCCTCGTCGGATCAGTTACTCCGATGGCCAACAACGAAGAAGGGGTCGGGTTCAATTGAAATAGCGCCGGCGCAATGAACGACTTGCCGTATGTACCCCGGATCTTCCAGCCACGGGAGGGTATCCACACGATTCCAAACTGCGGGTTATTGGTGGATCCAAAATCGCTGTAGCGCTCTGCCCTTCCGGATGCCGTCAGCTCCAATATCGGATCCATGCGATCATTGCCCTTGCCCAAGAGCGGAATACGCAATTCAGCGTATGCACCTGTAACATTGCGGCTTGGATAAAATTGGTCTGTAGAAACGACGAGATTATTGCGGCCATACGATTCATATCGATACTGCGCGCCAACCGCGTACCGAACCGGCCCGGACGGCACAGCCGCCAGGACGCCGTCTAGATTTCCATCGACGGAAATCAAGTCGGTTTTCGTTTTGTAGTCCGCAATGAGAGGTATCGCGCTCGAAGTCAGGAGTATTTGATTACGTGTGTCGCTTTGGGAATATGTTGCAGAGAGAGCAAGCTGGTTTTGGTGGGGTAGATCGATTCTCGCGCCCAGCGTACCGCTGTACGCATCGATGATTGCGGGCGTGACCTCGGAATTTATCCCGAAAACATACGATTGAGAAAATGTTCGGTGCGAATAGGTGGCGTCCCCGCGTATGCTTAACCCTGGCGTGATCTCTTGGTCGACATTCGCAAATACTGCGTGTTCCACCTGCTCCGGCGTCAGGTCAAACGGCTGGGGCAGAGTTTGCGTGTAGCTTCGACTGGCGGCGGAGAGAGGTGTCTGATCCCAATATTGGTAACTCAGTACTGATGAACCCCCGCTCCATGCAAGGCCCTCAGTTTGTCCAATCTGAATATCATGGCGCGCACCACTGTCAACGGTTCCATACCGCGCGCGAGACTCTGAGCCCTCAAATTTACTGCGCAGGACGAAGTTGATGACGCCGCCGACCGCATCTGCGCCGTAAACGGCAGATGATCCATCGGTGACTATTTCGACGCGCTCGACCGCAGATAGCGGAATCATTGATACATCGACGAAGTTCCCAGAGGAGTTTCCCGGCGCAACACGATGTCCGTTGATGAGAACGAGGGTTGCATCGTTTCCGAGACCTCGCAGGTTGGGCGCGTTTCCACCCACGGTGTTGACGGATATTCCACCACCAGAAAGCCCCTGAATGGTGCCCTCTGAGGCCCCGCCGGTGAAGTTCTGTGGGATTTTCTGCAAGAACTCCTGAATTGTGCCCGCGCCCGTTTCGTCAATCTCGGTTCGGGAGTAGATCTGAAGGGGGGACGCAGAGCTGGTGGCGTTCCGAATATGCGTTCCCGTAACGACGACTTCACTCAGGGCGTCGGAGGGATCTTCAGCGCCTTTGTACTTCCGATTCTGTTTGTTCCCTTCAGTGTCCTCGCCGGCGCTTGGGCCTTCCCGTTTCGACGCGTCACCTTCTTTGGTCTGTCCGGCGTCGGCAACCCGAAAGGAGTGTTGGTCAGCGACCTCCGCACGCTTTTCGGGGGCCGCCTGTGCCACTGTCACTGTGCCGTCGCTGGATGTATAGGACATACCGGAATCATCCAGCAGCGTGGTCAGCGCCGCACGTACGGGCAGCGTTCCCTTGACTCCGGGTGTGGTTAGATTTGAAACCGAAGTGGCCGCCAGCATGACTTGCAGATCGGTTTGTGTGGCAAATTGCATCAGCGCGGTGTCCAGGCGCTGCGCCGGAATATCTACAGTAACTTGCCTGTCCAGGCCCTCAGCGGCGAATGCCGCGGGCATCGCCAATAGCGAAAGGAGCATCGTGTTGGAAATAATTTGACAACACTTTGCGACAGGCCGCAACGAGGCGGCACGACAAGGAGCCGTGAGCATGGTTATTCCCTTTATATGTTTTTGTATCGGCGATCAGGCGATTCAACTCGAGCGGTTGCGCAAACTCATCGGCAAGTCTCCGCGTGACCCGCTGCGCGCAATCTCTGCTCGCTCAAGTAATAGACGAGTGAGAAGGCAAAAGCGGAAGAGAAATCGCGTCGATAACCTGCGGCAGACAGCAGCGCTCAGGGAGCAGGAGCCTGAATGATTGACTGAATCAATACATGCGTGTTGTCGGCTTCCACAGTTTTAACAGGGAAGATTCTCTCGAGCCCGAGCACCCACGCGTCAATCCGGGTGGGCACCACGTTACCGGTGTACAGCAGATCCCCGGCGGCCGTATCGACCATAATTTGGCGTTTCGAATATCGATTGGCCGCTTGAACGACGTAGCGCAGTGCGCTCCCAGTTCGGTCACGGAGTGCGCTTGCGGCGCGACACTGACCGTTCCTTCGGTCACGGTAACAACCACTCGATCCGCATCTCTTCGAACGTCGAATGTCGTACCGACTGCCGTAATTGACCCGTTACCGGCGATCACCACAAACGGACGTGCGCTGTCATGCGCCACCTCGAATAGTGCCTCGCCCTGGCCAAGAATGACACTCCGTCGACCCCGGGTGAAGGTTGCCGACAGAGCAGTCTGCGCGCCCAAAAAAACGCTTGTACCATCCTGCAGCTGTAGGTGAGCCTGCTCGCCCGTCTGGGTCTCGTACGATCGCGGCGAGTCGCTGCGGCCGTCGGTGGGAAATAGCCCAGGGAGCAGCAGTATTGTGAGGACGCTGCCGGCAGCCACCGCGCCAATCAGCCCCACCATCACCCGCCGACGCCGTGCCATTTGGAGTGTCGGTCCCCGCTTCAGCCATTGCTTTAGCGAGATGCGCGGATCGTATGAGTCGGTCTGCCGCTCGGTCAGACCGGCGACGTCCCGATCTCGACAATATTTGCGATCCCGCAGCAGCGCCTCGACGCGATCAAAGGCGTGCCGGTTTTTATCGTCAGAGATCCAGCGGTGGAAAGACTCCATTCGCTCGGCAGGTAATTCCTGGCCCTCAGCGTTGTTGAATGTCGTCAACCAATCATTCGCCTGTTCCCAACGGTCGCGGTTGTCGCGTACATCGGATCCGGACAAAATCATTTTGACTTGCTCCGGTGCGCCTCGGCCTCATCCAGATGCTCAGCGCAGTGTTCTATACCGCGAGCAACGTATTGCCGCACGAGCCGTTCGCTGATTCCTAACTCCCGCGCCACCTCAGGCGAACTGCGCTCCTTCAGCACCCTCAGCACGAACACCGAGCGGCACATCGCGGGCAGTAGGTCGATAGCCCGCTCGAGAATATCCACCCTCTGCTTCGCATCCAGCCAGAATTCGGGTGACCGAGTCTGCTGCACGGGTTCGAACAGTGCCACGGGATCCAGCCGCGACCGATTCGCTCGCTGCCGCTGCCGATCGATGACGATATTTTGCGCCGTCTTCCAAACAAATCCCGTCAGCGACTTTACTTCGTCCAGCCGCTCCAGTTCCAGCAGTTTGCCGAAGGTCTCCTGTGCAATATCCTTCGCTTCTTCGAGCGACCCCGTTTTAGCGCGCAAGAAGCGTAACAGCGAGGGACGCAACTCGCTATATGTCTCTTCAATCTTCTTCTGAACGGATCTCTCCACGCGCGCATTCGAATCCGGCGACTCGGCCACGCCGATTGGAGCGATTGCGGCAATGAAGTAGGTATCGTTAGCGCTCATAGGTCGAGGCGAAGCCCTGTATCCCTGACTGGTCGAATGAGGATTTGGCGGCTCACGATTGGCACAATTCGCGCTGCACCAAGCTCAGTTTCACCATCTGCCTGGTTCGCAATTGATTGGCCGGCGCGGACCGGACACGTCGAGTCAAAATGAGCATGGCTTTGTACCGTCCGTCCATGACATACGAAGTGAACACTATAGTGTCTGCATACTATAGTGTGCAATATTAATCCGCGCGTGGTTCCCCAAGAACTGCTCGCAAGTCAACATAGGCGGGTGCACTGCCTCTTCGGCGCGACCACCCAAGCGCGTTACGGATTGTTGCGGTTCAGATAAGGAACGAGGGGACCCGCGTCGCAGAGCGTAATCACGCTCGCTTGAGTTTGGGCCGTTCGTTTGTGGCGGCCCACGCTGGACTGCCGGTCAAGTCGGAGGTGAGAGCGAAGACTGAAAGATAGGGTAACTCGATTCTCAAGCGTACTCGTCGATCAGAGACTTGGGAGGACGTGGGGTTGCGGGATCGGAGCCGTTTCCCGCCTGCGGCGCGGGCTTGTCGGGCGGTTGCTTGTCGCCGCGCGGCGGACCCCCTGAACCGTCCCGGGAGGGTCGCCTGTCGGCGATGGGGAGCGCCGGGTAAAGGCCGGAGTTGCTCAAGCGGTCAACGTCGCTCATTGCTGGACCCTCCCTCACTCTGTCTTAGGCTGCTCATCAGGCGGCGGCTTCACCGGCTCTCTGACCAACACGGTAGTTTCCAGCGCCGCGGGCGGCACGCGGTACAGCAGGCGATTCTCGGCGCTGCTTCCATCGGCTATCTGGACTCCGGGCGTGGCGCTCTCCGGCGTTTGATCGGTGGCTCGCGCGGTCAGCGGCGCGCCGGGAGACACCTCCTCCAGCACCAGGACCACGACACGCCGATTGGCGTTGCGGCCTTCGCTCGTGTCATTCGGCTGGCGCGGATGAAATTCTCCGAAGCCCACGATTTCGAGCCGCAGCGGGTCGATGCCCTGTCTCGTGAATTGATGCACCACACTCGCGGCCCGCGCCGCCGAGAGCTCCCAATTGGACGGGAACGAGGCCGTGCGGATCGGTTTATTGTCGGTATGGCCTTCCACGCGGATTGGATTGGGAAAGGGCTTCAAGACCTCCGCCAGCTTGTCCAGCACGGGTTCGGCGGTCGGCGCGAATTCGCCGGCGCCGCTCGGAAATAGAATGTCGGTGTTGATCTCGATTTCCAGCCACATGTTCTCGCGGCGCACCGTCACCAGCTTGGCATCGATCAGTGCCTGCATGGCGTCTTGAACCTGGCGCTGCATGCGAATCAAGGCACCGGCGAGATCGGCGGATCGCATGCCCTCGG
>WNFC01006532.1_pt1 | contig 12825 bp, 11 predicted proteins | sample 5400541 | NCBI WGS metagenome assembly WNFC01 (sample SAMN13153342, study PRJNA577476) | soil metagenome | isolation source: 120 cm saprolite under Douglas fir tree site 2 hole 2 replicate 1 | place: USA:California | collected 2015-04-18
GTTTTTTGCTTGTTTGTAGCTTGATGTAACTTCCGCAAGTCAGAAGTCCGTGTAGAATGCCATCGAAGTCCGGAGAAACATCGATGGCGATGGGGACGCGAAGGCGCAGACAGCGGCAGGAGCGGTTGTGGATCAGCCACAATGAACTGGCGAAGGGACCAGGCCATCCGTTCTACCAGCGAGTGAATGAACTGTTGGAAGATGGAAAGTTCGATGCGTTCGCCGAGAAGGAGTGCGCGAAGTTTTACGCCGCAAACAACGGGCGGCCCTCGCTGGTGCCGGGAATCTATTTCCGGTTGTTGCTGATTGGGTATTTTGAAGGAGTCGATTCGGAGCGCGGGATCGCTTGGCGAGCGGCGGATTCGTTCGGGCTGCGGAGATTTCTGGGAGTCGGGCTTGACGAGCAAACGCCGGATCACTCGACGATCTCCCGGACACGGCGGCTGATCGATGTAGAGACCCATCGCAAGGTTTTCTTCTGGATCTTGGAGTTGCTGAGAGACCAGGGAGGGGTAAAGGGCAAGACGGTGGGGATCGACGCGACCACGCTGGAGGCTAACGCGGCGATGCGTTCGATCGTGCGGCGGGACAACGGCGAGAGTTACGAGGAATTTCTGAAAGGTTTAGCGAAGGAATCGGGAATCGCTACGCCGACGCGAGAGGATCTGGCGCGGCTAGACCGCACGCGGAAGAAGAAGGCCAGCAACAAGGATTGGGTGAATCCGCATGATGCGGACGCGCGGATTACGAAGATGAAAGATGGCCGGACGCATCTGGCGCATAAAGCGGAGCATGCCGTGGATTTGCAGACCGGGGCCGTGTTGGCGGTAACCCTGCAGGAAGCCGACCAAGGAGATACGACGACGGTTGTAGAGACTCTGGTACAAGCGGGCGAACACGTAGCCGAGTTGATTGGGACAGAAGCGCCGGACCAGAAACCGCAAGTACATCTGCAGGGCATCGAGGAAGTCGTCACCGACAAGGGCTACCATAGCGGCGCGGTGCTGGTGGAGATGAAGAGCGCGGAAGTACGAACGTACATTCCGGAGAAGAAGCAGACGGGCCAACGGCATTGGGAGGGCCAATACGAGCAACAGCAAGCGGTCTATGCGAACCGGCGGCGGGTGAACGGATCCTATGGCCAGCACCTGCTTCGGAAGAGGGGCGAGCTGATCGAGCGGAGCTTTGCGCACTGCTACGATACGGGTGGAATGAGAAGGACGCATCTGCGAGGACACCAGAACATTCTCAAGCGACTGTTGATTCACGTCGGGGCATTTAATCTGAGCCTGATCTTCCGGATCCTGCTGGGATCTGGAACTCCACGAGAACTGAGAAATCGACCGTTCTCGCTTGTCACTGTGCTTTTTTGGCTGCTGGGCCGCTCTTCAGCTCCTATGCGCCGCATAAACTCTTCTCTTTCGCCGTCACGGCTCAACCGTCGTCGAAATCACCGCTATCTCCGATACAAATTTCGCCACTCAAGAAAACGTGGTTCCGCCACGGGCTGTTAGACGTGGGGAAACCAAAACTTATTCAACTAATTTATGACTCGGGACACTAGCCCGCTACCCTGCATTCAACGGGATTGCTTCAGTAATCCATTTCCGTGTGCGGCAGTTATTTAGCCGTTGAAACATCTTCCGCCGCCGCGCGATAGGTCCCAAATTTCCTCGCGACCTCTTTCAACGTGGGATAAAACTGCACGAAGGTGTGTTCCACTGCGGCATGATCTTCATGGCATTGCCAGCATGCGGCTTTCGGGTTTGCTTCCGCTGTTTTTGTGTCTGCTTTGAAATTGAAGTAAGCCCATTTTTCCGGAAAGCGGGTTTCGTCCTTCACTTCTACGCCCATCCCCACGAGATCGGTCTGGAAATGGCCGGTTTTGTTGATGGAGCCCTTGCTCTGCGATTCCCGATCCTCCACAACGAACGTGGTTTTGTCCGGCCACTTTCCGCTGGCCAGAAATTGGCGGTAAGCCCATTGTGGAACGAAGACGTTCGTGAACATTTCGTGGTTACCGGGAGCCGGGTTGTAGTTCATTCCCAGGCCGGAAGAAAGAAAGATCCATTCCCGGTAGTTTTCAGGCCGGATCAGGTTCTGCCCGGCGTATCGAGGCATTGGGGGATTAGAGTCTTGAGGCGCCGCGTGCAGCGCTGCGAAACACACCGTAAACGTCAGGCTCCACAGAATAGCGTGCTTCATGATTTGCCTCGCGCCGCGGCAGGGCGCCGCGGCCAACACTACCTTAGACTCCAGAGAATATATAACGAGAGCAGGCCGGGAGGAAGCTCATCCGGCCTTGCTCGGAAGAAACTATCTCCGGCGGGAAGCCTTGCGTGGCCTGACTCGATGGGATCGCGTCTTGCTGCGTCGAGCAGGCGCCCGGCGCTTGGATTTTTTGCGCGGGCGCGATTTTGCGGGTTTGGCCGCTGCCGCCATTTGTCGTCGGCGGGTGGCGGCCCAGCCGGGCATGTTCACTTGGCGTCCGCGCGCGAGGCCGAGCGCGTCGGCGGGCACGTTTTCGGTGATGACGGAGCCCGCGCCAACGTACGCGCCGTCTCCCACGCGCACCGGGGCAACCAGCGCTGTATCGCTGCCGATGAAGACGCGCTTGCCGATCGTGGTTGGATTCTTGTTCACGCCATCGTAATTGCAGGTGATGGTGCCTGCGCCGATGTTCGTGCCTGCACCGATACGTGCGTCGCCCAGGTACGTCAGGTGCATGGACTTGACGCCTTCGCCGAGCACGCTCTTCTTCACTTCCACGAAATTTCCCACGCGCGCATTTTCTTCCAGGCGCGCGCCGTCGCGGAGATGCGCGAACGGCCCGACCTGCGTCCCGCGCGAGAGATGGCTCGCAATCACCATCGTATGTGGCTTGACGAGCACGTTGTCTTCGAGCACGGCGTCGGCCAGCACGCTGCCGGTGCGAATCGTGCAGTTCGACCCGATGCGCGTTTTGCCGAGCAGTTGCACGCACGGCTCGATGCGCGAGTCCGCGCCGACGGTGACTTCCGGATCGATCAACACTGTCTCCGGCATCTCAATCGTCACGCCCGCATCCATCACGGCAGCGCGCTTGCGACGTCGAAACACCGCATCCACAGCGGCCAGATCGGCGCGCGTGTTGCATCCAAGGACTTCGTCCGGGTCGGCGGCGAGGACGGCCTGCACGTTCTCGCCTTTCTCTCGCAACACGGCGATCGCGTCCGTCAGGTAGAGCTCTTTGTGCACGTTCTGCGGTTTCAGCGATCCAAGACACGGCCACAATTTTTCGAGAGTGAAGCAGTAGATGCTGGAATTGATTTCGCGGATCGCGCGCTGATCGTCGGTGAGCGCCGAATCCTCAACAATGGCGGACACGGAACCGCCGTCGCTCCTGAGAATGCGCCCGTAGCCCGCGGGATTCTCAATTTCAGCGGAAAGAATGGTTGCAGCCGCGTTGGTCTCCTTGTGCGCGCGTGCGAGCGCCGCAAGAGTTTCCGTGCGAATCAACGGCGCATCGCCCGGCAGCAGGATAGCGAACTTCGCGCGCGACGGGATCGCGCGCCGCGCCACGAGCATTGCGTGTCCCGTGCCGCGCTGCGGTTGCTGCAACGCCGTCTTCACGCCGAGCGGCGCGAGCGTGCCGGTCACGTCCTCGGCCTGATGACCCACGACCGCAATAATCTCACGCGCCTTGAGCGGCTGGCACGCGCGCACGACGTGCTCGACCAGAGAGCGCCCGCCCGCGCGGTGCAGCACTTTCGCCCGAGCGGATTTCAACCGCGTGCCCTTGCCCGCAGCCAGGATCACAACCACGAAGTCGGAAGTTGCCATACCCACATTGTCAGTGGTTCATGCCCGTTTGACAACGAACGGCGATGCCGGACGGTGCGAATGGGACACCTGTGCGGCGCTTTTCGTCATGATGCCAATATTGACTTCTTCGATAAGAGGAGTAATGTGCGGGGTAACATCTTTCCTCAACGAGGCATGCCATGAATCACTGTACCTCCTGCGGTCACGAGATCCAACAAAGCAACGTCATGTTCTGCCCCCGCTGCGGATTGCGAGTGGCTCCCGCCCGGTCTTCTTCCCCAGAGTGGGCTGTCCCGGCAAGCCCCTCCCCCGGTGCGCCGATTGCCCCCGAAACGAGCGGCCTGGCGATCGGCAGCCTCGTTTGTGGAATCCTGTTCTTTTTCCTGCCGACCGCTATCGCCGCGGTCGTGATGGGGCACATCTCCCGCGCTGAGATCCGCCGCAGCGAGGGGCGAAAATCCGGAGCGGGCATGGCCCTGGCTGGCCTTGTTCTTGGCTATGTCGGAATCTCGATCATTCCTATTTTGATCATCTCGGCGATTGCCATCCCCAATTTGTTGCGGTCGAGAATGATCGCGAATGAGGCTTCGGCCGTCGCAACGTTGCGCACCCTCAACGCCGCGTGTGTCGAATATTCGGCGACTTATGGCAGCTTCCCGCCGGGTTTGGTTAATCTTGGTCCTGCGGCGCCCGGAGTTAATACCAGCGCTGACGCGGCTGGCTTGATCGACTTGGCGCTGACAAGTGGAATCAAGAACGGGTACGTTTTTAATTACACGATATATCGAGGGCTTGAGCGGGACGGCAAGGGAAGGGCCCAAACCTACGCCATCACAGCAACGCCGATGACGCCAGGCTCCACAGGCGGGCGATATTTCTTCACCGACCAGACAGGTGTAATCCGCGCAGAAACAGGCCGAGTCGCCACGGCCGATAGTCCGCCGATCAATTGATTTGATTGACGATTTCGAAGTAACTCCAGGGCGAGGAATGAATATTGTGTGGCAAGAGGGAAGATCGCTTAGTTGCCGGCGGGAACCGTGGCAGCCGCGCGGAGTGGGCGGCGTTCCGAGGGAGCCTCGTCGAACGTTTCGGTCCAGAGCGTGGAATCCGCCAGCAGGCGCGTGACGAGTTGCGTGTGTAGCGCGTGCCCAGCCTTGTAGGCTTCGACGCGCGCCAGCAGCGGGTGCCCGACCAGCGCTAGGTCCCCAATCAAATCAAGCGCCTTGTGCCGCCCGAATTCGTCTGGGAAGCGCAAGGGGCCGTTCATGACGCCGCATTCGTTAAGCACGATGGCATTGTCGAGCGAGCCGCCGCGAATGAGTCCCATTCGGCGCAGCCCTTCGAAATCCTGCACGAAGCCGAACGTCCGCGCGGGCGCCAGCATCCGGCTGAAGGATTCCCGGCCGACGCGCATCTCGACTTCCTGCGCCCCCACCGCCGGGTGCGCGTATTCCACAAAACAGCGAACCTGGAAATCATTGGCGGGATAAATCCCGATGCGCCGGCCGCCTTCTGAAACTTCCAGAGGTTTCACCACTCTCAGGTAGCGCCGCCGCTTTCTCAACCGGCGAATCCCGGCCTGTGCGAGCATCTCGATAAACGGCTGCGCGGAGCCGTCCAGGATCGGCAGTTCGAGCGCGTCCAGTTCGATGTACACGTTGTCCACGCCGCAGGAATAGAGAGCCGCGAGCACGTGCTCGGTCGTGGAGAGCAGCACGCCTTTTTTCATCAGGCTCGTTGCGTAGCTCACTCGGGCGACGTTGCGCACGTGCGCTTCGATCTCAAAATTGTCAAGATCCACGCGCCGGAAGACAATTCCGATATTGGCCGGCGCAGGCACGAAACGCAGGTGGGATTTTACGGCGGTATGCAGCCCTAATCCCTTTGTCGAAACCGGCCGTTCAATGGTAGTCTGATAGGTCATGAGTGAGCCGGCATTGTAGCATTTGATGGTCCCTGCTGCCATTTGGTTACTTCATTAAAATCAATAAGTTGCGACCAAATGGTAAACCATGTGTGGTAAAAAGGACACAAAAGACTCCGTTTAGCGTGGTCGATCCGCACCAATTGCCCGCTTCGACCCGCCTGAATTTCCAAAGAGTTACGACAGACCCGTCCGTACCAGGCGCTTGTATCCCCTTGATGGTGCGCTTAGAATGGGAGATTGAGGCTGCACGGGTACGGGCTCTACTTTTATGTTGAACGCCCCGACCTCGCCGGGGCGTCGAGCCCGCCAAAAAATTAATGGCCACTCCACTCCACATAATTTCGAATTCTGTTCCGACTCCGGCTTCGAACGTTTCGCTCGATTCTGCAGGACATCCGCGGCCGGAATGGCTGCGCGTCAAGTTTTTCAACGGACCAAACTATCAGGACCTGAAGCGGATCATGCGGACGCTGGGTCTCAACACAGTGTGCGAAAGTGCGCGCTGCCCGAACATGGGCGAATGCTGGGAACACCGCACGGCGACATTCATGATCCTGGGCAATATCTGCACACGCGCCTGCGGCTTCTGCGCCGTGCCCTCGGGCAGACCGGCTGGGCCTCCGGACGAGCAGGAGCCGGAGCGCGTCGCCGAAGCGGCGCAACTCATGGGCCTGCGGTATGCGGTGGTGACTTCGGTCAACCGCGACGACCAGCCCGATGGCGGCGCGGCCATTTTTGCCCGCACCATCGCCGAAATTCGCGGACGCCTCCCGGGCTGCAAGGTCGAAGTGCTGATCCCGGATTTTCGCGGAGACTGGCAAGCGCTTGAGACGGTCGTGCGCGCCCGGCCGGACGTGCTCAACCACAACACGGAAACGGTTCCGCGCCTCTATCGCGAGGTGCGCAAGGGCGCGATTTACGAGCGTTCGCTCGAACTCCTGCGCCGCGCGAAATTCCTGGCTCCGCAGATGCCCACGAAAACAGGGCTCATGCTGGGCCTCGGCGAGACGCGCGAGGAAGTGCTTGCCGCGATGCAGGATCTCGCCGGGCAAGGCACTGACATCCTCACGTTGGGGCAGTACCTGCAGCCCACGCGCGAGCATCTGCCCGTCGTGCGCTTCGTGCATCCCGACGAATTCGCCGAGTACAAGAAACTTGGCGAGCAAATGGGTTTCGCGCACGTGGAATCAGGGCCGCTGGTGCGCTCCTCCTACCACGCGTTTGAGCAGGAAGCCGCCGCCCACGTTTAGCGCTGACGGATTCGCGCGCCGGCAGTTGGCAATGGGAACGGTTGAACTCCCACAATGTGCGTGGTAGCGCCGGCATGTTGCCGGCGGTTTTAGAGTTCAAAAAAAACAAGGAGCCGGCGGGACGCCGGCGCTACTGAAACCATCGCGCCAACGCATTGGAACTTTCGGGGTATTGAGCATTACCCACAATCGAATTCCGCAAAGGATAAATCCTAATGAGAAATGCATGGACTTTCGCCACCCTGTTGTTCCGGATGGCCGTCTGCGTTCTGTTCCTTTCGGCAATCCCGGCAGCCTCGGCTCAGAACGCCGCACCCATCTCCGGTGCGGACGTCTATCAAAAACGTTGCTCCACCTGCCACGATCAAGCGGGGAACCGGGCGCCGTCACGCGACTCATTGCAGAAAATGCCGGCAGTGCGAATCCTCCGGACGCTCGACTTCGGATTGATGATGGGCGTGGCCTACCCAATGAAACGCGAAGAACGCGAGGCTGTAGCCAACTATCTAGGGACTCCAGGCGGAGAGCCCCCGCCTCCAGCGAGCAGTTTCTGTGCCTCGGGAATACGTCCCATGGCAGGGTCCGCAAAGGAAAGTTGGGCCGGTTGGAGTCCCTCGCCATCGAACACCCGGTACCAGACCGTCGAGCAGGCCGGTCTTACGATGCGACAGGTCCGGCACCTCAAGTTGAAATGGGCTCTTGGCTTTCCGGGCGACGTTACAGCGTTCGCGGCGCCAACCGTTTTGAACGGGACTCTCTTCGTGGGCAGCGCCGGCGGCGCGGTCCAGGCTGTGGACGCCAAGACAGGCTGTTTGCATTGGGTGTTTCAGGCGAATGGGCCCGTCCGCGCGGCGATCCTCCCCGTTCGAAATGGTGCAACCTACTCGCTGGTGTTTGGCGATCTGATCGGTTGGGTCTATTCACTCGACGCAAAAACAGGTAAACAACTTTGGAAGCTGCGGGTGGAAGATCACGAAGCCGCCCGCTTGACAGGCTCACCTGTGGCACAAGACGGCGTCGTTTTCATTCCAGCCGCCTCCTGGGAAGAGACGCGCTCGGTCGATCCCCAGTACACGTGCTGTACGTTTCGAGGCAGTCTGACCGCGCTTCGAGTCAGCGATGGCTCCCTGGTCTGGAAGACCTACACGGTGGACGCGCCCAAGAAAACGGGAGTGAACAGTGTGGGAGGCGAACAGTGGGGGCCTTCCGGCGCTCCGATCTGGTCGAGTCCAACGATCGATACGAAACGCGGACTTCTCTATGTCACCACGGGCGACAATTATTCCTCCCCCTCAACGGCCACCAGCGATGCCGTGATGGCGCTCGAAATAAAAACGGGACGCGTAGTATGGTCTCAGCAGACAATCTCGAATGATGCGTACACATCCGCTTGCCGCTCCAAAGGCGTCAATTGTCCTGCGGAGAACGGGCCCGATTACGATTTCGGATCATCAGCTCTCTTGGTCCACGCGCCGAATGGCCGGGAAATCCTGGTTGCCGGGCAAAAATCCGGTGTCGTTTACGCTCTTAATCCTAATGCAAAGGGAAAAATTCTTTGGCAGACTCGCGTCGGGACAGGGGGCCTCAACGGGGGCGTGCAGTGGGGCATGGCCAGCGACGGGCAAAAAGTGTACGCCGCTGTTTCCGACGTGACTGCCGTGATGAATACCGCAGGGCCTGTTGGTGGAGCAACCTTTGATCCCGTGAAAGGCGGCGGACTGACCGCATTGCATCTCGAAGACGGCGGGAAAGCCTGGTTCGCGCCGAGCCATCCGTGCAATCCTCCGCGCCCCGGCTGTAGTCCCGCCCAGTCGGCTGCGCTCTCGCTGATCCCCGGCGTCGTCTTCTCCGGCTCGCTCGACGGCCATATGAGAGCGTTCGCGACGGAAGACGGCGAAGTTCTTTGGGATTTCGACACCGCGAAGGAATACACCACCGTAAATGGAATCCAGGCCAAGGGCGGTTCGCTCGACGGAGCCGGCCCAGTCATCGTTGGCGGCATGATTTTCGTCAATTCCGGATATCCCCGGAATGGCGGCATGCCCGGCAACGTGTTGCTGGCGTTTGCGCCCGAGGATTAATCTGGATTTTCAGCGATCCTGCAATAAGCCGCCAGACTTCTCGGCGATAAATCGTATTAATCCGTATTGACATATCAAATCAAACCAAATATAAGTATACTTTCTGGAGGTGTCCATGCGCTCGGAGGAACTACTCAACCCGCGCGACGCGGCGCGGGCGCTGGGGATCAGCTATCCCACGCTCAAGCAGTGGATCTACAAGAAGAAACTGCGCAGCGTCCAGACGGCCGGAGGGCACCACCGCATTCCCGCGTCCGAAATCGAGCGGTTCCTGCCGCGCACCGAGGAAAGAGATGCGCTGGCCGGACGCCGCGGCTTCCGGCGCATCAGCGGGCGAAATCAACTGGTGGGCCGGATCGTTGAAGTGCGCTACAGCGGCTTGTTGGCCCAGGTAAAACTTTCGATCGGGGGACAGCGCATTTCGTCCATCATCACGGCGGACGCGGCGCGCGAAATGCGCCTGGAAAAGGGCCAGACCGCGGCGGCGCTTATCAAATCCACTGAAGTCATGATCGTACGAGTTTGAATCCCGGCGGCCGACACGTGAAACGGATTCACATCATGTTATTGCTAGGGCTCGCCGCGCTCGCATCGTCTGCGCTGATTCTTCCCCGGCCTTTCACCACGAACGCGGCCGATTCTACCTCTTCGCCGCAAGCTGCGCCGAAGTCATGCGGCACGGTCACGGTGGCCGCCGCGGCGGACCTGATGTATGCGATGAACGAAATCGCCGCGAATTTTGAGAAGCCGACTGGTTGCTCGGTCCGCGTGAGCACGGGATCCTCGGGAAATTTCCTTTCACAGATCGAAAATGGCGCGCCCTTCGACGTGTTTTTCTCCGCGGACATCGAGTATCCGAGAAAGCTCGAAGCCGAAGGACTCGCCGTGCCGGGAAGCACCTATCTTTATGCGCTTGGAAAAATTGTGCTGTGGGTAAGAAATGATTCACGCGTGGATATTAGCAAGGGGTTTGCGGCGCTGCGCGATCCATCCTTTCAAAAACTCGCCATCGCGAATCCGCAGCACGCGCCCTACGGCCGCGCGGCCGAGGAGGCACTGCGGAAAGCTGGCGTCTATGACGCGGTCAAGAACCGCCTCGTGCTCGGCGAAAATATTTCGCAGGCGGCGCAATTTGTTGAATCGGGAAATGCGGACGCGGGAATCCTCGCGCTTTCTCTGGCCCTTTCACCGGGGCTGAAAGAGAAAGGCCGCTTCTGGCGCGTTCCTGAGAATTTGTACGCGCCCATCCAGCAGGGCCTCGTGTTAGTTCGCGCCTCGCAGAATCCGCAAGGCGCCCAAGCGTTCCTCGAGTACGTGAAATCACCCATGACGACTGCGTTGCTCGAGCGGTACGGATTTATCCTGCCCGGAAAGGTGAAGCCTTGAACTGGCAGGCCATTGCACTCTCGCTGAAGCTGGCGGTTTCCGTCGCGGGAATTCTGCTCGTTGTGGGTTTGCCCATCGCGTACTGGGTGACGTTCTCGCGGTGGCGCTGGAAATTTCTCATCGAAGCCGTTGTCGCTCTCCCACTCGTTCTTCCTCCCACCGTGCTCGGCTACTACATTCTTGTGGGTCTCGGTCCGCGAGCGTATGCCGGGAAATTGTGGCAGTCATGGTTCGGCCACACGCTGCCGTTCACCTTCGGAGGCCTCCTGGTCGCTTCCGTGCTCTACAGCCTGCCGTTCGCGGTGCAACCGTTTTCCGCCGGGTTTGAAACAGTGGACCGCAGGTTGATCGAGGCGTCGTGGACGCTGGGCGCTTCGCGGCTGGGAACATTTTTTCGCGTGATCCTGCCGCTCTCCGCGGCCGGCACGATCACCGGAACCGTGCTGAGTTTTGCGCACACGATTGGCGAATTCGGCGTCGTGCTGATGGTTGGTGGAAATATCCCCGGCGTGACGCGAACTGTCTCCATCGATATCTACGATCAGGTGCAGGCCGCCAATTACGATGTGGCGAATCGCACGGCCCTGGTTCTGCTGCTGTTTTCCTTCCTGGTTCTTTCCGTCATTTACGGGACAAATCGCAGGGCGATGAGCCTCTGGCGGAAACCATAGAACCAGGCACGCGGGAAACGGGTGCGGGCTCTATATGTTTACCCAGAGTTCCGTTCGCGGAGAACGCTCTCGGTGAACCGAATGGGAGCCTGCCGGGAAAAGAATCATGTCGCTCGAAGTCGCGATCGAAAAACAAGTATCGGGTTTCCGGCTTGACATCGAGTTCACGGCAAACAGTACGCCGCTGGGCCTGCTCGGCCCTTCCGGCTCGGGCAAGACGATGACGCTCCGCACCATCGCCGGACTGGATAAGCCGGACCGGGGCCGCATCGTGCTGCATGGGCGCGTGCTGTTCGATTCCGCGCACGGGATCAACGTGCCGGCTCGCGAGCGGCGCATTGGTTTGCTTTTTCAGAATTACGCGCTGTTTCCGCACCTGACCGTCGCGCAAAATATCGCATTTGGATTGCGTCGCGTGCCGGAACCCGAACGGGCTCTCCGCGTCGAGAAGCAACTCGCCGCCGTGCACCTGGATCATCTCGCGCGCCGTTATCCCGCTTCACTTTCGGGCGGCGAACAGCAGCGTGTGGCCCTGGCGCGCGCCCTGGCAGTGGAACCGGCGGCGTTGCTGCTCGATGAACCATTTTCAGCGCTCGACACTCATCTGCGCAGCGCGGTCGAACGGCAACTCCGCGAGACGCTGGAGACGTATCGAGGATCGACGCTCTTCGTGAGCCACAATCTCGAAGAGGCCTACCGCGTGTGTGGGGAACTTGTGGTGCTCGCGGGCGGAAGAGTGGCGGCGCGGGGACCCAAGGAAGAAATATTCCGCCAACCGCCGACGCTGGAAGTCGCGCGTCTCACGGGATGCAAGAATTTCTCCCGCGCGCGCCGGAGTGTGGATGGATTTGTCGAAGCGCTCGACTGGGGCTGCGCGCTCCGCGTGACCCAGGAGTTCGCAAAGCCGCCCGCGCGCGTGGCGATTCGCGCGCACCATATTCGCGTGCGCGCATCCGGAACTCCGGCGCAACGCCGCGACAACATTTTCCAATGCTGGCTCGCCGCCATGACCGAGACGCCCTTCCGCGTTACGCTGGATCTTCGAGTCGGCGGCCCGCCCGCAAGTCCCGCCGATTTTCACATTCAGGCGGAGGTTTTCAAACAGGAATGGGAATCGTTCCGCAATCTCCCGCAACCCTGGCAAGTCGAACTCGCGCCCGACCGGATATTTCTTCTGCCGGATTGAAAATTTTAATGCAGGCGGAGTTTTGCGTAGCACAGGCTTCAGCCTGTGTTCCGTTCCGAACCGACGAAAATCGAAACCACACAGGCTGAAGCCTGTGCTACGGGACCCGTAATCAATTTTGCGTGTTCAATTGCTGCGTCGAAGGCGTGCAGCCCGACAACGCGCCAGCGCACGTGTCTCTCAGAAAGATTCCAGAAGAGTTGGGCGAAAAAGAGGGATCGAGATTTGTCGCCGTCGAACGGAAGGTGATGTAGCGTCCGGTGGCGCTAATCGTCCCTGAAGTGCTCGCATCGTTGCCCTGCGTTCCGTCAGTAGCGACGGAAACGCGCTGCGTCGTTGGTGTGCAACCGGACGGCGCCCCTGCGCATGTATCCCGCACGAATACATCGGCCACGCCGTTGGTGTCGCTATCAACCAGATTCACAGCTGAAGACACGAACGCCACATGCCGTCCGTCCGCGCTGATCGATGGAGAAATGCTGTCCCCATCGGCGGGGTTGCTATTGAACCCGAGTGA
>WNFC01011940.1_pt1 | contig 12824 bp, 15 predicted proteins | sample 5400541 | NCBI WGS metagenome assembly WNFC01 (sample SAMN13153342, study PRJNA577476) | soil metagenome | isolation source: 120 cm saprolite under Douglas fir tree site 2 hole 2 replicate 1 | place: USA:California | collected 2015-04-18
CACCTCGACTGGTGTGGATGGTCGGCCGGTCTCAGTCGTACGCGGCCGTCGTCGGCTCAGATCAGCTTTGACCTGCTGGAAGATCTGGTCGTCTTCGAGCAGCCGATCCAATTCAGCCAACTCAGGTTCAAACCGCAATTCGAGCGCGGGTACCAGCATGAACAGGTCGACTGGCGCGGACCGATCTCGTAACATGGCAGCAAAGGCCTTCTCGGGAAAGATGGGTGTGTGACAACCTCACCTTACCCGGAAGGCCTTTGTTCCGGTAGTCCCTGTCGACCTAACAGCGAGCGGGTTTCGCAGTGAAAACTAACTAAGACTCTGTCCGTGATGCTGTTGTTGAAGCAGCACTCGGGACCTGGATCCTGAAGCTAGTGGAAAGAACGCCAATTCGATCAAGTCCGCCGCCAGGAAGCCATGCTGATGAAGCGCCACCAGAATCTGCGGGCGGACCCGCGTGGCCACGACAGGGCGTGAGTCATGACCCTGTTAGGTAAGTCCCGTAGCCGCTGATCACAACAGGCCGCGCAACCTGTTGAGGGCTTCGTCGGGCTTCAGGTAGCCATTGTTAAGGCCGAGCCGCTCGAGCAACCCAATGACGATTTGCGTTATGTCGCTCTCGGCTATGGGCTCAGGAAGCCCTCTGGGTCTACATTTGGTGAGGCAGGTCGAGACTCGATGTCGTCCCGACTTCGGCCGATACGCTCCCGAACGGAAGAAGGTCGATGCGTTGTCCCAGGTCGTTTGGGCGGGTCCTGGCCATGACCGTCGCTCGTCGTGGCAGACAGGTGTACTTCCGCCTCGATCGGCCTCACGTCGGGTGGCAGTGCGTCCAGGAGAGTGTCCGGCAAGCTCCTCGCCGCCAGAGTGATCGCGTCTCGCAATAGCTCAGCGACCTCGACAAGGGACAACTTGTCGAGGATCGAGACACCGGTATCTGCGATGAACACGGCGTTCGTTCCACCGTTGAAAACACTGGCGTCCGAGGTGCGCACCTCCGCCAGGCACGATATGCCGCCGATACCGTCACTGCCCAGGCGGTATGAAGCAGCCGCCTCCCCCTGGTCTCCTCCTGGAGTTTCAACCCAATCCGACAACTGCACGGCCCGGCGCAGCGGCGAATTTTCGATCGATCCTCCGGTCGCCAGTGCTGAGGGCTTCGTGGCGAGCACCCTCAATCGATGCGTAAGGGCACTCGACTGGAGAGCGTGTTGTATTCGTTCTCGATCACGCTGACGGATTGGCTCATATGTGTCATCTGGTCCGTCGCGCGCGACAACCGCAGCACGGATCTGGAGCAACGGAATAGATGAGCCCAAACCAAGCAACGGTACCGTGTGAGGTGAGTATTTCGTAATCCGAAGGCGCTTGAGTCGCTGCCTGCGCCCCGTGGCTTGGGCCAGCCGATCAACTCGTTCCGCAACGTCGGCGAAGAACTCGTCCGCGCCGTCGACGGATATCAACGTCGCCGTGTGCTGGGCGATTATGCGTCTCGCCGGTTCTTCAAGCCGGCCGTGATGAGCCGCCCAGAACATCGGGTACCGACGTGACCGTACCCTCTGGAGAGCGTCGACAAGCGCTGTACCGTAAAGGGCTGACCGCCCGACAACCAATAGCCCGTATTCGTCGAAGATTCGCGCAAGTAGCCGGTGCCATCCGGGTGGATACACGCTCAGCTCCCCAGCAGTGTTCCTCATGCCGAGCATGGTGTAATCGCCGTGTAGCTTGATGATTGTGGCGGGTGCATGGAGAAGTGGCGTCATGCCTGAAAGAGCGGCTGTACTGGGGATGACTTGCGGGCCGATCTCCGCCTCTTCCAAGCCGCGTTCGAGGAGTCGATCGAAGTTGGTTGTGAGAATCACCCGAATGTAATCGGCCGCGCACAGACGTGCAATATCCAAGTGCGCCTTGGTCGGCGAAACTGGCGCGCCAGAATCGGGAGAGGGTTCGAAGTAAGAGCGGCCGATCCGGTCGCGCTGGGGACACGATGTGGTTCCCGAGTGGCGCCGCGTACTTGCCACAGAGGTATGTGAGGTGGGCTACGTTCTCCTTGACGCAAACCAATGGCTCCGGCAACCGGGCCACGTTTCTTCGCTGGCGCCCAGAGTGTCAAGGGTCATTGAGATCTGCCCGGGCGCGGCCATGAGAGGTGCCCGCTGACGGCCACGGGATCTGCCCAGTGGCGGCCGGCAAACCTGCCCACGATAGGGCGAGTGTTGTTGTGGGTGATCACCTCCAATGGTGGATATTTGGGTGCCGAAGGCACCGGGGTAGGGTGCAGGGGAGGGACTCCGCCCTCATATCCGGACAGTTTCTGGTGGCGCGAGCGTCCAGCGGAAAAACTGGGGTCTAGGTGGTCCGGCGAGCCAGTCCAGACCGCGGCGTACCAGGCTGACCGCATGGGGACGTCGTCCATAGGCTGGGATCTCACCGGCACGCATGGCGGCTTCACCCAGCAGCACGGCGCACCAGATGGCCAGCATGATGCCGAGCAACAGCCGCTGGGCACGCTCGGCGCGCACCACCCGACTGAGCTCCCACTCGAACCCGCCGCTCTTGGCATCCCGAAACAATGCCTCGACGTGCATGCGGCGCGCGTACAGCTCGGCCAGGCGTTCGCCCAGATCGAGATTGCTGACCAGCAGCCAGGGTTCCTGATGGCCACGCTGCCAGACCCCCAGCGCGTGCGCCCACACCCGCTTCTTCTGAAAAACCCAGCCCGTCAACCGCACGGCTGGTCCACCCGGCTCGTTCAGCAGTTTGCCCAGGTGCAGCACTCGGCGCGGCTCGTCCGGCAGACGCATAGTGGCGTCGCTGGTGACCCGGAGCAGGTAGTCCCAGCCGTGCTTTTCCACCAGGCGGATGAGGGCCGGTGAGGCCAGGCCGCGATCGGCGACCACGACTGGGCGCACCTGTGGTGGCAGCAGGCGCCCAGCCTGGTCGAACAGCCGGTCGATCTGCGACCAATACGCTCCGTGCAGCTTGCCGGACCAGCGGCACCACGCCAGCGGCAGCGCTCGTCCGCCGTAGGCCAGGGCCAACGTACTCAGCGTGCAGTGCGTGGTTTGCTGCGTATCGTCCAGCAACAGCAGGTACTGGCCCGGCGCCAGTTTGCGCAAGCTGGCGCGCGCAACGTGTTCGAACACTTGCGCGGTCTCGAACTGGGTCACGCCCAACGTTCGGCGCAAGCGGCGCTCGATCGAATCCGCGTGGGTAGTGCCGTTCACGCGCCGCAACTGGGCTGCCAAACGCGGTAAGGCGGTGTGCCGGGCCAACAGCAGCCCGGTCACTAACAAGGCGAGGCGGCGTCTGGGCCACACACCCAGCGCTGGGGCACACGCCAGAAACTGCTGGCACAGCCGCTGATACAGTACGCGTGGGGGCATCGGGCAGCTCCAAGGGTTGGTTAGTCGCTACCCATTGTGCTGACCCAGCCCCCGTTCCGGTAAAGCGACTTGACATCCCGCTCCGGAAAAAACTGTCCGGATATGAGCCGCGGAGCACGCGCTGGGATCGACGGAAGTGGAGTCGGGTGTCGGCGCCGCCAGGCCTTCTGCCGGCAGGCCGGCGTACAAAAGCGCTGTCGGCCGAGCGGCTCGAACTCGGTCGCGCAGATTGCGCAGCGCGTCATCTGCGTCTCTCGGTCGTTACGCAACGTGAGTTCAGCGTGCATGACCATTGTCCCGCGCCTGGGTGCCGAGCGGCGCGACGCCCTTGCCAGCCGTCGCCTGGGCCAATCTCACGCTGTCCCCAGACGTGATGCACACATGGGCGTGATGCAGGAGCCGGTCGACGGTAGCGGTGGCCAGGGTCTTGGGCATCAGCTCGTCGAAGGCCGCCGGATGCACATTCGAGCTGACGGCCACCGAGCGCTTCTCGTAGGCAGCATCCACCAACCGGAAGAACCCCTCAGCCGCGTCCGGACTGACCGGCAGCAGCCCTATATCGTCGACCACAATCAGCCGCGCAGTAAGGATGACTTGGACGGCCTTGGTGACCGAATCGTCGGCACGGTGGCGGCGCACCAGCACGCCCAACTCTTCGAGGCTAAACCAGGCAACTTTGAGTGCGGCCTCGACGGCGAGCTGACCGAGCCCTTCCAGGAAGAACGTTTTGCCGGTCCGCGATGGGCCGCAGACCACCAGGTTCTCGTGGCGTGCGCAGTGCCATCTGGCTCGGCGAGGGTATCGAAGAGAGACTCGGATCCCAGGTGTGAAAGGTCTTGCCGGTCGGGAAGGCTGCCCGCGCACGTCGGGTGGCCAGCGCCGAGCGCTCGCGTCCAGATACCTCCTCGCCGAGGAGCACTTTGAGCACCTCGGCGGGATCCCAGCGCTGCGCTCGGGCGGTGGCCAACACTTCAGGCGCCATGCGGCGCATGTAGGGCAAGTGCATCCGACGTAAAAGTTGCTCCAGCTCGTCTGGCAGCGGTGGAGGCGTCGGGCCGCTCATGAGCCAAAGTCCGCCCAGGCCGAGGTGCCCGTTTGTAAGCTACGCGACTCGTCCAAACGGATGATCTTGCCGGGGCGTGCTGTGGGCTGGTGGCGCATGAGTTGCGCGAGGTCCTCGTCAGCAAATCGACCCAGTTCGGCTGCGGTCGCCAACGCGCGATCGACCGGCCTCGGCCCGTAGATCTTCGCCAGCGCCACCGCGGCGATCATCTTGGTCCGGATGCGCGCGGTGCCAACCGCTGCTGCGCTGATCAGCCACTGTTGAGCGCCCGACCCGATGGCCAAGAACGCTGCTTCGTCTGGCGTCCGCGCACATGGCGTGCGGTGCAGCGGACCCTCCGGTGGTGGTCCGAAGTGAGCTGAGATCATGGCGCGGCTGCCCTGGCACCGTGGGTTCCCAGCGCGCGATCTCGTGTGCACCGTCGCGACCGACGTGGACGATCACGATCTCGTCATCCTGCTGACGTACCCAGACGGTTTGGGCGACGTAGTCATCCGGGACCGAGTACTCGCCGCCTTCGAAGTTGATGACCGGCAGAATCTTCCCCACCTCCCGCGTGACGCCGAACGCAGCGGTGTACGGTTCGGCGGGCAACGGATGCAGACGCTCGCGTTCTTGCGCCAGCCGTTCGATCGGCGGGCACCGCGTGACGCTATGCGGGCGAGCATTCACGCGCTCACAGAACTCATCACAGGCACGCCGGTACTCGACGAAGCTCGCGTAGTCGGGCAACAGATTGGCATCCGTCGGCACCAGATCCGCGGCGGCGCTGAGCACGGTTGCTTCCGACCCACCCTTCGATTGGGGGTCCGCCGGCACACAACTGGCCAACGTCAGGCCATAGTACCGGCCAACCTCCACCATCGTCGGGTTGCGCACCGCAACACGTGCGATGTGGTCCACCGACAGCGTCTTTTCGTTGTCGCTCAAGCCATACGTCGGCACGCCACCGAATCGGCGGAGCGTCACGTCGATACAGGCGATGACCGTCGGCAGCGTCTTGTCGCGGATGGGCAACACGACGCGGAAGCGGCTCCAGGCCAGCCAGGCGCACCACAACCACGTTTTGCACCCGTTGACCAGCGGGCCGTCGCCGTAGTCCCACTGAAACCATAGCCCTGGCTCTGGTAGCCACGGTCGAAACCTGCGTCGGTGCCCAGCCCGATACACCACCTTGGCCTCGGCCACCGCACGTCGTGTCGTGCGCTCCGAGCCCAAATAGCCCATTGCCTCAAGCTTGCGCTGGGCGACGTCAGCGCGGACCCGGCCGTGGCTGGCGTCAACCCACTCTTCGATCTTCTCGCGAAAGGCATCGATCAGTTGATCGCGCTGGACCGGCGTCGTTCTCAGCTCGCCAGCGTCGCGCGCTCGTGTAGCGAGCCACCGTGTGGTGCGAACAGCCCGCCAGAACAGCTGCGTCGCGATAGCTTCCCGTCAAATCGTAGGCTGCCAGGATCTCCATAATCGCCTCGGTCGTCTTCACTCACCGCTCTCCTCGGCTCCTATGCTGCGCACAGTGAACCGACAGAGCGCTCCCTGCCGGAGTAGCGGAAGCCACCCACCGACTCCGGTTGGGCAGATTTCGTGACCCTCTCTGGGCAGGTTTGGTGGCCGTCAGCGGGCAGTTTCGTGGCCGCCTACGGGCAGGATCTCATGACCGCCGACAGCTTGGGCCATCGCGCAGCTCGCCAAGGGCTGCCGACGAGAAAGGTGGTCCGTTATGGCTGTCGTTCGTGCTTGTTCCGCGTGGCTTGGCCACGTTCGCCGCGCCGCGGTGGTGCGCGCCCGGCGCGCGCAGGGGCTGGCTGAGTACGGGTGTCCGTGGCGCTGTTTGCGCTGGTCGCACCGCGGTGATGAAGGTGCTCGGCACCGACGTGATGAAGGCACTCCAGGCCATCAGTGGTTTCCTCGGCCGGCACTCTATTCGGCATTCGGTTCACGGCTAAACGCTAAGATCGGCTCGGTTGCTACCCCCGCTACTACCCCGCCGTGGCCCGCCAATTGGCATAATCTGCCACCGGTGATAGAATTTAGGTCATGCCCACGCGCAATGTGGTGTTGACCAACGAGCAGGCCAACATGGTTCAGTCGCTGGTCAAGTCTGGACGGTACCAGAATGCGAGCGAAGTCATCCGCGAGGGTCTGCGGCTGATCGAGCGCCGCGAAGCTGAGCACGCGGCCAAGGTCCAGGCACTGCGGGACGCGGCGAATCTAGGCATAGCCGCCCTCGACCGCGGGGCCTTCAAGGAATTCTCCGAGGCGAAATCCTTCGACACGTACCTGAACGGGATCGCTGACGAAGTGCTCGGCAGTGGAGCGGGCCAGCACTAGAGTTGGCCGCGCAGAACTGGCGCGTTCGACTTTCCGAACCAGCCGAGCGCGACTTCGTCGCTATTGTCCAATGGACCGCGGAGAACTTTGGGCGACGACAAGCCTTGATGTATCGACGCACGCTGGTTGCCGCACTCACATCGCTTCACGATGGGCCCTACCTTCCGGACAGTGCAGCGCGCGACGAGATCCAGCCTGGCCTACGTAGCCTCCACGTGGCTAGACGAGGGCGGCGTGGCCGCCACTTCGTGCTGTATCGCACTGATGACGTAGGGACTATTGAGATTGTGCGGATCCTGCACGACACGATGGATCTGGCTCGTCATCTGCCGCCGGACGTATCGTCTCTGGATTCGTAGGGCGCGCGCACACGCGCGCGGCAAGATTGCGCGCAGACATCCTGCCAACGCCATTTCCACCTGCCGCTTCCCCGCCCCCTTCACCACCTGCGCCGCAGCCCACCCGCGCGCATCCCTGGCGCCGCTCCTACCAGACCAGGACCCTGCCGGCGACGCGGCCAGTCTGGCGGGTCTGAGGGCGGATGACGGTGGGCGCGCAGCCCCAACCGAGCTTCCAATTGTGCCGATTTCAGGGTCGGGAGGCGCCAGAACGCGAGACAGCGCACCACCTTCAGACGACCCATGTGCTCGAAAGCAAGCCGTCGACTGCTCGATGGCGTGACTTCATCACGAAGGAGTCCCCCGGGCAATTGTGTGGACATGCGGAGCATGCAGTCAGGATCTAGAGGCCTCACCCTGCGTCAGACGCCAAGTTAGCCAGAGGTCAGACGGTGCTAAGCACCTCCCTCTGTCTCGCCATCCCTCACGCTAACCGGCGTGTGCCAGTTCACGGGATTTCGGCGAAGCGTGTCGCACCCAGATGTAGCCGTCAAAACTCCTTTCGGTGACGTACAGGAAGATGCGGATGCCGGGGACCGGGGTCGATCAGCGCCCCGGAGCTGTCGAGGACGGGCCCGTAGATGACGTTGCCTTGCCGAAGGCCGCGACCGTCTCTCTGCTCATTTGATTCAATGTGCCACCTCGTCGATGCCTCAAGCCTAATGCGTGTCAGGCGCCGCGGCGGACATAGCCGCAGGACGCATAGCATTTCCTAATACGAATGTTGGGATTGAGCCAGGTCCGCCGTTTCGTCGCGGGATACGCAAGCCGCTCCGCTCGTACGCCTGCCGGTAGGGCCGCCCGCTGCGTTCAGCTGTAGATCGGTTGGACCAATTCGTTCGGCTCCTCGGCGAGTACGTCGTCGATGGCGAGGGCACGTTCCACCGACATGGTTTGGCCTTCTGCCCACGCAGCAGAACTCCCCTGCTCACCGAGCTTCTGCTGGGCGTGCCGCAGTCTGCGCAGGAGCCGCTCTTGGTCGGCGGCGAAGAGCGGCGCGCCGATGGTCTGGCGCACCCTGGCAGCCGCTCCGGCGAGTCGCAGGGCGCGCCCGGCTTGCCCCTGAGCCGCGGCCACCTGCGCTAAACCCTCCGCGCAGCGTGCAATGGATTGCATACCGCCGACCTTCCGCGCGACTGCCAGGCCCTCCTCGTACAACGACGCCGCGGCCATGTAATCACCCTGCTCCTGAGCCAGGTCCCCCTGGGCGTTCAGCACCATCCCTAACCACCACAGGTCCCCCAACTCACGGAAAATGACCTGGCTTCTCTCATACAGTGTTCGACCCTGCGCGTAATCGCCCTGCGCAAACGCCAAATGCCCCAAGGTCGTGAGTGAGGAAGCGATCCCCCACTGGTCGCCAATCTCGCGCCTGATCGCCAGGCTCTCCTCATGAAGGCAGCTCGCCAACGTGTAGTTGCCCTGGTGCCGCGCCCAGACCCCTTGGTTGTTGAGCACGTCGGCGATGCCGCGCTGGTCGCCCAACTCACGGAAGATAGCCAGGCTCTCCTCGAGCAAAAGGCTCGCAACGGTGAAGTCGCACTGGTACCGTGCCAAGACGCTGGCTGCGTTTAGTACCATCGCCCGCGGCCTTGAGGGCATCCCGTCGCACGACAGCCCCAGTACTTGCGTAAGCCGATCGCGTCCTTCTGTCAAATGCCCGTGTATTCGCCAGAACCGCCAGAGCGCCGCGCCGAAGCGTAAGCCTCGTTCCGCGTCCCGGCAGTGCACACACCAGCGCAGTGCGGCTCGCAGGTTGTCGTGCTCCACCTCCAGGCGCTCAACCCAGTGCAGCTGACCGGCGCCACTTAGTTGCGGCTCCGCCTGCTCCGCCAGCGCCAGGAAATACTGAGCGTGCTGCCGGCGCAACGCCTCCGCTTCGCCACCGCGCTCCAGCCGGTCCAGGGCATACTGGCGCATCGTCTCTAACAATCGGTACCGCACTGCCCCATCGCGTTCCTCGGCGGTGACTAACGACTTGTCCACCAGCGAGGACAGGAGGTCCAGCACGTCCTCCAACGCAATCCCCTCTCTGGCACACACCTGCTCAGCTGTTTCCAGAGTCAAACCGCCCGAGAAGACCCCCAGGCGCCGGAACAGCACCCGCTCTGGCTCGCTCAGCAGGTCATAGCTCCAGTCGAATGCCGCCTGCAGTGTCTGCTGGCGTGGCAACGCGGTGCGACTGCCAACAGTTAGAAGCCTAAGGCAGTCGTCCAGCCGGTGCGCAATTTCTTCGACCGAGAGCGCCTTGACTCGGGCGGCGGCCAACTCGATGGCCAGAGGAATCCCATCGAGCCGTCGGCACAATAGCGCCACTGCCGGTGCGTTTTTGTCGGTCAACGCAAAGCTTGGCCTGGTCGACAAGGCACGCTCGATAAATAGTCGCACCGCTTCACACAAACTCAGCTGGTTGGCTGAGGCCACTTGGTGCGGCTCCGGTAGGCTGAGCGGCGGCACGCTCCAGGCACGCTCCCCTGCTACATTCAGCGACTCGCGGCTGGTGGCCAAAATCTGCAGCTGCGGGCACGCCTTAAGCAGCGCCTCCGCCAGCTCGGCGCATGCCTGGATCAGGTGCTCGCAGTTGTCCACTACGAGCAGCAGGTGCCTGGAGCCGATGGCCTGGGTGACACACTCCAGCAGCGAACGCCCGGGTTGTTCGCGGACATCCAGCACCTCAGCTATGGCTGCGCAGACGAGAGCACCGTCTGCCACAGCGTCCAGCCGGACTAACCACACTCCATGGGGATAGTTTGCCGCTGCATTGGCTGCGATGCGGAACGCCAACCTCGTCTTACCCATTCCGCCAGCACCTGTTAGCGTCAGCAGCCGGGTGGTCGATAGCAGCCCTGACAATTCGCGAAGTTCGCGATCTCGCCCAACAAAGCTGCTCAGCTCAGCGGGCAGATTGGTCCGCCCTTGGCCCAATACGGGACTGCTACCCGGGGTAGACCAAGACCGATCACGCTGTCTGCCGGCGGGCCTCCGAATCAACCCGTGCTCTACCGCCCATACGGCAATCTCGGCTCTGGAACGCACGTTCAATTTGGCCAGGATGTTGGCGACGTGCCGCTCGGCGGTGCTGCCGACAATGACCAACTCCTCGGCAATCCTGCGGTTGCTATGTCCACGCGCCACGAGACCTGCGATCTCGCGTTCTCTCGGCGTCAGGAAATTTGGGCTCGGCCCGCCCTGGTCGAGGATCTCCGGCCCATCCCGGTCAAGCACCACGCCCCCTCCCTTGAGGCGAGTCTATCAGGCTCCGACCTTGCCGCCCGTCTGCCATCCGGCTGTCTGAGCCATCTCGATCCTGATCCCGTTCGTAGGGCGGGTCGCCTGCACGAGCCTCGCTACCTGCGTCCCAACTCGTCGAAGCGCGCGGGTAGCTGCTTTCGCGCAGCGAAGGAACAGGCTGCTCGCGGACGTCCAATACGGAAGCCACGCTTGCCTTCACGAGGTCGGGATCCGTCAGCGCGTCCAGTCGCACCAGCCATGCCATGTGGATAGTTCGCCAGCGCATCACCCGCCATGAGGAGTGCCAGCCGCGCCTTGCCAATCCCGCCGGGTCCAGTGAGTGTCAGCAAGCAAGAATTGGCGAGCAGGTCGCAGAGTTCGGCGATCGCCTGGTCGCGTCCCACGAAGCCGCCGAGGTCGTTGGGCAGGTTGGTATACCTGGCGCTCAGCGAGGTGAGCGGCGGAAAGTCGGCGCGCACCTTGGGATGCACCAACTGCCACACCGGCTCGGCCTGATCGAGATCTTCAACTGGTGCAGGCCCAGGTCACGAAGACTCACGGGTACAGGAAAGGCTTCTCGCACGAGCTCGGCGGTCACGGCCGAGACAACGACCTGTCCACCGTACGCCGCGGCCAGCAGTCGGGCGCAATGGTTCGCCGCCGGGCCGTAATAATCGCCCATGCGCAGGTCGGCCTCACCCGAATCTAAGGCCATCCGCACTCGCAGGGCTTCCGTCAGCGGCCCGTGCTCCGCCACCAACGCAACTTGGACGCTTAGGCGGCAGCTACGGCGTCCGACGCGCGGGAAAACACCGCGAAGCGGCTATCGATCAATTCGTCGTGGCGCGCGATAGCCGCACCCATTGCCTCTGCTCGAGGCGTGGCTGGCGGCTTTTTCAAGGATCACCGGCCAGAGATCGTGGGCAACGACTACCTGGTGCTGGGCACGGAGAATCGCCGCGATTGGCTGCGTGGAGTCCGCACTTCGGTCTTTGCCCAGGAGGCTTTGGAGTGCGCGCACGATTTCCGTGTCGTGGTTCGGTTCACCCGCCGCAGAGATGGGCGCGGGAATGACCGACGCCTGCGCGAGCACCATCCCTTTGGGTCGCGCCAAGCTGGTCTCAGTCGCCAAGCTTACGCAACACCGGCCAGAGCCGACAGACTCGCCAACGGTAGCAGTTGCCGGGCGGGTACTTTGGTCCAAACTCAGCGCCTTATGCGCTGCTGGGCGAGCGCCACTTCCTCGAGTGGATAACCCTGGATGACCCTCTGGCCCGACCCATCCATCGTCACGAAGGAGTCGCCATCGAGGCTTTACGACGCCGTCCACTCAACGGCGTAGCGGCTGGCTGTTGATCGCGGCTGGATCAATCGCGGAATGTTGGATGGTCGACTACCGACGGCGTACTGGGACCCGGGCTGACCGAAGCTCGCTCACTGCGGAGGTCGTGGCCAAGAAGGCCTCTGCTGACGCATGGCCGGGGGTCGATCAAACTGTGAGGGGTGCTGTTCGCCGCCTCTCCACGCATCGCAGAATCCAGTCGCGCTCACCTTTCAATGGTCTCGAATTGCCGTTGGTGCCCCCTAAGCTGGCATCAGCCGCCGGCCGTGGCGACCGACGAGGGTACCGATGCCTGCTCGGAAGATCGTCAGCTCGCCCGGCCAAGGACCAACTCGAGCGGCGGCCTTTGGTCGTAGTCGGGTGAGTCCCGGAGCTGAAAGGCGATGGCTTCGCGGGCCCAACCGAGCGCATCTTCGGCTGTCTGGCCGAATATGACGAGTCGTGGTAGTTCGGCGATCGTCAGCACGACGCCAGACGGCTCGATCGGCTCGACGCTGATCAGGTACCTCTGCGTCATGGTTCGGTTGCCTCCCTTCGTCGACTGGGCGCTGAAAATAGACCGGCCGCCCGAGAAGTACTCGGGACCAGCCGACAATGGACCCGAGCGCCGGCAGCCCCCGATATTTGTGACCTGTGCCAGGGACGCGCGCCCGAGCGCAAAGGTTGCAGCTTGTCCTTGTTGCAGATAAGGGTCAACGAAGGCAGCCGGCAAGTCTCAGTTGACATTACCGAGCCCGCCGTAGTCGGAAGCGGATGACGTTCGAGGGCGACGGCTCGCTGGGATCCTCATCGAGATACGTGCTACCGTCGGCCTGCAACAGCTCCAAGGTCAGGTTGAGTTGGTCTTGCAGGGGCATGAAGCTCACGACCCAGGCCAGTGCGGGCTCCTGCACGACCATGTGTCGCATGCGACCGAGGCGGTGTTAGCGGCGTGACTGGGTGGTGCTGGACGGGGCCGTTTTGGCAAGGGTTATTTGGGATCGTGTCGATGCTGTCGATGCCGAAGATGGTCGGCAGGACTCGTTGAGCAGCCACGCGTAGCGCAGGGTCGAGGGGGCAGAATAAGCTGCGCT
>WNFC01046355.1_pt1 | contig 12822 bp, 15 predicted proteins | sample 5400541 | NCBI WGS metagenome assembly WNFC01 (sample SAMN13153342, study PRJNA577476) | soil metagenome | isolation source: 120 cm saprolite under Douglas fir tree site 2 hole 2 replicate 1 | place: USA:California | collected 2015-04-18
ATCTCGGCCCGGCCACGTTCACATTGCCGGAGCTGGCCGATCCCGGTTATCGCGGCCAGGCACAGCCGCTCGTCAGCCAAATGCATTTCCAATACACTGGTTGGCTGCGCGCGCAAAAGATCGTCCCGGGCTCGAGTTTGAAAGTTGGCACCAACGATCTCGTTATCGTTGGTGGCGCCGGGACATCGAGCTCGGCGATCCGCGTCACCCAGATACAGCTAAAATATCTTTGGGATAAATCCGATTACGTGCTCGAACCGAGCCACTAGCGAAAATCGCCAGGCGGGGCTGCGAAATTGTGCTATTTTCGCAGCCAGCGAATGTAGTGAACTGTGACAACAACTTTTAAACGAAAACAAGCCGGTTTCACGTTGCTCGAAATCATGCTCGTGGTCGGAATCATCGTCATTATCTTAGGCGTCGCCATCAGTCGTCTGGGAAATACAACCGGCGTGGCCAAGGACATGCGTGTGCAGGCAGACATTCAAGCCATTTCCACGCAGCTCAAGTTATATGAAAGCATGAACGGTTTTTACCCAACGACTGAGCAAGGGTTACAGGCTCTTGTAACTCCGCCGGAGAGCGATCCGAAGCCGACGCGTTGGTATCAGTTGTTCAAAGAAATGCCGAAAGATCCGTGGCAAAGTAACTACATCTACATTTGTCCCGGCATCAGACATCCGGACAGCTACGATCTCTATTCCGCCGGTCCGGATCGCAAACCGGATACAGCAGATGACAATTGGGGCGAGTAGCTGTCCCTGAGATCAACGCGGCTCAGGCGGACTAATATCGACAATTTAGTCCTCTTCCGGACCTGGTGGCGGCGGAGTCACCGGCAGCGGATTGCGCTGAATGACGCCGCGCACGTGCGGCGTTTGTAGGGGGAGAGGCGAGCGGATGGGTTTCGGCAGATTAATCCCGGGCGCGCCGGGTTGAACCGGCAGTTGCGGTTGGGTCGGCACGTTTGCCACCGGCGTGCTGATCAGCGCCTGGTTAAAAGCAAGCGTGGCAAACTTGCCATCTTTGCTGATCGTCACTTTCGTCGCACCCGGCTGATTAGACCACTCGATGTTGGCAATTGCATAGCCATGTTCGTTAGGCGCTTTCGTGGAAAGGTATTCTTTCACGTTTTTATCGTCGCTGGACATCACCGTCACCAAATCGGCCTCCGGCGTGCGCGCAGCATTGGCTACGTAGAGACCTTTGGCAAAATCGGGAGCCGCCGCTGGTAAGGCGACCGCGCTAGCGACAGCAAACGGCGAGCGCATGAGCATCCCCTGAAAGCGATCAAAGGAGAGTCGTTTTGGCAAATCATCATCCGCTCGAGCGAGGCCGAAATTGAACAAGAGCAAGATCGAAATCGGCAGGATCGACATAAAAAGCGCTAAGCGTTTCATGATTAGCCTTACTTCCGTTGCGTCGGTGCAAACCAGCGCGCAATTTTAAATTTGCCACGCATCATCGTTGGGTCGCTGCTGTCGATCATCAAATTCACCGTTTCAAATACGATAAAAGATTCCGGCTGCTGCACGTTGTAAAGAAAATGCACCAGCGGTGGCCACGGACTCTTTGTTTCGATTGAGGCGAAGACGGTCTGGTGATTCGGCGTCGTTTCGCCTGAGCCAATGGCTGGGTTCTCTATCAAGATATCATGTTTACTCGCAACCTGCTTAAGTTCGTCGAGTAATCCCGTTTGGGCCTCGCCGGCATTCTTCAGAATCGGCTGGTGTTGATGTAACCAATCGTCGCGTTTTTTCCAGATCGCTCGCTCTTTCATAAAAATCGCCTGTTCCTTTCGACTTGCTTGCCGCGTAGCCAAGTCCGCGCGTGCGATATTGATGGCGCCGAGCAGCCGACTCCAAATGAAAAGGTTCACCAACAGGAAAATCAGGCCCGCCACCGCGAGCGAGAGCAGGCGCTCGCGGCGGTTCATCCGCTCAAACCATGCTGTCAAAAACTTCATTTCGGTTTTCCCTCCAATCGAAATTGGGCGTGGTCGTTAGGCAAAATTCGCGGCGCAGCCATATCGAAGCGGAAAATTTGCAGCCCAGAGTTCTTTTTCACTTTATCGGCAAACTGGTAGGCGAGCGCGGCGGAATTGGCTTCGCCGTCGATTGAAATTTGCCGCGCGGACTGATTGTAAGCAGTAATGCGCACGTCGGGCGACGGCAGGCTCTCGAAGAGATGCAGCAAAATCTCGACTGGGTAATATCGCGAATCGAGCGCTGGGGCGAGCGCCTTCCAGTTGGCGTCTGCCGCCCGCACGAACTCGGTTTGCGGGTTGTCGTGCGCGATCACACGATCGAGACGTCCCACGGCGAAACGCAAGTAAACGAGGTAGGCAAGAAAAAGGAACAGCGCCCCCGCATAGACGCCACCCGCTTGAATGAGGCGTTTGCGCCATTCGCTTCGCCTAACGAGTTGTAAACGCTTTTGTTTCCAACTCTCTGGCAGGAGATTCAATTTGACCGAGGCTGGCGGCATCTCAACGGTCACGATTTCGGCACGGCCGTCGAACATTCCCTGCACGGTGTCGCGTAACTCGTAGCAGGTCTCATCCAACAAAACATTCGGAAACGATGCTGTAATCCCCTGCAATTCGGCGCTCAAGCTGAGTTGCGGCAATTCCGTTTGCAATTGCGCCGGCTCGGCGGTGTCAAGCATTCGAGTGAGGCTTACTTTACCATTTTCCGTTACGGCCGAGACCAGCGTTTCGCCTTCTGGGTAAATGAGAAGAGCGCGGCCTTCGGGCGCATGCGTGCTCGCCCGTTGTGCGGCGTAAACCGTCACCTGCCTCGGAATCAAACCATGTTCCAGTAGAGGCGCCGCGATTTCAGCCAGGCGCTCGTTGCGGACCGCCACGGCCGAAATCACGCTCTCGGTTTCATTTTGCTCAATCAATTCGAAATCGGTGGTCACTTCCTCCGGCGAAAATGGAAGCGCCTTCTCGATTTGGATGCGCACCATCTCGGGAAACTCCGTTGGATCGACAGTTGGCAGACGGAATCGCTGCGCCAACACTGCCGCGACAGGAAGGCTCAGCACCAAATCATCCTCGGCCTTGAGTAGCGGTACGGCTTCATCGAGCGTGCGCAACAGACGCACTTCCCACGAGCCGTTGCTCCCCGAAGAACGCAGGAGATTCCAACCATGGGCGGTCGGCGTGATGAATACCGATGTCGATTCAGCGTCGATATTAAAACTCCCTCCAAGTGATTACTTGCGGAACCACGCCCACGCGTCGGAAAACCAACTGCACCGTGCGACTGGCGTCGCCTGCTTTTCCTAAACTAACCACACGATAAACCGGATCCTTGAACGCGATCAGCCGTGCGAGCGCCTTGAACTGGTCTGGATTGAGACCGAGCGCGACCCGCACATCATCCAAACTTTGAAATTGTGCGTCATCTTCGGTCCCGTCGATTCCGTCGGGTCCGCGTCGGGTTTGCAAAAAGCGGTCAGCCAGCTCTTCGGTCATGCCCGGTAAAGCCAGCAACACGTCACGTGACGCCCACGCCATGTCAACAGGCCCGCTGCTGTTAAGCGTGAAATCCTCCTCCCAGCCAGGCGCCGAAGTGAACTCGGCCCAGCCTTTTACTTTTTTTAGTTCGTCGATTCTAGTGAGCAAAGTATGCGGCGGATGATAATCCTCGCTGTCGGTCGCGCCATTTAAATGATGTAGTCCCGTATTCGGCTCAACCCAATCAAGCAGACAGTCCACCATGTGCTCGCGTTCGTTTAGATCGATTCCTTTGTTCTCCAAATATTTTCGCAAAACCTCCAACCGCACGGGATCCTCGCCCGCCACCAGCCAATTCACATTCAAGCGCCCGCCTTCGCCGGTGATACGCGCTTGGTAACTCTTTCGGCCGATAGTGCCTTGCAGGTTCGCCGAGCCGGGCTTGATCACCGGATGCAACGCCACTTCGGCTCCCGAACAAGCCATCGCTTCGGCGTCCAGCATCTGACTGGCGCTGCCCGAAAGAGTGAGGCGTGAGTTGATGTCGAGCGCCCATGAAATCACCATCGCACTGAGCAGAAAAAGCGCCCAGAGCGCGAGCATCAACGCTGCCGCCCGAATTTTTTGGGTCGAGACCTTCATAAGATCGACATCGTTACAATGGCGTTCGCCCAAGCGGAATGATCAGTTCCCACGGCGCGAAGCCCTCCCCACGTCCAATCGTCACCTTGACCAATCGCGGCAAAGTCAGGCTGTCACTCCAGCGGTCGAGCCACGAGTTCAAACGCGGATCGAAATAACGAATCTGAAGACTGTAAACATTTTCGATCAACGGTACCCAGGTTTCATTCTCAGCCGTAATGGCCTGATCGTCCTTCGGTTTACGCAGAAGGCCGAGGTTAAGCCGATCGCTCTTTTCGTTTTCCCGCTGCAATCGCAGCGTCACGACAAAATCGCCCGGCGCATACCGCGTCAAGAGTCCCGGCCCGGCACCGCATGTCCAGCGAATCTCATCGCGCGGGCGATCGTTCAATTTCAACGGCTCACCAAGCAACGCGCCGGTGCCCGGCGCCAGGCTTTGCCACTGCGCGGTCAGCAAATCTCCCAAACCGTCGTAGCGCGCATCTGCCGCGCTCGCCTCGGAAGAAACGCGGATGGCAATGAGATTGGATTGCACGAAGCGATAAATCGCCAGCGCCATCATCGACAGAATCGCCACCGCGAGCATGACCTCAAGGAGAGTGAAGCCCGAGCGATTTCGAATTTGTTTAACCTGCGCCCGCACGATAGACATAAAACTGGAGCTGCCGCGATTGCTTCATGCCGCCGCGAGGTGTGGCTTGAATTTCCGCCATGCTATTGGACAAAATCTGGCGCACGCGCTCCTCTTCGGCGTTAAGCGTGTTTGCGTTGAGGCAATTCTCCACCGCACGTCCGAGCGCGAGCACGCCGAGCATAAAAATCGCGAGGCCGATCATGACCTCATAAAGTGCAAAGGCGATTGTCGATCTTTTATCTCGCAGCATAATTTACAAGCTCGGCACGCGCAGTCAGCGCGGAATAGTTTGCTGTCCAGGTCCCATCGCGGCCTCTAAATTGCACAACTGCCGGTTCACATAGTCCCGACGGCCAAAAGATCCACTCGCCGGGTGGATTCTTAGTCAGGGCCGCAGGCAATGCCATCTTCAGCACTTCACTGCGCGCCAACGGGAACACGGCTGTTTCGCTTGCAGCCTCGTTTTTCGCAAAAGCCTCGGGACGCAACGCGACGCCTTTGTCTCCCAAAACAATCAGGTAGGCGCGATGCTCCGCCACACTTCTCTCCTGTGCTTGACGCACGAGATTGTTGAACCCGTCTAACGAGCGGCGGAGCCGCTTGTCTGCCAGTACACCATTTAAGCTCGGAACAGCCAAGAGCAGAACCAACATCAAGATAGTGATTGCAATCACAATCTCGACTAACGTAAACGCCCGGCTCGCCATAGCACGAGACCGTCCGATTGGCGGATGATATCGCATCGGCAAAGTTACGCCCTGTGCGGCAAATCACAAGGCGCCGGGGCTGCGACGGAAAAACTTACGAACGGCACTTAGCCTGTTTCGCACACATCAGTCGGTTCGTGACATGCCGAACTAGACACGATCTGTGCCCAGATTGTGCCTTAAGAGGTCGGGTCACCCAGCTTCCGCATCGCCGTAGGAAAGGCCAACTGAAATTTGTTAGGCACTGACCCGCGCGAAAGTTGCGGCAAATAGGAATACACCTTCAGATCGTAGGCACGCATGAAGAAACAGGTTAGCCGTGATGAAAACTAAATTGATACTTTCTGACAATCACCGCCCTCATCGGCAGCGGAGTTCGAATCAGTCGATTTCCTTGCACTCAATCCATAGATTGTATCCCTTAGCGCAATTAATCTTCTCCACAACCAAAGCATCTTCAGGCATGAATATTCGCGACCTGATCGTCTTGTTAAGGCTGCATCCTGTCAGCTGACGGTTTCGCCGCTGACGATCCAGTCGTCGGCAACTAGAAATTGAACGCCGACAGGAGCGATCGTTTCTATTCTCCGTAGAGAATGCGCCGTTAAAATGCAATCGTTCAGCATCACTTTACTGCTCTCGATCATGCTTTCTTCCGCGCTTGCACAAACACAGCCAACGCCTGACGCGCGAACCGGAATTGAAGGAGTGATTACGGTCAGCCCTGTTCATGGCGGCCCTTCTCGGCTGGGTGTTCTTAATTCACGGGGGCTCGCAAATACCGATTTCGTCGTTCAAAATGACAAAGGGCCGGTGACCTCCTTCACCACAGATGCCCAAGGCCAGTTTCGGATTTCCCTGGCTCCGGGTCACTACACTGTTTCGATCAAGGAAAGAAGAGGCGGTATCGGGCGCTATGGTCCATTCGATGCCGATGTTGTCGCAGGCCAGATGACAAAGGTCGAGTGGCAATGCGACACGGGAATGCGCTGAATCAATCCTGCGGCCAGTTCTGTAGCCACGGCCCTGTGGGCCGTCTCCAGACGTGCGACAGGCACGTAGCTACAGCAACGTTTCGTAGAGCGCCTTCGTTTCCCGCGCGATTGCTGTCCAACTAAATTTTGCTTCGACACGTTTCCGGCCGGCCTTGCCAAATTTTTCGCGCAGCTGTGGATCTTTCATTAGCCGGTTGATTCGCGCTGCGAGGTCGCGTGAAAATCTTTCGGGATGGAGCGGCTCGAACGGGCTTTCTTTCATTTGCTCGAGCGGAACAAGAAATCCCGTTTCACCATCGACCACGACTTCCTTGATTCCGCCGACCGCACTGGCCACGACCGCGGTTTCGCACGCCATTGCTTCGAGATTGATGATGCCAAACGGTTCGTAGATCGATGGACAACAAAACACGGCGGCGTGGGAGTAAAGTTCAATCACTGCTTTTCTATCGAGCATTTCTTCGATCCAGACGATGTCGGCGCGTTTCGCTTTCGCTTGTTTAACCGCATCTTGCATTTCCGCAGCAATCTCGGATGTGTCCGGCGCGCCGGCACAAAGGACAATCTGAAAATCGCGATCCATAAACTCGATCGCGTGGACGAGATGAATAATTCCCTTTTGTCGCGTGATGCGTCCGACAAAAAGCAGATACGGCTTGGTTAGATCGATATGGTGCCGCTCCAGCGCACCAATTGAATCCACTTTCCGATACTCATCCAGATCGATGCCATTATGGATCACGTGCACGCGCGCTGGATCGACATCGAACAACCGCTCGATGTCGCGCTTAGTTTCGTTTGAAACCCCGATGATCGCATCCGCCATTTCCAGTGCAGTTTTCTCAATCCAGAGCGAGAAATCGTAGCCGCCGGCGAGCTGTTCGCGTTTCCACGGTCGCAATGGCTCGAGCGAATGGACTGTGACGACCAGCGGAATGCCGTAGTTCTTTTTTGCCAGAATTCCGCCGAAATGGCTGTACCAAGTGTGGCAATGCACGACATCGGCATCGACGGTCGTGGTATTGAAATCGGTGCAGCGACGCACCGCGCCGAAAACCGATTGCAGCGGTTTCGGACAAGTAAATTTGCTCGGATCGAGCGGGAAACCGGTGACCTTGAGCCTTCCCTTTTCGAAGCGTTGATCGCCGAAACAACGAACATCGACATCGATCGCCTCCGCTAGTTTGCGCGAGAGATAATCGACGTGGACGCCGGCGCCGCCGTAAATGTAGGGCGGATATTCGTTCGTCAGGAGCAGGATCTTCACGCCGTCTTTGTAAACGCGTCGCGAAGGAATCGCACGCAGTTTTACTTTCCCGCCCGAAGCAAGAGCACGGGCACATTCACAGCGTGCCGCACTTTGTCGGCGGTCGCGCCGTAGAGAATGTCACTGATGAAACGGTGTCCGTGCGTCGACATTGCAATAAGATCGACATCACGCGTCTCCGCGAGTTTAATGATTTCATCGGCCGGTTCGCCGAGCGCGAGCATGGCGTCGCAGGAAAAACCTTCGCCACTCAGTTCGTGCTGGCGTTTTTCCAGATACGCGCGGTCCTGCTTCATCTCCTCGCTTTCGGCGAGCTGCAGCTGGTCGAAATTGCGCGCGACCCAGCCATCGGCCACGTGCACTAGAAGCAGCTTCGCGCCGGTCATGCGGGCGAGCGGCTTGATGTGGCCGAGGATGGCTTCGTCCGCCAGGCTGTTCTCAAGCGGGATAAGAATGTGGCGGTACATTTTTTAAATGACGAAGCACCAATGACGAAACCAAGAAGTCCACGATTGGATTCGCCAGCTCCTTTGTCATTCGAGCTTCAAATTTGCTTTCGAGCTTCGGCATTCGAATTTTGTCGCTTCGTTTTTACTGCGTCGGCATGGACAGATGGAGAAAACCATAAAATGCTTTGAGCATCCAGTCTGGCATGAACGTGTCGAAGAGCAGCTTCACATTGAGTACAATAATGATCGCCGCCGTCGCCCAGCCAAGAATTTTCAACCAGGCCTTGTTGGCAAACTCGCCCATCTTCGCCTTTTCGTCGGTAAACCGCAGTAGCGGCCAGACGGCAAACCCCAGTGGTTTTGCCTTCGCCGAAAATGCCGATGACCAAGACCGCGGGGATGATAGCGATGGCTCGCGTGATGAGCCGGCGCAACCACGGCGTAATGCGAATATTCAGGAAACCTTCCATCACCACCTGGCCGGCGAGCGTTCCGGTGAGAGTCGAATTCTGACCGGAAGCAAGCAGAGCGATGGCAAAAAGCGCGCTTGCAAAACTGACGCCCAGGAGCGGGCTTAGCAATTGATAAGCGTCCTGAATTGCCGCTACTTCTTGATGGCCGGACCAATGGAAAACAGACGCAGCCAGTATCAAGATGGCGGCGTTAATGAAAAGCGCGAACATGAGCGCGCCGGTCGAGTCGATGCTGGCATATTTGATCGCTTCCCGTTTGCCTTCCGGCGTTTGCTCGAATTTTCTCGTCTGCACAATCGATGAATGCAGGTAAAGATTGTGCGGCATAACCGTCGCGCCGATGATGCCGATACTGACGTAAAGCATTTGCTGGTTCATGACGATGTGCGGGCCCGGCACAAAACCCAGCACCACACCCAAGAAGTTTGGTTTGGAAAAGATCAGCTCCGCCGCGAAGCAAGTGGCGATGGTTGCGATGAGCGTAATGACCAACGCCTCGATGTAACGAAAACCCTTTTGCTGGAGATAAAGAACGGCCAACACATCCAGCGCGGTAATGCCGCAACCCCACACGAGCGGAATGCCGAAGAGAAGTTGTAAGGCGATGGCCGAGCCGACCACTTCGGCCAGATCACACGCGGCAATCGCGATTTCGCAAAGAATCCAAAGAAACCAAACTGTCAGCGTCGAGTAATGATCGCGGCAGGCTTGCGCGAGATCGCGTCCCGTGGCCACGCCGAGCTTGATGCACAAGTGTTGCAACAGGATCGCCATGAAGTTGGAGAGCATTACGACAAACAGAAGTGCGTAACCAAACTTTGCCCCGCCCGCCAGATCGGTCGCCCAATTGCCCGGATCCATGTAACCAACGGCCACGAGAAAACCCGGGCCGGAGAAAGCGAACAACTTTCTCCAAAATGAAGCCGTCACTGGGACGACGATGCTGCGATGAACTTCGGCGAGCGAAACTTGTCCTGCTCGTTTTCGCCAACCAACTTCCGGTTCCGTTACCAAAATGCGGTCGGATCGACTCATGAATGTGGCTGTGATTTTAGGCTAGCCTAATTTATTTGCCTGCATTTATCATTATGTCAACAATCAATTATTTATTTTGTTGACTATTTTACCCAACATTTTACCCTTCAGCCGTGCCAAGTAAAAAGTCTTCATCCGCGCTCGGCAGTTCCTCCGCGGTAGAGGATTATCTCGAACGCATCCTCGAGCTTATCAATTCCAAAGGATACGCACGCGTCGTCGATATTGCGTCTCGTTTGAAAATTTCGCAAGCCAGCGTCACCAACATGGTGCAGAGGCTCGATGCCGAGGGCCTCCTTAAATATGAAAAATATCGCGGTCTCGTCTTAACTTCAGCCGGCGCTCGCCTCGCCCGCAAGATCGCCCGGCGTCACCGGCTCCTGACCGATTTTCTCAAACTTCTCGGCGTGGACAAGCAGGTCATCCATCATGACGTCGAAGGAATGGAACATCATATCAGCACGTCAACGTTGCGAGCAATCGAACGGCTGACCGCGCAACTGCGGCGCCGGCCGGCAATGCTTTCTCGATTGGAAGCCTCCACCTAACGAGTGTTTGCGGATCAAAAAATGCAAGTCCGAAGCCCTCTCGTTTGCTGGCTCCTGGGAATGGCAATCGGCCTCGGACCGCATTCGGCTTATGGAACGACAAAAGGTCTCAATCAAATCGTGACGCCTGATTTGCAAGGCGAGGGCGATCTTTCGTTGAGCCCGCAAATCCAGGATCAAAAAATCGGCAACCCCTACGAAATTCAAAGCGAATTGGGCTTAACGAAGTGGGCCGAGGTCGCTGTTTTCAAAGGTTTCCGGCCTAACGAGTTGATTTTCGGGACCGAGCTCGCCCTGCTTCAAAAGGAGCCGTATTTGCTCTCGACCGGATTCATCAATTGGTCGCCGCACAGCCATGTCGATCCTCAGCCGTTCATCGAAGCCGGCTATTACGGCGAGCATCAAAAATTCATCGCCGGCGTCGCCCACGTCGATTTTCGTAACGAAGCGATTCTCGGTTACGCCTACGATTTCAACAAAACCTGGCGGGTGCAGATTGATTTCCAAAGCGGGTCAGGGAACTCGTCGACCCTCGGTTTCACCTGCAATTTGACACGGGATCTTCAATTTAATCCCGCCATCTATGTTACGAACGACAGCCCGCATAAGGTGCTCGGCTATATCGTCTTCACTTACACGTTTCATCTTTGGACCCGGAAAAAAGAACCGGAAAGTAACACTCTTTTGCCGAAATGAATGTCCGCTAGCTTCAGCTTGTGAAGCTAAGATCGACAATCACACCAGGCTGACAGCGGACCGTCAGATTGGTTGCAAGAGAGGCAAACAATCCCCGGTTTCAACGATTTATTCCTTGTTGGGCGTAATTTATGCTCCGAGTCCAAGGCGGAGAGGGGGTTGGGCTTGGGCCTTTCGATTTCTAAAGCCATCGTTGATGCGCATGGCGGCAAACTGACCACGTATAGCGAGGGACCTGGGCGCGGCACGACCATGTCTTTACGGATGCACATGGTGGCAAGCCCCGCCTCACCGCATGCTCAACAGGATTTCACATCCGGAGAATCCGCTCCCGCGGCTGTGCCATCCAGCGCCCCACTCCGAATTCTACTGGTTGATGATCACAAGGACACGGTGTACGTGCTTAAGGGTTTGCTCGCTCGTCTAGGCTACGATGTCGTAACCGCTGAAACTTTTCACGACGCGTTGCGGTTGGCGGCCAAAAATGACTTCCACCTTCTCGTCAGCGATATTGGGTTGCCTGACGGCAATGGGTTTGAGTTGCTAAGAGAAATTCGCAAGCGCCAACGCATCGATGCCATTGCTCTGAGCGGTTTTGGAATGGAAGATGATTTGCGGAAAAGTCGCGAAGCAGGCTTTGCTGATTACTTAATCAAACCGATCAATCTGGATCGTCTGCAAGCCGCCATTCGGCAGGTTGCATCACAATTGAATTAAACCGCCTTCCGAAACCTAGAAGGTCAAAACGCGACATCCGGCTTGGTCGCGGTCGTAGGCTCGGGCTTGCCGCTCACTCTCTTGAAGTGCAATTGCCGAACACGACGCGCGTCCGTTTGCGAAACCGTGACCAGGTAATTGTCGATCTTAACTTGTTCGCCCTGCTTGGGCAGATGACCGAGGAGATGCGTCACGTATCCACCGACCGTGCTTACGTCCGGGCTTTCCAATTCCAAGCCGGTGAGATCGTTTAATTCATAAAGGCCAAGTGCGCCATCGACCGTGAACTCGCTTTCGCTGAGCTTGCGAAATTCTTCCTTGTCCGCATCGAACTCATCCTGAATGTCCCCGACCAATTCCTCGAGCACATTTTCCAGCGTCACCATTCCGACGGTGCCGCCAAATTCATCCACCACAATGGCCAGATGCGCGTGCTTGCTCAGGAAAAGACTTAACAATTTCTCCAGCGCCATCATTTCCGGCACCGGAATCAATTCGCGTTTGATGCGCAACAAATCCGGATGCGGATCGCGCATCATGGGCAAGAGGTCTTTGACGTGAACAAGGCCGACTGTGTTATCGAGGTGCCCGCGCACAAGCGGAAAACGCGTATGGCCCGAGGAGAGCGCCTTCTTCACGTTGGTCTCAAAATCATCCTCAAGATCGAGATAAACGACGTCGCCGCGCGGCGTCATGATATCGCGCACCACGCGGTCGCGCAGGTCGAGCACGTTGAAGACGAGTTTGCGGCCGAGCGCTGAGACTTCCTCGGATTTCTCGCTTTGTTCTAGAATCAGCCGCAGTTCTTCTTCGCTGTGCGCCACCTCGCCATGCGCGGCCGGTTCCATCCGAAACACATGCTTGAGAACCCAATTGGAGGATGCATTCAAGAACGCGATGGCTGGTTTGAACACGGCATAAAAAAGCCGCAAAGGAGGCGTCACCCAAAGCGTGGCAGGAACAGCTTTTCGTATAGCCAATATCTTAGGGGCCTGTTCCCCGAGAACGATATGGAGAAATGTGATCGTTGAAAACGCGACCGCGAATGACACCGAAGTGATAACCGCGTGCGATTCAATGTGCGCGAGCACAAAGAAGGGTTGCAGCATCTTTGCCAGGAATGGTTCCCCCACCCAGCCGAGACCCAAACTCGCCAATGTGATTCCCAACTGGCAGGCGGAAAGATAGGAATCGAG
>WNFC01006539.1_pt1 | contig 12818 bp, 10 predicted proteins | sample 5400541 | NCBI WGS metagenome assembly WNFC01 (sample SAMN13153342, study PRJNA577476) | soil metagenome | isolation source: 120 cm saprolite under Douglas fir tree site 2 hole 2 replicate 1 | place: USA:California | collected 2015-04-18
CTGCGTGTTCCCGCGGGCAGCGCGAAGCCCGAGAAAGACGAGGTCTTCGCGAGCGGCCTCAAGCAGCCGTACGGCATCGCGCTCTATCCCCTCGGGCCGAACCCTCGATGGGTCTACGTCGCGAACAGCGACGGCGTGGTCCGCTTCCCGTACAAGAACGGCGATCTCAAGGCCGGCGGGAAACCGGAGCGCATTATCGAAGGCATTCCCTCGGTGCACCACTATGGACGGGACCTCGCCTTCTCGCCCGATGGCAAGCGGCTCTACCTGTCCGTCGGCTCCGGATCGAACGTCGCGCAGGACATGTTCCCCGAGCCGCACTGGACGATGCATCCGGAGCCGCGCAACGTCGATGGCCTGGCGGCGTGGGTCAAGCTCAAGCCGCTCGGGGCCGCGTGGGACACGGAAGAGCTGCGCGCCGACGTGCTGTCGTTCGATCCGGACGGCAAGAACATGAAGATCGTCGCGACGGGATTGCGCAACTGCCAGGGCATGACGATCCAGCCCGCGACCGGACAGCTGTGGTGCGCCGTCAACGAGCGCGATGAGCTCGGCGACAACACGCCGTTCGAATACGCCACGCATGTCGTCGAAGGCGCCTTTTACGGCTGGCCCTGGTACTTCATCGGCGGGCACGAGGATCCGCGGCACGCGGGTCAACGGCCCGACCTCAAGGACAAGGTCACGGTCCCCGACGTGTTCATGCAGGCCCATTCGGCGCCCCTGCAGATGACCTTCTATCAGGGCGACGACTTTCCCGCCGAGTACAAGGGCAGCGCTTTCGTCACCATGCACGGGTCGTGGAACCGCGACCAACGGACGGGCTACAAGGTCGTCCGGCTGATCTTCGACGCGAGCGGCAAGCCCACGGGCGAATACGAGGATTTCATGACCGGTTTCGTCATCTCCGACACTCAGGTCTGGGGTCGCCCTGTCGGCGTCGCCGTGGCGAAGGACGGCTCGCTGTTCGTGACCGAAGATGGCAACGGCACGATCTGGCGCGTGAGCCACCGATGAAGACGACGCCGCAAGAGCGGATGCTGTGAGGAAACCGTGACTGCCGAAGACCGGCACCGGCGTCCGTGGTACAGCATCCTGTACGTTCAGGTGCTGATCGCCATCGTGGTCGGCGTCGTGCTCGGCGCGCTCGATCCGACCCTCGGCGTCGCGCTGAAGCCGCTCGGCGACGGCTTCATCCAGCTCATCAGGATGATGATTGCGCCGGTCATCTTCTGCACCATCGTGCACGGCGTCGCGTCGATGTCGGACCTGAAGAAGGTCGGCCGCGTGGGCGTGAAGACGCTGCTTTATTTCGAGGGCGTCTCGACTCTGGCGCTCGCCCTCGGCCTCATCGTCGGCGAGCTGGTCCAGCCCGGCAAAGGGTTCAACATCGACCCGGCCACCCTGGATGCGAAAACCGTCGGCGGCTTCGTCGCCCGGGCCGAGCACGAAAGCCTCGTTCAGCACCTGCTCGGCATCATTCCGAGCACCTTTGCCGATGCGTTTGCCAAGGGCGACCTGCTGCAGGTGCTGTTGGTCTCGATCCTCACCGGCTTCGCCGTCGCGCGCATGGGCGCCGTCGGACAGAAAATAAGCGGCGCCATCGACGCGGCGGGCGAGGTGTTCTTCCGCATCATCGCCATCATCGTGCGCGCCGCGCCGCTCGGCGCGTTCGGAGCGATGGCATTCACCGTCGGCGCCTACGGGCTCGCGTCGCTGCTCAATCTGATTGCGCTGATCGGCACGTTCTACCTGACGAGCGTGCTGTTCGTTCTCATCGTGCTCGGCGCCATCGCCCGCGCGGCCGGCTTCTCGATCCTGCGCTTCATCGCGTACATCAGGGAGGAGGTCCTGATCGTGCTCGGCACCAGCTCCTCGGAGACGGTCCTGCCGCGCATGATGCAGAAAATGCAGGCCATGGGCGCTTCGCGCCCGGTGGTCGGGCTGGTGATTCCGACCGGCTACAGCTTCAACCTCGACGGCACCAACATCTACATGACCTTGGCGACGCTGTTCCTCGCCCAGGCGACGAATACGCCTCTCAGCCTGGGGCAGGAAATGATGATCCTCTTGATCGCGATGCTCACCTCCAAGGGCGCCTCCGGCGTGACCGGCGCAGGGTTCGTCACGCTCGCCGCGACGCTCGCCATCGTTCCCGACATACCCATCCAGTCGCTCGCGATCATCGTCGGCATCGACAAGTTCATGAGCGAATGCCGCGCGCTCGTCAACCTCGTCGGCAACGGCGTAGCGACCTTGGTCATCAGCCGCTGGGAGCACGAGCTCGATGAAAAGGCGCTGCATGCAGCCATGTCCCCACCCATCTCTTACGGTGAACCCCATGCCCAACACGAATGACGTGGTGGCGACCAGCCTGAGCGGATTCGATCTCCTCAATCAGCCGCTGCTGAACAAGGGCACCGCCTTCACGGACGGCGAGCGCGGGCTGTTTCACCTGCACGGCCTGCTGCCGCCGCATGTCGGCACGCTCGACGATCAGGTGGCGCGCCGGCTCAAGGCGCTGCGCAGTTTCGAGACGAATTTCGAGCGCTACGCCTTCCTGCGCGAGCTGCAGGACACCAACGAGACGCTGTTCTACGCGCTGCTCGTGCGCAACCTCGAGGAGCTGCTGCCGATCGTGTACACCCCGACGGTGGGCGAGGGCTGCGAGCGCTTCAGCGAGATCTGGCGCAAGCCGCGCGGCTTATTTCTCAGCTACCCGAACCGCGAGCGCATCCGCGAGATCCTTGCCGACCCGCATTTCGATGCGGTGCGCGTGATCGTCGTCACCGATGGCGAGCGCATTCTCGGCCTGGGCGACCAGGGCGTCGGCGGCATGGGAATTCCGATCGGCAAGCTCGCTCTTTACACCGGCTGCGCCGGCATCCACCCTGCGCTGACCCTGCCGGTTCTCCTGGATGTCGGGACCGACAACCCGGAGCGCCTCGCCGATCCGCTCTACATCGGCTGGCGGCACGCGCGGGTGCGTGGCGCTGAATACGATGCGTTCATCGAGGCCTTCGTGAGCGCGGTGGCCGAGCGCTGGCCCAACGTGCTGCTGCAATGGGAGGACTTCGCGGGGAGCAATGCGGGACCCCTGCTCGAGCGCTATCGCGAGCGCCTCTGCACCTTCAACGACGACATTCAGGGTACCGCCGCCGTCGCCGCGGGTACGCTCTGGGCGGCGATCAACATCACCGGCGTACCGCTCGCCGAGCAGAGAGTCGTGCTTCTGGGCGCCGGCTCGGCAGGAACCGGCATCGGCGCGCTGCTGTTACGGGCGATGATCGAAGGCGGTCTGAGCGAGGCCGAGGCCCGGCGGCGATTCTTTGCCGTGGGCCGGGGCGGCCTGCTTCTCGAAGGCATGCCCGGGATACGTCCTGCGCAGGCGCGGCTCCTCCAGCGGCGCGAAGCCGTGGCAGGCTGGACTTTGCAGTCCCCCGAGCGCATCGACCTCCTCGACGTCGTCTCGAACGCCAAGCCGACGACGTTGATCGGCACCTCGGGGCAAGCGGGCGCCTTCACCGAGGCCGTAGTGCGCACGATGGCGAAGCACGTCGAGCGCCCCATCATCTTTCCGCTATCCAATCCCACTTCGCTCAGCGAAGCGACGCCAGCGGCACTGATGCAATGGACCGATGGCCGGGCGCTCATGGGCACCGGCAGCCCGTTTGCGCCCGTCGCCTGGAATGGCAAAGCCGTTGCCATCGACCAGATCAATAACTCGTACATTTTCCCCGGCGTCGGGCTCGGCGTCCTCGCCGCCGGCGCTCGGCGCGTCACCGATTCCATGTTCATGGCAGCCGGCAAGGCGCTCGCCGCGCTATCGCCGGCGCGGCATGACAGCGCGGGGCGGCTTCTGCCTCCCGTTACTGAGCTGCGGGCAGTGTCCTTCGCGGTGGCGAGCGCGGTTGCGCGCCAAGCCCGGGCCGATGGCGTTGCGCCGCCCGCAGACGAAGCCACCCTCGCAGCGCGACTTCGCGCGCTGGTGTGGGAGCCGGCCTATCGTCCCTACAAAACCCAAGCTGAAAAGCACCGCTACATCACCAACCCGAGGATGCTATGAAGAAATGGATGCTTGCACTTTCGCTCGCCGCCGGCGCGCACGCCGCGTTCGCCGCCGGCGACCCGGCCCAGGGCCGGAAGGCGTACCAGGAATGCGCCGCCTGCCACGCCACCACGCAGGGCACGAACGGCGTCGGGCCGAGCCTCTTCGGCGTCGTCGGCCGCAAGGCCGCTTCCGTAGCCGGCTTCAACTACAGCAGCGCGATGAAGAAGTCCAATCTGACCTGGGCCGCGCAGAACCTGGACGTCTACATCGCCAATCCGCAGCAGAAGGTCCCGGGCAACCACATGCCGTACTCCGGCATGTCGGACGCGCAGGAGCGCGCGGCGCTCATCACGTACCTCGAGTCGCTGCACTGACATGCCCATATCCGCGTCACGCGACATCGTCGCCTTGATTGCACGCGTGCTGCTGGTCGCGATTTTTCTCCAGTCCGGCTACGGCAAGATCGGCGGCTTCGCCGGCACCGCCTCGTATATCGCAGCCCGTGGACTACCGCTGCCCGAGCTCGGCGCTGTCATCGCCATCGCGGTCGAGCTTGGCGCAGGGCTTCTCGTGCTGATCGGCTGGAAGGCGCGCTGGGCCGGCTTGATCGTCGCGATCTTCACCGTCGTGGCCGGCATTTTCTTCCATGCGTACTGGGCCGATGCGGACGCGGCCGCGCGCATGGGCAATTACATCAACTTCTGGAAGAACATCTCGATCGCCGGAGGCTTCCTGATGGTGTTCGCCTTCGGTCCCGGCCGCTACAGCGTCGACAGGCGATAGTGATTTCGCACCACCTGCTGCTGCAAACGGCCTCCTGGATCGCCATCAGCCTCGGCGTATTGACGGCGCTCGTCATCGCGGCCGACGAGAGAAGCCGCCCGCAGGGCATGCCAATCATGAATGTCGTATGGCCGGTCACCGGCTTCTATTTTCCGATCATCGGCGGCTGGCTTTATCGCGCCATAGGCCGCCCGCCGCTCACGCATGCGCACGATGCAGCGGCGCAGGACGCACGATGGAAAAGCGTCTTGCTTTCCGCGACTCACTGCGGCGCCGGGTGCGTGATCGGCGACATCGTCGCCGTCGCGCTCTTCGGCCCGAGCTTCACAATCGAGTTCGCGTTTGCCTATCTGTTCGGCATCGCCTTCCAGTACCTCCCGATCCGGGCGATGCGGGATATTTCTCCGGCCACCGCGCTCTGGGAAGCGATCAAGGCCGATACCCTTTCGCTCGTCGCGTTCGAGGTGGGTATGTTCGGCTGGATGGCGGTCGCACGATTGTGGCTCCTGCCCGGGGAGCCCGCGGCAACCTCGATCGCATTCTGGTTCATGATGCAGATCGGAATGATCGTCGGTTTCGCCACGACCTATCCGGCGAACTGGCTGCTCGTCAAATGGGGCGTCAAGAGCGGCATGTGAACGCGCCGCATGGCGCTACGCAGCCGATGGCAGAGCGTAAAAGCGCCGTTTCCGGTACTCGATTCTCGGCGGGCTCACCAGTTTGGGCGGTTGCGATTGGTCCTGCTGCAGGACGCCCTCGGGTTCGTCTGCTTGAGTGTCGGACACGGGGAGCAGGCCATGAGCATATAAGTAGCCTGCTGCGTTTGCCGCTGCGCTCACGCTTTCTCCTGGCCTGGGTTGACGACCTCGAATACGGACGCCCTTTCAAAGTCGCCCGGCATCACATAGCGGTGGTCTGCCGTGCTGACGGCAGCGACTGCCGTGTGGATCGGCAGAATGGGATAGCCCACCAGCGCAAATGCGTTCGCAAGCAGGCTCGAGCAGATGAACCGGGTGGCGCTGTGGGCGATGCCGTTCGGCGCAGGTGCAATACCGGATTTCGGCGCGAGCCGCAGAAACCTTCTGGCGAGCGCCCAGGCATGCCTGTGATCATATTCGCCGCCAATCTGGCCTACGACCCATTGGGCAAGGCGGTCTCGAACCGCATCGTTCAGGCCAATGGGCCGCAGCACGCGCACATTCATGCCCTGCAGCTCCGAGAGCCGTATCGATCTGACGCCCGCGGCGATGTCGGCTTCGACGATGCACCGCGGGTCCGGCCCCTGTTCGAGCGGACCCACGTACATCGACACGTGGGACCACGTCGAGCGTGTAATGCGCTTGATAAGCGCCGCGGCCCGCGTATTGCCCTCGGTGAGCAGGACATCGCCGTTACGCAGCACCGCCGAGAGCGATTCCGGGTCCGTGGTCGTCGCGGGACCGTAGCCCTCGACCGGCTGCGTGAAAAACACCGCCAACGCGGCAAACAAACGCGCCCGCATGTCGGAAATCAAGCGGAGGATCGACATTTTGCGGCTCTACATTTGCGTCACCCTGGATGGGCGAATTGTCAACCGCGGCGATTACGGTCGCGTTTCGCGAGCGGGCTATTGTGTTTCAGCTGATATGGCCCGGGTGCTCAATGAGCAGATCCTCGATCTTGATCGGCAGCTCGCGCACCCGCACGCCGGTGGCGTGATGGACGGCGCTGGCGATGGCTGCCGCCATACCGGCGAGTCCGATCTCGCCGATCCCACGAGCGCCGAGCGGATTCAGGTTCGTGTCGGGGAACTCGACGAAGTGAACCTCCAGCGAAGGCACGTCGGCGTTCGCCGCGACGATGTAGTCGGCGAGGTTGGAATTGATCGGCGCGCCGTTGCGCGGATCGTACGAAGTCTCCTCGAAGAGACTCATGCCGATGCCCATCACCACGGCGCCTTCGATCTGGTTGCGCCCGGCGAGCGGGTTGAGGATGCGGCCGGCGTCGATGACGGTAACCACGCGGCTCACGTGCAGCCGCGCAATCTCGGGCTGCCAGGTCACCTCGACGAAGTGCGCACCGAACGAGTGGCTCGAGAACGCCGGCTTCGTAGTTCCGAACGCGCCCCTGCCCTCGGAGCTGCCGACGCCGGACACCGCCCTGACGCTGCCGAGCCGCAAGAAGTCCTCGAACGCTACGCCGCTCGCAGCAGGTTCGCCCCTGGGATGTACGCGGCCGTTGGTGTACTCGAGGTCCGAGGCCGTGCGGCCCGCGAGCTTCGAGCCAGGCGCATGGGCGGCCAAAGCCAGCAACGCATCGACTGCCTTTCCAGCCGCCTCCAAGACGGCCGGTACCACGGCCGCGGCCGCTCCGGATCCACCGGAAAGCGGGCCAGGCGGCAGCCGCGTGTCCCCGAGCACAGCCTCGACCTTGTCGAGCGGCAGCCCCAGTCCTTCGGCGGCAAGCTGAGCCACGATCGTATAGCTACCGGTGCCGATGTCCTGCGTGGCGCAGGACACGCGAGCCGTCCCATCGTCACGCAGCTCCACGGTCGCGGCGCATGGGAAGCGCGCCGCCTGCCAGGAGCAGCCCGCCATTCCCCACCCGAGCGTCAAGCCGCCGCGTTTCATCGAGCCCACCTTGGGATTGCGCTTCGTCCACCCGAACTTTTCCGCTCCCGTGGTCAGGCATTCCTTCAGGTGCCGCGAAGAAAAAGGCAAGTTCAATCCTTCATCGATTTTCGGCTCGTTGATGAGACGCAGCTGAACCGGGTCCATGCCGAGCTTCAGCGCCAGCTCGTCCATCGCCGATTCGGTTGCCCACAGGCCCGGCACCGCACCGGGTCCCCGCATCGGGGTGGGGGTGCCCACGTTGCGCCGCGCCAGCGCGGAAGTGATCCGCAGATTGGGCACGCTGTACATGTGCGCCGTAGCCTCGCCGCAGTTCTCCTTGTAGTCGTCCAGGATCGAGGTGTGATTTACCCAATCCTGCCGCAGGGAGGTCAGCTTGCCGTCGCGCGTCGCGCTCAACCGGATACGCTGCTGGATGCGCGGCCGATGTCCCACGGTCTGGAACATCATCCGGCGGCTGACCACCAGCTTCACCGGCCTGCCGAGCTGCCGGGCGGCGGCCGCCGCGAGCGCCGACTGGGTCCAGGGCCACAGCTTGCCGCCGAAACCCGAGCCCAGGAATTGCGTAATGACCCGGACGTTCTCCTTCGGCACGCCCAGCATCTGCGCGAGCACGTTGCGGTGGTTGACCACCCCTTGCGAGGTCTCGTACAAGGTGAACGCGGATCCATCCCACAGCGCCACGGACGCATGCAGCTCGATCGGATTGTGCGTCTCGGGCGGCAGGTCGTAGCTCTGATCCACCTGGATCTCGGACTCGGCGAACGCCTTCTCGGGGTCGCCGCGCTCGCTTTCGACCTTCTGGTTCGTCTCCGGCGCCAGGCGCTCGTCCACGTTCGGCTTGTGCTCGCGGTACGTGACCTTCACTGCATCCGCGGCCGCCATCGCCTGCGCGAACGTGTCGGCGACGGCCAGCGCCACGTACTGCCCGTAATACCGGACGACGTCGTCCTCGAGCGGCGCGCGCGTCTCGTCGATGCGCGACATGCCCGCGCCGAATTCGTGATTGACCGTCGCGCGCGAGAGCCTGCCGATGTTCTCGCGGTGGAAGATCGCGCGAATACCCGGCATCTTCTCCGCGGCACCGGTGTCGATTCCCAGGATTTCTCCGTTGGCAATCGTGCTGCAGACCGGAACCGCGTACACCATGCCCGGGAAATGATGGTCCGACGTGTACATGGCCTTGCCGCTCACCTTCAGCGGGCCATCGACGCGAGGCGTCTTCTTTCCGATGACGGACGTCATCGCGTTGCCTCCTTCAGCGCATGCACCAGACAGCGCCTCGCCAATTCCACCTTGAAGCCGTTCTGGCTCTGCGGGCGGGCATCGCGCAGCGCGGCCTCCGCCGCGCGTCGAAAGGCCGGCTCGCCGACGGGCTCGCCTGCCAGCACTTCTTCGGCCTCGGTCGATCTCCAGGGCTTCGTGCCCACGCCGCCGAGGGCGATGCGGGCGTGCGCGATCCTGCCCTCTTCGACGTTGACCACCACGGCCGCCGACGCCAGCGCGAATTCGTACGACGCGCGGTCGCGCAGCTTCAGGTAGAAGGAGCGGCTTCCGGGGACCGGCGGCGGCAGCGTCACGTGCGTGATTAGATCGCCCGGCTCGAGCACCGTCTCGCGATGCGGCGTGTCGCCCGGGAGCAGGTGAAAGTCCGCGATCGGAATGCTGCGCTTCCCGTTGATCCCCCGCACATGAATGATCGCCTCGAGGGCCGCCATCGCCACGTTCATGTCGGAGGGATTGGTGGGGATGCAGTGCTCGCTCGTGCCGAGGATGGCGAGCGTGCGGTTCGCTCCGCCGATCGCCGAGCAGCCCGTGCCGGGCTCGCGCTTGTTGCAGGGCATTGCCGCGTCCCGGAAGTACATGCAACGCGTGCGCTGCAGCAGGTTGCCGCCGGTAGTCGCCATGTTCCTGAGCTGTCCCGATGCGCCCGCCAGGAGCGCTTGCGAGAGCACCGCGTAGTCGCGTCGCACGATGGGATGGTTCGCCAGAGCCGAATTGCGCACGGTGGCGCCGATCTTCAGTCCGCCACCGGACAGCGGTTCCACCTTGTCCAGGGGCAGGCGGTTGATGTCGATGACGAGTTCCGGCCGCTCGACGTTCAGCTTCATCAGGTCGAGCAAGGTCGTCCCGCCCGCCACGAAGCGCGTTCCGGATTTCGCGCCGGCGGCGATCGCGGCAAACGCGTCCTCCGCACGATGGAATTCGAACGATCGCATCAGCGCTCCTCGCCTAGGACTTGCCGCGGGCCTGCTGGATGGCCGCGACGATGTTGGGATAGGCGCCGCAACGACAGATGTTGCCGCTCATGCATTCGCGGACATCGGCATCGCTCGGCCCGCAGGGCTCCTCGAGCAACGCGACCGCAGACATGATCTGGCCGCAGGTGCAATAGCCGCATTGATAGGCATCGTGCGCGACGAACGCCGATTGCACCGGATGCAGGGCGCCGGGCCGTCCGATACCTTCTATCGTCGTGATCTCGTCGCCCTCGTGCATCACGGCGAGGCTCAGGCAAGAGTTCACCCGCCGGCCGTTGACATGCACGGTGCAGGCGCCGCACTGGCCGTGGTCGCAGCCTTTCTTGGTGCCGGTCAGGTGAACGGTTTCGCGCAGGCAATCCAGGAGCGTCGTGCGCGAGTCGAGGCGCAGCCGGTGCTCGCTGCCATTGATACGCAAAATCAGGGGTACGACAGCCCCGGCATCCGGGGTCGCCGCGGGCGGATTGATTCTGGCGTTCAGGTCTGCCTCCTTCGTGTCCGTCCAGGATGCACGCGCGCGGTTTTGCGACGATTACCGCCCGGTTACGGCCGTAACTTCAGTCCGCCGCGGCGTGACCGGTGGCGGTGAACGGCGGGCGGGCGAACCAGACGACCGCGATCAGCGCGAGGAAGGTCCAGCCCCAGAGCCAGAAGAGATCGTTGGTCGCCAGCATGTAGGCTTGCTGCACGATCGAGCGTTCCAGCGTCGCGAATGCCGTCTGCCCCTGCGCCGGGGAATTGAACGAGCTGATGCTCTCGCTCAGGTGCGTCTGGTGCAGCGCCTCGCGCCGGTCCCACAACGTCGTGGTGAGCGAGGTGGCGAAGCTGCCCGCCAGGGTGCGCAGGGTGTTCGCGAGCCCCGAGGCGCTGGCGACGCGGCCCGGCGGCAGCCCCGAGAGGACGATCGACATCAGCGGCGCGAAGAACAGCGCGACGCCGAGCCCTTGCGCGAAGCGCGACCAGGCGAGCGTGGCGAAGCTGACCTGCGTGTTGAAGCCGGCGTACCAGAAGGACGCCACGCCGAGCGCGCAGAAGCTGGCGCTCGTGAGCCAGCGCAGGTCGACGCGGCCCATGATGCGGGCGACGAGCGGGCCGAGCAGGATCGGCAGGATGCCGACGGGCGCGGTGGCGAGCCCGGCCCAGGTTGCGGTGTAGTCGAGCTGCGTCTGCAGCCACAGCGGCAGCAGCACGATGTTGCCGAAGTAGGCGTAGAAACCCAGGCACAGGCAGACAGTGCCGGCGGTGAAATTGCGGCGCGCAAAGAGCGTGAGGTCGACGGCCGGGTTCTCTGCGGTCAGCTCCCATACGACGAAGAAGGCGAGCGCAACCACGGCGACAACGGCCAGCGCGACGACGGTGCCCGAGCCGAACCAGTCGAGGTCCTTGCCGCGGTCGAGCATGACCTGCAGGCTGCCGATGCCGAGCGCGAGCAGTCCCATGCCGACCCTGTCGATGGGCGCGCGCGCGGTCAGCGTCTCGCGGCCGCGGAGCAGCGCGGCGGAAAGCACGGTCGCCGCGATGCCGACCGGCACGTTGACGTAGAAAACCCATTCCCAGCTCCAGTTGTCCGTGATCCAGCCGCCGAGAATCGGCCCGAGCACCGGCCCGACGATCGTCACCATCACCAGCAAGGTAAGCGCGAGGCTCTTGCGGTCTTCCGGATAGTTGGCGAGCAGCAGGCTCTGCGAGAGCGGGATCATCGGGCCGGCGAACACGCCCTGGACCACGCGCATGGCGATCAGCACGCCGAGGTCCCACGCGAGCCCGCACAGCAGCGAGGCCAGCGTGAACATCGCGGTACAGGCGAGAAACACGCGCACCTCGCCGAAGCGCCTGCCGAGCCAGCCGGTGAGCGGCATGGCGATCGCGGCGCTCACCGCGAACGAGGTGATGATCCAGGTGCCCTGGTCGGCGGTCGTGCCGAGCTCGCCGGCGATCTGGGGGATCGCGACGTTCGCGATCGACAGGTCGAGCACGTTCATGAATACCGCAAGCGAGAGCGCGACGGTAAGCGCGGCTCGCTGACGGGCGCTGAGCGGCGGCATCGCTATTGCTTCGCGAGCGCTGAGGGGGGAGAGGCGGCGCCGCCGGCCCCGAGGTTCGCCTGCACGATCTCGCGCTCGAGACGGCCAGCGTCGGCGAGCGCGCGCTCGTAGGCCTGGGTCGCTTCGACCGGCTGCGTCGGCGGGGCACTGGCGAGCGTCGGACCGCTGCGGTCGTGCGTGTCGATCGAGACGTTGATCGACAACCCGACCCGCAGCGGGTGCGCCGCCAGCTCCTGCGGGTCGAGCCGGATGCGCACCGGCAGACGCTGCACGATCTTGATCCAGTTGCCGGTCGCGTTCTGCGGCGGCAGCAGCGCGAACGCGCTGCCCGTGCCCGACCCGAGCCCGATAACGGTGCCGTGATACGTGACTGCGCCGCCGTACAGGTCGGAGCTGAGCGTGGCCGGCTGGCCGATGCGGACGTATTGAAGCTGCGTCTCCTTGAAGTTCGCGTCGACCCAGACGTCCGCGAGCGGCACGATCGCGAGCAGCGGCGCGCCGGGGGCGACCTGCTCACCGAGCTGCACGCTGCGCCTCGCCACGTAGCCGGTGACCGGCGCGAGCACCGACGCGCGCTGCGCGGCGAGATACGACTCGCGCAGCTTCGCCGCCGCCTGCTCGACGTCGGGATGGGTGGCGACCGTGGTTCGCGACACCATCGCCTCGGATGCGGCGAGCTGCTGCTCGGCCGCTTTCAGCGCGGCGGCGGCGGTCTCGAGCTGTGCCTGGGCGTGCTTCAGGTCCTCTTCGGCGAGCGCCCGGGCGTCCGGCAGTCCCGTGCGGCGCTGCAGGTCTTCGCGGGCGCGGCGCCACTCGGCGCGCCGCAGCTCCACGCTGGCGCGCAGCGCGTCGGTATTCGCGTAGAGCTGGCGGACACGGCGCACGGCCTGGGCGAGACCGGCCTTCGCCTCGTCGAGCGCGCTCCGGGTGTCCGCGTCGTCGAGCACGACGACCGGGTCGCCCTCGCGCACCAGCGCAGTATCGTCGGCGTTGATGCGGATGACGATGCCGGCGATCTGCGGCGTAAGCTGCACCAGGTTGCCCTGCACGTAGGCGTCGTCGGTGCTCG
>WNFC01006542.1_pt1 | contig 12816 bp, 14 predicted proteins | sample 5400541 | NCBI WGS metagenome assembly WNFC01 (sample SAMN13153342, study PRJNA577476) | soil metagenome | isolation source: 120 cm saprolite under Douglas fir tree site 2 hole 2 replicate 1 | place: USA:California | collected 2015-04-18
AGCTGCACGACAAGCTGATGCCGCTGCACACCAATCTCTTCATCGAGTCCAATCCGTCGCCGGTGAAATACGCCCTGTCGCTGCTCGGCAAGATCGACGAGACGCTGCGGCTGCCGATGGTGCCGGTGTCCGAACCCACCCGCGTGGCGGTGCGCAGCGCCATGGTGCATGCGGGCCTGATCAACTAGGCCCTTCGACGGTTTGGCGGCGAATGGTTCGGTGAGCGGGGTCGAAGAAAAGGGTTTGCGGATGCTGAAGGAATTCCGTGAATTCGCGATGAAAGGCAACGTGGTCGACCTCGCGGTCGGCGTCATCATCGGCGCGGCCTTCGGCAGCATCGTGACCTCGCTGGTCGGCGACGTCATCATGCCCATTGTCGGCGCGATCACCGGCGGCCTCGACTTCTCCAATCATTTCGCGCCGCTCTCGAAGTCCGTCACCGCAAGCAATCTGGCCGATGCAAAAAAACAGGGCGCGGTGCTGGCCTGGGGCAATTTCCTCACGCTGACGCTGAATTTCATCATCGTTGCCTTCGTGCTGTTCGTGGTTATTCGTTTCATCAACACGCTGAAGCGCCGCGACGAAGCGGGCCCGCCGCCAAAACTGACCAGACAGGAAGAGCTGCTGACCGAGATCCGCGATCTGCTCAAAAAGTCTTGACGTGCACAGGCGTGGACTGAGTGCTATCGCTGATCGCATTGCTGGAACAATTTAGTCATGGCCGAAAAGAACGAGCGCGCGATCAAGGTCGTCGCCGAAAACCGCAAGGCCCGGTTCAACTATGCGATCGAGGACACGGTGGAAGCGGGGATCGCGCTGACCGGCACCGAGGTCAAGTCGATCCGCAACGGCAAGACCACCATCGCGGAATCCTATGCGGATACCAAGGGCGGCGAGATTTGGCTGATCAACGCCAATATTCCGGAATATCTGCAGGCTAACCGCTTCAACCACGAGCCGAAGCGGCCGCGCAAGCTGCTGCTGCACAGGAAGCAGATCAACAAGCTGATGGGCGCGGTCGACCGCGACGGCATGACGCTGATTCCGCTGAAGCTCTATTTCAACGAACGCGGCCGCGCCAAGCTGCTGCTGGCGGTGGCGAAGGGCAAGAAGCTGCACGACAAGCGCGAGAGCGAGAAAAAACGCGACTGGGGCAGGGAGAAGGGGCGCCTGCTGCGGGCGCGGGGATAACTGATTGCCCTCATCCCTGCGTAACGGCTTCGCCGTTATCGCTGGAGGAGCGCGTTCTTCGCGCGCGTCTCGAAGGATGAGACCGGTGGCTTCATGGTTCGAGACGGCGCAAGGGCGCCTCCTCACCATGAGGTCTGGATGTTGGATGCTGAGGAAGATGCGATGAACCAGAGAAATCTGCTTGAAGTCGACTGGAGCAAGATCCCGGCGCCTGCCGACGACGGTGCGGTCGCGCATCTTGAGGGCATGACGATCCCGTCAGTCAGCCTGGTTGCCACCGACGACAGTTCGGTCACGCTGTCAGCGCTGCCGGGGCGTACCGTGGTGTTCGCCTATCCCCGAACCGGCGAGCCCGGCAAGATCGCACTGGTCGATGACTGGGACATGATCCCCGGCGCGCGGGGCTGCACGCCGCAAACCTGTGCGTTCCGCGACTTGCACGCGGAATTGAAGGCGGCGGGCGCCAGGCACGTGTTCGGCCTGTCGACGCAAAGCAACGACTACCAGGCCGAAATGGCGTCGCGGCTGCATCTGCCGTTCCCGATTTTATCCGACGAGAAGTTAACGCTGACGCGTGCGCTGGATTTGCCGACCATGCAGGTCGCAGGCCTGACCATGATCAAGCGGCTGGCGCTGATCGTCGACGACGCGCGTATCACCCAGGTGTTTTATCCGGTGTTTCCACCGGATCGAAATGCCGGCGACGTGCTGGCGTGGCTGAAAGAAAATCCGGTTTGATCTGTAAGGTGGGCAAAGCCAACGGGTCACGCGAATGCGCGCCCGATGACAGGCTCCGCGTGCCCATCTTGACGCCGGCAACAACGGCGGTGGGCACGGCGCGAAACGCGCCTTTGCCCACCTGACGAAAGCTAGCTCAAATCCGCTCTTACTTTTGCGAACACGTTGCGAAACATCGCCGGCGTCAGCACGCGCGTGTTGGTGTTGTAACGCGAGCAATGATAGCTGTCGTAAAGCTTTATCGCGCCGGCCTGATGCATCGCGCCATGCGCAAACGGCGCCGCGGCGGCCCGCAAGCCCAGCGCCTTCAGCGTCGATTCATGCGCAACCCGGCCGAGCGCCACGATCGCGCGCAGGCTCGGCATGTTCTCGATCGTCGCGATGAGAAATTGCCGGCAGACGTTGATTTCCGCGGGCAGCGGCTTGTTCTGCGGCGGCACGCAGCGTACCGCGTTGCTGATCCGGCACGCCACCAGCGTCAGCCCGTCGTCGGGGCGTGCCTGATAGTTGCCTTTGGCAAAGCCGTATTCGAGCAGCGTCGCGTAGAGCAGGTCACCGGCGTAATCGCCGGTGAAGGGCCGGCCGGTGCGATTGGCGCCTTGCAGGCCGGGCGCGAGCCCGACGATCAGCAGCGCTGCGTCGGGATCGCCGAACGACGGCACCGGTGAATTGAACCATTCCGGTTCACGGGCTCGCGCCGCCTCACGGAAGCCGGCGAGCCTTGGACAAAGCGGACAATTGCGATCGGGCTCGGTACGCGAGAGAGCGGCGCCGGCGAGCCGTGGCTCGCCGCGCGCCGGATCATTCTCAATCGTCGAAATCGTCGTCATCGGCCCTCGGCGCCATGGTGGTCGCGCGCTGCAGGAATTGCGGCGCGTGATGACGTGGCTCGCGCGGGGGCGGGCGCTCGGACGGATCGCGACCGAGCTTGGACTGCAGCTCCACCAGATCGGTGAAGACATCGGCCTGGCGCCGCAACTCGTCGGCGATCATCGGCGGCTGGCTCGAAATTGTTGAAATCACGGTAACCCGGACGCCACGGCGCTGCACCGCTTCGACCAGCGAGCGGAAATCGCCGTCGCCGGAAAACAGCACGATCTGGTCGACGTGCTCGGCAAGCTCCATCGCATCGACCGCGAGCTCGATATCCATGTTGCCCTTCACCTTGCGGCGGCCGCTGGCGTCGATGAATTCCTTGGTCGCCTTGGTGACGACGGTGTACCCGTTGTAGTCGAGCCAGTCGATCAACGGACGGATCGATGAATATTCCTGATCTTCAATAATCGCGGTGTAGTAGAACGCGCGCAGCAGCGTTCCGCGACTCTGAAATTCCTTCAACAGGCGCTTGTAGTCAATGTCGAAGCCGAGCGTCTTGGCGGTTGCATAAAGGTTAGCGCCATCGATAAAGAGCGCGATCTTATTGGAAGCAGGTGACATGGTTTCTCGCCTGGTTGTGTTTGTTGGTCAACGTTTTTGGCGCGGCGGCAGCGGACCGTGCATTTGAGCGAACAATACTGCCAAAGCCCGGCGGATCAGTCTGAACAGACAGAGAGTTAAGGGCAATAGACACATACTTGACAACGCAATGAAGCGTTTTCTTGTCCGAACAGTTGTTTGTGAAGGCTCCGAATCGTCGTTTGGTACGGCTCCGGACTCTCCAATTGCCGGGCCGGCGGATGGGTTAACAGCACCGATGGCGAGGGCCAAATCGTACTTTGGTCTTGCGAAAGGCCCCCGGGCTCTATAACTAACGCGAATAATCAACATATTCGATCCCAATTATCGGAGCGACAATCGATGGCGCGCGTCACCGTAGAAGATTGCATTGATAAAGTAGACAACCGGTTCGATCTAGTCCTGTTAGCGGCCCACCGCGCCCGAATGATATCGTCGGGCTCTCAACTCACGGTTGACCGGGACAACGACAAGAATCCGGTTGTATCGCTGCGCGAAATCGCCGATTCAACCATTTCGCCCGAGGATTTGCGGGAAGAACTGGTGCATTCATTGCAGAAATTCGTCGAAGTCGACGAACCTGAGCCGGATACCGTGCCCCTGATCGGGTCGGCTGGCGCCAGCGTCGATGCTGACGACACCGAGGTTGCCGTCGAGCGCATGACCGAGGAGGAACTTCTGAAGGGTCTCGAAGGCCTGGCGCCTCCGGAAGAGCAGCCCGAAGAGGACGAATAAGCCGTTCGCTTTGACATCGGGGTAACCCGAGCGATTTGATTTACCAAAGGCCCGGACGTTTTTCCGGGCCTTTGCTTTTGTTGACGTTTTCATGGTTACCATGGGCCCACGCCGGGCGCGGCGAATTCTGCATGGTCTGCCTTCGATTTGTTCGGAGGACAGGCGGTTTGGCGTTAGACTGCGCCGGGATGTCCGAAGTCGAGCGCCTGAGGACCCGAGCCGGGTACCGGTTCGTTTGAGAACGCATGGGTTGTATTGTGAGGCGATCACATCCGACCCGCACATGAAGGCAAAGTTCAATGGCGTCCAGACGCCACATTCTACTGCAAATGCAGGCCGCGACTGATTCGGTCGTCGCGGCGCCGTCGCCGCCTGCGCCGGTGAAGTCGGTCAAGTCACCTCGCTCGCGCATGATGCGGCAATACGACCTCGTCGAGCGCGTCAGGTCGTACAACCCCGACACCAACGAAAACCTGCTGAACCGTGCCTACGTCTACGCCATGAAGGCGCATGGCACGCAAACCCGCGCGTCCGGCGATCCGTATTTCTCGCATCCGCTTGAGGTCGCGGCGATCCTCACCGACCTCAAGCTCGACGACGCCACCATCGTCGCAGCGCTGCTGCACGACACCATCGAGGACACCGAGGCTACCCGCGCCGAAATCGATCACGTCTTCGGCCACGAGATCGGCGCCCTGGTGGAGGGTCTCACCAAGTTGAAACGGCTGGAACTGGTGTCGCGCGAGGCCAAGCAGGCCGAGAACCTGCGCAAGCTGCTGCTGGCGATCGCCGACGACGTCCGCGTTCTCCTGATCAAGCTTGCCGACCGCTTGCACAACATGCGTACGCTGGAATTCGTAGCCCCCACCTCGCGCCACCGGATCGCCGAGGAGACGCTCGACATCTATGCGCCGCTCGCCGGCCGCATGGGCATGCATGAGATGCGGGAAGAGCTCGAAGACCTCTCGTTCCGCACGCTCGATCCGGAAGCTTACGCGGTGGTGATGCAACGGCTCGACGCGCTCGCGGAGCGCAACCGCAACCTGATCGGCGAGATCGAGAGCCAGCTCTCCAAGAATCTGCAGAAGAACGGCATGACCGCGCATGTCTATGGCCGGCGCAAGCGGCCGTTTTCGATCTGGACCAAAATGGAGCGCAAGTCGGTCGGCTTCGAACAATTGTCGGATATCTTCGGATTTCGTGTCGTAATGGACGACGTCGAAGCCTGCTACCGCGCGCTCGGCGTGGTGCACACCACGTGGCCTGTGGTGCCCGGCCGGTTCAAGGATTACATCTCGACACCAAAGCAGAACGATTATCGTTCGATCCACACCACCGTGATCGGTCCCGGCAATCAGCGGGTCGAACTGCAGATCCGCACCGACGAGATGGACCAGATCGCGGAATTGGGCATCGCCGCGCACGCCTTCTACAAGGACGACGTCGGTTCTCCGACCGAGCTTTTGAAGCGGGAATCCAACGCCTTCGCGTGGCTGCGCCACACCGTCGGCATTTTGTCGGAAAGCGCCAATCCGGAAGAGTTTCTGGAGCATACCAAGCTCGAGCTGTTTCACGACCAGGTGTTCTGCTTTACGCCGAAGGGAAAACTGATCGCGCTGCCGCGCCAGGCCAATGTGATCGACTTCGCCTATGCCGTGCACACCGATGTCGGCAACAGCGCGGTTGGATGCAAGATCAACGGCAAGTTCGCGCCGCTGTCGTCCGAACTGCAGAACGGCGACGAGGTCGAGGTGCTGACCTCGGAAGCCCAGTCGGCGCCGCCATCGGCGTGGGAGTCGCTCGCGGTCACCGGCAAGGCACGGGCGGCGATCCGGCGTGCGACGCGCACCGCGGTCCGCGATCAATATGCCGGCCTTGGCCGCCGCATCGTGGAGCGGCTGTTCGCACGCGCAAAAATCGAATACGCCGACGACAAGTTGAAGGGCGCGCTGCCGCGGCTGGCGCGCGCCTCGATCGACGACGTGATGGCCGCGGTCGGCCGCGGCGAAATGAAGGCCTCCGACGTCGCGCGCGCGATGTATCCCGACTACAAGGAAGAACGGGTGGCGCGATACGGCGCCAAGCGAAGCCTTGCGGTCAAGTTGAAGCTGAAATCGCCGCCCGATCCCGCGCGCAGCCCGTCGGCGATACCGGTGCGTGGCATCAATTCCGATCTGCCGGTCAAGTTCGCGCCGAACGGCGGCGCGGTGCCGGGCGACCGGATCATCGGGATCGTCTCGCCGGGGGAGGGCATCACGATCTATCCGATCCAGTCGCCGGCGCTCAAGGATTTCGAGGAGGAGCCGGAGCGCTGGCTCGACGTGCGCTGGGATGTCGACGAGTCGACGCCGCAGCGCTTTCCGGCGCGAATTCGCGTCGACAATGTCAACGAGCCCGGCAGCCTCGCCCAGGTGGCCACCGTGATCGCCGAGCACGACGGCAATATCGACAACATCAGCATGTCGAGGCGCTCGCAGGATTTCACCGAACTCACCATCGATCTTGAGGTCTATGACCTGAAGCATCTCAGCGCTATTATCGCCCAGTTGCGCGCCAAAGCCGTCGTCGCACGGGTCGAGCGCGTCAATGGGTAGGGCATGCATATGGATTCAAATCGTACCCGCGAGCACTGTCTCACCTCTCCCGTTGGGAGAGGTCGACGCCTAGCGTCGGGTGAGGGGTTTCGTGCTATCGATAGACCGTAACCCCTCACCCCAACCCTCTCCCAAAGGGAGAGGGAGCGCGCTTCCGTCGCCTCTAGCTCTGTGTGTAAAAATTCCTGCGAGTCCGCAATGCCGAAAGCTCCTCCGCTGCGTCTTGGAGTCAATGTCGATCACGTCGCCACCCTTCGTAACGCAAGGGCGGGCCGCAATCCCGATCCGGTGCGCGCGGCGCTGGTTGCGATTGCGGCGGGCGCCGACGGCATCACCGCGCATCTGCGTGAGGACCGCCGCCACATCCGCGACGAGGATATGGCGCGGCTGAAGGCGGAAATCTCGAAGCCGTTGAATTTCGAAATGGCAGCGACCGAGGACATGCTGAGAATCTCGCTCGCGACCAAGCCGCATGCGGTGTGCCTGGTGCCCGAACGCCGCGAAGAACTCACCACCGAGGGCGGTCTCGACGTGGTCGGACAGCACAACGCGCTGGCGCCGTTCATCGCCAGATTGAACGACGCCGGCGTGCGGGTGTCGCTGTTCATCGCCGCCGACCCCCGGCAGATCGAAATGGCGGCAAAGCTGCGCGCGCCGGTCATCGAAATTCACACCGGGGCCTGGTGCGACGCCGTCGTGGATGGTCATGCGGCAAAGGCGGAGACGGAATGGCAGCGGATCGTTGCGGGTGCGGGGCTGGCGCGTTCGGCCGGCCTGGAAGTTCATGCCGGCCACGGCCTCGATTATGTCACCGCGGAAAAGATCGCGGGGCTGCCGGAGATCGTCGAGCTGAATATCGGCTACTACATGATCGGGGAGGCGTTGTTCGTCGGCCTCGGCGAGACGGTTCGCGCGATGCGGGCCGCGATGGATCGCGGGCGCAAGATTCTTGCGAGTGAAATTCGCGAACAAGAGAATCCTGCGGGCAAGACATGATCCTCGGCATCGGCTCCGACCTGATCGACATCCGGCGCGTCGCCAAAGTCATCGAGCGCCACGGCGACCGCTTTCTCGACCGCATTTTCACCGACGCCGAGCGCGCCAGGGCCGGGCGCCGGGCCAAAAGCGAGAAGATGGTGGTGGCGACCTACGCCAAGCGGTTTGCCGCCAAGGAAGCCTGTTCCAAGGCGCTCGGCACCGGTATCCGGCGTGGCGTCTGGTGGCGGGATATGGGGGTGGTGAACCTGCCGGGTGGCCGTCCGACCATGCAACTGACGGGCGGGGCTCTGGCCCGGCTGGAGGCGCTGACGCCGCCAGGCCATGAGGCACGGATCGATCTCAGCATTACCGATGACTGGCCGATGGCGCAGGCCTTCGTCATAATTTCGGCGGTCAATGCGGGCAAACCGTGACAGGCTGGGGGTGTCCGGCGGTTCGCCGCGGAACAAAAAATCTTCAACTTGTCAATGGATTAGCAAGTTTCGATATCGCCGTTGATTGCGCGGGTGCGAACAACCGTCTAAAACGCTCGAATCTTGAATTCGAAGTTCGCCCAACTCGCTGCATCGCCGGAGCGGATTTCGGATGCCAAGGTAACAGAAAACCGTGATTCTAGTGTGGCTTAGGTTCGGAAGTTCTCTTGAAGGCCTTTCAGCGAGGGTGCAGGGAACTTCCGAACCTAAAACACACCAGGGGGAACATCGAATTGGGCGAGTTCGGGCTTGCGCCGGAACTCGCTCTCAATATCAGAATCAAGACCATTTTGTTGACGCGAAACGAGGGGCGATTCGCGCGCGCAAAATGTTCTGCCACCTTGCGGCGGCCGCGAAGGGAATTGGGAAAGCGATGAGCGTGACATCCGGGACAAAATCTGAAAGCGGCTTGGGTGAAACCGTCCGCGTCGTCATTCACGCTCTGTTGATTGCGCTGGTGATCCGGACCTTCCTGTTCCAGCCCTTCAACATCCCCTCGGGATCGATGAAGGCGACGCTTCTGGTCGGCGACTATTTGTTCGTCTCGAAATATTCCTATGGCTACAGCCACTATTCCATACCGCTGTCGCCGCCGCTGTTTTCGGGGCGCATATTCGGTTCCGAGCCGGCGCGGGGCGACATCGTCGTGTTCCGGCTGCCGAAAGACGACACCACCGACTACATCAAGCGCGTGATCGGGTTGCCGGGCGACCGTATCCAGATGAAGGATGGGCTGCTCTACATCAATGACAGGCCGGTGCAGCGCGAGCGCCTGAGCGATTTCATCGGCGAAGACCCTTGCGGCTCCGACGCCACGGCGCGGGTCAAGCGCTGGAAGGAGACGCTGCCGAACGGCGTCACCTACCAGTCGCTGGATTGCGTCGACAACGGTTTCTACGACAACACCAATGTCTACACCGTGCCGCCCGGCCATTTCTTCATGATGGGCGACAACAGGGACAATTCGACCGACAGCAGAGTGCTGTCGGCGGTGGGTTACGTGCCGTTCGAGAATATCGTCGGCCGCGCCCAGATGATTTTCTTCTCGATTGCCGAGGGTGAACACGCCTGGATGTTCTGGCGCTGGCCGACCGCGCTGCGCTGGAATCGCATCTTCTCAATTGTGCGATGAACGACGAAACACCTGACATCCAGACCTCATCGTCATCCGGCGAAGCAAGTCATAAGCCTGACGCCGGCCGCGAACCTGCGGCGGTCAAGAAGAAGCGCAGCAAGATCAGCGCCAAGGCCGCCACTGCGGCGATCGAGGCGCGCATCGGGCACAAATTTGCCGATGCCAGCCTGCTGGCCACGGCCTTCACGCATGTTTCCGCGCTGAAATCCGCGCGCAAGCGTGGTGACAGTTACCAGCGTATGGAATTTCTCGGCGACCATGTGCTCGGGCTGATCGTGTCCGACATGCTGTATCGCGCCTTCCCGAACGCCGATGAAGGCGAATTGTCGAAGCGGCTCGCCGATCTCGTTCGCAGGGAGAGCTGCGCGGATGTGGCGAAGTCGCTCGGGCTGGTCGATGACATCAAGCTTGGCGCGGTCGGCGCGGGAGCGGGCGCCCGCCTGCGCAAATCCGTGCTCGGCGACATCTGCGAGGCGGTGATCGGCGCGGTGTTTCTCGACGGCGGCTACGCCGCCGCGGCGCAGTTCGTCGAGCGCAACTGGACCGAGCGGATGCGCAAGCCGCGGCGGCCGCTACGCGATCCCAAGACGGTGCTGCAGGAATGGGCGCAGGGCAAGGGGCTGCCGACGCCGGTCTATCGCGAGGTCGAGCGCACCGGGCCGCATCACGATCCGCAGTTTCGCGTTGCGGTGGATCTGCCGGGGCTCGCGCCGGCCGAAGGCGTCGGCGGCAGCAAGCGCGCCGCCGAAAAGGTCGCAGCGTCCGTGATGATCGAACGCGAAGGCGTCGCCGGCGGTCCCAATGACGGATGAACCCCCTGATGAAGCCGCGCCGGCCGCGACGCGCTGCGGCTTTGTCGCGCTGATCGGCGCTCCCAATGTCGGCAAGTCCACGCTGGTCAACGCGCTCGTCGGCTCCAAGGTCACGATCGTCTCGCGCAAGGTGCAGACCACGCGGGCGCTGATCCGCGGCATCGTGATCGACAACAACGCCCAGATCATTCTGGTCGACACGCCCGGGATTTTCCTGCCCAAGCGGAGATTGGATCGCGCCATGGTGTCGACGGCGTGGAGCGGGGCCCATGACGCCGATCTGGTCTGCGTGCTGCTCGATGCGCGCGAAGGCATTGACGAAGAAGCCGAAGCGATCCTCACCAAAGTGGCGACCGTTCGTCACGAAAGAATTCTGGTCCTGAACAAGATCGATCTGGTGCCGCGCGAAAAGCTGCTGGCGCTTGCCAAGGCCGCCAATGACCGCCTGAGTTTCGAGAAAACCTTCATGATCGCGGCGCTGTCTGGCGATGGCGTCGACGACCTCAGGCACACGCTGGCGGAGATGGTGCCGCCGGGGCCGTTTCATTATCCCGAGGACCAGATGTCGGACGCGCCGATGCGGCACCTGGCGGCGGAAATCACGCGGGAAAAGATCTTCCGGCAGTTGCACCAGGAACTGCCGTATCAATCCACCGTCGAGACCGACAGCTGGACCGAGCGCAAGGACAAATCGATCCGCGTCGAGCAGACGATTTTTGTCGAGCGCGAAAGCCAGCGCAAGATCGTGCTCGGCAAGGGCGGCGCCACCATCAAGTCGATCGGCGCGGATTCGCGCAAGGAGATCGCGGAGATCGTCGGCGTCCCCGTGCATCTGTTCTTGTTCGTGAAGGTGCGCGAAAACTGGGGCGACGACCCCAACCGCTACCGTGAAATGGGACTTGAGTTCCCGAAGGAATAGCCGGCGTCGCGATGATCCTGCCCAAAAACGTGTTGCGGTTTGAAGTGCTGCTGTATCTGTCGCTCACGCTCGACGCGCTGTCGGTCGCGTTTCAGGACCGAACGCCGAGCGTGGAGATGACGGAATCGATGATCGCGACCGCGACCGTGATGGCGGCGGGCCTGATCCTGCTGCTGGTCTATTTCGTCTGGCTCGCCGCGCAACGGCGCAAGAACTGGCCGCGCTGGGCGCTGGCCGCCGCATTGGTGCTATCGATCATCTCGCTGGTGCAGATCATCGGCGACAGCGGCCTGCAGCTCGACAGCGGCATCGAGATCGTTTCATGCATCCTGACGGCGGCCGGGCTGTATTTTTCCTTTACCGGCGACGCGCAAGGCTGGTTCAACGCTTAGCGAATTTATATGCCGTCATTCCGCGGCGATGCGAAGCATCGAACCTCAGATGTGCGATTGCACATCGGGGAATCTCGAGATTCCGGGTTCGCCGCTGTACGGCGCCCCGGAATGACGGCTGTGCGATAGCTGCGCCCGCCAGCGGAATCCTGTACACTCTGACCCATGGAATGGACCGACGAAGGCATCGTGCTGGGGGTGCGGCGGCATGGCGAATCCAGCGCCATTGTCGAACTCCTGACGCGCGGCCACGGCCGCCACCTTGGCCTGGTGCGCGGCGGTTCCGGTTCGCGGATGCGCCCGCTGCTGCAGCCTGGCAACAGCGTGCGCGCGGTGTGGCGGGCGCGGCTCGACGAGCATCTCGGCTATTATGCGATCGAGGGAACCCGGCTGCGCGCGGCCACCGTGCTGGCGTCCTCGCACGCCGTCTATGGCGTGACCCATCTGGCCTCGCTGGCGCGGCTGTTGCCGGAGCGCGATCCGCACGAAGACATCTACGAGATGCTGGAGCGCACCCTGGATGACTTCGACGACATCGGCGAGGCCGCCATCCATCTCGTGAAATTCGAACTGGCGATGCTGGCCGAGCTCGGCTTCGGGCTCGACCTGGAAACCTGCGCCGCGACCGGCGGGACCTCCGATCTGATCTACGTGTCGCCGAAATCCGGCGGCGCGGTGTCGCGGCAGGCCGGCGATCCCTGGCGCGACCGGCTGCTGCGGTTGCCACCGTTTTTGCGCGCCGGCGGAGGCGGCCCGAACGGCTGGTCGGATCAGGATCTGCAGGACGGCTTCCGGCTGACGGGATTGTTCCTGCTGCGCCATGTGCTGGAACCGCGCGGGCAGGGCCATTCCGACGCCCGCGACGGTTTTATCAACGCGGTGACCAGGCATCGGGCCAGTGTGGTGATGCCTTAAAACGCCCGCCGCCGAGGCGTGGCCCGGCGCAAGGGTGCTACCGGCGCCCCAGATCGAAGCTGCCCGGCGTTGCCTCAGAGACGCTCCTGGCCCGACCCCTAGGCTGCCCATTTGGGGGGCTCAGTGGCCTCCGCCAGGCCCTGAATTAGGGCGGTTTTGGGCGCCTTCCGACCCGGCGAAACCTTAACCGGTAAGGTTAAGCCACGGATAGAATTGCAGGAATCGGTGGTCTTACTATCGTCATCTGATGGCCGAAAAAGTTGCCTACGATATCTATTGCGGAACAGCCGATCGAACTTTGCGCCTGGCCACTTTGCCCGGCGCCGGGTTGCCCGCGCATCTAAAGCGTAAGGATTGGGTCCTTATGCGGAAAGGCAAATCCCCGGTCCATTCGGACGCGGATCGGGACATTGGCGTGCACGGTTATTGCTTTTTTCAGGTCGTCGAAAGCCGATAAC
>WNFC01007476.1_pt1 | contig 12816 bp, 18 predicted proteins | sample 5400541 | NCBI WGS metagenome assembly WNFC01 (sample SAMN13153342, study PRJNA577476) | soil metagenome | isolation source: 120 cm saprolite under Douglas fir tree site 2 hole 2 replicate 1 | place: USA:California | collected 2015-04-18
TTGACCCATTTGCGGATCGCATTGGCTGAGGCCTCGAACTCACGGGCCAACTGCGCAATCGGACGCCCCGAGCGCGCCAACTCGATGATTCGGCGCCGATACTCCGGCGCGTATGGTGGATGGGTTCTTGGCATTGGGGCCTCCTTCTTCCTTTCTCCCCAACATCGTCTACGAAAGCGGGTCAACTCCAATCGTCCGGCGTGATCGCGTTCAGGTCGCCGACTTCTCGCCGAAGCGGAAGGCTACGAACCGTTCCAGAAAGCGCGTGCAGTGAGCGATCGTGGACTCCGCCAGTCCGCGCTGTCGGCGCAGGTAGGCCTCATATTCGTCGCGTAGGCGATCCAGCGCCGTTGCCTTCTTCGCCGGCGGTTCCGGGACAGTCGCTACACCGGTTTCGCTCAGATGTTCGATGAACCGTCCCAGGCAGAACTTGCCCCACGTGCGAACGTATTCGGGAATCTCCTTCAGCACCGCCTGTCGAAGACGCTCAGTGGTAGCGGCATCCAGGTCGCCCGAGCTAAGAGACTCGTTTCTCGATTGCCGCGCAAAACCTGTCGGCGATCGATTCGTATTCGCGCATCGTGAATCGTGAGTAGCCTTGCGCGGCCAACCGCTCCATGAAGGTCCGCCGATGAGACCGTGGCCATTGCGACTCACCAGCTCTCGCGTGGTCAGGAATCCTTGGGAACGTCATATGCCTCTCCCCTCGTGTTGGCGAAAGGCGAGGCCACTGGCTTCGGAGGATCAGATCGTCAGCGAATCGAGACGCTTCGCTCGTCGCATCCCGGTTCGATCGGCAGCGCAACCCCTCGCGTGGGTTCAGATCGTCGCGCCGTCAACCGAGTAGCTATACCTCAGCAACTCCCCGCCCCGGCGCAGCCGGCCAACGCTATAGGACAAGTCTCCATCGCGCGTCGAGCGTTAGATGCGAGGAAATGCACAACCGAATTATGCCGATATTTCTTACGGGTCTTTCCCGCCGTCAGAAGGACAGCGCAAAGATACGCGGCGGACCAGTAACAAATCACGCCTTGCGCGTGACTTCGGCGGCAAACGCTACGGCTCTCAGGGCTACGCAATGGAAGAACTCGTTGCCGAACTCGGAGCGGCTTTTCTCTGCGCCCTCGAACTCGCGCTTGAGGCCCGCGAAGACCACGCCGCCTATATCGCGAGCTGGCTGGCGTAATGGCGAGCTCGCCATTACTTCAATAATCAGCAGGAAACCGTAATGCGAAGGAGACTGGCTTTCACTGCTGTTTTCCAGCGATTGAGCTTCGTCTCCTTCAGATTATTTTTGTTTCAGACTACTGGAGCTACCCCGGTTTGGTCTCCCTCCGTTGGGATTTCCGCAGGCTTGTGCCGCGCGCGCGGGGTCGTCGAGCAAGCCGGGCTCGCCGGACTCATAAGCATAAAGCACGGGACCAATGATCCCAGGCGCCAGATCGACCCTGATGCGGCCCGTCCTATGAAGGAACCGCATCAACGAACGCAGCCGTTCCGCCACGTCTTTGAGCGATCTTCGCCTCGGGCCAGCGGCTCGCATTTCGAAGTAGATGTCGATGTCTCTGATGTTCAATTCCGCGAGTTCATCGACGGCGCCACGAGCGGTGTACGAGGACAGGAAATGTCGGCCCCCAGATGAGCGCGCGGATGGACACTTTCGCGAGACCGCGTTGCACATGCAGCCACTCCTGGTACTCGTTGCATATCGATCGGCACAGGGCTTCAGCCGGGCACGCAGCCGGTGGCTCCTGCGGCCATCGTTTCTGCACCAGGCGCAGTAGCTCATGGATTCCCGCACGAGGAATGGATTGCCACCCGCCGCGCTGGCGGACGACCGTGACGCCGGCGGAAGCTCCGGCCAGCGTGGTCGAGATACGTGCTCCGGTGTTGCCGCACCTACGGCAATGTCCCGCTGCGCCAGGTACTCAAGAAAGTGCTCGGCGCTTCGGCAGTAGTTGTGAACGACGACTGAATTGAACCGCTGCTGGGTCAGAAGCGCTCCGAGCTGATCGCTAAGTGCGCTGCGGTCGTGTGGCATGGGAACCTCCTGGCTCGATTGAGATAAGAGCCAAGGGTCCTATGCCGAGAAATAATGCGCAGCAAACCCTCTGCGATTCGGCGTATTTCCTCGCTCGGCCTGCAGCCGAACCAAGGTTCCTTCACATGATGTTTTCCTGCTGATTACTTGAAGTGCTGGCCAACGACAGCCACGCTGTTTTCACCGCCGCCGCGCACGCACAGCGCGCCGTCGATTTCATCCACGGCGAGACCGTCCGCCAGGAAGCGGCTGCATGAGCCGCCACGCACTCATGCAACCCGAAGGAGTAGAAAGGCAGAGCGCATAAGCGCTCTGCCTTTCTACCAGCGGCAAGATAGCTACCTCTTCTGCTGACGACCTATACAGCGTTAAAGACAAAGCGGTAGGTTAATGTAGCCATAAGTATGGCCAAGGTGAAGTTCGGGACTGAATACGACGCAGCCATCGACGCCTACGCAGACGCTGAGGCCAAACACACATGACGAATCAACAACAACCTCACGCCCAGCCGTCGCATGCGCTCTTGCCACGGTGGGCCAATGACCAAGACGGATGGCCACGGACAATTGCGGGCGATGTTCTCAAGAACAGGGTCCAGGCGGCTGACCTCGACATCGACCGTTATCTGAAACTGCTGCTATCGGAGAAGAAGCTCTCGGACGAGCCCTTTCAAGCCGTTCCGAAGATCGAAGAAAAGTAGCTTGATGGAAATCTACTCGAAGCCGTCCGGATCGATTCGCTGAGGATTGGGGACGGGCGTCAATGCGCTCAAGCCCGGCGCACAAATCGATTTCGCGCCAGGCGTGACAGTCATCTTCGGAGAGAACGGTTCCGGCAAATCGGGTTTCGTCCGCGTTTTGAAACGGGCAGCCGGCGTCAGGGCTGTACTCTCCTGCCGCAAATCGAGAGGAGGGTATCGGACGCCAAATGGGTCACAAGAGCAACAATTGTCAAAGCAACCTGACGGGTGTTCTGCGGTCCGCAAAGGAAGCGAGCGAGCAGCTTCTCAATAAGGATTTCGAAAAACGCTTTGAAGACGAGTGCAAACTGCTACGCGCTCCGAACGTGACTTTGAACTTCCCCGGCCGCCAAGGACAGGTGACGCGGCGAAAGCTGGTTGCTTCATACAAACCCAGTCAAGTCCTCTCGGAAGGCGAAAAGAAGGCTCTCGCGTTGGCTGATTTCCTGGCAGAGGTCACGTCAGCGTGCGTCGTCGCCCGTGGTCTTTGATGATCCGATCACAAGCATGGATCATCGGCCATCCATGAAGTCTGCGACCGCGTCGTCGCTCCTGCCGAAAACCATCAGATTATCGTCTTCACCCACAATATCTGGTTCGCAGCCGAATTACTCAGTAAAGCCGACAAAAGGAACTGGAAGTACTACGACATCAGGCTCGAAGGTGGCGATGCCGGTGTGGTCACGGCGGCGTCCCATCCTCGCGTCAACACCATCGCGCAGGTCAGCGGTCGAGTCAAAAAACTGATTGACGCCGCGGAGAAGCAGAACGGCGAAGTCAAAGCCGCCCTGGTTGAGAAAGGATACGAAGAACTTCGGGGATTTGCGAAATTATCGTCGAGCACGAAATGCTGAAGGGCGTAGTCCAAAGGATATGCGCCAAACGTCATGATGACAAAGCTCGACAAGATTAATATCGGCAAGCTCCCGGAGAGCATGTCCGCGATAATGCCCGTTTTTGAGAAGAGCTGCCGCTGCATAGCATCCCATTCACAGCCGCCGGAAACCCAGGGCATCCGGCCGACACTTGACGAATTGAAGGTCGACTACGACACACTTCTCAAGGCTCGTGAGCCCCACAAAGACTAGCGACGGCTATCTATATATCTTTTCTGACCTACTTTAACTACCTGCTGCGTTCTATACTTCGTTCCACGGGGCGATAATTCTACACAACACCTACACAGGCAGAAATGGTCAGAAATAATATCAGACAGTTCAATCACTTATGATAGTTAGTATCTCCCAGAGGGAGCTGAAACTCATGCAAAGGCCTCTATCCGGCGGCGACAGATGTCGAGAATCTGCGTTGCCATCTTCTCGCCAGCTTCGCCATATTCCAAAGCTTCGGGCAGCGCGACCCGACCAACGGCGTCCGTCAGCTGCCTTAACATCTGGTCGATCGCCGCATCGGCGTCCCCAACTTTCAATCCTGCCGTGCTGGCGAACGCGCGAAAATCCCCCCGCCTCAGTTTATCGTCTTTGCCGTTGAGCTTGAGCGCCAGGCGATCCTTCTCAAGGCGCGGAAATACACGGGTCGTGACCGCGTCATAGAGCGGCGCCATACGGACGCTGCGGAACTTCGCGTCTCCCGGTTCCGCGACCTTGAGCAGCGCCATGTTCTTCAGATGCATGTCGCCATCCGCGATCAGCCAGGCGAACAGGGCGCGCCTGAGGATGATGAGAAGGTCTTCTTCCGGCGCCGTCGATAGCGGCCGGACCGCGCGGGCGACCCGCTCCATGCTCGCGCTGTACTTTGCTTCGGTGGACAGGTCGAGCACGGAGCAGAGATCTTCGAGGGCGAGCACTCGCCTGTCTTCAAGGCTTTCGCGAATGTCGAAGCGTTCGACGACCAGCGCCGGTGGCATCCCGGCGGGCATGGCGACAAGCACCGTGACCGGAACCGCAAAACCTGCCGCTTCGCCAAGCGCCATAGCCAGCCATTCGGCAATCGGGAGCCCTTCGTAGCCGCTCGTCCCCGCCGGCTTCAGGATGTGGGTGAACGGTGTGCCCGTGCTGGGCGAGAGCGTGCCGTCGCCGTCGAGGTACATCGGTGCCTTGATCTGAACACCCGAAAGCCGCGGCGTATCGGCGCGCTCGTAAATCTGGGCCAGAATTTGCTCAAAACTCTTTTCGATATCGCCCCGGCCCGGACCAGCATAGCGGCCGGTAAAGGCGCCGTCCTTCGTATATTTTTCCAGTCGGGTCAACAGGACATCTGGTGGCAACCCGGCCAGTTCGCTCTGACGCTCCACAATCGTAATATTCGACATATACCGTTTGCCTGACCGCAGCATCGCCCGCTCGTCATTGTCCTTGAGAACCTTTTCGAGCCAGCCTTCGGGCAGCAGAGAGACGATGAACGGTGGCAACTTTCCCGGCGTGGTCTGCCGAATAAGAGGCGGGCCACCGCCTTCCATTGGCTTCCATCGCCATTCAAAGCCGTCGTGAGTCAGATGACCGATCGGCGCGCCATGCCATGCCACGATCAGGTCGAGCGCCGCCAGATTCTTCGCGGGCTCGACGGCCGGGCGGCGCAGGAGAAAACGCTCCGCCAGCTCGCCCTCCTTGTGCCATTCGTTCTCGCGCGCCAATGCCCAAACCGCATCCGCTGCTGCTTGCGCGCTGCCGTACTCTTCGATCAAGCGGGCGACGATTGCCTCGCGCATGTCCTCGTCAATCGCGGCGGCATATTCGCTGCGCAGACGGAATGCCTCCAGGAAGCGCTGCCGGATCGAAGATACATTGATGCGGAATTCGCCCATGCCGTCATCGATGACTGCTTCACCGATGGACGGATGTTTCGGCGCTTCGTTCTGGATGATCTCCAGGCTCCGGATGCTACTGCGTTGCTTGCGTCGACCGCTCAGAAAAAGTCGGCCGTCGCGTGTCGGGGCGAGGAGAGCGGCGCTGGCGCCGGACAGGTACGCCCGAGGGTAGAGGTATTTGGCGATGCGGACCGCGTGCTTCAGAACCGCCACCTCGATGTCATCGCCCGCATCGACGTAAATTCCTCGCATGAGCTGGACGAGCTTCCCCGTCTCAGCCAGATAGTGGCTGCGGTCCTTGTCTATGGTTTCGCCGACCAGATGGAGTGCCATTTTCCAACTTTCCCGTACTTCAGGTACGGTTAAGTTAGCCTCGCTTGGGATATTTTTCAACATATTCCCAACTTTCACGTTCCTCAGGTACGCGTAAGTTGGACTATCGGAGTCCTTCAGCAATCGTTTATCTATCCACCACTCTGGGAGAAAAGGGGTTTTGCTGTGGCTCTGAGGAGCTTTCAAACGCGTCGACATTGTCAGTTATTTTCAATAACGCTAGCTGACACTGTGGAGCGACCATCAGCCATGGCCACATCGCGCCGTCGAACGTCGAAATCTGGGTCTCCAGTTTCTGCTGGTTGATAGTGCGGGCACTCGCGATGCTCGAGCGCGGTCATCCAATGGCTCGGCGACACGGTCCTTCGGTTGCCATCGTACTCCATATAGATGAAACGGGCTCTGTGCCAAGGCGTCAGTAATTCGAGTACGATGCCCACAGCGGTGGAAGCCAGCACGCCGTTTGGCCAGACAACCTGTGGACGCCCACCAGCCGCGCCGTATTGTTCGGCCTCGCGTTCCAGCCTTTCGTCCGTGATGAAGTTGCAGCAGCGAAGGCAAGGGCCACCTGGCATTGACACAATGACCTGCCCACTAATCAGGAACTGGCTATCCGGATGTTCCAGCACGTCCATCCCAACGTCCACGTACGGGATCATGAAGCGCCGGGCGAATCTCTCCAGCTGATCGCGATCTCGGAATGAATCCACGGCGCCAAAGAGCACATCGCAGGCCTTCAGGTCGTCGAGGACAAACCGCCAGTCGGACTTAAGCGCCTTGACTCGCGCACCGGGATGGATTCCGCGGATCAGTCTCGCTGCGATCTCTACCTTCGCGAGATTTGCGTCAACGTCCAGCTGCGTCCCGCCGATGAGGCGGTTCGTATTGCTTAGATCAATCGTATCAGGATCGACCAGTACGAATCCGCCAATGCCGACATGCGCAAGCTGTTGCCCATGATGCGAGCCACCACCGCCAAGGCCGACAAGGCCAACGGTGGCGGCGTCGAGCACCTCGTCGCTGTTGCAGCCGAGAAAGCTCTGCCGATCGAGCCGTTTCATGACGAGCCCCATTTCCTCATCGGAATGCCGACTTCGACGAACTCGCTCACGTCATGGGGTCCGCTGTTTCCGGAAACCCACCATCGCCCCGCTGCGGCATCGTCGCTCAGCACGATGCTGCCGTGAATCATTTGCGGCGCGACTTTGAGAAAATCGGGGGCGAACCTCGTACTCTCTCGGACGTCGACCGCGCTGAATCTTGGAATGCCACGACCGCCGTGACTGTGCACATGAAAGATGCATACTTTCTTCATGAGTGCCCACTCCATTGCCTTGCGGATCGCCTCCGGCCCCATCATCGCCCCAACCGAAGAGTCGGGCAGATAATCTTCGTCGGCAACGGGATGATGCTCCTGCGCCAGAACCAGAACATCCGATGCGGACTGAGCCGCCGCGGCCAAAACGAAGCCCACGCGTTCGTAAGCGAACGGATGGGGACGGCCAAGGTCGGCTCGTATGGATGCAAGGAGCCCCTTGGTGATCTTGAACCGGCTTCTCATTCGACCGCCTTCAGGTGGTTGGCCAGCATGCTGACCCACGGCTGGTTCGGATGGACATTGTTCCAGGATGGAGCACACCATGTTTCTCCGCAGACGAAATGCGACTGCCAATTCGGGCCACGCGCCAGCGCCTGCCTAAAAAACAGCCGCGTTACATAACCGCTGCGTGAGTGGGGATAGAGAAGGAGGTCCATGGTGACGGCCCGGCCGCCGCAGGAAAACTCAAAGGCGGGCAGGTATACGGCGGCGTTGCCGCCATCGCTACGAAGCTGCGCTCCTGGCCAGACCTCACGGATCTTTTCAAACTCCTCCGCAGGCATTAGCGCGACGACCATCCCCCAGGGACCTGCGTGAAGAAACGCATGCCATCCTTAACGCGGATGCGCTGCTGCGGCTTCAACGGCATCAGGCCATTGTCCGTCGCCAGGTTCAGCAGGTACCCGGCCTGTACCTGGAGCAGGACGAGCAGTTCCTCCGTCGTGTAAATCCCGCGGGGAATATGTTTTTCGATGTTGTCGACAAACACCGTCGCCAACCGCTTCTCGGTCCTCAGATGTTCCGTTCCGGAGGCGCCGAGTTCGACACGATCGGTGGGGTTGAGGATTCGAGGTTCATCGTCACCTTCCTCCTGAACGAGAACATCCTCGTCGGGGACGCCTGCGAAGTCGCGAAGCTCCGGTTCGGTGATGCTCGGCCGGCCCCAGTGAAAACCATGCTCGTTCACCGTAAACGTGAAAACTTCTCCGGTGCGGAAGGCATAGAAGCGAGCCCCGTCGACGCTTTTGAGGTCTACGCACTCGTCCAGGCTGACCAGCCGGGAGCCGATTTTCACCCTCTGAATAAGGACATGTTCATCCACGGGCTCAAACCCGGCTTCGGCCAGAATTTGTGACCCGATCGGCTCAATGTCGGTCAGCAGCACGGAACGGCCATTCACCGTGATCTCTTGCTCGCGGGCATGTTCATGATGATGTTCTTGTGCTTCCACTATAACGTCTCCTATGCGCCCTTTGGGTTGTCCGATCCGCCCCGGCAAGCGCGGCCGGGTTGCTCTTCGTTACTTAATGCTGAATAGCAAGTGAGATTTTGCCGCCGCTCGGCGGAAAAATTGGCCGTGCTGTTCAGTATAAGAGGAAGGGGTATGCTGGAATTACGGTGAAGAGTTCAACTCAGCGTGTGCTCGCAGCCGCCGATTGGCACCGGATCGGCCGGGAGCTCACGGCCTTCGCGCAATACCTGCTGAACATTCACAAATGGCGCACCGGGAATACGCTCGACGTTGCCGGCGGCCGCGAGGCGCTCGACTTCGTTCAAGAGGCCATCGAGAAGATGTCTGGATTCGACGCGGATCGCGGGGAACTGGTCCCCTACCTGAAAGCCATCGTTCGACGCTCCATCAGCAATCTCTCGAAGTCGGCCGAAAATCGTCACGAAGTCAGCATCAGCCCGCAGCCTGCTGGCCAGGATGGAAGCATCGAGGATGTCGACCAATTTCTTGAACGACAGCAAGAAAAGCAGGTTGCCGCGAGCCCTGAAGAAATCCTGTCAGGGCCTGGCGAACGCGTAACGGCGTTGTTCGAAGCGGTGGACGGGGACGACTCGCTGACAGAGCTTCTGGATGCGGCGATGCAGACCGGGGAAACCACAGCCAAGCCCCTCGCGGAGCATTTAGGAACGACCCCCGCAGACATCAACAACCGGCTGAAGAAGTTGTTGCGGGCGGCGGCGAAGATCCCTCCAACGACGGTGTCCGGGAAGGATCGCGATGCCGCGAACAAACCGAACGAACGGACAACCTCATGAAGAAGCCTGAAACCGACAAGGAATTTTTTGATCTGTTCTCAAGACTCATGGAAGAATCGCTTCCGGAAGGCATCGGCGAGGCGGACGCGGAGCTGCGGGCGGCCGGGCTGAACCCCGATACGGTTGGAGCCGAGGTCGAAGCACACGCCACCGTCGTATTGAGGCGTTTGACAGAGGAAGAGCGCAAGCGGGCGGTTGCAGAGCGCGAGCAGTTCCGCCGCGAGCTTGAAGCGGTCCGTTTGGAAAGGGAATGGACCGAGGAGGAACTCAAGGCGGAAATCGCAGCAGTGGCGGCGCAGGCTGGCTCCCAACAAGGCGCTCCCGCCGTCGCGGCACACTTCCACCAGTTCGAAGGCCGCGCCACCAAGAATGATCTGGAAAGTCTGCTCGTGGAACTCCACTTCCTCCGGTCGAAAAACCGCAAGTCGGAGCCTTAAGAGATGTCAGACGCAGCACGATTGGCCGAGCAGGTCGTTGCTGACCTGTCGATCCGCGACCCTGCTGATCTCGACATGCAAGCGATCGCGTGGGAACTGGGCGCACTCGTTCGAGAGGAGCCTCTCGATGGCGCAGCCGCCCGTGTCGCGCGCTATGGTGACAAGGCAATCATTACAGTTTCGACCCGGCTGCGAGAGCCGGGACAACGGCGATTCGCCGTCGCTCACGAACTTGGACATCTTGTTCTTCATGGAAAAGACAGTGCGCTGTGTCTCTGCCTCGAAAGCGACCTTGAAATGAATGCGCGGGCGTCCCGGCGCGGCGTCGCCGATGCTCAAGATCGGGAACACGACGCTAATCGTTTCGCGAGTGCCCTTCTGATGCCAACGACGCTTTTTCAGCCGCGCTGCAATGCACGGCCGTGCTTTGCCACCCTCGAAAACCTCATGGAAGCCTTCAAGGCATCTCTCACGGCCACGGCGATCCGGTATATCGACTTTTGCAAAGAACTCGGCGCGGTCGTGTACTCCAAGAGCCGACGCATCAAATGGTATCGCGGCAGCAAGGATTTCGAACTGCATATCAAGGTCGGAGATGAGGTCGATTCCTACAGCATCGCGGACGACTGTTTCTCCGGTAAAACGGTCCCGCGAAGACCAACCCGCGTGGATGCGTCATGCTGGTTAGCTTGGGGATACAAGAAAGATGCGACCATGTTGGAAGAGTCGCGCAGCCTGACGAGCTATGATGCGGTGCTGACGTTGCTTCACATTGACCAAGATATCGAGCCGGAGTGGGAGCCGAGGGAAAGCTTCACTCCTGACGGGCGCTACCGTCGGAGCTGATGTGATAATAAGCGTCCGGGTTAAACCCGTCGAGGCCTTTGCGCATTGACGTAGAGCTTCCAGCCCTTGTTGCGGTGGGAGCGTTTCTGCCCCGTTTTTGGTAGGAGCACGGTCGACTGCTTTGCGTGTGCGCGCACATACTCCTTGAGCGCCGAAACTTTTGCCACGAAGTCAAAATGCTCCAGCAAGTATCCGAGCCGTTGCGCCCAGGGAACAGGCGCTGTCCGCGCGACGGCGGCCAGTTTCTCCGGGTCGATCCGCTCGGCGAGTTCAGAGAGGACCGTCGCCACCTGATTGAGTCCGCCGGCATGACGTGCGTATCCCACAAGGTCGAGCGCCGTCGCTTCCGGCGTCGAAACGAGCAACGTGCCCCTCGGCGTGCTGAAAGGCTGAACCGACCATCCGCGAGACGCTTGCGCGCCATGAAGGCGACGCGCACTGCTCCGCAGTGGATCGGCCGGCGGTTCCTCGCGACGAAGACCTGGAATTGCTGCGTTCGCTGATGCGCCGCACCGTGATATTGTGCGGCCGACAAAAGAGCCGTGTAGTAGGAGAGGTTGAGATGCTTCATCAGCGCCGGGATAAACTGCTCGGCGGGAAGGCAGCCGAGCGCGATATATTCCGGCGGAAGGATGACGTAGAAGCCGCGCGCCGGAGAAGCGATCAGCCTTTGTTTTGCCAGGCGGTTCAGCGCGAGCTTGGCGGCAGCGGCGGAAACGCCGAGCGCCGCCCGGGCCTCACCGGAGGTAAAGTGATACCGTCCGCTGGCGGCAAGACCACTGACATATCCCCTCGCGTTTGGACGACCGGATTCTGAATTCACAGGCGTAAAGCATCATAATTTGATACTTTACGCTACCGAAATATGGATACGAGAAGGGTCCTCAGAACGACAGGGCAGAATCTGGCTGATATTGCAGGCTCTTCTTCAATACTTGCACAGAGACTTACACATTTTCACATTATTTGAAGATAAAGCCAATAAAATCAAATAGTTATGAGAATACGAAAACGACTTAAGGGAAACTTGAGTGCTCGCATGGAAACCCGGCGATGCAGAACTGCCCAAATTCGGGGAAACCTGAAATGGCAATCCCGAGCCAAGCCCGGAGGGAACCTTCCGCCGGGAAGGTGTAGAGACTAGACGGGCAGCACCTAAGCCTCGGTTTTTCCGGGGAACGGTGAAGGGATAGTCCAGACCACAAACCTGACGCGTGCGCGCCAAAATGCCGCGTCCGGGCGGCGAAAGCCGTAGGCGGTATGAAAATCCGTTGAGCTTGATCGCTCGTGAGGGTTCGAGTCCCTCCGCCCGCACCACTCCTCCTCCCTGTTCCTCACGCCGGGAGACAGCGGGACACCATGCTCCCGCCCCGGCGCCCAAGGATGGAACCATCCTCACTCATGCACTTGATGGGCGGTACAGGCCCCCCCACCCTCACTTCCTTTCAGCGCCGCAGCGCGCCCGCGTTATATTTCTGACCGTCTCTGAGCTACGCCGTTCCAGGTGGCGACGAAGCTCAAACCACGCAAGACGTTCATAAGGTAACCTGTCAAACCTTTATGTCGGCTTTTGCTGCACTGGCACGCCGGCCATCCCTTCCAGACCAAAATTCCCGCTCAGACCGTGTCGGCAGGTTGCCAGGAAGCGAAAGACTACTGAGTCAAGTATATCATTGCCCTGTTTTCGACCTCGCCAGGAAGGAGATTCCGCAACTCACTCCCCACGCTCACCAGCAGCGCGTCCGACGGAAACCAGCCAAAGTGATTTTTATTGCTCCCGAACCGGCGGCCCAGCCCGACCTTCTTCACCATCGCAAGCCGTGGCAGAGCATGCGAGCGCCGCGCAACCTCATATCGAAGAAGTCCTATCGCGGCGTGAATGTTTGGCTTCTCACGACAGTCGGATATACGTCGCCGTATTGGGCGACCATCCGGCAGGTTGACTGGAAATCGTGGCCCAACTCGGAGGGCCACCTGCGGCATGGGTGGCCAAGCGATTGTGTCGAGAGCCAGCATGGTCCGGTGCGGTCGCCGCCGTCCATTCGATCGTCCCGCAGCCCTGCTGGTCGCCACGCGACGCTAGGTGATACAAAAGGGCCAGTCGGCCGGTTTGGGGGCACGCCGGTGCATTGCACAAAGTGCGGGACAAATAATACGCCCGGTAACAATTTCTGCGCGCAGTGCGGGAATGCGCTCAGTAAATCGTGCGCGAAATGTAAGGCGGAAAACCCGCCCTCTTCCAATTTCTGCGGCAAGTGCGGCGCTCCACTCAGAGATAGCGCGGTCTCC
>WNFC01008977.1_pt1 | contig 12816 bp, 8 predicted proteins | sample 5400541 | NCBI WGS metagenome assembly WNFC01 (sample SAMN13153342, study PRJNA577476) | soil metagenome | isolation source: 120 cm saprolite under Douglas fir tree site 2 hole 2 replicate 1 | place: USA:California | collected 2015-04-18
CGCCGCCGCCCGCCGATGATTTTGGCGCGAAGGACCCGGTGGTGTATCGTGGGGCTTACGAGTTCGGCGTGCCGGATGTGGCCGAAGATTTCGTGCCGCAGCATCTTGCGCCGGAACAAATAGTCAAGGCTCGCGAATTCGGAGAATAGAGTTCAGAGTTTCGGAGAATAGAGAACGTTACCATGCCGGGCACAACCACAACTCCGGACATTGAAATCATCGTTGAAGATATCGGCGGTGGAGGAGGCGGCTTGCCTCCGTCGTTCGGCGGGGGCGATGACGGGGATGGCGGCGGCGACGACGGCGATCGGCGTCGCAACTGGTCAGCCTCGCCTAAACGCTACTCGACGGCGATTGCGATTGGCCTCGTTTCCATTCTGATGTTTTTCATGGCGCTGGCGAGCGCTTTCATTGTTCTGCGGCGCGGCAGCGGCTTGTGGATCACCGTGCATCTCCCGTTCGTCGTTTGGCCCAACACCTGCGTTCTTCTCGCTAGCAGTTTCACTCTGGAAGCAGCGCGGCGACGGCTATTTCTTGCGGACCTTCGCGGTTTTCGGAAGTTTTGGCTGTTCACCACAGTTTTGGGTTTCCTGTTTGTTGCAGGGCAATTGATTGCTTGGCGACAACTCGTGGCGCAAGGGATTTACATCGCCAGCAATCAGGCCAGCAGTTTCTTTTATGTTTTCACGGGTGCCCACGCGGTACATCTTCTCGGTGGAGTTTTTGCGCTGCTTTACGTTTTGGCGCACAAGTTTAAAGAGACGGGTGTTTCTCGTTCAATTGCCGCGGAGATTGCTTCCTACTACTGGCACTTCATGGATGGGCTGTGGGTTTTCCTGCTGGTGCTGCTTTACCTGGGCAAGTGAATCTCGGATTTCCAAACCTAGCATTTCAAAAATTCCGCGATCGTGTCCACGACACGCGCGATCTGCTCTTTACGCAATTCAGGATACATCGGCAGTGAAAGTACTTCTTGCGCGGCGCGTTCGGAGTGCGGGAAGTCGCCGGCTTTGTGACCGAGCGCCGAGTAAAGCGGCTGAAGGTGCAGCGGGTAAGGATAATAGACGGTGCTGCCGATTTTTCTTTCGCCCAGGAATTTGTGGAGGGCATCGCGCTGTTCAATGCGAATAGTGTACTGGTGGTAGACGTGCTCGAATCCGTCAGGAGCAAGCGGCGGCATGACGCCGGGGATTTGCGAGAAGAGGCGGTTGTATTCGGCGGCGTGCGATTGGCGGGCGCGCTGCCAATTTGAAAGACGGCGCAACTTTACGCGCAGGATGGCGGCCTGGATTTCATCTAGGCGGCTGTTCCAGCCGGGCTCGCTGCTTAGATACTTTGCCGACTGGCCGTGATTGCGCAGCGTTCGAACGCGCGCCGCGATTTCCGCTGAATTCGTTACGACCATTCCCGCGTCGCCGTAGGCACCCAAATTTTTCGTGGGGTAAAAACTGAGACAGCCGGCGTCGGCGAGAGAACCGGTTGGCCAGCCTTTGTAGGATGCGCCGATGGCCTGGGCGTTGTCCTCGATGACTGGAAGCTTGCGCGTTTTTGCGAATGCGAGTATCGGGTCCATGTCCGCCGAGAGGCCGTAAAGATGGACGACAATGATGGCGCGAGTTCGCGGAGTCACGCGGCGTTCGAGTTCGGAAGGATCGAGGTTGTAAGTGTCCGGGCGGATATCGGCGAAAACGGACTTGGCGCCAAGAGCGCTGACGGCGCTACTCGTGGCCACAAAAGTGAACGGCGGGAGAAGGACTTCATCGCCGGCCTTAACACCGCACGCGCGCAAGGCGAGAATTAGCGCGTCCGTTCCGGAAGCCAAGCCGACGCCGTGCGCGACGCCGCAGAGCTTGGCGATTTCATATCTTCCAGCGCAGTGCCTTCGCGTCCCAGGACAAATTGCTGAGAGGCCATCACCCGCTCGACGGCGGTCCGAATTTCAGCACCTATAGCGGCGTATTGCGCCGCAAGATCGAGTTGCGGCACGGGCTCGATCGGTAAGCGGACTTGGGGAGGTGAAGTCATGTTGGCGCGCGTCCAGTATACGTCAATTGGATTTGGGTTCGGGCGCGGCAGGCCTTGTGCCCCTATAATGATGCGGCTTCAAAATGTTCGCGAAACGCACCAATTGGGATATGACGCCGAACCGGCTGAGCGAAGCGCTGGCGGCGCACCGCGCGGCGGGGAAGCCATTGATCGATCTGACGGTTTCGAATCCCACGGAGTGCGGATTCGAATACGACAAGGCCGCAATCCTGGATGCGCTGAGGAATCCGGAGGCGCTAGCGTACGAACCGAATCCACGCGGGCTGGAATCGGCTCGCAGAGCGGTCTCTGGGTATTATGCCGACCGCGAAGAGAAGGTTTCGGCCGAGGATATTTTTCTAACTACCAGCACGAGCGAAGCGTATTCCTGCGTATTTCGAACGCTGTGTGATCCTGGAGAGGAATTGCTGATTCCTTCGCCAAGTTATCCGCTGTTCGATTTTCTCGCGGACATCCAGGACGTCAGCCTGGTGCGCTATCCGCTGCTTTACAATCACGGATGGCAGATCGATTTTCATGCGCTGGAGCGGGCCATCACGCCGCGCACACGCGGGGTCATCGTCGTGCATCCCAATAATCCGACGGGGAATTTCGTCAAGTCCGCGGAAATGGCGAAGCTGAATGCCATTTGCTCCGCGCGCGATATCGCCATCATAGCCGACGAAGTGTTTCTCGATTTCGCGTTGGATGGAAGCCGCGCCGCGAGTTTCGCGGCGAACCGCGGCGCTGCGACATTTACATTGAGCGGTCTCTCGAAGATTTCCGGGTTGCCTCAGATGAAGGCTGCTTGGCTAGTTGTCAACGGACCGCAACAATGGAAGAGCGAAGCGCTAGCGCGGCTCGAAGTCATCGCCGACACGTATCTCTCGATGAACGCGCCCGTACAATTGGCGCTCCCAAGATTTCTCCAACAGCGCCACGGTTTTCAGAAGCAAGTCATGTCGCGGGTGCGGCGAAATCTCGCGGAACTCGACCGCCAGTTGGCCGGGCAAAAGGCCGTCTCGCGCCTGAAGGTCGAAGGCGGTTGGTGCGCGGTCCTGCGGGTTCCCGCGGCGCGTTCGGACGAGGACTTGGCTACCGAGCTTCTCACGACGCATGGCGTCTCCGTTCATCCGGGCCACTTTTACGACTTCCCTGACGACGGACTTCTGGTTGTCAGCCTCATCGTCCCAAGTGCAGACTATTCGCAGGGGATGACCAATGTGCTCACTGTCCCAGGGTGAGAATGACTTATCCCTGAGCCGCGTCTACCGTGCCGCCTATTATAAGGATTTCTTTGAGGCTTCATAAACTGGTAGAAGAGGCAAGGTGACATACAGTTTATGGAATAAATCGCATCTAAATTGCATGAAAGAGGTCTAGTACCCTACCGGAAACAAAGAAGTTATCGGTATTTGAGCCGAAGATAACATAAAGCATAGATTGGAACCTTCCTTGCACCTGTTTCAGCGAAGTGTGGTGGTCCGCCAATTTTTCAATATCTCAATCTGATCTTGATGGGGGCAAAAGATATGAAACGTGTCCTGTGGGGGAGCGCGCTACTGCCGCTCAGTTTGTCCGTGATCGCGGTTGCAGTCCTGTTATTCAGTCCGATCGGTGTTCCGACAGCGAAGGCTGACAACCTCTACGCAAGGATTCAAGGTACGGTGACCGACCCGAGTGGCGCTGCTCTTGTGGGCGTTAAGCTCACTGCAACGAACGTCGGTACGAACATTTCTTACCAGTCGGAAAGCAAGGCGGAAGGCAATTTCGTGTTCCTGAACCTGCCCGTCGGTACTTATAAAGTGGTTGCCACGAGTTCTGGTTTCCGTACGTCCACGGCGACCGGGATCACGCTTGTTCTCGATCAGGTGTACGCGCTGAACATCAAGATGGAGCTCGGGCAAATCTCCGAACAGGTTTTGGTTGAGGCCAGCAACGTCCAAGTGGAGACCAGCAATACGCAGCTTGGCACGGTCATTGGCGGAGACACCATTCGCGACATGCCCCTGATCAATCGCAACTGGATAAACCTCCAGCAGCTTGAGCCCGGCGTGGTGGCAAGTTCAGATCGTTTTGGGAGCAACTTTTCGACGAATGGTTCGCAGTCGCAGCAGAACAGTTATCTCATTATGGGGCAGGACTCGAATGACTTGCCGCTTAATACTCCGCTGATAATTCCGAACCCGGATGCCATCGGCGAATTCAACCTGGTTACCAACACGATCAATCCGGAATACGGACGCAACTCCGGCGCGGTTCTAAACGCCGCCATCCGCTCTGGAACGAATGCCTTCCACGGCGATGCATTCGATTTTTACCGCGACACTTTCCTGAATGATCGGGACTTTTTCACGCAAAAGGCGGCGGTTTTCCACCAGAATCAGTTCGGCGGCACGATCGGCGGCCCTATTTATAAGAATCACACTTTCTTTTTCTTCTCTTACCAAGGCACGCGTGCACGGCAGGCCCAGCCGTTCAACGTCCCAACGGTCTTCTCTCCGGCAGAACGCACGGGCGATTTCAGTGCGGATGGCTTACAAGGGTCGACAAGCACATCGCCCTTCCCGCTGTTCGGTGACAACGCTTCCATTTGCCCTGTATCGGGCGGCACGCGGTGTCCCGCTGGTACGGCCTACAATGCGCTCTTTAGCACAGGAGTCATTCCGTCTCAGGATCTGGACCCGATTGCAGTTAACCTCACCAACAAGTTTGTTCCCCCGCCAACAAACCTTAGCGATAACACATTCGCGTTCAGTCCCGTAACGAAATTAAAGGCCGACCAGTATATCTGGCGCGTTGACCACACCTTCAGCCAGAAGGATACGATCACGAGTTATGGTTATCATCAGAGCAATCCGACGAGCGATACTCTTCCATTTACTGGTGCGACGGTGCCCGGGTTCGGCGAGCACGCCACACGCTTCTATAAACAGTACACTGCAGGCTGGACGCATACATTTAACTCCAACGTGCTCAATGAACTACGGCTAGGCTATACGCGCTTCAACTTTGATGCCGTGGAGCCGGACACACCAACGCTGCCTTCTTCCGTCGGATTCGCGATCAATCCACAAAATCCAAAGGGTGCGGGGCTGCCCGTAATCACTTTGAATGGATTGTTTGCCTTGGGCTTCAGCGCCAACGGGCCACAGCCACGCATCGACCAGACCTACCAGATAGACGACAACTTCAGCTACGTTATTGGGAAACACACTTTAAAGTTCGGAATTAATGCACGGCGCTTTAAAGTGTCGAATCCCTTCTTCTTCAACAACAGCGGTGCTTTTAATTTCGGGGGATCGGGGCCTTTCAGCACTGGCTTCCCAGGCGCGGATTTCCTGCTGGGAATTCCGGATAGTTACGCACAATCAAACGGAGGCTTCATCGACGCTTCGGCCCAAGCGTTTTACACTTACGCACAGGACTCCTGGAAGGCCACACAGAGTCTCACGATCAATTATGGATTGGGATGGCAGGTCAATTTGCCGCTCACGGACCACTTCAATAACAATCGCGCCATAAACTGCTTCCGCCCCGGCCAGCAGTCCGCTGTTTTCCCGACCGCGCCCACTGGGCTGGTCTTCCCTGGTGACGCGGGTTGCACGGCCTCCGGTTATAAGACCGGCTTCACCCATTTCGGTCCTCGCCTGGGATTGGCATGGGCGCCGCACGCCAATGGAAAGCTAGGACGTTTAACAGGAGACGCGGGTAAATTCTCGATTCGGGTGGGCGTCGGCGTTTACTTCAACCAGGTCGAAGAAGAGTTGACGCTGCAGAATCTGACGGCACCGCCGTTCGCGATTACGAGTGCCGGAGCTTCGGACTCGCCGCTGTTTGGGAATCCGAGCTTCGCGGCGCCTTTCGCGGACATTCAGGGCAGGGGCGCAATATCGAATAAGTTTCCGTTTACGCCCCCCCCGGCAGGTTCAAACGTCGACTTTAGCTTCTTCGAGCCGTTCTCGCTGAATTTGCTCGATCCTAACTTCTCTGTGCCTTACGCGATCAACGACAATCTGACGGTGCAGCGTGAACTCCCCGGCCAGATGGTGTTGTCGGTAGGATACGTGGGATCTTTCGGGCGGCATCTCGAGAGAGCCTTTGATCTCAACCCAGGCATTAACCCGGCGGGCTGTGCATCTGATCCCACACTGGATATAAATGGCCTGACTTGCCGTCAGGACCGTTTTAACCAAGGGAATAACTTTCCGGCGAATTTCAGGTTCAATCCGCTCATTTTCGGCGGCCTGGGGCAACAGTCGACCGATGGAAACTCACACTACAATTCTCTTCAGGTGTTTCTGCAGAAGAGGATTTCGCATGGTCTGACGACTGGAATTGCTTATACCTGGTCCCATGGGTTGGACGACGGCTCGAGCTTCGAAAACACGTCGTTCGGTGTCAGGGGCACCAACCGCGCCATTCCCCGTCTGAACTTCGGGGATTCCGGTTTCGATGCGCGCCACCGTTTCGTGGCCAACTATACCTATGAACTCCCGGTTCTCCAAGCCATGAAGGGAGGGTGGAAAGGCCGGCTTTTCCAGGGTTGGAGAATTGCGGGAAACACGACATTGCAGACGGGTTTCCCGATTAACGTATCCAATTCGGACTTTACGTCGCTGACTTGCAATGGTTTCTTCTTCTACGGTTGCCCAGACAATGCGCAACAAGTCGTGTCGTCGATTCAGAAGTTTGATCCGCGCAAGTTCCAAACTCTGGTCAACGGCAGGGGACAGACAGTCAAGGGGAACTTCTATTTCGCACCGGCCGACTTCTGCGGTCCAAGGCGTGACGCCACTTGCCCGCTGAAGTACGGTCAGTTTGGCAATAACGGGCGCGACTCCTTCCACGGACCAGGGATCAACACCACCAACCTCGCGATCCTAAAGGACGTCCATGTAACCGAGCAGCAGTACTTCGAACTTCGCTTGGAAACGCAGAACACCTTCAATCACGTTTCATTCAACAACCCGTCGAGCTCGGGCCAGGACGTGAACTCGAGCCGGTTCGGCCGGATTACCTCGGATAGCAACATTGGTCCGCGGCTCATCCAGTTGGGCGCGAAGTTCTACTTCTAGCCTTCAACCGAGGTGTTCAGAAAAGGGCGTCTCTTGCGGGACGCCCTTTTTCTTGTGTGAATTATGGCAGGCACGGATCGGACAGCAGGCGTGCTTTTCCAGTGCGTCCTTATTCTTGACGCAGAGTAAGAATTGCGGGAGACTTTCAGCAGTTCTCCAGATTGCTGGCCCCACGATCACGGGGGAGATAGAGGCGTGCCAGGCCACTGTCAAGACAGAGTCTGGCTTGGAGGACAGATGTTTGGAGTTCGCCCGTTCCCTTTCTTGGCAGGGATTTTAACTCTGTTCCTTTTGTCCTCACCAGCGGACAGTCTGGCGCAAGGCGGTTTCTACTCAAGCTCAAAACTGGAGCAGGTGGACAACTCCAGTTTGGCCGTGCAGGTTCGTACCCCCAGTGGATCAACACTCGATACCCTGGCAATCGTCACCTTGTGCAACCTTTCCGGCCAGACGATAACATCCAAGACGACGTTTGGCTCGCAGGCAGTTTTCACGCCCATCAATAAGGGTCAGTACACGGTAAATGTGGAAGTGCCGGGATACGCGAAGACTCAAGCAGAAGCCCAAGTCACGAGCAGCCACGGACAGCAGATCCTAGTCGTCACCCTGAAGCCGGAATCCGCCGGAGGCGAGACCTACGTTCCTCCGTACGGCGTCCTACTTGCCCCTAAAGCACAAAAGGAAGCCAACAAAGGCATGGAAGCGGTTCAGGCTAATAAGCTTGACGAAGCCATTAAGCATCTGGCCGTCGCACATCGTTTGGCACCCAACCATCCGGATATCTCCTACATGCTGGGAATGGTATACGAAAAGAAGAACGACACTGTGTCAGCCCGCAAGTATTGGGATGAGGCCCTGCAGGCGGAGCCAAAACATATTTCTTCTTTGCTCGCGTGCGGGGACATCCTGCTCCGTGAGAATGATGTTTCAGGCGCCCGGAAGTACCTGGACAATGCCATCGAGGTCGCGCCGAACTCCTGGCGCGCACATAGTCTGCTGGCCAACGCCTTGCTGCGCGAACACTCCTACGCCGAGGCTGTCACGCACGCGGAACGTGCCATGGATCTTGGCAAGGGGCAGGCCAGTTCCTCTTTGCTTATCCTGGGTCAGGCGCTGGCCGCAGAACATCAAAACGTACAAGCCATTGCAGCACTGAAAGACTATTTGGCGACTAAGCCGCCGGAGCAGCAGGCGCAGGCCGTTGAGAAGCTCATTGTTCGCTTGAAAGATTCCCCCAGCGCTCCGGCCGCGGCTACGGTCGGCGGTGTAACTACTTCTTACGAGAACGTGGCGTTAGCGAATGACGTTGCCGATATTCCCCAGACCGCAGCGGCGCTCCATTGGCTCCCTGCCAATGTTGACGATGCTGTTCCTGCGGTGGAACCAGGCGTCTCGTGCTCGCTCGACGATGTCCTGAGAAAGGCCTCTGTACGGGTGACGGATCTGCCGGCGCTGGTCGATCGCTATACCGCGACAGAAATCTTGCATCACGAGGACGTCAATAGCGCCGGCTATGCTGATCGTTTTGAGAATCTCTCGTTTAATTATTTAGCGTCCATCCGCGAGATAAAAAACAAGTTTGGTGAATTTCTTGACGTGCAGGAATACCGTAATGGCAGTACGGGTAACGACATGTTTCCCGACAAGATGGCCAGCACTGGTCTTCCGTCGATCGTGCTGATCTTTCATCCCTGGCTGGTTTCCGATTTTGACATGAAGTGCGAGGGCTTGAGCCGCGCTCATGGGACCTTTGCCTGGCAGGTTTATCTCAGCCAGAAGAAGGACAAGGAAAGCCGTATCCGCCAGTACCGTGTGGGCGGGCACGTGTACCCAATTGCGCTCAAAGGGCGCGCTTGGATCGATGTCAACACCTTTCAGGTCGTGCGGCTCGAAACTGATCTTCGCGAGCCCCGCCCGGATTTGCGGCTTGCCACGGAACATCTAGTGATGGAATACGGTCCGGTCCACTTCAAGAGCCGCAAGGAAGTTCTTTGGCTGCCTGCAAGTGCCGAGTATTATGCGATCCTACGCGGCCAACGGTTCCACCGCCGTCACAGTTTCACGGACTATATTCTGTTCTCGATTGATGACAAACAAAAAATCGGCGAGCCCCCCAAAGAGAAGACCGTACTGCAACTCCAGACGGCAAAAAGTCTTCGAATTAATAAATGAAGACTCCGTGGTTAGATTGTCTGTCTCCTAACGCAGGCGGCCGGGAGGATCGGCGGGGGAAGGCATCGCCGCGGATTTGCCGTTGCTTGGGGAATTGGCGGAGACGTGTACGGGGGCGGGTTGGGGGATTCCGGCGCCGGCGTTTAACTCAAGATGATCCTTTCCACAGGCGGGGCAGTAGGATTTACTGGTGTCTTCATCGCGCAGGCTGGCGAGTTCGTAGCATCCGCAGATGCAATCGCAGTAGCCGGTTTCGGAAGCCGTCTTGATGGGGATGAGCGCCATAACAGGGGAATAGTACGTTTTCTGCTGCCCACGTGCAAGAGCTTGAATCCCGAGGGTGGAGTCGCTGCTAGAGGTTCTTCAAATGAGCCAGGCGGAACGGGGAGCCGAGGTGCTCGCGCAGGTCCAGCCAGTGCTGTTCCGGAATGGTCATAAAGACGTCGACGACTTTAGGGTCGAACTGGCTGCCGGAGCAGCGCTTAATCTCTTCGCGGGCGTGGGACATTGGCAAGGCTCTGCGATAGGGGCGGTCGCTAATCATGGCGTCGAGCGAATCGGCGATGGTGAAGATGCGGGCGCCGAGAGGAATCTGTTCGCCTTTCAATCCGCGGGGATAGCCGGAACCGTCGAAAAACTCTTGGTGCGCGAGAACGATTTCCGCGGCGTCACGCAAAAACGGAATGCGGATCAGCATGTTGTAGCCGATTTCGCAATGTTCACGCATTTTCCTTTTTTCCGCGTCGTCCAGCGGCCCGGGTTTGCGCAGGATAATGTCTGGGATGGCCATCTTGCCGATATCGTGGAGGAAAGCGGCGCGCGCCAGGATGGGCAGATAGGGGTCGGGCACGGGCATGGATCTGGCGATGGATATGCAGAAAGCCGTGACTCGCTGGCAGTGACCTTCGGTTTCGGCATCCTTCAAGTCCAGGGCGCTGCCAAGGGCCTCCAGCGTGTCGTCGTAGGACTGCTCGAGCTCCACGTGCTTTGCCGTGAGCTGGGCGGTGCGTTCCTCGACGAGCTGTTCCAGGTTCCGCTGATAATTGCGGTTTTCGATGATCAGGCGGCGGTGTTGCAGCGCGCGCCCAACGCCCAAAAAGAGCTGGTCCTTTTCAAAGGGCTTGAGGATGTAATCATAGGCCCCACGGCGAATAGCTTCCAGGGCTGTGGAAATATCATGAATGGCTGTGACCATGATCACCGGCACTTCCGGATCGTATTGCCGCATCCATTCCAGTAAACGGATACCGTCCATCTCCGGCATGATCATGTCGCTCAAGACAAGGTCGGGCGTGGATTTTTTGACTTGGTCTTGCGCAACGCGGCCGTTATGCACGGCTGTGCAGTGATAGCCTTTTGATTCGAGCATGGTCGAGACGACCTCTCGAATGGCTTCCTCATCGTCCACCACCAGTATATTTTCCATCTCCACGTTGGTTTGCCCCTGCTAGGCATTATATGTGACGGCACATACAAATGGGGATGGCCTTGCCCAGTAAGAAAATAGCGTGTTAGCGTCAGTAGAGGGTCACCAGTCAGAGTTTCCCGCCGTCCAGAGCAAGCCTTGCGGCAGCACGAGCACCGCAGTGACGGCATTTCCCAGCCCGGGAGCGGGGCACATGCTGCTGCAGAATCAAGGGTTGCTCGGAATAGCATTCTTCGAAGCGACCGCCTCACTCATATTGTTGGTTCTCTTTCTTCTGTTCCGCCGCGATCACCAGGCGATCTATTTCCGTTTTTGGCTTGCCGGGTGGTGCTGCTTTACTTTCTCTTCGCTCTGCGAAGTGGCGCAGCTGATCCGCCCGCTTCCCGGACTGCATCTGACGAGCGTCCTGACGCAAGCGGCCACCCTGATTCTCTTCCTGCTAACCGTATTGCACCTCGCGGCGGACTCGAAGCGGCGAATGTGGTCTCCGCTTCCGTGGACCGGCTTAATCCTGGTCGCCATGTACGCTATCGAGAGAAGAGGCCCGCAACAGGTCGCTTCTCTCCACTGGGAAACGGGCATTTTCGAGACCGCGATTTGCCTGGTTGCCGGCGGAATGATGTGGCATGCCAAGATGTCGCGCCGCAGCTACGGCGCGCAACTTCTTGCCGGGACTTTCTTGCTAAAGGGATTGCATGGGATGGACTATCCCCTTTGGCTGGATAGTCCACTTTTCCTGTTGCGTGTGGCATTTGACCACCTTCTTGGAGTGACGCTGGGAATCGCCATGGTGGTGGTGGCTCTGGAAAATGCGCGCGCGCGCAGCGAAGAATTGAATGACAAGATGCGCCGGCTGACGCTTCTGACCGCCGCAAGCACGCAGACACTCTCCGTCCAGGAAGTGATTGACCAGGTGCTGTCACATCTCGTAGAAAGTCTTGGCGCCACGCATGGCATCGTGCGGCTGAAAGAAGGCGAGGGAAATTCGGCGCAGATGGTGGCCCGGGCATCGGTAGGATTCGACCAGAGCTACTTGACCCAGTACGCCCGACTTTCGGCCATGGAGCCGTGGGCGCAGCGTCTGCTGAGCGGAGACTGTCAATTCGTCGAATCGTGGGAGGAGTGGGACCCGACGACTCGAAAGAGAGCGGACGAAGCGGGGCTGGCGGGGCTGGTCATTCTGCCACTTCCAGGCAAGCAGGGACCACTGGGGGCCATCGCCGTTGGTTCGACGCGCCAAGGGCGGTTTGAGCCCGATGAGTTAGCTTATCTTGTCAACATAGCGAACTTGCTCGGCTTGACCCTGCAGAACGTGCACCTGTTTGAACAAGTTACCGTGGTGCAGCGTCAATGGGAATATACCTTCGACTCCATTGGCGACCCCATCCTGGTCCATGACCGCGCGGGGCGCATTCTGCGCAGTAATCAGCGGCTGAGCCAACTCCTGGGGCGCGGCGGGAGCGCTCTTGTAGGCCGAAGCGTTACTGAGCTTCTCCCTATCCAAAACGCGGGCTATAAAATTTGCCCGTATTGCGAGGGAATCGGCGGCGAAGGCGATGAACCTGATCCGTGGCTGCCTGGCTACTTCCTGGCTTCCAACTCAACGTTTACGGATCCCAGTGGATTGCAGCTCGGAACTGTACACGTTTTGAAAGACATCACGGATCGAAAGCGCGCGGAGGAAAAGTATCGCACGCTGGTGTCCAGCGTTCAGGAGGGCGTGTTTATCTCCACGCCCCAGGGACGATTCCTGGATTTTAACGATGCGCTTCTTCGCATGACCGGTTATGAGAATCGCGAGGAACTGCTGGCGGTAGATATTCCTACTGCGTTTTATGCCAATGCCCCGGACCGCGAAAGGCTCAAGAAACTTTTGCAGCAGCACGGCAGGGTGGCCGACTTCGAATTTGAAATGAAGCGCAAGGACGGCGAGATACGCACCATGCTGGAGTCTTCGATTGCGATCAAGGATGCCGCAGGCAATGTTTCCGCCTATCAAGGGTTCTTGCTGGACATTACTGAACGGAAGCAGGCGGAATCCGAAATCCGGCGGCGCAATCGCGAGCTCCTGGTATTGAATTCGATCGGCCAGACGCTGACAGAGTCCCTGGACCT
>WNFC01006543.1_pt1 | contig 12815 bp, 15 predicted proteins | sample 5400541 | NCBI WGS metagenome assembly WNFC01 (sample SAMN13153342, study PRJNA577476) | soil metagenome | isolation source: 120 cm saprolite under Douglas fir tree site 2 hole 2 replicate 1 | place: USA:California | collected 2015-04-18
CCTTCCTGGCCTGGCTGAATGGCCTGCAGCCGCATTTTTCGATGCTCGGCGGCCTGCACCGGCAGCGGCCGGCCAGGCACCTGATCCGGGTGTTCGAGCTGGCCGCCGCCGCGCGGGCGCTGACCAGCCCAGCGCTAGCGGCCGAACGGATGACCGCCTTCCTAGCCCGCCCGGAACAGCAGCGGTGATCGGGCTGGACCGGCTCTCGCTGAATCAGGCCACGGTCAGGCACCTCGGCTTGAGGGAAGCCGCGGCGCTGTGCGCGCGGCACGACATCCCGGCGATCGGGCTGTGGCGCGACCGGGTCGCGGAAACCGGCCTGGCCGAGGCGGTGTCGGCGGTTCGCGCGGCCGGCCTGCACGTATCCAGCCTGTGCCGGGGCGGCTTCTTCACCCGGGCCGACCCGGACGGGCGGCGGGCCGCGCGGGCGGATAACCGGGCGGCCATCGCCGAGGCGGCCGAGCTCGGCGCGGACACGCTGGTCCTGGTGTGCGGCGGCCTGATGCCCGGCCAGCGGGATCTTGGCCTGGCCCGGCGGATGGTCGCGGACGCCATCGGCGAGCTCGTGCCCGAGGCGCAGCGGCTCGGGGTCCGGCTCGGGATCGAGGCGCTGCACCCGATGTTCTGCGCCGACCGGTGCGTGATCTCCAGCCTGGGCGAGGCGGTGGACCTGGCCCTGCGGTTTCCCGCCGACGCCGTGGGCGTGGTGGTGGACACCTACCACGTCTGGTGGGACGCGCGGCTGCCCGAGGAGGTCGCCCGGGCCGGATCCGCGGGGCGGCGGATCGTCAGCTATCAGGTGTGCGACTGGGTCCTGCCGCTGCCGCAGGACACCCTGCTCGGCCGCGGTCACCCCGGCGACGGCGTGATCGACTTCGGGCCCATCTCGGCCAGCGTGGCGGCGGCCGGCTACCGCGGCTACGTGGAGGTGGAGATCTTCAACTCCGAGGTCTGGAACGCGCCCGCGGAGCAGACCGCGGCGACCGTCAAGGAGCGCTTCGCCGCCGTGTTCGGCGGCCGCTGACCGCACGCGCCCCACGGGTTCGGGCACGCGCGGGCACGGCAACGGAGAGGGCCCCCGTAAAGCCTCTCCGTTGCCGTGTTCCCCTCCGGCCGGAGTTGTTCCGGTCCCGCTCCCCCCAACAGGACGGAGGGACGTAACCCGCCCCTGATACAAACCCGGGCCGGAATCTGGAGTTGAATCGTGGGATGGACCACGTGCTGCCGCCGGAGGAGGACGCCGACGTCCCGGCGTTCTGCCGGGCGCTCCGCGTGCCCGGGCTGGCCGACATCCACGTTCACTTCCTGCCGCCGCGGATGCTGCGCCGGGTATGGGAGTACTTCGACCAGGCCGGGCCCCTGGTCGGGGTGAGCTGGCCGATCCGCTACAAGTGGAGCGACGCGGAGCGCGTGGCGCACCTGCGCTCCATGGGCGTGCGGATGTTCGGCGCGCTGGCCTACGCCCACCGGCCGGGCATGGCCGCCGACCTGAACGCGTGGACGCTGGCGTTCGCGCACGCCACCCCGGGCTGCCTGCCGTCGGCGACGTTCTACCCCGAGCCCGGGGTGGCGCGGTACGTGCGCCACGCGCTGGACGCGGGCGCGCGGATCTTCAAGGTCCATCTGCAGGTAGGCGGGTTCCCGGCCGACCACCCGCTGCTCGACCCGGTGTGGGGCCTGCTCGCCGAGGCGGGGGTGCCGGTGGTCGTCCACGCCGGGCACGCCCCCGTTGGTACCGAGCACACCGGACCCGGCCCGTTCGGCTCCCTAATGGCGCGATACCCGGCACTGACCGCCATCGTCGCGCACATGGGCGCGCCGGACTACGGCGCGTTCCTGCGGCTGGCCGCCGACCACGACCGGGTGGCCCTGGACACCACCATGATCTTCACCGACTTCTTCGACAAGCTGGCCCCGTTCCCGGCCACGGCGCTGCCGCTGGCGCGCGACCTCGGGTTGGCGGGCAAGATCCTGCTCGGCAGCGACTTCCCGAACATCCCCTACCCCTACGCCCGGCAGATCAGCGGGCTGGCCCGGCTCGGCCTGGGCGACGAGTGGCTGCGCGCCGTCTGCTGGGACAATCCGGTGGCGATGTTCGGCTCGCCGTAGGCGCGGACCGGTCAGGGCAGGCGCCCGGCCCGGGCGAGCAGCGCGGCGACCCGGTCGCGCGGCAGGGCCGGGGTGCGGTGCCCGTCCCGGCCGGTCATGTCCTCGTTCGCGACCAGCGCGTTGGCCACGGCCTCCTCGGTGGCCTGCACGACGGCCTCGTAGAACGGGTCCAGCCTCCCCCACGGGATGAATTCCAGCTGCCGCAGCTCGTCCGCTCCGGGCCGGAAGGCGCCGGGATTGGCGGTGGAGAAAAGGTCATTCGCTTGACGCGAGTTGTCCGGAGAGGGAGATTTCGGTCATGGCCCGGCTTCTCTGGGGATGCTATTCGGCCGCTGACCACCTTGAGCCGCGAGCGTTTGTGCTGATTTGCTGTTGTACGACCGGCTGGTCATACCCGTCAGCGGACGACATGGCGCGATGGGAGCAGCGCTGGGACCCGGAGCGCCAGGCGCGCTTGCTGGGCATCCTCGGCGGGTTCGCTGAGCGCGTGGAGTGGACCGACCCACCGGCCGCGACGCTGCTCGACACGCTCATATGCAACAAAGATCACCCGTGTATCTGCTCTTGATGGCCTACAGGATTGCCGGGGACGCGTTCAGAGCTTTCCCCGGTTTCTCGAGGCGAGGATGATCTGGGTCACTGTGTAAGTGCTCAAGCCGAGTTTCTGCGCTATTTCCTCGGGCCGTATCCCTTGCTCGTTATACAGAAGCGCCAGTTTCTCCTGCGACTTGCTCCATGGGCGGCGCGGCACGTCGCGTGATGCCGGGCGGCGCTGGGCCGGGCGGCGGTTTGCGGGCTGAGCACCACCAGCGCGGCCGACTGCGGCACCGCGCGCTGAAACGCTCCCTTTGACGGCTGCACCGTCGCCGCCCGGGCGGACGGCCGCAACGGGGCTGGACGACGGCAGGGAGGTGCCAAAGGAACCTCGCCGCTGGTCACGGAACTTGCCGCTGGCCAATTCGTCCCGGGTTCGCTCGTCAAGCATCAGGTACTGGTCTGCCGCCTTGTTCACCCCGATGGCCACCATGGTCAGGCCCTTGAGATTTTTCTCCTGGCACGCGGGTGCCATGCAGTAGTTGTATTTCTTTGCCCGTTCGGGATGCAGCTCGCTCCCGCACGTGATGCACTGCGCCATTAACCTTCTCTCGTCCAGGCACATGATGCGCCCTAGCGCTTTCTTAAAGAAACGCCATGCCATCCAGCGGTGTTCCCTGGCCGCGGCCGCGACGCCGGTCCCGCAGGACCTCCGCGACCAGGGCCGCGCTGCCATATTTGGAGGCGTTTAGAGACTCGATCTTCATGGTGAATCCACGCCAATTAGCGTACGCATGCTTCTTGACCAGACCAGCGGAGCCGCGGGAGGGGATGACCTTGCCGGCCAGGTCGATGATGGCGTCCTTGAGCCGCCTGTTCAGCTCCATCGGGTGACCCGCGCCAGAATGCCCGGCTCGGTGCCAGTCAACTCTTCGTTGCTGGCTCCTCGCGGTGGCGGGCGATCTCCTCGTGCGGCGCGCCCACGGCGCGCCGCCACTCATCCTGCCTGCATAGGCGCTATTTTCACGGCAGAGCCGGTACGGAAGGATCCCATGAAGCCAAGACGCGGATTGACCGGGGCTGTCGCTGCTGCCGTGCCCGGAGCGGTGCTGATTGCGTTCCTGACCCCGCCGGCCGGCGCCGCGGCAGGCCGGGCCGTGTCGTCAGACATCTGCAGGTCCTCCTCCCGTCCCGGGCTGGCGGCTAGGATCGGCGGTGATATCCAGGCGGCGCGGCGCGGCCGTGTCTCGGCTGTCGCGGTGGGGGTCGATGATCCCGGCCTGGGCCTGGCGTGCTGGCTCAACAGCTCCTGGCACTTCGACTCCGCCAGCGTGGTCAAGGTGACCATCCTGGGCGCACTGCTCCGCAAGGCACAAGACCAGCACCGGCACCTGACCGGAACCGAGACTGCCCGGGCCCGGGCGATGATCACCAGGTCGGACAACGATGCCGCATCCGCGCTGTGGGCCGAGCTCGGACGCAGCTACCTTCAGCACTTCCTCAACGTGGCCAGAATGACGCACACCTTTCCGGGCCCGGACGGCTACTGGGGCCTGACCCAGATCACCGCCTACGACCAGGTGCTCCTGCTGCGGCTCCTGCTCGTCAAGAACCCGGTGCTGGCCACTGCCTCACGCACTTACGCGCTGAACCTGATGGCGCAGGTCATACCCTCCCAGCGCTGGGGTGTCCCAGCCGGGGCGCCGGCCCGTCTCACCGCGCACGTCAAGAACGGCTGGCTGCCGCTCGACACGCACGGCTGGCGCATTCACAGCATCGGCTGCTTCACCGGCCGCGGCGGCGGCTACAGCATCGTCGTGCTAACCCAGGACAACCCGGCCATGGGATACGGGATCACCACCATCGAGACGATCGCCAGGGCGATCAATCGCGACCTGAACCCCGCAGCAGCATCACGCGTCCCGTCATCAGTAACCTCCCCATCGGAAGGGACGCCCGACGAGCGCATCCCCGCACTACCGAACACTCCCTAGGAAGAACGACGTGGTGCACGTGGCAAACCCCATCGTTGTCGCCCCGAGCCGACGTCCACGCAGAACAACCCGAACGGCGTGCTTTCACCTCTGGGCGCCGCCGGGTTGCTGAACGGCCGCGCGTAGGGTCTGGTCTGCTAGAGCACAAGACGGAAAGGGTTGGAACTGACTGGTCCACTCGAAGTAGCCGCGCTCGTCCGGTCTGGACCGCTGGATCGCGTCGAGAGACAGCTGGAAGCTCCAGCCCTGCAGGTTGATGTCGGTGGTCAGATCCGACGCCTGGCCGAAGACCAGGGTGGCCGGGCAGATCCAGAAACTGAGCGTGGCGCCGACGCTTCGGGAGGGACCCCCTGGAGGATATAGTCCAGGTCCAGCAGGAGGCGGCCGGGATGGGGTGGCGCGGGCTCGACGGCGACAGCGTGCACGGCATTGTCGTGCCAGTCCATCGCGATCGAAGTCGGCACCCGTCCAGACCGTCTTGGCAACTGCCGGCCGGGTGCTCATGCTTCGGCCGGGTCGTGAGGCGAGTGCGGAGCTGGATGCGGCAGAACATGGACTAGATCGGCCCGGTCGTCTTTCCTGTAGCCACAACGTGGACGCTGCGGTACTGGGCAGATGGCCGCAACGCGAGCTCAGCCCGGCGGACGAACTGGACGGCAACGGCCGACCCCTGAAGAAAGCCTTGGTCCCAGCCGGATTCCCGGCACCGGGAATGGCATGAGTTCGCGGGCAATGTTGCCGGTCGTGTCCCAAGTTGGATCGGCGCCTGTGCGGTATCACCACCTACGTAGCTAGACCTCGCCGTAATGCCTCGAAGTTGTCGGTCACCGGGCCGAACGAGCCCACGGATATGACCACGCCGACCGTGGTGAGCAGGCCGGTCCCGGACACCGCGACCGCGAACACCGCGTGGTGGCGTTGCCGCTGCTGAGCAGGAACGCCCCCCTGACGGCGGAGCCGGACAGCAGGGCGGAGCACACATTGCACTCCATCGGACTTTCCTGCGCGCGGGCAACGCGCCGAAGGCAGCGACGAGGTAGGTCTGTTCGGGCGAACCCGCAGACCGTCACCGTGGCCGTCGCTTCGCGCGCCCACGGGCGCACGCCGCCGGCTCACCAAGCGCGAGAGCGCTCCCGGACGCTTAATGATTGGTTGCGGGACGCGAGGCCGGCCTCGCGAGGGCCGACCGCCCAGCGTCGCCGTTCAGCTGCTGTACCAGCGGACTGTCCCGGGACGCGCGCTGCATGAGATGGCCGTGCGCCGGCACTACGACGGGCAGCCATTCGGGCGTCAAGCCATGGTGTGCGCACAGGCATACCTCGCCGCTGTCCCGTCATCTGTCTACAGAAAGAGTTCAGAGACTGAGCTCGTATGACTATATTTGCTGCCTGTTAGCAAGTGATGGAAGCTCCATCCCCCGATTCTGCATGCAGAAGGTTGACTGTAAGGGCGCATCCTGCATACAGTCATGTCACCGAAACAGTGGCCCAGCTCACATGGAGGAGCCGCATGCGGGTTGCTTCGTACTGGTCACTGGCGTCTGACTGGCGGGCCGGCGTCCAGCAGTCAGAGGTGGGGCGGGATGGCACAGCGGATGTTGTGGACTGCGCTGATGCCATAGCGGCCTCGGGAGGTGCTGAGACCGCCGTCACGGTGCGCGAATTGCTGGCGTCGTCGGTGCTTGGTGAGCAGCTTGCCTGCGCAGTGGCGGCCGCGGCCGAGGCTGGCCGAGTGATCAGCAGGGCGGCCATCAGGCCACCAGTCCCCGACCCCGACAAGATCCTTTGCATCGGTGTGAACTACAGCGATCACGCCGACGAGGCGGACATGGCGGTGCCCGTGGCACCGAATGTCTTCGCCAAGTTCCAGAACAGCCTCATCGGCCCCAGGGACACGATTGTGCTTCCTGCGGCCAGTGACCGGGTGGATTACGAGGGTGAGCTGGCCGTCGTCATCGGCCGGACGTGTCGGCATGTGACGCCGGAGGCGGCAATGGACTACGTGGCCGGCGCTTTTCCTCTAAACGACGTCGGCGCCCGCGACCTGCAGCTCCAGGTATCCCAGTGGACCACAGGAAAAGCTATCGACACCTTCGCCCCATGCGGTCCCGAGCTGGTACTGCTCGATGAGGCTGGTGACCTGGGTGGGCTGACGCTGATCACCCGTGTCAACGGTGAGGTGGTTCAGCACGCCAGCACGGCAAGCATGATCTTCGGCGTGCGGGACGGCGGCCCACCAAGGGCGGTGCCTGACATGGTCGGCCTCCTCTGAAGGCAGAATCGTGACCCACGCAGTCGAGTTCCCAGCGCAGCCTCCCGGCAGCGGCGGGGAGGACCTCGCCCAGCAGGTGACCCGCACGATCCACGCTCAGCTTCGCCGCGAGATCCTGACAGGAGTGCTGCCCGCTGGGCAGCCCATCAGCCAGGTCCAGCTTGCTGCCAGGCTCGGTGTCAGCCGCACCCCACTGCGGGAAGCTCTCCGGCTGCTCGAACGCGAAGGCTTCATCGAAGCCGAGCACAACAAGCAGGTCCGCGTGGCCCGGTACAGCATCGAAGACCTGGAGCAGGTCTACGCCATGCGGATCACCCTGGAAGCGCTGTCCGTCCGGCTGAGCATTCCCGAGATGAACAGCGCCGACATCGACGAAATGGCCGAGGCGCAGGAGAAGATGCGCTTCTACGCCGACCGCGGCGACTACGAGGGATGGGAAGAGCCCCACCGGGACTTCCACGGCAAACTGCTCGAACGCAGCGGCGCGACGCTACGGCGGACCCTCTGCCAGCTCTCGGACCATGCTGAGCGCTACCGCTACGCGGCATCAACCCAGGCACCGATGGCCTGGCCGAACAGCATCAGTGACCACCAGGCCATCCTCAACGCCGCCCGGGCCGGCGACGGAGCGGCGGCGGCTGAAACGCTTGGCCGCCACTACGCAAGGGTTGCGCTCAACGCCGTAACACTCGCCGCTCCCGAACACGACCCCCGCCAGGTACGGGAAGCGCTGCGCCTTGTCTTGTCACCCTCCACCAGGCAGGTCTCATGAACACCGCAACCTCACCGGTACTTCCTGGCCGCGACGAGCGTCGGGCCAGCAGGCGCCTCCGTCCGCTGGCTGGCCAAACCGCGGTCGTGACGGGCGGAGGCCGAGGCCTTGGCGCCGCGATCGCCGCCCGGCTGGCCGAGGACGGCGCCAACCTGGTGCTGGCTGCCCGCACTCTGAAGGAACTCGATCACGTGGCCGGGCAGGCCCGGGCTCACGGGATTGAGGTGACCATCTGCGGCTGCGATGTGACTGACGCCGGCCAGGTGCGGCAGCTGTTCAGCACGCTCCCCGAAGGCCGGGTGGAGGTACTGGTCAACTGCGCCGGGACCAACAGACCCGAGCCCTTTCTCCAGGTAGACCCTGCCACGTTCGACCTCATCATGGCCGTCAACCTCCGGGGCGCATTCCTGGCAAGCCAGGCGGCCGCTGACCACATGATCAGACAGGGCACCGGCGGGTCAATCGTGAACGTGACCAGCCAGATGGGACACGTCGGTGCGGCAAACCGCAGCGTCTACTGTGCCAGCAAACATGCGCTCGAGGGCCTGACCAAGGGGGGCGCCGACCAGATCCTGTGCCTCGGCGGGGTCCAAGCGTTCGCTGCACTGGCCTTCGGAATCGAGGACATCGGGCCAGTCGACTTCATCGCCGGGGCCGGCAACGCCCACGTTGCCGAAGCGAAACGCCAGTTGTTCGGCCGGGTCGGCATCGACCTGCTGGCAGGGCCGACCGAAGTAGCAGTGATCTGCGATGACAGCGCCGACCCGCGGCTAGCCGCCGCCGATCTGCTCGGCCAGGCCGAACACGGTCCCACCAGCCCTGCCACCTGCATTACCACCAGCCACACCCTGGGAGCAGCGGTACTGGCCGCGGTCGATGGATGGCTGGCGGGTGCGTGGCCCACCAAAGAGGTCGTAGGTGCGGCCTGGCGCGATTACGGCAGCGTCATCGTTTGCGCCGACAATGAGGAAGCAGCACGAGTCAGCGACCAGCTTGCTCCGGAGCATCTGGAGGTACAGACCGCCGACCCAGACTGGTACCTGGGACGGCTACGCAACTACGGGTCCCTTTTCCTGGGCCGTGACAGCACGGTGGCCTACTCCGACAAGGCCATCGGCACCAACCATGTACTGCCCACCGGCACCGCCGCCCGGTACACCGGCGGCCTGTGGGTGGGCAAGTTCCTCAAGACAGTCACCTACCAGAAGGTGACGCCCGAGGGCAGCCGGCATGTCGCCCGCCCGACCGCCGGAATAAGCGACGCCGAGCACATGAGCGGACACGCGCTGACAGCGCGGTTGCGGCTCGACCCTAGCCTGCTTGCCGGGTCCAAGCACGCCGAGCAAGTTTGCGGCGCACTGACCGAGGGCTGATCACTCACGCTTCCTAAGGAGGAAGGCGATGCCGCGCATTGAGCGACTGGGCCACGTTGGGATCTACTGCTCTGACTTGGCGAGGCAGGCTGATTTTTACGGCCGCGTGCTCGGACTGACGATCACCGACCGCGACGACCGGCGGGGACTTGTGTTCTTGTCCGCCCGGCCAGACGAGGAAGACCACGAGCTGCTGCTCGCCGCCGGGCGCAACGTCGGGCGTGACGCCCAGGTCATCCAGCAACTGTCATTCCGCTGCGCCAGCCTCAGTGAGGTTCGTGGCTTCTATCACCGGCTGGTGGCCGAGGGCGCCGAGATCGACGTGATCGTCTCCCATGGTGTGGCAGTCGGCGTCTACTTCTACGATCCAGAAGGCAACCGGCTCGAGGTTTACTACGCCACCGGGATCGACGCGCCACAACCCCACGTCATCGGCATCGACATCGCCCAAGACGACGCCGCTATCATGGCCGGCGTCCAGCGCGGGGTGGCCGAGCACCCCGGTGCCCCCTTCATCGATGAGACCGTCTTCGCCGGTCAGCGCATCGGCGCCCCGCCCGGCTGAGCACGCAGTTTCCGCCGGCCGCGGCGGCATCCCGGCCGTATGGCGAGCACGAACACGCCACTTCATAGGAGAGCCCCATGCCCACACAGCCATCGCTTCTGGCAGCCGCCGCCGTGGCTACTGCGCTGACGTCGGCGGCCTGCAGCGCTACCCAGGCGCACATGACCGCTGCCACCAGGTCCGAGAGTGCGGGACCCATCGGCTATTCCGCCCTGTTCCTGCAGGACCCAGCCCAGTCCTCGATGGTACGGGTCTTCGAAGCCGACACCAAGGCCGCTGGCATTACCACACTCGCCTTCACTAGCGCTAACGGCGCAGGACACCGACATCCACAACCTCGTCGCCGAGGGCATCCACCGCCTCGTGGTCATTCCCGCCGATGTGAACGCGGTGCCACCCGTCCAGCACGCCATCTCCAAGGGGATCCCAGTGGGGATGCTGGCGCTCGGGCCGAGCGGCCGGAAGACAAGCATCAGCCTCCAGGTGAACAACAAGCTGATCTTCACTGGCTCCTGCACCTACCTAGGCACCCAGCCGCACGGCGACGGGACGGTCCTGGGAATCCCCAGCGACACGTGCCAGACCACCGCGCAAGATCGCCACACCGGCTTCATCACCTGCTGGTTTCCTGCATCACCACTGCGGAGGTTCAGGTATGAGTACGCCAGGTGACGTGCTCGGAGTCGCCTGCGTCGGGGTGACGCACCCGCACACCTCCGCACGAACTAAGACGATGATGCAGACGCCCGGAGTCCGGGTCGTGGGTGCGGCCGACGACCATTCCGTCATCGTGCCCTTCACTGAAGCGTTTGACATTCCTCGCCGCAGCCTCGACGAGCTACTCGGCGACGCCGATGTCAACGCAGTCCTTATTCACTCCAAGAGCGACGAGATGGTCGACCTGTCCGTCGCGGCGCTGGAAGCCGGCAAAGCCGTCCTGGTCGAGAAGCCCGGCGGCCGCGACGTGGCCGACCTGGACCGCCTGGTCGAAGCGGTTGAGCGCACCGGCGGCGTCTGCCAGGTCGGTTACAACTTCCGCTACAGCCCCGCGGTCGCCATGACGCAACTTGCGCTTGCCGAGCGGTGGCTCGGGACGGTCGTCCAGGCCCGTCTGCATGGAGCATGCAGTCTGAACGAGGCGGCCACCAGTCACCTCAACCAGCCTGAAGACATGGGCGGTGCGCTGTTCGTCATCGGCTGTCATGTCATCGATCTCATGCTGCACCATTTCGGTGTGCCAGATTCCGTCAACGCGCTGACGCCGAAACTCCCCGCGGCGATCCCGGGCGACAACCGCGAGGACGCCGCCGGTGCCATCTTCTGCTACCCCGACCGGATGATCACGTTCGATTTCTTCAGCTGGGATCCGCTGCCCTGGTGCGAGACGTGGCAAGTAGACGTGTACGGCACTGAAGGTGTGCTGCATGCCGGTCCGCTACCGGGCCGCTACGAGATGTACCTGTCCGAGCCGCACGGCGGGTATCAGGCCGGATGGACCCGCTGGCAGGAGTCGTCCTTCCCGATCGCCTGGGCCGCAACACCCACCGCCTACAGCCCCGAGCTTGCCGAAATCGCCAACATGAGCTTCTTCCGGCGAGAAACCGACGCATTCCTCAACGCCATCCGTAAGCAGGCCGAGGTCACCATCCCCGCGGCCCACGCCCGCGACATCGTCCGCTGCATCGCCGCCTGCTACAAATCCTCTGCTTCGGGTGGGGCTGAAGTACGCATCCCACGCTGACCGACACCGTCAAACCTGCAGCCCACCACAGCACCAGCCGTGACTACGGCTAGCCCAAACGTGCCCCGGCACCGGTCGCGGCGCGCTACCCGCCGCACAGCACATGCGGCACGGCCCGGCATCTCGCCACGGAGGCAGGCATGTCAGTTCCACCCGGGACCACCCTTCGACACAGACTGGACCAGATATGAGCTCATCTGACGCGAACCACCCGGACATCCTCGCGTCCTGCTGGACCACGGCCGGAGATGCCGGCCCGATGACCGGCGACGAACGCAGCCCGTTCGCGTTGCAGGATCGTATCGCGGCTGCTGCGCGCGTCGGCTACACCGGCTTCGGCATCGTGCACGCCGACCTGGTCGAAGCCGAACGGGAGATCGGTTACCGGGCGCTGGCGCAGTTGTTCCGCGACAGCGGCATCAAGCACGTCGAGGTCGAGATGCTTAACGACTGGTACACCAATGGCGACGCCCGTGCGGAATCAGACCAGGTGCGCCAGGACTTGCTTCGCGCCGCCGCCGAACTCGGGGCGCGCCACATCAAGATTGGCGGCGACATCTCAGCCGACCCGGTCGAGTGGGGGACATTCGTCACCGAATTCGCCGTCCTGTGCCAGCAAGCGCAGGAAGCCGGCACCCATATCGCGTTCGAGCCGATGCCATTCGGCAACGTCGCCGACTTGGCCACCGCGCGGCGGCTGATCGACGAGGCGGCGCATCCCGCCGGTGGGCTGATCCTCGACCTGTGGCACATGGTGCGGGGTGAGGTGTCTAATGACGAGATCGCGGCATTGGACTCGCGCTACTTGTTCGCCGTGGAGCTCGATGACGCCGATGAGCAAGTCGTGGGCACGCTGCTGGAAGATACGCTCCTGCGCCGCCGCCTCTGCGGCGAAGGCGACCAGGACGTCGCCGGTTTCATCCGCTCGATCCGCTCAGCCGGCTTCGATGGCCCCTGGGGGGTGGAAATTCTGTCGATCGATTTCCGCAAGCTTAACCTCCAAGCGCAGGTGACATCGTCATTCCAGACGACGGCGGCGGCGCTTGCCGCTGCCTGCTAGCGGGGGCCGCCAGGGTCCGCACGGCGAAGTCAGCCCAGCGACTCATGGACGCAGAACGCCAGTTAGGGTTGCACGGACAGCTGCGCGGCCGACTGGCCGCCGCTGCGCCATATCGGCGGCTCGGCGGGCGCATGGTCTATCGCAGATTCCGTTATGTTGGGTGCCTGTTGTGTACTGAACGACTGCCCGGTGACGGCTTTCCACACCCAAGTGCTGCCGTTCTCATCACCGGTAGCCACCATGGTGCAACCGAGGGTGGTGACGCCCGCCGCAGCCGTGGGTCTCAGGTTAGCTCTAGTTCGCCGGGTAGCTTGCCGGAAGGAGCCCGTAAGCGGGCTGGGTGCGGTTAGGTGCGGCTGGTACTCCCAGCGACTGGAGCAGTTCGTCGAAGTTAAC
>WNFC01012047.1_pt1 | contig 12813 bp, 10 predicted proteins | sample 5400541 | NCBI WGS metagenome assembly WNFC01 (sample SAMN13153342, study PRJNA577476) | soil metagenome | isolation source: 120 cm saprolite under Douglas fir tree site 2 hole 2 replicate 1 | place: USA:California | collected 2015-04-18
CCAGGCACGCCGCTCAAGGTCTACGTTGAAAATCCAATGAACTTCATCAACTCGGATCAGGCCCTTTTGAAGGCGCTCGACAACGCCGTATTAGACAACACGTGCGCTGTTATCAGCATCAGTTACGGCAATTGCAACTTGAACCTGGACGCCACCTCATTCGACTCGGACTTCAGCACAGCTCGGGGTCAAACGCAGACGGTGCTCGTCTCAGCGGGCGATGATGGTGCCGCCTGGCACATCGAAAACCCTGACGGAAGTTGTGGCCGCGTGGCACTTCCGAGCGACCCCAACGGCGGCAGGAACGTTAACGAACTTGCTGCTGATCCGAACGTCGTGTCTTGCGGGGGTACGCAATTTACACCCGGGATGCCAGGAGGCAACGACCAAGGCTTCGTGCCCGAATTCGTCTGGGATGAACCAACCCGTCCTGCTGGTCCAGGAGCGACGGGCGGCGGAACCAGCTCAATCTTCGCCAAGCCGATCTGGCAGAAAGGCTTTGGTGTGCCGCCAACCGCCAACCGAGACGTGCCCGACGTCGCAATGCTGGGCAGCCCAGACATGCCCGGAGTATTCTTTTTCGACTACGAGAACGGGGCACCGGTACTTTCTCCCCCTGTGGCCGGCAGCAGTCTCTGCCCGCCGACGTGGGCTGGCATCACAAGCGTCGTGTCTGAGGCGGACTCAGGAGTCCGGCAAGGCTTCATAAACCCTGAGATTTATCTGCTTGGTGGTTTAGGAGGGGTCATCGGTTTTCGCGACGTGCTCTCAGGGCAGAACGACTTCAACGGCGTGACTGGCTTTCCGGCTAATGTGGGCTACGACCAGTCCACCGGCTGGGGGACGCCCGATATTACCTCCTTCGTCAATAGCCAGTTGTTCGTGTCGGTCTACCTCCGGGGGTGCGGCGGCTGCACCGACAGCGAGTGCGCGATGGGCAACTCGATTGCGGCCTGCCAGAAATACAATTCGAACACCGGTAAGTTTACGGCCGTCGCCTCGATGACTTATTCGCGCGGGTACTTTCCCTCGGTGCTGCTGGCGGACGGCACCACCCTCCTCCCGGGCGGCCTGGAGAACATCCTGGGCTACACCTATTCGGAGAGCGTGGTCGAAATCTTCAATCCGTCCACAGGTAAGGTAACTAGCGGACCGAGCATGAAAGACGCCCGCGCCTATCATACCGGGACGCGGCTCGACGATGGCCGCGTCCTGGTCACCGGCGGCCTTTACTCCGGCCTCACGGCGCTGAGCAGCGGCGAACTCTATGATCCGGTCACCAACAAATGGAACCTGGTGAGCAACAATATGTCGAGCGCCCGCTACGACCACACCGGAACCATGCTCAGCGACGGCCGGGTTCTGCTCACCGGTGGGCTCAACAGCACGCCCGCGCCACTCAAGACTGCGGACGTCTTCGATCCAATTGCCAACAAGTTCTCGCAGGTAGGGTCAATGGCGAACGCGCGGCGGGGGCATTCGGCGGTGCTGCTGCCGGGCGGCAAGGTACTGATAACCGGTGGGGCGGCCAACTGCACGGTGTTGAGCAGCGCCGAACTGTTCGATCCGTCCACTAACACCTTCACCTCCATCGGCAACATGACACACGCCCGGTCGCAACATACCAGCACCCTGCTGCCGAACGGACAGGTGCTCATCGCGGGCGGAGCCTCACTCAACAGCTCGTGTGATCCCGTCCAACTGAAGAGCGCCGAACTGTTCAATCCAACCAACAATACATTTACGGCCATAAGCGGCATGAATGGCGCGCGCCTGCGCCATGCGGCGAGCGTACTTCAGGACGGCAAAGTGCTTATCGCGGGAGGTTTCGGCGGTTGCTCAGGGGCCACATGTTACGCGGGGAGCAGTGCGGAAATTTACGATCCATCGGCGGGTACATTCACCTACACCGGCAGCATGCCAACTGCAAGCGGAGGCTTTGCGGCCAACCCGACGCACTAGCTTGAGGTGAAGCAGAGCACGTGAGGGTGACCGCATTTGGGGCCGGTCTCACAAATAGAAGTAATGGGTGTGAGCAGACGCTCCTGGCTGGGCACCGGGTCAGGGCGGTTCGTTTTCTGTCATCCTGAGAGTTTGTGAGCGAATGCAACTGGTTACGATGAGGAAGGCGCGGCCGCATTCTTCTACATGCGGGCGCCTTGTCATCACTAGCAGGGTGCGGAAGGCCTTGGACCTCACCGTTTCTTGCAAGTATGCGAAGAATACGAATCGCTGAGCCGCCCTGAGGGCTCTCTAAGCAGGGTGCGGAAAAACCGATTTCTTTATGAAAGATCTTTCCGCACCCTGCGATAAAGCTGGCGTCCTTCCTTTTTGATTCGCACCTCGCGGACTCGTTAGCTCGCTCCGCCTTTCGGCTCCGCTAGTGTTTAGTTCTACCCCTATGGGGGAGATTACAGAGAGGGAAAGCAGGCTGCGGAAGGCTTTTCCGCAGCCTGCTCGGCGCAACTTGCCGGCAGCCAGCCAAGCCTGTTTTATAATCAGCGGTTGCGGCGCCCTGGTTTAGTGGGCATGTTTGAAGGGGCATCTGCTTTGGCCTGTGCGTGGGATGACAGGCTGAAGCCTGTCGCCCCGTTATTAGATGGAATTTCGCGATTATTACAAAACCCTCGGCGTCGAACGGATTGCGAGCCAGACGCAAATCAAGAGCGCCTATCGCAAGCTCGCCCGCAAGTACCATCCCGACGTCAATCCGAATAACAAGGATGCGGAACAGCATTTCAAGGAAATCAACGAAGCCTACCAGGTCCTAAGCGATCCGGAAAAGCGTAAGAAGTACGACGAGTTAGGGGCCGATTGGGAGCGTGGGACAACTGAGGACGAGGTATTCCGCCGCTACGCGCAGGCCGGAGGCTCTGAGTTCGGCGGCGCGAGCGGAGGCTTCAGCGATTTCTTCGAGCGCTTCTTCGGTTTGGGTGGCGGCTTGGGCGGTGGCCCGAGCCGCAGTTTCCAGTTCGATTTTGGAGATGAGTCCGCGGGAGCCGTGCGCAGCCGAGGCCGTGACCAGGAGTCCGAAGTAAAAATCTCCGTGCGCGATGCCGTTCATGGGACCCGCCGACGGCTTGAATTGAGCTCGGAGGATCAGTGCGACGTATGCGGCGGCAGCGGAATGACCGCGCGCCAGGAAACCCGTGGCCGGACCAGAATAATTCGTTCTGCCGAGCCATGCGCGAAATGCGGTGGACGCGGCACCATACGGGTGCATCGTACACTCGAAGTCAATATCCCGCCCGGAGTGAGCGAAGGCTCCCGGATTCGGCTCAGCTTCCGGTATGGGATTACGAGGCTGCGCTTGGGGCGGAGGTGACGGCTCCCACGCTCGACGGCAAGATCTCGCTAAAAATTCCCCCAGGTAGTCAGAGCGGCCGTGTTTTGCGGCTGAAGGGCAAGGGACTGCCGGCGCGCGGCAAGGAGCCCGCCGCCGACCTGCTATACGAGCTGAAAGTGCTGGCACCGACTGAGATGACCGAGGAAGAACGAGGATTGTTGCAGCAATTCGCCGAGCGGCGGCGCGCCCGCGCCGTCGCCGACCCGCGCGCTGAGTTGATGCGAGAATAGACGCGATGGCTCGTCGTCCCTCCAAGCGCCCTGAGCGCAAGCCCTCGCGCACCACGTTGGTGAGCCGGACCGCCTTTCGGGTAATCGCCGGCGTCACTGATGCCGAGTTGACGCTTTGGGAACGCGAAGAGTTCATCGTGCCGGTGGACCGCGCTGATAGCATTGGCGAGCCGCTCTACGATACTTCCGCCCTCAGGCGAGCGCGGTTGATTCGAACCCTCGCCGATGAACTGGACGTGAATTTGCCCGGCATCGAGGTGATTTTACACTTGCTGGACCAGATGACGCGCTGACCGCGGGTAACCGACCGATTGGTAGCGGCGGCGGTCCGTCAGCGGCCCGTTTTGGCTGGATATATGGTAGAGCCCAAGCAGAGTGGGCAGCTCGAAATCCGCTTGCCCGAACGCAGCGTTGAATTGACCCGTTCATCGTCTGTCGCTGCGCAGCGGACGATTGCCGCGGTTGAGCGTGCCGTGGCCGGAGCCGTGGCACGGCTGCTCTCCGATCCTGATGATCGGTTGCTGGTCGCCGTCTCCGGCGGACCTGATTCGGTTGCAGCCCTCCACGCACTTCAACGTATTCGCGGCAGCTCAGGCTTTCAGCTTTCCGCCGCCCACTTGAACCACGGCCTCCGCGGACCTGAATCAGACCGCGACGAAAGATTCGTGCTCGAGCTGTGCCGCCGGCTCGATATCGAATTGATAATCGAACGGACGGAAGCGCTTCACCCGCCGAATCTCGAGGAGCGAGCGCGGGAGCTGCGGTATGAGTTTCTGAACCGCACCGCTGACACTTTGAAGGCGCGATTTATCGTGCTCGGTCATCATCGAGACGACCAGGCAGAGACTGTATTGCTGAGGTTATTGCGGGGCACCGGGATTGCCGGTCTGGCGGCAATGGCCGCTTTTGGACCTGGCCGGCTGATGCGTCCACTACTTACGCTCGGCCGCACTGCCATCCTGGCCTATCTGGCCGCAATTGGGGCCGACTACGTACTTGACAGCAGCAATCTGGAAGATGGAGCTTTACGCAATCGAGTGAGAGGGGTGTTGTTGCCCCAGCTCGCACGCGATTACTCACCGGGCATCGCCAGGCGCCTGGCGGAACTTGCCTCCGAGATGCGCGAGGTCGACAGCTTTATCGAGGCCGAGGCGCGGCGCGCATTGGACGGTAGGTTGGTTCCAATGGCTGACCAGAACGGAGTCCCGTCATACCGGGTGGATGTACGGGGGTTCGCGTCAATCAACCCCGCCCTCGCTCGCGCGATACTGCGCGAACTGATCAGACGGGGCATCGGCGATCTCCGCGGGATTGAACGCGTGCATATTAAAGCGATGTGTCGTTTGGCGGACGGTGGGAATCCGTCTGCGACGGTAGCCCTGCCGCGGAACTGGAGATTCAGACGAGAGTACGATTCGGCTGTGCTTGAATACCACACGACGCGGACTGAAACCGCGGTCGCCTCCGCTGCCGATCGCTGTGCGGTGAGCTTGATGCCGGGCGCGAACCTGCTGAGCGCCAGCGGCGTCACTCTCACGTTGCGAGAGATTGCAGCGAATGAACCGCGCTTTCCGACCACGCCCTGGCATCCACCCAGTCGGTTTGAGGCGTATTTCGATGCCGCGGCGGTTCCAAGGCTGGCCGCCCGATGCGTCCGTGCGGGCGATCGTATTCAGCCTTTAGGACTACGCGGTAGCCGCAAGATCCAGGATGTATTCGTAGACTGCAAAGTGACGGTGGCGAAGCGCCGGTGGTGGCCCCTGGTAGTGTCGGGCGACGCGGTGCTTTGGATTCCCGGTCTGGTACGCAGCCGGATCGCGTTGGTCACTTCAGCATCCAGAAAAGTCCTGCATTTGCGGGCCGATTCACTCCCGAGCAACACAAACGTTCGATTGCCTGGACTTTAGCACGCGTGCTACCTTTGTATTAGCGATGAATCAAGTTTCGAGGAATATCGCGTTGTGGCTGGTAGTAGTTCTGATGGCGCTGCTACTGGTTAATTTCTTTACTCGCACTCAGCAGCACTCGCCTGACATTTTCTTCTCGGATTTTCTCAACGACGTCGATAATGGACACGTCGCCGAGGTTACTATCCAAGGTAACCAAATCCAGGGCGAGACCGCCAGCGGTGAGCATTTTAAAACCTACGCTCCCAACGATCCTGGACTGGTGCAGGAGCTGCGGGCCAAGGGTGTCAAAATAGCCGCCAAGCCGGCCGACGTTGATCCATGGTGGATGGTGCTGCTGGTGCAGTGGTTCCCGATGCTCCTGCTGGTGGCGGTCTGGATCCTCTTCATGCGCCAAATGCAAATCGGGGGCGGCAAAGCGATGTCATTCGGTAAGAGCCGGGCGAAGCTTCTCACCGAAAACACCCATAAAGTCACTTTCACCGATGTCGCTGGCATTGATGAAGCCAAAGATGAGTTGGAGGAGATCATCCAATTCCTCAAAGACCCTAAGCGATTTACTCGTCTCGGCGGCAGGATTCCCAAAGGGGTTCTGTTGGTGGGGGCGCCCGGAACCGGCAAGACCTTACTCGCGCGTGCGATCGCCGGCGAGGCGGGAGTGCCATTCTTCTCCATTTCGGGGTCCGACTTTGTTGAAATGTTCGTCGGCGTCGGCGCTTCGCGGGTACGTGATCTTTTCGTACAGGGTAAAAAGCACGCGCCCTGCATAATTTTCATTGATGAAATCGACGCAGTCGGACGTCATCGCGGCGCCGGTCTCGGTGGTGGTCATGACGAACGCGAACAGACGCTTAATCAATTGCTGGTCGAAATGGACGGTTTCGAGGCCAACGAGGGCGTGATTCTGGTCGCTGCCACCAATCGTCCGGATGTGCTCGATCCAGCATTGCTGCGGCCCGGACGTTTCGATCGCCGGGTGGTGGTGCCGCGACCCGACGTCAGAGGCCGCGAAGGCATCCTTAAAGTCCACACCAGACGCGTCCCGCTCTCCGATGATGTCGATATCACCAAGCTTTCCCGCCAGACACCGGGGTTCGCCGGTGCTGACCTGGAAAATCTCGTAAACGAAGCTGCCTTGCTCGCTGCCCGCCGGAGTAAGGACAAGGTCGATATGTCGGATTTCGAGTTGGCCAAAGACAAGGTCCTGATGGGCGCCGAGCGGCGTTCGCTGGTGATGTCATTGCAGGAGCGCCGGAACACCGCTTATCACGAATCCGGTCACGCGCTGGTCGCGATGCTGTTGCCGGGCGCCGACCCGGTGCATAAGGTCACTATCATCCCGCGCGGGATGGCACTCGGGGTTACCCAGCAACTGCCGCTGGACGACCGCTACACCTATTCGCGTGACTACCTGATGACGCGGCTGGCCATGATGTTCGGCGGGCGGGTTGCTGAAGAGTTGGTGTTCGACCACATGACGACAGGGGCCGGCGACGATATCGAAAAGGCCACCGAACTCTCGCGCAAAATGGTCTGCGAATGGGGCATGAGCAAGGAACTCGGTCCGATGACCTTCGGGCGGCGCGAGGAACAGATTTTCCTGGGTCGCGATATCACCCATTCTAAGGATTATTCTGAGCACACTGCCGTCGAAATCGACCGCGAGGTTCGCCGGATCGTTGACGAAGCCTATCAGAAGGCGCGCGCGCTGCTGACGGAGAATACGCGGATGCTGCATGCGCTCGCTGAACGGCTATTGGAAAAAGAGGTGGTCGAGGGTGCGGAGGTCGCTGAGATGCTTAAGGCCGATAGGGAAGGCCGCCCGTTGACCTCCGTCCAGGGTCCGGTGGCGGCAAACCACCCTCCGTCCGGTGGAACGCCGGTAGCCAAGGAAAGACCGCGAGCCGCGGCGGAGGAAAGTACCTCCTTGCCCGGACTTCAGCCGAAACCGTCGCTCGCCTGAACCCTTTTGTCGTTCCGAGCGCGGCCAGCAATTTTTGCGCGCGCAGCCGAGGAAGCAGCGCGAAGCGATTTACTCCTGTCCGATTCGTTAGGCAAATCGCTTCTCCCCGGATCCTTCTTGCTTCGGTGGCCGCCTTCGCTCACTCGGGTGGGAGAACAACAAAGCAAACTAGTGGCCTGTAACGTTGAAAACGATAGTGACTTGTCGTCTCGAAACGAAGGCGGTCGACCCCCACCTAACCTCCCCCTGGTCAGGGGGAGGGATTTCAGGCGATACCGATTTCAATGTTACAGCCCACTAGTATCCCGCTCTACAAATAGCTTCACAATATGTCATCCGATCAGTTCCGTCTCTGTCATTCCCGCGCGTGGCTGCCGCGCGAGGAATCCCGGACCCCGGCTCAGCGCAAGAGATCGGGATTCTTTCTAAAATGCGCACGTCGCAGACTCCTTTGCTCGGCTCCGCTGCGCTCTGCCTAGTGGCGCGCGGCAGCCACGCGCGCGAGAATGACACACAAGGCGAAGTCCCTGTGGAGCTGGATCAAACTTTGTAAACAAGCGTTAAACACAGGACACTAGTGACGCGATGGGTATCGCGGAACAGAAACATAGCCCTGATTCTGATCAGCACCCTCACCGCCACCCCCATCCGCAGATGGATGGTCAGGCGGAGACGGTCGTTCCACCCCAAGCGGGGGAGAAGGGACAGAGTCGGCCAGGAGCGGTTCCCGATGTGCTTCGGCTACATGACGGTCGCATAATCCCGCTCCCGGCCGTAATGGGCGTGCTGAATGTAACGCCTGATTCGTTTTCCGACGGCGGGCGCTACGTTGATCCGGACCGCGCCGCCGCCCATGCGTTGGAAATGGCGGCGGCAGGCGCCACAATAATTGATATCGGGGCTGAATCCACCCGCCCATCGGGAGCACGCGAGGTCAGCGCCGAGGTCGAGCTTGGGCGGCTGCTGCCGGTTCTACAACGGCTGAGCGGCCGGCTGGAGACGCCGTTATCTATCGATACCCGCAAGCCCGAGGTGGCGCGAGTGCTGCTCGACCGCGGCGCTGCGATTATCAACGATGTCAGCGCGTTGTCGGATCCGGCGATGGCGGCGCTTGCTGCCGAAAGGGGCTGCAACGTGGTACTGATGCATATGAAGGGCGGCCCGGAAGACCATATTCAGTTCGCTTCGTACCGCAATGTGGTTGAGGAAGTGCTGATGTTCCTGGCGGAGCGCGCCGCGACTGCGCTGCAGGCGGGAATCAATCATGCGCGAATAATTCTTGATCCGGGTCTGGGCTTTGCGAAAACCGCGTCACATAATCTCGCAATCCTGGCTCATTTGGAGCGCTTTTGCCGGTTGGGTTACCCGGTGCTGATTGGCGCATCGCGCAAGAATTTCATCCGCAGCATTTCAGGCAACAGCGACGGCGATATTCTATTTGGAACAAACGCGGTGAACGCGGTGGCAGTGGCAGCAGGAGCTGCGATTATCCGAGTGCACGATCCTGGACCAGCCGCGGCAACAGCCAGGATGGCGGCGGCGATTGCGGCGGCGAGGCGCACTTGACCCGATGCACGGTTTGCTCCACGTGATACCTCGGCTGCGCTGGCAGGACGCGCTCGACGTCCTGATCGTCGCCATATTGATCTACCGGATTGCATTGTTGATCCGCGGCACACGGACGATGCAGATGGTGGTCGGGCTGGGGATTCTGGCGGCGGCGTTTGTGACGTCGCAAATGCTCGGGCTGTTTACGCTGAACTGGCTGCTCAATAATTTTCTAGGTTCTCTCATAATCATCCTCGTGGTTATTTTCCAGGCGGATATTCGCCGTGCGCTGACCGGCGTTGGCGCGCGCTCGTTCTTTACCACGCGGCCGAATATCGTCGACGTTGCCGAGGAGTTGGCTAAAGCCGCAGAATGGTTGTCGGCGCGGCGCATCGGCGGGTTGATCGTGCTCGAAAATGAAGTCGGCTTGCAGGACGTGGTCGACACCGGCCGGGTGATCGAGGGCCGCGCCTCGCCTGAGCTAATCGAGACGATCTTCATGCCTGGCTCGCCGATGCATGACGGTGCAGTAATTATCAAGGGCGATCAGGTGTTGGCGGCCGCCTGTCAATTGCCGCTCTCGACCAACCCGAACGTCAGCCTGACCCTGGGTATGCGCCATCGCGCGGCTATCGGACTGACCGAAGACAATGATGCCAGTGTTATCGTGGTGTCGGAGCAGGACGGCACCATCTCCCTCGCCAGGCGCGGCCGCTTAACCCGTGGCCTAAAGCCGCCAGAATTACTGCTGGCCTTACAGCACCTCGAGACCTGGAGCACGATGGACCCGGAGGCGGCGTAAAGTGGCGTTGCCCGCGATGAAGGGGCCAATACGGCCGCCGGCCGTAAGATTAAGATTAATCCGCCCGGCCGAGTTGAGACGCCGTTACTCGCCCGCCGTATTGCGCGATCGTGTGCGCCAGAACCTCGGCCTGCGAATAATTTCATTGCTGCTGGCGGTGGGATTGTGGATCTTTGTCAACGCCGGTCAGCATAGCTCGGTTGAACCCTTCAACATTCCCATCAGTTACCGAGGGTTGCCACCTGGCTTCGTGATCACCAACCAGCATCCGGATTTTGTCAAAATCCAGCTATCCGGGCCGCAAACCTTATTGTCGTTGGTCGATCCGAGCCGGCTGATGCTGCGGCTTGACCTCAGTGGAGTAGGAGTCGGGCAGGCCTCTTTCAAAATCGGGCTCGACAGCTTCAATGTGCCTCGGGGGACCGCGGTCACCAGTATTTCGCCCTCTCAGATTGTGCTCGACGTCGACCAGGTCGTGGTCCGTCATCTGCCGGTGCACCTGGTGACGATCGGGAAGCCGGCCGATGGATACCGGATCGGTTCGATTGACATCACACCGCCTCTCGTGCGCGTGAGAGCGCCCAGCAGAGAAATCGCCCGCCTCGAGACGGTCGATACCGAAGCCATCGACGTGACCGGTCTGGCCTCCGATATGGAACATATTGCGGCAATCGCATCAGCGAGTGGGATGATGCGGGTCGAACCCACCGAGGTCACGGTCAAAATCGGACTCGCGCCGGTGATTGCCAGCAAGGACTTTCACGGATTGCCGGTAACGGTGCGCGACTCCGGCCATCAGTCCAGGCTGCAGCCGCCACGGATTAATCTTACGTTGCGCGGCCCCAAGCTCCAGCTAAGCAAGCTCGACTTGAGCGGCGCAGTGTTCGTCGATGGTGACGGAATGGAGCCGGGCACTTACAATGCGCCGGTGCAAGTGCAATTGCCTCAGGGGGTGGAACTGCTACATCTATGGCCAGACAAGGTCAGAATCACGATCAGACGAGCGGCGCGGCCATGAGCGCGCCGCCTCACAGATTGTTCGGCACAGACGGGATACGCGGCATCGCCAATGTCGAGCCAATCACTTCGGAGACCGCGCTCAAGCTGGGACGGGCGCTGGCGCATGTGTTTAAAAGCACCAGCCGGCGCCATCGCCGAATTCTCATCGGCAAAGATACGCGGCTGTCGGGCTACATGCTGGAAACGGCGATGGCCTCGGGCATTTGCTCGATGGGGGTCGATGTTCTGCTGGTCGGGCCGCTACCGACTCCAGCCATCGCTTTTCTCACGCGCAGTATGCGGGTTGATGCCGGAGTGGTGATCTCCGCCTCGCATAATCCGTTTCAGGACAACGGCATCAAGTTTTTTTCGCGAGAGGGCTACAAACTGGACGATCAGACCGAGCGGCGCATCGAGCAACTCGTCTTTGACGACGGCGAGTTGAACCGATTTCGGGCGGCGGGTCAGGACATCGGCAAGGCCACCCGCATCGACGACGCGATCGGCCGGTACCTGGTTTTTTTGAAATCGTGCGTGCCGCGCGAAGTGACGCTCGAGGGTCTCAAGATTGTGATTGACTGCGCCAACGGCGCCGCCTATAAGGTTGGCCCCGAAGTGCTCGAAGAACTGGGCGCCGACGTGCTGCCAATCGGCGTCGAGCCGGACGGGATTAATATCAACGCCGCCTGCGGTGCGGTGCATCTGGAAAAAATGCGGGCAGCGGTGGCCGAACATCAAGCCAATGTCGGGGTCGCGCTCGACGGCGATGGCGACCGCGCCTTGTTCGTCGACGAACAAGGCGAACTGTTCGACGGCGACGACGTTATGGCACTGCTGGGCCGCCAAATGGCGGCTCGGGGACTGCTCAAGCACAACACCGTGGTCGCCACCGTGATGAGTAACTTCGGGCTCGAGATAGCTTTGTCTGCTGGCGGCGCCCGACTGGTGCGTACCGATGTCGGCGACCCGGCAGTGGTACGCGAGATGCGCGCCAATTCCTACAACCTGGGCGGTGAACAGTCCGGTCACGTCATCTTCATGGACCATTCGACCACCGGTGACGGCCTGATCACGGCACTGCTCTTATTCTCCCATATGGTGGAAATGGGCAAGCCGCTCAGCGAATTGCGCTCGATGCGCCGGGTGCCGCAGGTGCTGGAAAATGTCCAAGTGCGCCAACGGATACCGCTCGAGCAAATGCCCGAGGTCAGCCGTCAGATCGCCGCGGCCGAGCGCCGCCTCAAAGGCTGCGGGCGGCTGCTCGTGCGTTATTCAGGCACTGAGATGTTGGCGCGCGTGATGGTGGAGGGCGAGGACCACGCCAGCATTAGCGAAGTGGCCCATCAGATCGCCACAGCGATCCACCGTCAACTCGGACTTACCAGCTAGAGTATATGGCTGGAGCGGGCGCCGGTAGTATCTCGCGGTCAGCGGAAAACCTAGAGTCCCGTTCTACAAATAGCGCCACCATGTGTAATCCTACCGGTTCCGTCTCTGTCATTCCCGCGCGTGGCTGCCGCGCGAGGAATCCCGGACGCGACTCAGCGCAAAAGAGCGGGATTCTTTCTAAAATGCGCACGTCGCAGACTCCTTTGCTCGGCTCCGCTGCGCTCTGCCTAGTGGCGCGCGGCAGCCACGCGCACGAGAATGACACGTAAGTCGAAGTCCAGGTGAAGCGGGATCATACTTTGTAAAGAGCGTTAAACAACGGGACACTAGTGGGCTGTAACATTGAAATCGGTATCGCTGGAAATCCCTCCCCCTGACCAGGGGGAGGTTAGGTGGGGGTCGTCCGGCTTCGTTTCGATACGGCAGTCCACTATCGTTTTCAACGTTACAGACCACCTAGAGAGACGGATACCTGAGTCGAGGCCATGATCAAACTTGGCGTTAACGTCGATCACGTCGCAACCCTCAGGCAGGCGCGCCTCGCGCGATATCCCGATCCTCTGGAAGCTTCCCTGGCGGCTGAACGAGCCGGCGCCGGCGCAATCACGGTCCATTTACGTGAAGATCGG
>WNFC01019684.1_pt1 | contig 12813 bp, 13 predicted proteins | sample 5400541 | NCBI WGS metagenome assembly WNFC01 (sample SAMN13153342, study PRJNA577476) | soil metagenome | isolation source: 120 cm saprolite under Douglas fir tree site 2 hole 2 replicate 1 | place: USA:California | collected 2015-04-18
AGGATCCCAAGGCGTCCGACGTGCTCTACGTGAAGTCGCTGGCGGCGCCGCATACCGTTAACACCATGCCCGAGAATACGCTCAAGGCGCTCGCCGATCATGGCGAGGTCGGCGCGATGCTGTCGGCTGACGGTGGCAACGCGGAGGCGGAGCTGGCCGAATTCACCAAAGCTGGAGTCGATATCGACGCGTTGGCGGCGCAGCTTCAGCGGGAAGGCGCGGACGCATTCGTCAAGTCATGGGACGACCTGCTGGCTTGCATCACCGACAAAAGCGCGGCGCTCAAGAAGGCGAGCTGATTCGCGAAAAGGGGAACGGCAAAAAGGGGAACGGATCGATGGAGACCAAAACGGTGCGGCTCACAGAGCGGCCGGCCTGGAAGGCGCTGGGCGAGCACTATCAGAAGATTCGCGACGTTCATCTGCGCACGCTCTTCAGCGAAGATCCGAAGCGCGGCGAGCGCTTCGCGCTCGAGGCCGCCGGGCTCTATTTCGACTACTCCAAGCATCGCATCAACGCCGACACGATGCGCCTGCTGCTGGCGTTGGCCGAGGAGACGGGGCTGCGCGGGCGTATCGACGCGATGTTCGCGGGCGAGAAGATCAACGTCACCGAGGGACGCGCCGTTTTGCACGTGGCGCTGCGCGCGCCGCGCGGCGCGACGATCATGACCGACGGCAAAAACGTGGTGCCCGAGGTCCACGCGGTGCTCGACCGGATGGCGGAGTTCAGCCGCCGCGTGCGCGACGGCTCGTGGAAGGGCCACACCGGCAAACGTATCCGCAACGTCATCAATGTCGGAATCGGCGGCTCGGACCTGGGCCCGGTGATGGCCTACGAGGCGCTGCGCTATTACAGCGATCGCAACCTCACCGTGCGCTTCGTCTCCAACGTCGACGGCACCGACTTTGTCGAAGCGACGCGCGACCTCGACCCGGCCGAAACGCTGTTCATCATCTCGTCGAAGACCTTCACCACGCTCGAGACCATGACCAACGCGCAGAGCGCGCGGAAATGGTGTCTCGATGCGCTCGGCGACGAGAAGGCGATTGCAAAACATTTCGTCGCGGTGTCGACCAACGCCGTTGAGGTGACCAAGTTCGGCATCGACACGCAGAACATGTTCGGCTTCTGGGACTGGGTGGGCGGCCGCTACTCGATGGACTCGGCGATCGGGCTTTCGACCATGATCGCGGTCGGACCTGAGAACTTTCGCGCGATGCTCGACGGCTTTCACGCGATCGACGAGCACTTCCGCGCCGCGCCATTCGAGCGCAACCTGCCGGTGATCATGGGGCTCCTCACGATCTGGTACGACGATTTCTTCGGCGCGCAGACGGTCGGCGTTTTTCCGTACGAGCAATATCTAAAGCGCTTTCCGGCGTACCTGCAGCAGCTCACGATGGAGTCCAACGGCAAGCACGTCACGCTCGACGGAGCGACGGTCGATTATCAGACCGGGCCGATTTTCTGGGGCGAGCCGGGGACCAACGGGCAGCACTCTTTCTACCAACTGATTCACCAGGCCACGAAACTCATCCCTTGCGATTTCATCGCGTTTTACCAGACGCTCAATCCGCTCGGCCGTCATCACGACATGTTGCTCGCCAACGTCTTCGCGCAGGGCGAGGCGCTGGCGTTCGGCAAAACTCCCGAGCAGGTCAAGGCCGAAGGCACTCCAGACTGGCTGGTGCCGCATCGCGTGTTCGAGGGCAATCGCCCCTCGACGACGATCCTCGCCGAGCTGTTGACGCCCGAGACGCTAGGTAAGCTGGTGGCGCTCTATGAGCACAGCGTGTTCACCCAGGGCGCGATCTGGAACATCGATTCGTTCGATCAATGGGGCGTCGAACTGGGGAAGGTGCTGGCGCAGCGAATCATCCCCGAACTTGAAAGCGCCACCGAGCCGCAACTTAAACACGACAGCTCGACCAACGCGCTGATCGCGCGCTACCGGAAACATAGAAAAAAGACCGGATGAAACTGCCGCGCGGTTTCTACGCCCGTCCGGTGCTGGTGGTCGCGCGCGAATGTATCGGGAAGCTGTTGGTGCATCGCACGCCCGAGGGCGAGGCGGCGGGGCGTATCGTCGAAGCCGAGGCGTATCGCGGACCGCTCGACCTCGCGGCGCATAGCGCGCGGGGATTGCGTACCAAACGAACCGCGGTGATGTTCGGCCCGCCGGGTTACGCTTACGTTTATCTCATTTATGGACTGAGTTGGGCGATGAACATTATCGTGGCGTCGGAGGGCGAGCCGCATGGTGTTTTGATCCGGGCGCTCGAGCCGGTTCGCGGATTGGAGCTGATGGTGCGCAGGCGCGGCGGCACAAAATCTCCCGGCGGTCGCGAGTTGACCAACGGTCCCGGCAAGCTGACGCAGGCGCTCGGGATAACCGGCGAGGACTACGGACGCGACCTTTGCGGCGATCGGCTTTTCCTGGAAGAGGCGGATCGGCCAGCCGGAAGAGTAGGGCGTTCGGCGCGAATCAACGTCGATTACGCTGGAGCGTGGGCGGCCAAGCGATGGCGTTTCTACGAGCCCGGCAACCGCTACGTATCGGTGCGCCCGCGCGATTGACGCGTCGGCGGTAGAGCGCGACCTTTTACTTCCTGTACGGTCGCTTCGACTCGCGCAGCGCTCGCTCAGGATGACAGGAGAGGGTGTTTCCGCCTACGCCGCAAACATCTCCTGAAGCACTGACAATGCTTGCTCGAGCGTTGATGGAGCCACGCGGCCAAGCTTGCGAATCATCCGCTCCCGATCGACCGTTCGGATTTGATCGAGCACGACGTGACCGGCCTTTCCTGCAAAACGGCAGGCAACGCGAAACGGATACCGATGCCCGCCGGTAGTCAGCGGCGCCACAATGAAAGTGCGCAGATGCTCATTGAGTTCGTCGGGAGAAACCACAACGCAAGGGCGGGTCTTGCGAATTTCTCCTCGACCGGTCGGACCAAGGTCGACGAGAAGAACTTCGCCGCGCCGCACCTCCTCCTCCGCTACCACTTCCACTCCTCGTCATCGAAACGCGTGTTGGTTGGCGCATCCAGCAACCGATCTTCGTCCCGCGCGCGCGCCAGCCTGGCCGCCTCGCTCCATCCGGCCCGCGGGTGCGCGGCGGATATGATGACGATGGCGCCATTGCGGGCGCGAACGTCCACTTCATCCGACAATCCAGCCTCGGCAAGCAGCGGTTTCGGCAACCGGACACCTCTGGAGTTGCCGATGCGCACAATACGAGTCTTCATAGCAGACACCCTTACGCTTGTGCGTAATTACTAAGTAAGCACAATGCCTTGGCTAGATCAATTCTTGATGGAAGGCTCACGCTCGGCCACTCGATCTGGACAGGGCGTGCGCGTTTGCTAGTTTACGGACTCCGGCGCGCGCCCGTAGACCAATTGCGCGAGTCATTTCAGTAGGTCACTACACCATGGGACTGTGGGGAGACGATTAACGAACCGCGGACATCTCCTCTGAATCGCGACGAGCAAATCGCGCGCCTCGCCCGCGAGAGCTTCGACCTCGCGATCATCGGCGGCGGAATCAACGGCGCCGCGATCGCGCGCGACGCCGCGATGCGCGGGCTAAATGTCGCGTTGATCGAGCGCGGCGACTTCGCCGGTGCGACCTCCTCGCGCTCCTCCAAGCTGATTCACGGCGGGCTGCGCTACCTGCCGCAGGGCGAACTCCGCCTGGTGCGCACGGCGCTCGCCGAGCGCGAGCGCTTGCGCCGGCTGACGGCGCCGCACCTGGTAAAGCCCCTGCGCTTTCTCTTCCCGCTTTATCGCGGGCGCGGCCCGGGCCGGCTTGCGCTTGGCGCGGGACTTTGGCTCTACGACTTGTTCGCGCGCACGCCGCGAGCGGAGCGCCATCGCCGGGTCAACCCAGCGCACGCGCTCGCAGCCGAGCCGATGCTCAATCCCGTGGAGCTGGCGGGCGGCGCGTTTTACTACGACGCTGGCGGCGATGACGCGCGGCTCACGATCGAAAATGTGCTCGACGCGGCTTATCATGGCGCCGCGATCGCCAACTACGCCGAACTTGAGCGCTTCTCGCACGCCGAGGGCCGGATCGCGGCCGCCGAGATGCGCGATCGCCTGGGCGGGACGCACCTCGAGTTGCGCGCGCGCCTATTCGTCAACGCCGCGGGGCCGTGGATCGATGACGTCCGCAGGCTTGACGATCCGGCCGCTGCGCCCTCGGTCCGCCTGACCAAGGGCGTGCATCTGGTGATCGAACGCGAGCGGCTCCCGGTGCGCGAGGCGCTGGTGCTGGGCGACGCGCACGGCCGAATCATTTTCGTGATACCGCATGGCGAGGTGGTGCTGGTCGGCACCACCGACACCGACTTCGACGGCGACCGCGAGTACGTTGCCGCGGAACTGGAAGACGTCGAGTATCTGCTCGGCGTGGTTGAGCAAAGCCTTCCCGGAGCGACGCTTACGCCCGCCGACGTCGCCGCGAGCTTTGCCGGCTTGCGCGCACTGGCAATGGCGGGCGATGGGCGCGCGCCGTCCTCGGTCTCGCGCGAGGAAGTCATTGTCGAAAGCGGCACCGGGCTGATTTCGATCGCTGGCGGCAAGCTGACGACCCATCGCGAGATCGCGGAGCGGATCGTGGATCGTGCGGCAAAGGTTCTTGGGCGCGGTGTAGAACGCTCGCCGACCCGCGATACGCCGCTGCCGGGCGCGCGCCCGGTCGAAATTGAAGACTCCGACGGCGCCGCAGCGGCGCTCGCTTCGCTGGCTGCGGATTTGCGCGAGGCGATGGCCGCGCGCTATGGGACTCGCGCGATCGTACCGGCGAGTCTCGTCCGCGAGTCGCCCGGGTTGGCGCGGGCGCTCGCTCCCGGATGCCCGGTCGCGGCCGCGGAAGTAATCTACGCGGTGCGCTACGAGATGGCGTCGTCGGTCGCTGATTTTGTCCGGCGGCGAATCGCGCTCTCGTGGCGTCATCCACGATACGCTGGCCCGGCGGCCGAGACGGCGGCGCGCCTGATGGCGGCGGAGCTTGGATGGGACCGCGCGCGCGAGCAGTCCGAGCTTATGGCGTGCAATCCCGGGCCGCCCGCGACGACGGACGCCGACGCGGCCCAGTCGTAATCCCGCGGAGCCGTAAGGATAATGACGCGCGAGTCGCGCAAAAATCTCGTAGAACGTGCTGCCCGAATTGCGGCGGCGCTCGCGCGCCTGTATCCGGAGGCTCGCATCAGCCTCGACTTCACGAACCCATGGCAATGCCTGGTCGCTACGATTCTGTCCGCGCAATGCACCGACAAACGGATGGACGCCGCGCCCGCCGAACGCATCGAACGCCTCATCCTCGACACCGGATTCTTTCGCCAGAAGACGCGCTCGCTAAAGGGCGCGGCGCGCGCAATCCTGGAGCGCTTTGGCGGCGAGGTGCCGTCGCGGATGGAAGACCTGGTGACGCTGCCCGGCGTCGGCCGCAAAACCGCCAACGTGCTGCTCGGCCACGTTTTCGGCGAAGCCGGCCTGGTCGTCGATACTCACGTGCGCCGGCTCGCGCATCGCCTGTGGCTGACGCGCGAGACGGATCCCGAGAAAATCGAGCGCGACTTACAAGGGCTGCTCAAACCTGCTGAATGGACGCCGTTCTCGATGCGTCTGATACTACATGGGCGAACGGTGTGCTACGCACGCACGCCGCGATGCGACGTCTGTGCGTTGGCGGCGGATTGCCCGCGTATTGGAGTGGCGCCGCGCGCCGGGGCGAAGAAATCGAAGTCCGGTGCACGTAAAAACCATGTTTGACCGCGCGCCGCGACGTGTAATAATTGGTTCATACCAAAAAGCGTGATGGACCGTGCGACTGCGTATCGACGAAATAACCGCCGAGGCCAGAGAGGTCTCTTTTCTCCAGTCCGAGGAGGACGTTAACCGGCGGCTCGCGCACGGCCCGGTACACGAGTTCCGGGTGGGCGGTGCGATCGCGGTCGATTTGTCATACTACCGGGCCGGTATGGAGCTTTTTTTCGAAGGCCAGCTTAGCGCGCCGATGGTCGCGTCGTGCGCGCGCTGCGCGGAGGAGTTCAGCGCCCCCCACGCGCGTCCGTTCCGTTTCGTCTTGGCGCCTCGCGCCGCGGCCGACGACGATGACGGGCGGCTGCGCACGGAGGACCTGGAATTTTCGCTCTATGACGGCGATCAGATCGATCTCGCTCCGCTCGTCGCCGAGCAGCTCATCCTCGCGCTTCCCAGCCGCGCGCTCTGCCGCGAGGACTGCCAGGGTCTGTGCCCGAGTTGCGGGACCAATCTCAACCTTCACCAGTGCGGTTGCGCACAGCAGGCACGCGACCCGCGCCTGGCGGTTTTGCGCGCACTAAAAGTCGAGCGCTCCTGAAGCCGCGCAAATTTATTCCAAACGGAAAAGAGTAACCATCTATGCAAGCACCCAAGCGTCGGACTTCCCATTCCAAGCGCAACAAGCGCCGGGCCCATGACGCGCTGCGCGCGGTCAATCCGATTGCCTGCTCGCAGTGCGGCGAGCCCACGATGCCGCATCGCGTATGCCATCACTGCGGCTCCTACCGCGGACGGCAACTCACGGAGACCGCTGAATAGCGGGGCGCGGGAGCGGCGCGTGAGAATCGCGCTTGACGCGATGGGGGGTGATCTTGCCCCCAAGGCGACCGTCGAGGGCGCGGTGGCGGCGGCGCGCGATTTCGGTATCGAGATCGTCCTGGTCGGCGATCTCGACCTGGTGACGCGTGAGCTTTCCGAGCACAAGGCCGGCGAGCTCAAGATTACCGTCGAGCACGCGCCCGAAAGCGTGGCCATGGACGAATCGCCCATGGAGTCGGTGCTCACCAAGCCGCACTCCTCGATTCACGTCGGCCTCGAGATGGTCAAGCGCGGCGATGCGAGCGCGTTCGTCAGCGCCGGCAACTCGGGCGCCGTGATGGCGGCCGCGATGATGATCCTCGGCACTCTGCCCGGAGTCGACCGGCCCGCGATCGCCTCGCTGGTGCCGGCGAGCGACGGCCTCGCCCTGCTTATCGACGCCGGCGCCAATACCGAGGTCAAACCGCTCAATCTCGCGCAGTTCGCCGTGATGGGCAGCGTATACTGCCATCGCGTGCGCGGCGTGCCGAACCCCCGCGTCGGCATCCTGGCCAATGGCGAGGAAGCGTCCAAGGGCAGCGACCTGACCCGCGCGGCGGCCGCGATGCTCGGCGGGATGCGCGAGTCGGTCGATTACATCGGCTACGTTGAGGGCCGCGACATCAACCGCGGCAAGGCCGACGTGGTGGTGACCGACGGCTTCACCGGCAACGTGGCGCTTAAGACGATGGAGGGCTTCGCGTCCTTCCTGCTCGGCAACCTGCGCGACGTTTTCGGCAGCACCTTCGGCCGTATCGCCTACCTGCTGGTGCGCAAGCGCCTGAGCGCGGTTCGCGAACGTCTGGACCCCTCCGAATACGGTGGCGCGCCGCTTTTAGGGCTCGGCGGAGTCACGATCATCGCGCACGGCTCGTCCAATCCACGCGCGATCCGCAACGCCATCCGCGCCGCTGCCAACGAAGCGCTGGTCGAACGCGTCAACGCCGAGATCGTCGAGATACTCGCGCGCCACGTTTCCTCGATGCCGGTCAAGTCCGCGGGCAAGGGCTTTCGCGCGCTGTTGGACCGGATGCGCGAGCGGCTTCATCGCCATCCCCGCGAAGGCGGCGCGAACGCGGAGCATCCGAACGCGCCCGCGCCCGCGGCGCCGGCGGCGGCCAGCGCGAAAGTCGTGGAGCCCGAGATTTTGCCTCCCGAGGCTGTCGCGTCGGCCAATGGCGTCGCGGGCGCCGCGCCACACGCGGACGGCGCGCATGATGAGCCGCACAAGACGGTCGAGGAGGCGCAAGCCGAAGCGCCGGCGCAACCCGAGCTTGGGCCGCATAAGCCTGAGCCGTCTTGATATTCGTCAGTTCGAGATTCACGATCTCGTCCAAATCCACGATCTCGCGAAATTCTGGTTTCGAGGACACGTAGATGAAGGTTGCATTCCTGCTTCCCGGGCAAGGGGCGCAGCGGGTCGGGATGGGAGCCGAGTTGGCGCGCGAGTTTGCCGCCGCTCGCGAGGCTTTCGAGGAAGCCGATGAGGCGCTGGGCTTTGCGCTCTCGAAGCTGTGCTTCGAGGGGCCGGAGGAGGATTTGCGCCTGACCGCCAACACCCAGCCTGCGACGCTGGCGACTTCGATCGCCGCGCTGCGCGCGTTTGAGGCCGAATACGGCGTGAAGGCCGAGGTTGCCGCTGGCCACAGCCTGGGCGAGTACAGCGCGCTGGTCGCGGCGGGAGCGCTGGAATATCCCGCGGCGCTGCGCGCCGTGCGCGAGCGCGGTCGCCAGATGCAGGAGGCTTGCCCGGCGGGGCAGGGTTCGATGGCGGCGTTGATCGGACTCGATCTCGCCGCGGTGCGCGAAGTCTGCGAGCAGGTCGCGCGCGACGGCCAGATCGCGGTGCCTGCCAATCTCAACGCACCGGGCCAGATCGTCATCGCCGGGCACGCGGGAGCGGTCAAGCGCGCGATCGAGATCGCCAAAGAACGCGGCGCGGGGATGTCGGTCGAGTTGAAAGTCAGCGCGCCGTTTCATTCGCCGCTGATGCAGCCGGCGCGAATCGGGATGGAGCCGGTGATCGCGGCGCTCAAGGTGAGCGCGCTTAGTTTTGGAGTCATCGCCAACGTCACGGCGGAAGTGAATCGCGATCCCGAGCGCGTCAAGCCGCTGCTCCTGGAACAGATTACCGCACCCGTGCGCTGGGAAGAATCGATGGCGCGCCTTGGGGCCTCGGGCGCCACCAGCGCGATTGAGTTCGGCGCGGGCCGCGTGCTCGCCGGCCTGATGCGGCGTATCAACAAGGGCTTCAAGGTGCGGTCGGTGGAGGACGCGGCCTCATTGAGGGCGTCCGGCCAGGCGCTCGCCGAGGAGACGGCACAGAGTGCGTAGCGCCCCGACGCGCCATCGGCGCGAGGGGGCATGGAAGAGGAGGTAGGAAAGATCGCTAGTCGCGGCTCGTCGCGGTCGGCATGATCGACCTTCGCGCGCGTTACCCGGCTCGCGTTTCTCAACTTGCCTAGTTGGAGCTAACTCCCTAAGCTGCGCTGTAACGTTTGCTTTGCCGCCCAGGCGCGTGCGAGCACGATCCGGCGCAGGCGGGACCGAATCAAACATAATCGAATCAATGCAACGAGCGCGGCGCGCCACCCCCGGCGCAGGCCGCCAGGAGGAAATCAAAATACGATGGCTGGAGAAGTCGAAACCAAGGTTCGCGAGATCATCAGCGAGCAACTCGGTGTGTCCGCTGACGAAGTGACCCCTGAAGCGTCATTTATCGAGGACTTGGGTGCTGATTCACTCGATATAGTCGAGCTGGTGATGGCGCTGGAAGAGGAGTACGGGATGGAGATCTCGGACGAGGACGCGGAGAAGATCCGCACCGTCAAGGACGTGGTCAACTATATCGAAACGCACAAGGCCTGACCGTCCGCAACTCGCTTCCACCCCACAAAGTCTTCGCGAACGGCGCCTCGATTCCGCCAGGCGGATGCCCGCCAACCACCTGCGGGGCGCATCCGCCAACGCTTTACGATCGCGCGCACCCGGGATGCGCCGGCCACGGCTGTCACGCTAGACTTACGACATGAGGTGCCCGTTCTGCCGCCATCGCGGTAACCGCGTGGTCGATTCACGGCTGAGCGGTGACGGCGCGATGATCCGGCGGCGCAGGATGTGCTCGTCGTGCAAGCGGCGCTTCACCACCTACGAGCGGGTCGAGGAGTCCGCGCCGATGGTGGTCAAGAAGGACAACCGGCGCGAGCCCTTCGATCGCGCCAAAATCGTCTCCGGACTCAAGAAGGCCTGCGAGAAGCGCCCGGTCTCGATGGAAACGATCGAGCAGATCGCCGACCGCATCGAGGCCACGGTCGCCGAGCAAGGCGGGCGCGAGGTCTTAAGCTCCGTTATCGGCAGCGCGATCATGAACGAACTGCATCGCGTCGACCAGGTCGCTTACGTTCGTTTCGCCTCGGTCTATCGCTCGTTCAAGGACATCGACGAATTCATGCACGAGCTGGAGGACCTGATCCGGCTGCGCAAGGAAGCCGGCGCAGCGCCCGCCACGCCCGCGCGCGAGAAAAAGGCCGAGCCCGCCTCGCGCAAAGGCGAGCCCGCTTCGTAAGCCATCGTGCCTGCCACTTCGGCCTCGTCCGCCGATCAGCGCTTCATGCGGAGAGCGCTGGCGCTCGCACGCCGGATGGTCGGGCGGACTTCGCCCAACCCGGCCGTGGGATGCGTGATCGTGCGCGGCGGCCAGATAGTCGGCCGGGGCGCGACCGCCGCGGGCGGCCGTCCGCATGCCGAGGCCGTGGCGCTCGCACGGGCGGCCGCAAAGGCGCGCGGCGCGACCGCCTACGTATCGTTTGAGCCCTGCGCACATCAGGGACGCACCGCGCCCTGTGCGCGTGCGCTGGTCGACGCGGGAGTTCGGCGCGTCGTGATCGGATGTATCGATCCGTATCCGCCGGTGCGCGGTCGCGGAGTGGCAATCCTGCGCGCGGCGGGAATTGAGGTAGTTTCCGGCGTGCTCGAGGACGAATGCCGCCGCCTCAACCAGGGCTTCATCACCCGCGTGACGCGTGGGCGTCCGTTGGCGACGCTCAAGCTTGCGCTCTCGCTCGACGGACGAATCGCCGCGGCCTCGGGCGATTCGCAATGGATAAGTTCGGCGGCCTCGCGCGCGCTGGTCCATCGATGGCGCAGCGAGGCCGATGCTGTGATAGTCGGCGCGGGAACCGTGTTGGCGGACAATCCGCGCCTGACCTGCAGAGTGGCAGGGGGCCGCGACCCGGTGCGAATCATAGTCGACGGGCGCTTGCGATGCCCGCCGCGCGCGCGCGTTTTCGTCGAGCGCTCGACGGCGCCGGCTCTGCTGGTGACGACTATCGCGAACGTGGTGCGGGCGAGGCGGCGTTATGGCGGCGCGCGCGTCGAGGTAGTCGGATGCCCGGCGCGCCGCGGTGAGCGCGGCGGCGAGTTAGACCTGCGCGCCCTGATGCGCGAGCTGGGGCGGCGCGGATGGTGCAACGTGCTGATCGAGGGCGGCGCGCATCTGGCCGGCTCGGCGCTCGATGCGGGTATCGTCGACCGGATGGCGTTTTTCGTCGCGCCGATCGTGATCGGCGCTGGCACTCCCGCGGTCGAAGGATTGGGTTTCGCGCGCGTGCGCGACGCGATTGCGCTTGGAGTGCTCAGCGTGCGGCGGCTCGGCGGCGACCTTCTGATGGAGGCCGATATCGCAAGCCCGCGTCGCGTTTCATCACGGCGTGCCTGAGTGTCGCGTGCTGGTCAGCCTACGGAGGCGGTGATAATATTCGAGTCCGGAATTGCCGCAGAAATTGCAGATGGTCAAGTCGTCCAAATCGCTGGAAGAAATCTTCAGCCGCATCCGTGCTGCCCAAATGGTCCTGATGGTGATGGAGGAGGGCGAGGAAGCGGAAGGCGATCTCGTGATGGCCGGTGAAAAGGTGACGCCGGAGCACGTCAATTTCATGGCGCGCCATGCGCGCGGCGTGGTTTCGGTCGCGTTGCCCGAACGGCGGATGCGCGAGATGGGAATTCCGCTTGTCGCCTCGTCCCAGAGCGAGGTTGCTGACGAACAGGCGGGCTCGCTGGTTGAAGCGCGCGATGGCGTGACCACCGGAATTTCCGCGCACGACCGCGCACGCACGATCCAGGTGCTCGCCTCCGACAAGAGCGGCCCGCAGGACATCGTGATGCCCGGCCACGTGCTGCCGCTGATGGCGCTGAGCGGCGGCGTCATGATGCGCCTGGGACGTGCCGAGGGCGCGGTCGACCTGATGCGGGCGGCCGGCATGCGGCCGTGCGCCGCGCTGTGCATGGTGCTGCGCGAGGACGGCGATGCCGCGCGCCTGGGCGAGTTGCGCGAGTTCGCCGTGACCCACGACATCCCGATTCTGTTCGTCAAGGACCTGGTCTCGTATCGCCTGACCAACGAACTACTGGTGCAGCGCGTCGCTGACGTCGATTTTCCGATCGATTCCGGTGAGCTCAAGGCGGTAGTCTTCCGCAGCACGGTCGACGGCCGCGAGCATCTGGCGCTGGTCAAGGGCAATGTCGGCGGCGGGCGGCCCGCGTTGGTGCGGCTCCATTCGCAATGCCTCACGGGCGACGTCTTCGGCTCGCAGCGCTGCGATTGCGGCGAGCAACTCGCGGAATCGATCGAGCGCATCCTGGCCGCCGAGGCCGGCGTGATCATCTACCTGCATCAGGAAGGGCGCGGAATCGGGCTGGCGAACAAAATCAAGGCTTACGCGCTGCAGGACCAGGGTTTCGATACGGTCGAAGCCAATCTGCAGCTCGGCTTCAAGGAGGATCTGCGCGACTACGGAATCGGCGCGCAGATTCTGCGCGACCTCGGCGTCGGCGAGGCCCGGCTGCTGACCAACAATCCGCACAAGATCGAAAGCCTGCAAAGCTACGGCGTGCGCGTCAGCCGCGTTTCACTCGAAGTTACACCGCACCTGGGCAATATCGATTACTTGCGCACCAAGAAGGAGAAGCTTGGCCATCTCTTCTCCAAACTCAAGGTCATCACGTAGGTTGCGCCACGGCTTCTTTTGCGGAGCCGGCGCGACACGCGCGAGTATCAGAGGGCCGGCGGTTTTTGGCGATGGGACTCAGACATCTGGGGCGAGAGCTCGCGCTCAAGGCCCTCTATCAGATAGACATCCGCGGCGGGAGTTCGCGCGAGGAGCTGGCGCTTCTGTTCGAGAGCTTT
>WNFC01006547.1_pt1 | contig 12812 bp, 10 predicted proteins | sample 5400541 | NCBI WGS metagenome assembly WNFC01 (sample SAMN13153342, study PRJNA577476) | soil metagenome | isolation source: 120 cm saprolite under Douglas fir tree site 2 hole 2 replicate 1 | place: USA:California | collected 2015-04-18
GGTCGCAGTGGCTCCGCCGATCCCGATCACATAGAGGATCAGGAGGACGACCGTGACCAGCAACACGATCTCCCTCACGTCCACCGGCCGATTGTATGTGGGTCGATGGACGAAATCCGTGCCTACGGCGTCGGTCGCGACACAATGAAATTGGCTTGAATTTGTAGATTGCCCACTACCCGATCCGGCTTCGCAGACCTAGGATTCGAGGCACCACACCCTCTTCGCGGCGCGAGCCTCCGGCCTTCAGCGGTCGGGGGCTCGTGTCATTTCACGGCGAAAGCTGCGCTTTCGCCGTGGGTTGGAGTAACACATTGCACGGAGGCGCTTGGAAGTTGAAGCGTCAGGGGGACGGCCGGAATAAATCCGGCCTAGGGCTCCACCTGGACTTGGATACTGATTAGGCGGCTTTGACCGCGGTGACAAGCTTCGTCAGCGAATCCTTGGCGTCTCCGAACAACATGATCGTCTTGGGGTCGTAGAGCAGGTCGTTGTCTATGCCCGCGAAGCCTGGACGCATCGAGCGCTTCATGAACACGATGTTCTTGGCCTGGTCGGCGTTGAGGATCGGCATGCCGTAAATCGGACTGCCGGGTGAGTTGCGTGCGGCCGGGTTGACGACGTCGTTCGCGCCCACGACGAGCACCACGTCGGCGTTCTTGAACTCGTCGTTGATCTCGTCCATCTCCTTCAGCTGCTCGTAGGGGACGTTCGCCTCGGCGAGGAGGACGTTCATGTGGCCGGGCATGCGTCCGGCGACAGGATGGATGGCGTAGCTCACGTCGACGCCCTTCTTCTCGAGGAGCTCGGCCAGCTCGCGGACCGCGTGCTGCGCCTGCGCGACCGCGAGACCGTATCCCGGAACGATGATCACCCGTCGCGAATAGGCCAGCAGCGTGGCGAGGTCGTCGATCGAGCCGGTCCGGACCGTGCGGCCCTCATTCCCTGCGACCGCGGCCGCGCCCGCCTGCACTTTGCCGAAAGCGCCGAACAGGACGTTGCCCAGGGATCGCCCCATGGCGTCGCTCATGAGCTTGGTCAGCAGGCTGCCCGAGGCGCCCACCAGCGTCCCCGCGACGATCAACGCGAAGTTGTTGAGTGTGAACCCGCTTGCAGCCACGGCGAGCCCGGTGGCCGCGTTCAGCAGCGAGATCACCACCGGCATGTCGGCTCCGCCGATGGGCAGGACGAAGGCGACGCCGAGGACGAGCGCCAGCACCATCAGGGAGACGAACGAGAAGGGGATCGAGGCGATCGCGAGGACCGCGATCACGAATCCGATGATGGCGGCGGCGATCAATCCGTTGACGAGCTGCTGGCCCGGATACGTGATCGGCGTGCCGGTCATCAGCTCCTGCAGCTTCGCGAAAGCGACCATGCTGCCCGCAAAAGAGACCGAGCCGATGACGATGCTGAACACGCTCGGCAGCGCCTCGGCGATCGGCGGGTGCGCACCGAACTTCAGGAGCTCTGCGACCGCCACCAGCGCGGCGGCGCCGCCACCGACGCCGTTGAAGAGCGCCACCATCTGCGGGATGGCGGTCATCTTCACCTGGCGCGCCCCGACGGTCCCGATCGCCGCGCCGATGACGACCCCGACCAGGATGATGATCGAGCCGGCCGCCGTGAAATGCAGCTGCGGTATGGTCGCGCCGAGCGCGATGACCATACCGGCGGCGGCGGTGAAGTTACCGTTGCGTGCTGTCTTCGGGGAGCTCAGCTGCTTGAGGCCGAGGATGAACAGGACGGCCGCCAGCAGGTAGGCGAGCGCGTATACCAGCGTCATTTCGGTTTCATGGCTTCCGGCGTCTTGGTCGTTTGCCGGCCCTTGAACATCTCGAGCATCCGGTCAGTGACGACGAAGCCGCCGACGACGTTCGTGGTGGCGAGGACCACGGCGACCAGGCCGAGGACGATGGTAACCGGCGAGTTGGCCCCCGCGGCGATCACCAGCGCGCCCACCAGGATGATGCCGTGGATGGCGTTGGTGCCTGACATCAACGGCGTGTGCAGGATCGTCGGGACCTTGGAGATGACCTCGATGCCAACGAAAACCGCCAGCACGAAGAAGGTGAACTCGTTCAGCAGCTCGCTGCTCACGAGTGTCCCGACCTCGAGGTCCGCCGCAAAATTCGCGGCATCGGCGGCCGGAGCCAAGGAGAGGGCGGCGACGCTAGGAGCGCATCGCTAGATGCGTGACGACGGGGCGCCGGGCCCCTCGACGCAGGCTTCAGCGCCTCTCTCGGGGCCCCCCCGGAATCGCCAGATTCCGTGGGGTGAGACGGCGCCCGGCCGACTAGGCCGCGAAGATGCAAGGAACTTCGGGGGCGGGACACTAGACCGCGGCTGAGAGCAGCTGCTTGGCGCGCTCGTTGACGATCTCGCCGCCGTGGGTCACGCAGCAGCCCTTCGTGATCTCGTCCTCGAAGTCGAGCACGATCGCCCCGTCCTTCACCAGGTGAAGGAGGAGGTTGGCGACATTGCGCGCGTACAGCTGGCTCGCATGGAGGGGCATGGTCGACGGCACGTTCCGAGTGCCGATGATGGTGACGCCCCCGACCTCGACGTCCTCGCCCGCTTTGGTCAGCTCGACGTTGCCGCCAGTGTCCGCGGCAAGGTCGACGATCACCGACCCGGGACGCATCCCCTTGACCATGTCGCCGGTGACGAGCAGCGGCGCGCGCCGGCCGGGCACAGCGGCGGTCGTGATCACGGCGTCAGATTTGGCGACGTGCTCACCGATGAGCTCTCGCTGCTTGCGGAGGAACTCCTCGGACTGCTCCTTGGCGTAGCCACCCTCCCCCTCTTGCGTCTCGAGGGCAAGTTCTATGAACGTCGCGCCAAGGGATTGCACCTCCTCCTTGACGGCTGGGCGCACGTCATAGGCGGAGACCACGGCTCCCAGGCGGCGCGCGGTCGCGATCGCCTGCAGTCCCGCCACGCCGGCGCCCATGACCAGCACGCGTGCCGGGGGAATCGTGCCGGCCGCGGTCATCATCATCGGGAAAAACTTGCCCAGCCGGCCGGCCGCCATCAACACCGCCTTGTAACCCGCGGCGGACGCCTGAGAGGAAAGCGCGTCCATCGACTGCGCGCGAGAGATGCGCGGCACCAGCTCCAGGCTGAACGCGGTCACCCCCCTCTTGGCGAGGGCCCGGATGATGTCGCCCTGCGTGGCCGGCTGCAGGAAGCTGATCAGGACCGCTCCCTTCTGGAGGAGCTCGACCTCGGCGGCCGAGGGCGCCTGCACCTTGAGGACTGCGTCCGCCTCCCCGAGCAGCGCCGAGACGCTCTTGACGATCCGCGCACCGGCCTTCTCGTAGGCGCCGTCCGGGATGTACGCCGCCGACCCGGCGCCTGACTCGACGCTGACCTCGAGGGCGGCGGCGGCAAGCCTGGTGGCGGTGTCCGGGACGAGAGCCACCCGCCGTTCGTCAGACGCGGTTTCCTTGGGGGTGGCGACCTTCACAAGTTGTGGACTCTACCCAATCGGCGTCCCGAACACCTGGTTCGGCGCGCACGTGCGCGTAAAATTCACAATCCGCTGCCAATGACCAAGTGACCAACCAGATCATCAACGACCTCACCATCCAGGCCGCCACCGTCAACGGCTCGGGGAGCCAAACGGCGAACCTGATCCTGACCCGGGCGATCTTCCATATGGGTATCCCCGTCGCCCCCAAGAACGTCTTTCCCTCCAACATCGAGGGCCTGCCGACCTGGTACCAGCTTCGGGTCACGCCGCAGGGACACATGGCACGCCGGGACCAGGTCGACATCCTGGTCGCCTTCAACGTCGCCACCTGGCGCCAGGACCTGCAGACGGTTCGGCCCGGTGGCGTGGTCGTGCACGAGGAGGCCTTCTCCACTGCCGAGGTTCGGACCGACCTCACCTACTACCCGGTGCCGTTCTCGAAGCTCGCCAAGTCGAAGATCCAGAACGACACCCTGCGCAAGCAGCTGGCCAACATGATCTACGTCGGAGTCGTCGCCGGGCTGCTGGGCATCCCGTGGGAGGCTCTCGACCACGCGGTCGCGCGCCAGTTCCTGTCCAAGCCCAAGGCGGTGCCGCTCAACCTCGATGCCATCAAGGTGGGTTTTGACTACTGGCAGGACAACTTCTCGAAAAAGGACCCGTACCGGCTCGAGGCGATGACCGGCGTCGTGGACAAGAAGGTGCTGGTCGAAGGCAACCAGGCTGCCGCGCTGGGCGCCCTGATGGGTGGCGTGACCGTGGCGGCCTGGTATCCGATCACGCCGTCGTCGTCGCTCTGCGAAAACCTCATCGCCTACTCGGAGCGCTTCCGCACCGACCCGAAGACGGGCGAGAAGCGGATCGCGATCGTGCAGGCGGAAGACGAGCTGGCCGCGGTGGGCATGGCGATCGGCGCCGGGTGGGCCGGCGCGCGAGCGATGACCTCCACGTCCGGGCCCGGTATCTCTTTGATGGCCGAGTTCGCCGGCCTCGGCTATTACGCCGAGGTGCCGGTCGTGATCTTCGACATCCAGCGCATCGGGCCGTCCACGGGCCTGCCCACGCGCACGTCGCAGGCCGACGTGGGGTTCGCCTACACGCTCTCGCACGGCGACACCAAGCACCTGGTGCTGCTCCCGGGCACAGTCGAGGAGTGCTACGAGTTCGCTCGCGACGCCTTCGACTACGCCGACCGCTTCCAGACACCGGTGTTCGTTCTTTCCGACCTCGACCTCGGCATGAACCTGTGGATGACGCCCGAGTTCAAGTACCCGGACAAGCCGTTCGACCGCGGGAAGGTGCTCAGCAAGGCCGACCTCGAGCGGCTCGCCGGCGAGTGGGCCAGGTACCGAGACGTCGACGGAGACGGCGTGCCGTACCGCACGCTGCCCGGCACCGACCACCCGGCGGCGGGCTACTTCACGCGGGGATCGGGCCACGACGAGCACGCGCGCTACACGGAGAGCGCCACAGCCTACGCGGCCAACATGGACCGGCTCGCGCGCAAGCTGGAAACGGCCCGGAAGGCGCTGCCCCAGCCCGTGATCGACGAGTCCACCGGTTCACGGGTCGGGCTCATCGCATTCGGGTCCACGCACGCGGCGGTGGTCGAGGCGCGCCAGGCGCTCGAGGCGGCAAAGCGACCCGTCGATTACCTGCGGGTGCGCGCGCTCCCCCTCTCGGCGGAGGTCGTCGAGTTCGTCTCGCGGCACGACCGGGTTTACGTCGTCGAGCAGAACCGCGACGGCCAGGTGTTCGACCTCATCCGGCTCGAGCTGCCGCCGGCGCTCGGGAGCCGTATGCACTCCATCAGGCACTACGACGGCCAGCCCATCCCGGCCGACGCCATCATCGAACCGCTACTTGAATCGGAGGCCGTGCCGGCATGAGCGCCACCATCAACCGCATCGGCCTCCCCCGTGATGCATACAAGGGGGCTGCGACCACCCTTTGCGCGGGCTGCGGCCACAACTCGATCACCAACCACATGATCAAGGCCCTCTACGAGCTGGGGGTCGAGCCGCACCGCCTGGCCAAGATGTCGGGCATCGGCTGCTCGTCGAAGACGCCCGCGTACTTCGTCGAGACGGCTCACGGCTTCAACGGCGTGCACGGGCGCATGCCCGCACTGACCACGGGCGCTCAGCTCGCCAACCGGCAGTTGATCATGCTCGGAGTATCCGGCGACGGCGACACCGCGTCAATCGGACTCGGCCAGTTCATGCACATGATCCGCCGCAACATCGACTGCACTTACATCATCGAAGACAACGGCACGTACGGCCTCACCAAGGGCCAGTTCTCGGCCACCGCGGACCTCGGCTCGGTGCAGAAGAAGGGCGCCGTCAACACCTTCCAGCCAATCGACCCCTGCGCCGTGGCGCTGACGCTCGGCTGCTCGTTCGTGGCCCGGTCGTTCAGCGGCGACGGGAAGCAGGTGGTGCCCCTGATCAAGGCGGCCATCGCCCATCGCGGCACCGCCATCCTGGACATCATCTCTCCGTGCGTCACGTTCAACGACCACGACGGCTCGACCAAGAGCTACAGCTGGGTCAAGGACCACGAGGAGTCGATCGCGGACGTCTCTTTCATTCCCTTCTTCGAAGAGGTCCACGTCGACTACGAGCCGGGCACGGTGCGCGACGTCGAGCTCCACGACGGGTCGCACATCCTGCTCAAGAAGCTCGGCGAGGACCATGACCCCACCGACCGGCGCGCGGCGATGAGGGTTATCGAGGAGGGCCGCGCTGCCGGCCACCTCGTGACCGGCCTGCTCTACCTCGACACGAGCATGACCGACTTCGCCACCGCCGAGCGCATCCCCGACGGGCCGCTCATGGAGCTGGGCGAAGACGAGCTTCGGCTCAGCCACGACGATTTCGCCCAGTTCATGTCGGAGTTCGCCTGAACAACGACCCCCGCCCGACGCCGGTCGAGCTGGCGAAGGGCGCGAGGCTGGTCGCCCGCCGCGACCCGGCCATGGCCAGGCTGATCAAGGCCGTCGGCCCCATGACGCTGCGCGAACCCTTCGAGGATCCGTTCGCCGCCCTCGTGCGCTCGATCATGTTCCAGCAGCTCGCGGGGGCTGCGGCCAATGCGATCCACGGCCGTTTCCTGAAGCTGTTCGCCCGCGGCCTCTCGCCCGCCGGCGTGCTCGCCCTGCCGGACGGCGCGATGCGAACGGCCGGCCTGAGCGGATCCAAGACAGCGGCGGTCACCGACCTGGCGCGAAAGGTGGAGGACGGCACGGTCCCGCTCGGGGATGTGGACTCGCTCTCCGACGACGAGCTGGTCACGCGTCTGGTGCAGGTCCGCGGCATCGGTCCGTGGACAGCGCAGATGTTCCTCATGTTCCAGCTCCGCCGGCTCGACGTCTGGCCGGTGGACGACTACGGAGTGCGCAAGGGCTGGTCCACCGCGCATGGGCTCAAGGAAACCATCAAGCCGCGTGACCTCCAGGCGGAGGGCGAGCGGTTCCGGCCCTACCGCTCGATTGCGGCCTGGTACTGCTGGCGAGTCGTCGACACGGTGCTGCCTGTCAAACCTCCCGATCGCACGGTTGGCGCCAAGCACGCGAAAACCAAGCCAGCTAGGGCTCGGTTGGCGCCAAAAGCGCGGAAACGGTCGTAACTAGCGACCGTATTTTCGCCGCAGGCGTTCGATCGCGCGGTCGCTCATCGGCGGCCAGCCGTAAGCGTCGAGGAACTCGCGCGCAAGGCCGGGCCCGAAGTTGTACTGCAGCGTCCACACCCCGGCCGCGAGGTCATCCTCTGGATTGCCAAGCCCCGCGCCGCCGAGGTCGATCAGGGCGCTCAGGCGGCCGTCCTCCACCAGCACGTTGGGCAGGCAGTAGTCGCCGTGGATCAGCACATGCCCTTTCCCGGGCACGCCGAACGGGCATCCGGTGGCGTCGACCGCGTGGATGTCGCGCAGAATCTCCCCCAACCGCCGCGCCACGAGTGATGGCTCCCACCCCAGCGATGGGTCCGAGAGGGGCACGCCGGGGACCGCGCGCGTGAGCAGCCAGTCATCGCCAAACGCGTGGAAAAGGCCCAGCACCTCTGGAGCCGGCAGGCGACCCGCCACCCACATCGTCCGATCGCGCTCGTCCCTCAGGTCGCCGGCGCGTTTGACGTAGACCGCGCCGGACGAACCCTCGAGCCGCCAGACCGTCCCCGCCCAACTCATCCACGCGAACTCCTTCTGGAGACGCGTGCCACCCACCGCCGCAATCGCCGCGGCGCGGACGGCAGGGGGCAGCCGCAACACGGATGAGGATTTGCGTTCCATCGCTCTGTACGATGAAGTCTGGCGCTCGCCTACGATTAGCGAGCTCTCTACGGAGGGGTGTGATGGCTGCGATGGTGCTTCCGGACTCGCCTGCCGCGTTCAAGGACGCGGCCTGGCAGGATGTGCTCCCGTACTACGAGGACCTGGCCACGCGGCCGCTCGACTCCAGGAACGTCGAAGATTGGCTGGCGGACTGGTCGCGCTTCGAGGCGCTCCTGGCAGAGGCGGCATCCCTGGCCAATTTCGCCTACACGTGCGACACGGCCGATGCAGACCGCGAGGCGGCGCAGCTGCGGTTCGGGACCCAGATCTCGCCCCGGTCATACGAGCAGCGCGTGCGCCTGCAGGGGAGGCTCGTCGAGCTCGGCTACGTGCGCCCCGGCCTCGAAACGACGATTCAGAGGTTCCGCAACCAGATGGAGCTCTTCGATGAGGCCAACGTGCCCTTGTTCGCTGAGCTCGCGGAGCTCGGCACGCAGTGGTCCAAGGTCAACGGCGCGATGACGGTCGTGTGGGAGGGCGGCGAAAAGACGCCCGCCCAACTGCTTCCGTTCTTGCAGTCGAATGACCGCGGCGTGCGCGAGCGCGCCTTCAGGCTAAGGGCGCAGCCCTACATCGAGCAGCGCAATGTCCTGGCGGGAATCTTCGACAGCATGTACGACCTGCGACAGAAGATCGCCAAGAACGCGGGCTTTGCCAACTTTCGCGACTTTGCGCACCGCGACAAGAACCGCTTCGATTACACGCCCGAGGACTGCATGCGCTTTCACGTCGCTGTCGAAGAGGCCGTCCTCCCGGCAGTCGAGCGGATCCATGAACGCCGCCGCCGCCGCATGGGCCTGGAGAAGCTGCGGCCATGGGACATGGCGGTCGACGCAGCGGGCCGCCCCGCGCTCAAGCCGTTCGATGACATCCGGGGGCTCATCGATCCGGCGGCGCTGGTGTTCGCGCACGTCGACCCTGACTTTCGCGACTACTACAAAGCCATGGACGACGCCAAGCTCCTCGACCTGGACAATCGCAAGGGCAAGGCTCCAGGCGGGTACTGCATGACGCTCCCATTCAGCAGACAGCCGCTCATCTTCATGAATGCGGTCGGCGTCGATGACGACCTTCGCACGCTGCTGCACGAATCGGGCCACGCCTTCCACGCGGTTGAGTCCTCACGGCTGCCGCTACTCTTCCAGCGCTTTCCCGGATCCGAGATGGCCGAGGTCGCGTCGATGTCGATGGAGCTTCTCGCATCCCCCTACATCGGCAAGGACAGCGGCGGTTACTACTCCGAAGCGGACGCCCGCCGCTCGCACGCCGACCTGCTCGAGGGCATCATCGAATTCTTTCCTCACTGTGCGTCGGTCGACGCCTTCCAACACTGGATCTACCTCGATGACGCCGGTCGCGACGCAACCGCACGCGACCGCAAGTGGCTCGACCTCAGAAGGCGATTCGAAGGCACCTCCGTCGACTGGACCGGACTCGACAAAGAGCGGATAGCACGTTGGTATCAGCAGCCCCACTTCTTCGGGAGCCCGTTCTACTACATCGAGTACGGCATCGCGCAGCTCGGCGCGCTGCAGGTGTGGCGCAACAGCATGCGCGACCCGAAGGCAGCCGTACGCCAGTACCGCGAGGCGCTGGCGCTGGGTGCCACACGGCCACTGCCCGAGCTGTTCAAGGCGGCCGGAGCGCGATTGATCTTCGACACGCAGGGGATGCGAGAGCTGGTGACGTTGGCCGAGGAGGAGCTGGACAAGCTCGACAACTGAATTCGCAGGGGAGTACAGATGATTGGGATCAGTCGCGGGCGAAGTTGCGCAGAGGCATTCTCGGGCCGAAACGCGGAGCCACGATCCCCGCGACGCCGATCAGCCTTATGACCCGCGCCCGGTGCCCGCGGTAGGGCTCCAGCAGCTCGAGCATTCGCTCGTCCGTGGACCGCACAGTGCCCTCCAGCGCGTAACCGACGGCGTGCGGCAGGTGGTAGTCCCCGACCTGGACCGCATCAGCGTCGCCGAGCGCGACCAGCGCGACCTTGGCCGCGGTCCATGGTCCGACCCCCGGAAAGGCCTCGAGCCGCCGGCGCGCGTTCGGGAGGTCCATCGTCACGGCCTCCTCGAGGCGGGTCGCGCTCCGGGCCGCCCGGATGATGACCTCGGCGCGGCGCCGCTCGATCCCAAATCGGTGAAATGTCCAGTAGGGCGTGCGCGCGAGGACCGCCGCACCGGGCGGAACCGTGAGTCCCTTCGGTCCAGGCGCGGGCTCGCCCAGCGCCTGCACGAGCGCCCGGTACGATCGGTGCGCCTCTACACCGGTCACCTTCTGCGCAAGCACGACAGGGACGAGGGCCTCGAACACGGCGCCGGTTTTCGGCAGGCGGAGGCCTGGATGGCGCCGGTGCACATCGGCGAGGAACGGATGAGCCGGGCGAAAGCCCGCTAGCGCGTCCTCTTCCCCGCACAGAGCGCCGGCGCGGGCCGAGACCCATGCGGCGCCAGGTCCCCACGCCTCGACCTCGACGGAGCCATTCGCGTGCAGGAGGTGGATGGTGGCGGGGCCGTCAGGTGTGAGCGTCGCCCGCCACGCCTCGCCATCGCGCACGCGTAGGGCGAGGCCCTGAAGCGTCAGGGCCAGGTCGAGGGGCCTGCTTGGCTCGAATCGCGTGCGCAGTGGGAGATCCAAAGTCAGTGTCCCGCGCCCGAGGTCCGACACGTATTTCGCGGCATCGGCAGCCGGAGCCAAGGAAGGGGTGGCGCAGCTAGGAGCGCATCGCTAGATGCGTGACGACGCGGCGCCGGGCCCCCTGACGCAGGCTTCAGCGCCCAACCCGGGGCCCCCACGGAATCGCCAGATTCCCTGGGGTGAGTCGGCGCCCGGCTGCCTAGGACGCGAAGACGCGAGGAACTTCGGGTGCGGGACACTAACTACGCGATTATCGGAACCTCGAAGGTAAACGTGCTGCCCCGGCCCTCGGCCGAGTCGACGGTGATATCACCGTCATGCCTGCGCGCTATCTCTCGTGACAGCCACAGGCCCAGCCCCGACCCGGCCACGTGCATCGTCGACTCGCCCTCGATGCGGCCGAATTTCGTGAACAGCCTGGCCTGGTCCTCCGGGCCGATGCCTACACCTCGATCGACCACGCTGACACGCGCGGTCTTGCCATTTCGATCGACCAGGACGTCGATGGGCGTTTCCGCCGCGGAGTACTTGATGGCGTTGACGATCAGGTTCTTGACCACGATCTGGAATCGCCCGGCATCAACCTCGGCCAGGATGGGCGTGGGCGGCATGTGGACCACGAGCTCGTGACTGGCCAGCATCGGCCGCACGCTGTCGATGGCGAGGTCGATCAGCTCGACGATATCGGCGCGCTCTTTGCGAAGTGCGAAGTGTCCCTCTTCGAGCCGAGCGGCATCCAGCATCTGCTCGACCATCGAGTTGACCTCGTCCGCTTTGGCGATGAGCAGGGGCAGCACCGACATTGCCTTCGGCGCGAGCGCGCCCAGGGATCCGCCTTCCAGCATCGTGAGGTAGCCCTTGATGACCGTCATCGGGCCGCGCAGCTCGTGAGAGGCGATGTTCATGAACTCTGTCCTGGCCTTCTCGAGCTCATGGATGCGCACGTTCAGGCTGACGTGATCGAGACTCGCGGCGATGCTGGCGGCGTACTGGCGTAGTCGTATCACCTCGTCATCTCCGAAGATCGGAGTGAACGCGCCGGCCACAATCACCATCGCGCCCCGGCCCTCCTGCAGCTCGAGCGGCACGACGAGCGTTGGCGCTTCTCGCGGCGGAGAACGGACCTCGCCTGCCTGCGGGTTCGCCGCGACGCGCGCCGCGACCTTCCACGCATCGTCTTCGCTCATCCCGCCATACGCGAGGATCGACGACTCGGTGTCGATGATCAGGCCGCCCGCGCCGCCGACGAGGCGGGTCGCCCACTCCAGCGCGCGCCGCGCCTGCGTGACGCGGTCAGGACTGAACGTCAACAGGCTGTGGACGCCCTGGCGCAGCTCCTCCTCCTCGGGCTGGCTCCACAGCCGGCGCAACCAGGCCGGCGGGTAGAAGCTGAAGAAGAGCGTAGGCACCAGGGCTAGCGCCACGACGTCCAGGGCCAGCTGCGCGCCCTCGTTTTGAACCAATGAGCCACCCAGCGCCCCCACCATGGTCACGGCGACGAGGCCCGTGTAACCGAGGCTCAGCGCGCGCATGCGCGCTCGCTCGACCGCGGGCCGGCCGCGCGAGGCCAGCCATAGGGTGACGATCGGCTCCGCCACGCAGATGCCCCAGGTCGTGAGGATTGCCGCCAGGGCGATGGTCTGGAGGGGTCGGTGCAGCACCTGGGTGTCGGCGGGGAGCTCGACGAGGATCGCCAGGACGGCCACCAACAAGATGACCACTGCCACGAAGCGGCGCGTGTTTACGCCCAGCGGGATGAACGAGTCACGGAACATGAGCAGCGCCCAGCCGGACAGCAGGAAGATCAGAATCCCGGCGTCGGTCAGGAGGGCGCCGGACGCTCCCGACCGTGAGAAGCTCGGCGCCAGCAGAATCAGTAAGGTGAAGGACCCGATCGCGAGGGCGAGGTAGCCTCGGCGCCGCTCCCGATGGCCAAGCCAGTCGGCGAGCATCGCCACCGACAGGAGGACGAAAGCGACCTCGATCGCCAGGGGCATGACCGAGAGCAGGAGTGCCACTGGCCGAGATTCTAGGCTTGACGACATTTCGACGACAAGAGGGCAAGAGAAATGAAGTGGGTGACCCGCAAGAACGCCAGCGTCGACCGGATCGCGTGCCCCTGGCTGATCAAGCGCTTCATCGACCCGGAGGCGGAGTTCCTGTACGTGCCGGCGGCGGAGGTGGCGGCGGTGGCAGAGCGGACGGGCGCCCTGCCCTACGACGTCGGCGGGGTCGAGCTGGGCCACGTCGACGGCCGTTGCAGCTTCGAGTCGATCATCCTCAAGTACGGGCTCGAGGACCCCGCGCTCGACCGGCTGGCCCGGATCGTGCACGGCGCGGACGTCGCCGCTGACATCAACCTGACGCC
>WNFC01006548.1_pt1 | contig 12812 bp, 13 predicted proteins | sample 5400541 | NCBI WGS metagenome assembly WNFC01 (sample SAMN13153342, study PRJNA577476) | soil metagenome | isolation source: 120 cm saprolite under Douglas fir tree site 2 hole 2 replicate 1 | place: USA:California | collected 2015-04-18
CCGGCTGGCGGGCGAGATAGCACTGGTCCATCTCGGCGCCGGTCTCGACTTTCTGGGTCTGGGCCTTGATCAGGTGCCGCCGCAGGTTCTCGAGGAAATCCTCGAAAAATACCCGCGGATGAAGTTCAAATCGCAATTCCGCGATCTCCTGGTCGAGCACTGCCAGCACAACCCCGCCGCACAAGTCTTGACCTGGACCGACGATGTTGCGCGCACCGCCGGGTGCACGTTGCATGGCAAGGCAATTCCGACGGCATCGCAAATCATGTCGGCGGCGCCGTTTGATGAATGACCCGACGGCCAAAGTCGTCCGCCGAGGGGCTCGCGCTCTCAGCTGTGCGCCGGCGATCTGGGGTTACGTTGAAACAGATAGGAGCGCCGGTTGGAGATGGCTGTGACAGGGCTGGTTCGGCCCAAAAAGTGTCCAATAAAACGTCCAACAAAGCGTCCAACACAAAATGGCTAGATCTATATAAATCATTGTTTTAGCAGCAAAAAATGAAACAAAATTTTTGAAACAGAGCGCTTCACCCGCTCCGATTTTGTACGCTACTCTGCGATTTTCTGCGATATGGCACGCTTTTGAACGCGCGTCTCCTCGTCACCGATGTGGCGCGCCGATTGAGATCAACCTCTCCTAGAAACCTATCCCGCTGTCGGCTTCTCCTTCGACGGAGGGGACAAGGTTCGTGGCGAGAAAGTCCACGAAAGCTCTGATCTTTGGAGCGAGATGTCGACTCGATGGCCACAGGACCCGAAGCGGTCCGGAGCGATCGGTGTAGTCGTCGAGCACAGTGACGAGCAGACCTTCACGAAGTTGCCGGCCGATGGCGAAATCGGGCAGATAGGCGATGCCCAGGCCTTGCTCGGCCATATGGATCAGTGGCTCAAGCGTGCTGGCGACGGCCGTCTTCGGCAGTTCAATCTCGATGCCGGTATGTCCGGACGGCACGGGCCACTGCTCGAACTTTCTGCTGGTCGGAAACCTGTGGTGCAGGCAGGCATGAGCCTTGAGGTCATCAGGCGTCAGGGGAACACCTTTGACCGCCAAATAGGCCGGCGCCGCTACGAGGCGTCGGTGATAGGTGCCCAAGGCGCGAGACATCAAACGCGTGTCGCCGGCGTCGGCGAAGCGCACCACGGCGTCAAAACCCTCCTCGATCACATCGATGACCCGATCGCTGAAATCGAGATCCAGCATGATCTCGGGATAGGCGCGCATGAACGCCGCGAGCGTCGGCATCATCAGCGTGCCGACCAATGGCAGGCCGACACGCAGCGTGCCGCGAGGAGCTTCGTGCGTCTGCGACAGTTCAAGCTCGGCCGCTTCGATTTCGGAAAAGATGCGCCGGCAGCGTTCGAGGAACAGGGCGCCTTCCGCGGTGAGTGTGATACTGCGCGTGCTGCGATGAAGGAGGCGCACGCCGAGCCGTTCCTCCATCCGCGCCACGGCCTTGCCGATCGCCGATGACGACACGCCAAGCTGTCGTCCCGCAACCGTGAAGCTTCGGGCTTCCGCGGCCCGAACAAAGGCATTGAGCGATCCCAGACTGTCCATCCGCGAACCTCCATTTCGGACGCACGTGTCCGATATGTTTGGAATTATGGCCTGTTTTTCAAACGCCCGGGAACGCTCATCTTCAGCCCAACGCCGCAGTCGACTTCCCTCAAAACACTCGGTTGGAGGCGTCGGCCACAAAAACCTTTTATTATCAAGGAGATAATCATGTCCTCATCAGTCGTTCTCATCACCGGGGCCCTCACGGGCATCGGCCGCGCAGCGGCGGTCTCGTTCGCGAAAGCGGGCCATCAAGTCGTTGTTTCCGGGCGAAAGCCGGATGCCGGCCAGGAACTGGTCCGTGAACTGCGTTCGCTCGGTGCTGAAGCCGAATTCGTCCAGGCCGATGTGCGCAAGGAAGACGACGTCCGTCGTCTCGTCGACCGAACGGTCGAGCGCTTCGGACGTCTCGATATTGCGGTGAACAATGCCGGCACCGAAGGCAAACCTGGCCCGATCACGGAGCAGACCGCCGAAAGCTATTCCGCGACGTTCGACACCAATGTTCTCGGCGTACTCCTGAGCATGAAGCACGAGGCGCGCGTCATGCAGGTACAGCGCAGCGGGACTATCATCAACATCTCCTCGACTTATGGACACGAGGGCGCGGCCGGCGCCTCCATCTACGTAGGCAGCAAGCATGCCGTCGAAGGCATCACCAAGTCGGTGGCGCTCGAGCTTGCTAAGTCGGGAATCCGTGTCAATGCCGTGGCACCCGGTCCGACGGACACCGGCATGTTGACCCGCTTCACAGGCACGCCGGAGAACAAGGCAGCTCTGGTGACGACCGTTCCGATGGCCCGGCTCGGCCTCTCGGAAGAGCTTGCCAACGCGATCGTCTTTATCGCGTCGGAGGGAGCTTCCTACATCACCGGCCATGTTCTCCACGTCGATGGCGGCAAGAGCCACTAGCTCCCGAGGCATTCCCGTTCGCGCTTCAGATGGCAGGAGGAGTCCGATGGCTGACGTCGTGAAAAAGTACAGCATTTCTTCCGAGCTGGCACAGAAGATGGTTGATCAGGCGGTGGCGAAAGCCAGACAAATGGGGGTCGCCGAGAACGTCGCGATTCTCGATGACGGCGGCAATCTCAAGGCCTTTAGCCGGATGGATGGGGCCCCGATCCTTTCCATCGAGATTGCGCAGAACAAGGCGTACACAGCTCTGTTCGGCGTCTCCACCCAGGACTTTTTCAACTTTATCCAGCGCGACCCGTCGCTTCTGGCTGGGATCCCCACGCTTGCGCGTGTGGCGGCGTACGGAGGAGGGTTTCCCATCAAGGTGGGCGGAGAAGTCGTCGGGGCAATCGGGGTGAGCGGGGCCCCCACGGTGCAGCACGACGTCGATTGCGCGAAAGCAGCCCTTGCGCTGGTGCCCGATGCGATGCCGGCCGAATAATTGGAGCTCAGATCATGATGATTCATGGCCGTCCAGAAATGGCTCATCCGCGCCAAGAAATGACTCAGACCCACCAGACCGCACCAACACAGTTCGCTGAGGCGAACGGCATCCGCTTTGCTTATCGCCGCTTCGGGAAGCCGGGCGGGGTGCCGCTCGTTTTCAACCAGCACTTCACGGGAACGATGGACCATTGGGATGCGGCGGTGACAGATGGCCTCGCAACGACGCGGGAGGTGATCCTGTTCAACAACGCTGGCGTCTCCAGCAGCTCCGGCGAGGTTCCGACCTCCTGTGAACAAATGGGGACGAACGCAGTCTCTTTTATCAAGGCACTTGGACTATCGAAGGTCGATGTGCTCGGATTTTCGATCGGCGGCTTTGTCGCGCAGGAAATCACTCTTCAGGCGCCCGACCTCGTGAGGCGCCTGGTCCTGGTCGGCACCGGCCCACGCAGCGGCGAAGGCATGGCGACACTCACGCCGGAGGCACAGGAAATCTTCGGCGCCACATATGACGACCCCGATCATCTTTGGCTTCGGGTCCATTTCACGCGGTCCGAGAAAAGTCAGGCTGCAGGCCGCGAGTTCCTCAAACGCTTCCGCCTGCGCGCGCAGAACCGCGATCCCGAGATCAACGAAAAAGTTGCGCCTGCCCAGATCGAAGCCATCACCAAATGGGGCGCACCGCGGGAGAAGCCGTTCGGCTATCTGAAATCGATCCACCAGCCGACTCTCGTCATCAATGGCGACAACGACGTCATCATCTATTCGGTGAACTCCTCAATTCTGCAGCGGCGCCTCCCGAATGCGCAGCTGATCCTCTATCCGGACGCTAACCACGACTCGCAGTATCAATATCCCGATCGGTTCGTTCGGCACGTGTCTCTGTTCTTGTCCGAAGAACAAGCGCCATGAGCACACATTCGGAGAGCGCGATAGTGACCACCTGCCAACACGGAGACAAATCATGACTGACAAGCCAATGAAGATTCCGGGGCCCAACCACCCGATTTCGATCGAAGCGAACCCGTCTCGCGTCGTGGTGAAGGTCGGCGGAAAAATCATCGCCGACACCAGCGCTGCGTTGACACTTCGCGAGGCGTCCTATCCGCCCGTTCAGTATATCCCCCGTCGGGACGTCGGTATGGCCGCGCTGACACGCAGCGAACACAGGTCGTATTGCCCCTACAAGGGCGACGCTTCCTACTACAGCATTCCCGTTGGCGGTGATCGTTCACGCGACGCGGTATGGACTTATGAGGCCCCATTTGAAGCGATGGCGCAGATCAAGGATTACGTCGCCTTCTACCCGGACCGGGTTGACGAGATAAGTTAACCGGCGAGAGGAAGGAGCAAGAGAGATGGCGTCGATGGAAAACGCTTGTCCTCGAAGCATTCAATACACTCTTCAACAAACGGGATTATGCGAACACGAACCGGCCAGAGGCTCGATCTCGAACGTCTTCAGCTGAGCGATAAACATTGGTTCGCCGGGCCTAATTGCGTCCAATAAAACGTCCAACACAAAAAACTGGCTGCGCGTCTAAGCCTATGATATACAATCGAAAATACGATCGGATAATTCGAATCGGCGCGCTTCACCCGCTCCGATTTTGTACGCTACTCTACGATTTTGCGCGATACGGCACGCTTTTGAACGCTGCCCTCAGTCGCCGCCCGCCGAACGAACTACCGCGCTTGCGACTTCGGATATATTTTGCCGAATAACTTGTTCAATCGGCTCCGGAATTCGTTGCAGTCGGTCGATGTGCATGTGATGTTCTTTGGCACTGCTCGTCGCTCCCAGGAAACGATACAATCGATCCGAGCGTCGAATCAGAGGGCAGGGATTAGGACTGCGGATGGCCAAGGCCGACCACATCAAAAAGCTCATTGCAAGCTTTGGCCGGAACCAGGAGTTCCGCGCGGCGGCCCTTCGTATCATTGATGATGCGGCCAATCAGGGAAAGCGGCCGTTCGCGGAGTCGCTTAGGAAGATTCTCGACGCCAGCGTCCGTCCTGATTACCAGGCCATACCGCAACCTGGATTGACTACGCTTGCGAGCCAGATCGATCCTGCTACGGATCTTATTGACGAAATCGCCGTCGCTCGTAGCCTGAACGACATTGTCCTCAATTCCGATACGCGGTTGCTGATTGAGGGGCTCATCGAAGAACGCCGCCGAAGTGAGGAATTGCGGCGTCATCGCCTCCCGATTTCTACTCGGTTGCTATTTTCCGGGCCGCCCGGCTGTGGGAAGACCTTTTGCGCCGAGGTTCTCGCGCGCGAGTTGTCGATGCCGCTCTACAGCGCTCGCATCGACGTGATCATTTCGTCGTTTCTCGGAGAAACGGCTAGCAACCTGCGTCGCCTGTTTGAGTTCGCCACACGCAAGCCTTCCATCCTGTTCCTCGATGAGTTTGATGCGCTCGCACGGACAAGAACGGATACGGCAGAACACAACGAATTGCGCCGTGTCGTGAATAGCCTGCTCTTGATGATCGAGCGTTTCAAAGGGCCTGGTTTTGTGATCGCGGCGACCAACTTGCCTCAATTTTTGGACGAGGCTGTGTGGCGGCGATTCGATGACATACTCTCATTTGATCTCCCCACGGAACGCGAGATCGAACTCCTGCTGACACGCCAATTTGCGAATTTTCCGGCGCATTTTGATCTTTCGACGACAATCAGTAAGCTTGTCGGCATGTCCTACGCGGACATTGAGCGGATCTGCATCGATGCAATCAAGAAAGCCGTCTTAAAGAAGCGCAAATCCGTCAGCGAGACAGAATTCGCTGCTGCGCTCCGGCAAGAAACACGTCGCAAGAGTTTGACGTCCAACCGAAGCCTCTGACGCGCAGCCAAAAATGGCGAAGCTTCCCCATCTGCCGCTTGAGCGGCTGGAAAAGATGCTCGACCGCCGCAGGGTCCAGGCGCCCGTTGCTCCGCCAGCCCGCGAAAGTGCGGGTGCTCATGCCGCCAGCATCACAGCGCAAATCGATGCGGTCACGAAGGATCAACAGGCTCTTCCGAAGATCGAAGGTATCGATCCTGAGCTTATCCTGAAGGTGCGCTTGAGCGCGCCGATCCAGGAGGATACTTGGCGCACCGCGGGGTTCAAAGTGCTTGCTCAGGAGCCCGGCGGCATTCTTGTGCTGTTCAGCGATGATACCGAGTTAAAGGCTTTCCGCGAACGGCTCGCCGAATATCAAAAAGGTGTCCAAGGCGACGCGAAGAATCCGGCTTACAACCAACTTTTTGCAGCCATCGACGACGTTCGCAGCCTCTCTGCCTCCGATCGTATTGGACCCCGACTGCGCGCGGATGGAAAGTCTACTCCCGCCGATTTTGACGCACGGGCGAGTTTCACCATCGACGTCGAGCTTTGGGATGCGCCCACGCAACTCGATCGCCAAGTCCGCGTGCAAAAGATCGTCGAGTATGTCGAGGCTGCTGGAGGCGAGATCCTGTCTCGCTACGTAGGCACTGTCGGTCTGATTGTGCTCCGCGCCCGGATGCGCGGATCTGTGCTACGCGATCTGCTCGAATTGCCAGTAATTTCCCAGATTGACGTCCCGCCCATACCCGATCTCGGCGAACGTGATCCGCCTGTCGTCACGATCGAGGGCGTTGTGGCGTCGTCACCTCCCGCGGAGGCCCCTGTAATCGGCATTGTCGACAGCGGTAGCACGGATCATCCGCTTCTGTCCCCCTCCCTTGTCAGTTCGCTGGGAGTGCCCGATGCACTGGGCACGGCCGATATCTGGGGACACGGAACCAAGGTCGCCGGCATTGCCGCCTTTGGTGATATCCGCGAGTGCGTCGATAGGAAGATCTTCGAAAGCCCCGTACGGATCATATCAGTCAAAGTCGTTAACGACGAAGGTCGTTTCGATGATGCGGCAACAATACCGGACCAGATGGAGAAAGCCATCCGCGTTCTTCAGGAGCGTGGATGTCGGATCGTCAATGTTGCGCTGGGCGATGCCCATCGCATTTCCTACGACGGCGGGCGTGTGTCACCATGGGCGGCGACGCTCGATACTCTGGCCCGAGAGCTCGATATCGTCATCATTGTCTCGGCTGGAAACTCCAGCGCAGGCGTGCGTGCTCCCTGGGGAGACGAAGCGGAGCAGATCACGCGGACCTATCCAGACTACCTTGTGTCTGCAGAGAATCGGATCGTAGAGCCCGCGACCGCCGCCATAGCCCTGACAGTTGGAAGTTTGGCACATGCCAACGGATTGCCAACAGACGGATCGGGGGGAGCGGAGCTGCGAGCCATTGCGTCGCTCAATTTGCCGACACCCGTCACCCGCTCGGGTCCGGGCGTCAATGACTCGATCAAGCCTGATTTAGTCGATTTTGGCGGCACCGTGCTTTTTGATGGCATGACGCAAAGAATCGTGTCGGGCGATCAATACGCCAGCGCCGGGATGTTGACGTTGCGCCCTGACTATTTGGGGGGATTGCTGACGTCTTCGACCGGTACTTCAATGGCCGCGCCACGTATAGCTTACAAAGCCGCGTTGCTCGTGCGCGCAATGCCGACGGCATCTGCCAATATGATTCGAGCTTTGCTTGCGGTTTCCGCAAGTTCGCCTGCCGAAGCTTTGGAATGTCTTCAAAGGTTCGGCCCGGACGGCCAGCGCGCTTGCTTGGGATACGGCATTCCCGATGTTGCTCGCGCCCTGGATTCGGAAGAGCGGCGAGTGATCTTCATCGCCGATCGGCAAGAACTCGCGACCGACCAGTTTGCGCTCTATCGTGTTCCGTTGCCCAGCGAATTTCAGAAGACGAAGGGCAAGCGGCATATCCGCGTGAGCCTTGCATTCGACCCGCCAGTTCGACACACCCGCCTCGAATACCTGGGCCTGCGTCTCAACTATCATCTGATCCGTGGAATGGAGCCTGAGGCGATATTCGAACATTTCAGGCATCGGACAAAGGAAGAGGGGGCGTTTGAGAAGTTACCGGATTCCGCGAAATGTCCGCTTGATCCTTCTCGTGACCTTCGCGGAACGAGCACGTTGCAAAGGTCAATGATTACGATGCATCGCAACGTCGATCGCTATGGCGGCGACTACTATCTCGCGGTATTTGCGGAACGGCGATGGGCCGGGGAGGAGATTACGCATCAACGTTTTGCCGTTGCCGTTGAACTGGAGCACGAAGCGCAGATCAACATCCATCAACCGCTTCGCGTTCGCCTGCGCGCTTGACGCGAAGAGGTCGTTGCCCCGGCAATCGCCTTTCTTCTGGGTAATTCCGTGGATTTAAGGGCTAGCCAACTAGCTGCCGGACTAGAGGACTCAGGCCATGTTCGCATCCGAAGTCTTTTGGTCGTAATGCGCGAAAGCGATGCTTGTCAAGTCCTCCTGATCAAAAGCCGCCGATTGGCGAGGTCGTCATTACGGGCAGCCTGCGAGGACAATCGACGACCGCGCGCGACCTAATGACCGTGCGTACCGCTTATCCCTATCGAACGCTGCGGCTGTGGACGTCGGGCGACCAGCCCGTGCTTGATGTGTGGCTGGGCTACACACCTGTCGATGCCGAGCAAAAGAGCAATCGAACCTTCATCGTGCTGTGCGTGCGTCGGCCTAAAATACCGGGACTGCTTGAGTTGGCACGGCCAGTGCCGGCCTGGTTCACCAACCGGGTTTTCGCAGAGGACTGCGAAATCGTGGAGATGGCGAAATCGGCGTACAACCATCAGGGGCGAGATCTGAATCAGGAGGTATTTCCTCCGATCCGCGATCTCAGGAAGCTGTTGGCGGAATCGGGGCAGCTGCCAGGAGTACATTCCGCCCGTGGGCGCTGAGTGGAACGTTCCAAACGGGTACTGGCCCTCGTTGTGCCGATCCCACCAATCGGTATTCATGAGGCTGAGGCGCGTGCGTTCAAAGAGTGGCTCCCGTTTCGATGTGGTGCTGCACCATCAAAACCGCTGAGCCTGTGTTTTGGAAGAGCCCTTGTCTCCGCACGCGGCAATCGGCGGTGATCGGACATACATACGTGGACCTAGCACAAGGCACGATCGGCGTGCACTGCCGCAGCGTGGGTCAAGACCGTCTTGATATACCCAAGATCCATGCCGACCGTGACAGGCCCCGCGCCCTCGGCTGCACGGCGTTGCCTACCTATGCATTCTCACTTCGATTCGCGCGGCTGCGCCGATGCCTCGGCGCATTTGTTCTATCGGTAGATAGAGGTTGACATGGCTGGGACAGCGAGCGTATCAATATAACGATCTATCGATAGATAGAGTAGCCACTCCGTGACGCGTGGCAGCCGATGGTGATCCGCCGCTCAAGGCTGCGCGGCGGGTCACGCCGGCGGCGTGCGCAAGCACGGCTTCGACTCCAAGTCTGTCTGCGATTTCACCATCGTGCAATCTATGAACGGGAGGATGACAGTGAGCCAGACCAAGAAAGCCAAACAATTCGCCGCCCTTCACGTCAAAGGGACGCCAGTGATACTTTACAACGCGTGGGATGCAGGCAGTGCGAAAACGATCGTCGATGCCGGTGCGACGGCGATCGCGACCAGCAGTTGGTCTGTCGCCACTGCGCAGGGATATGAGGACGGCGAGGACCTTCCGCTTCCTCTTGCCGAGCAGATCGTCGAACGGATCGCGGCGGCAGTTGACGTGCCTGTGACCGTGGACTTCGAAGGCGGATATAGCGACGATGATCGCAAGCTGGACTCGAACATTTCCAAGCTTCTCGATCTTGGAATCATCGGAATCAATTTCGAGGACCGCGTGGTCAAGGGGAAAGGGCTCTACGACATTGATCGGCAGGCGAAGCGAATTGCGGCGATCCGCCATGCTGCGGAACACAAGGGCGTTCCTCTCTTCATCAACGCGCGGACCGATGTGTTCCTCGGTAACGGCGGCGATGTCGACGAAGCCCTGGAACGAGCGAAAGCATACGCGTCGGCCGGCGCGTCCGGCTTCTTCATTCCCGGGCTGACCGAGGCCGACCATATCCGTCGGATTGCTGAGGAAGCGACGCTGCCGGTCAACGTCATGGTCATGGAAGCCGTCCCATCGAATGACAAGCTCGCGAAACTGGGTGTCGCCCGCGTGAGCTATGGGCCGATTCCGTACATCGAGGCGATGGAGGCTCTCCAGAAGAAGGCGAGCAAGCTCTTTTCGTAATGTGCCCGCGACGTCTGGAGGACGGCCAATCCTGCGACGCCCTTGCAAGGATTGTGAGTAAACTTGCGCCGCGAAGGATACGCCAATTCCGCGGCGCCGTTTGCCCAGATATCCTCATCCTCATCTTCGTCTCGTGGACGTGGACCAGGACGCTTTCTACAGGGCCGTTTGAGCACGCAACGGCCCCCTTTTGCGACGGCATGACAAGTCGTCGGTAACACGACACGGTGGGCGTTCGCCCGCTGGATCTAACGGACGCGGAGCGGCAATGAGCGACGTATCAGAAGGCATTGACCCTCACGCCGTTCCAAGTGAAACGGGATGTGTCGAGTGTCTTGCTGCTGGCCAATGGTGGCTCCATCTGCGGCGCTGCGCCAAATGCGGCCACATCGGCTGTTGCGATACGTCGCCAAACGAGCACGCGCACTTTCGCGAGACTGGCCACTTTATCATAACAAGCTTCGAGCCTGGTGAGGACTGGTTCTGGAATTATGGAACCGGAAAGCCGTTCTACGGCCCCAGGCTGGCGCCGCCGCGATCTCGACCCCTCGACCAGCCTTCGCCTGGACCAAAGGGGCGCGTCCCTGCGGACTGGGAACATCACCTCAACGAATGAGCATCCGGTTTATAACGACGGCAGCACGCCACTAGCGCAAAGTCTACCGAAGGAAGATCCCATGTATTATCAAGTCGTTTCGCAGTGCGTCCAGTCCTTGAAGAATGTGGAAGTCTTGCTCGACAAGGCCGAACAATTTGCATCTGCTAAGCAGCTTGACGTCCGTGTGCTGTTGAACGGCCGTCTCGCGCCTGACATGAAGCCCTTGATCTACCAGGTGCAGAGCGCTTGCGACTATGCCAAAGCAGCCGCTGCCTGGCTTTCCGGGCAGGCGCCTCCGAAGCACGAGGACAATGAGCAAACCCTCGAAGAGCTGCGCGCTCGCGTTCGGAAAACTGTCGATTTCGCCGAAAGCGTACACGAAGCACAATACGAAGGTGCAGAAGGCCGCAAAGTCAGCCTTTCGTGGGTTCCCGGGAAGGTCATCGGCGGCGAGGATTATCTGCTTCAGATAACGATTCCGAACGTCTACTTCCACATTGCGATGACGTACGCGGTCCTCCGCAACGGCGGCGTCGACGTCGGCAAGATGGACTTCCTTGGGCCAATGAATTTTGTCCAAGCCTGACGAAACAGGCTCTCCTTTCTTGCCCGGACCCTCTCGGCGCCGATCGGGGGCGCGGTCGCCCTGCGGCAAGCCGTCCGCTCACCACAAGTCGAGCCCCCAAGAAGAATCTCCAGATTCGATGCCCGTGAAGCACGCTTCAGCGAAGAAATACACCAGCAGCCCCGTCAGTGGCATGGGCGACCTGTTCGGGGAGCCTGAGCTGCCTGCTGGTTTCCGCTATATCCCGGATGTAATATCGACCGCCGACGAAAAGAGCCTCGTTCAGCGATTCGAAAAGCTGCCTCTGAAGCCCTTTGAATTTCACGGACATCAGGGCAATCGCCGCATATACAGCTTTGGGCATAGGTATCTCTTCGCAGGCCAAGAACCGCGCGCCGATGCGAGCATTCCCGATTACCTTCTGCCGCTCACCGACGTTGCAAGCCAGATCAGTGGCGTGCCGGCCGAGGCATTTGAACAGCTCATGGTGACGGAGTATGCGCCGGGCGCTGGAATCGGCTGGCACCGCGACCGACCGTCGTATGAAGATATCGTCGCAGTGTCGTTTCTCGCGCCTTGCACATTGCGGCTGCGTCGGAGGTTGGGGGAGGGCTGGGAGCGCCGGTCTGCGCATGTCGAACCACGATCGATGTATTTGCTCCATGGCCCGGTGCGGAACAGCTGGCAGCACAGCATCGCGCCGATGGACGTTCTGCGCTACTCCGTGACCTTGCGTACGTTTCGCCCTCGCCGAAGCTCCTCGAGCGATTAGCGCTCCGCCGTTGCGGCTGTCAGATCGGCGAATAGATGGGCGAAGTGATCAGACAAAACGTCCGCGGCGATGGTGAGGTCGCTTCAGCCCGAAGCCGGGATCATGACAGCACGCTTTCGCGCGATCATCAGGCGACTGCGAATGTGGGCCCGGTAAGCCCGGCCGTCGCCTGATCGAACGCAGAGATGTCGCCATAGGCACGCGCAAGAATCAAGCCTCCTTCCAACGCCGCCATCACATGGAAAGCCCGAGCCACAGCATCCGCTCCGCCAATTCTGCTCGAAAGGTCGTCGATGCAGCGTCGGAAGAATATTTCGATTTCCTGCACGATCTCGGGCGGTAGACCGCCCGCTTGAGCGCCAAGCATGCCGCCTAGACACATCCGGCCATCCCGTTCGATCGAGCTGCGAAACGCGGATCGATAGATCGCAATCACCTCGTCGCCGCTCTCGTCACCCCGCCGCGCGACCAGTTCGAAGAAGCGATCCCCGTATCGGCGCGCGACCGCAACGGCCATTCCCGCCTTGGTCGGGAAATGGTGGTGGACACTGGCGCTCTTGATGCCGATCTCGGCTGCAAGATCGCGGAAGCTGAAGCCCCGGTAGCCCGCCTCGCGGATGCGAGCCTCGGCCAGGTCCATCAGGCGCTCTGCCGTTTCGTTCATCGCATTTCCTATCTCTACTGATAGATAGACGTTGACGGCAGAGATTTACAGAGTTATTCCGTCCTCTACCTATCGATAGAGCAGAGCAGAT
>WNFC01006549.1_pt1 | contig 12812 bp, 17 predicted proteins | sample 5400541 | NCBI WGS metagenome assembly WNFC01 (sample SAMN13153342, study PRJNA577476) | soil metagenome | isolation source: 120 cm saprolite under Douglas fir tree site 2 hole 2 replicate 1 | place: USA:California | collected 2015-04-18
CGGCGCTCTCGGATCGACGGATCGCCCATCCGCGCGATGTGGTGAAGGTCGGGGATGTGGTGCCGGTGCTGATCGAGAAGATCGACACGAACGAGAAGCGAATCAGCCTGCGCCGCGTTGTCGAAGAGACCGCTGCTCCAGTGGAAGAGAAGCCGGTGGAGCGCAAGCCGCCGGAGAAGAAGGAGTCCGTTCCAACGCCCAAGGTCGGGCAGCTGATCAACGGGAACATCGATCGGATCGAGCCGTATGGCGTGTTCGTCTCCTTCCCTGGAGGCAAGGGTCTGATTCCAGCGAGCGAAACGGGCACCGATCGCGGCACGGATCTCAAGCGCCATTTCAAACTGGGCGACACCTTGCAGGCGGCGATCATCGAAATTGATAGTTCGAGGAAAATTCGCCTGTCGGTGACGGGGGCGGAGAAGGCGGAAGAGCGCGCCTCGTTGGAGGAGTGGAAGAAGGCGCAGAGCAAACCCGGAGGCAAGGGCTTCGGGACCTTTGCGGATCTTCTCAAAGGCAAAAAGCTGCTATAGTCGCCTCACGCTCGAGTGGAAGCTGAACTGGGCAGTAACCACTCAAGAACCTTGACAAATTGGCTCGCGTCATTAGAAGAGCCTGCGCATCGCGGGGTGGAGCAGCCTGGTAGCTCGTCGGGCTCATAACCCGAAGGTCGCTGGTTCAAATCCAGCCCCCGCAACTCGGAAACCTCAAGCCCTCTCGGTACTTACCGAGAGGGCTTTTGAGTCTTCGGGCTCCTCTTTTGAAACTTTGACGGTTTTTTGACGTAAACGCGCGCCCTCGATCCGCTGAACGGCGTCGCGCAGGTCTTCCTCGGCGACCACGTTGTAGCGCTCGAACACGGCGCGCGTTTTGTGGCCGCTCATCCTCATCACGACCGACTCCGGCACGCCATATCGGCGAGCATTGGTGACGAAGCTCCGACGCAAGTCGTGAAACCAAACGCCGGAGAGTCCCGCGGCCTTGCAGGCGTTCAGGAATTGCTTTCGGACGTCAACCCAAGGTTCGCCGGTTTGTGGGTTGACGAACACGTATGCACTACCCAGCCTGCGGGGGATGCCGCGGACTGCCTCCAGCGCCCGCGGAGTGAGGTACACGACGCGCGCGTCTTCGGCCTTGGTGTCCTGAGGAAGCAAGCGGATGACGCCCTCCCTCAAGTCGAGCTGCTCCCAGCGCAAGTCCAGCACTTCCCGCTTGCGCATGCCGGTCTCGTAGGCGACCACAAGAATCGGCTTGAAGCACTCCTCGGCCGCGGCATGGAGCTGCTCGAACTCGTCCTCCGACACCACCGTCCTGCGAACGTTCGGCTTGCGGAGAAGCCTCGCTTTCGCGATCGGGTTGTGGGTGAGCCGCCCGCAGGCCACGGCGTAGTTCAAGATGCGTTTGAGCACCTCGACCTCCCGGTCCAGCGTGGCTGGGCTGGGAGGGGCTCCCCTGCGCGTCTTTTCTCCGAGACGCTGCATCCGGTATTCATCGACGTGACGCTGCGAGAGCTCCATGGCCTTGATTTTCCCGAGGTGGCGGATGAGCTTCCTGGAGCGGCCTTCCTCAGATTGCCATCCCTCGTTGTCGCGCTTGTTGATCGGTTCGTAGTCAGTCCATGCCTCGGCGACTGTGAGCTTTAGCTTCTCGAGGCGCTCGAAGTAGCGCCCCTCGAATGCGTCTGCTCGTGCCTTGGCGACGAAAGCCACCGCCTGCTCCTTTGTGGGAATCCTTCGCTTCCTCAGTCGGACTTCGCGCCCGTCGGCCGTGACGAGCGTTTCATCTACCTGCCAAAAACTTCTTCCTCTCGATTCGTACTTGATGACGCCCATGGTGACTCCTTTCGGTGGGCGGGCGTCGCGCGACGGAGATGATACTCGCGTGGGGAGAAGCTCGGGCAAGGACGGCGTGGATCAGCGACGGGAAAGCGCCTCATCCAGTTCTGAGCGGCGAAAGCGTAGGCGGCGGCCAAAATGATGCGCCCGTACCTGTCCACGGCGCACGGCCTGGTAGAGCGCCATCCTGGAACGAAGTCCCAGGTAGAGCACCGCCTCGTCAACGGTGAGCCAGGTGGCTTCGGTGGTTCGCCGCTGTAGCGAGCCCGACGTACTCACAGCTCCTTGTCGGCGACGGTCGAGATAGGCGTCTAATGCATTGCGAATGGCTTCCGCAAAATTACGTTCGACGCTATCCATCCCGTCCTCCATCGATGGCGCTCACGAGGCGCTCGGTCATCGAATCCATTGTTGCAGCTCGCTACTTCTTGTTTTTCTTCGTGTCGAACGCTGGACCTTCGCTCAATACGCGCTCGTAGCGACGGGCCAACAGATGCATGACGTATTCGCGCGGCGAGAGACCGAGAGCCTTTCTGTCTTTCTCGAGCACCTCAACCATGGCCATTGGGAGGCCATACAGAGTGCGAGCGTCGTCGAGGACTTCTCGAACGAGAGCGGTGGTACTGCCAAGGCGCTTCGCACCCTCCTTGAGGAAGGCAGTTTGCTCTGGAGTGAAGCGAAACGACTGCGTGAAGTAGTCATCCCTGACACTTTTTCGTCCAGGTCACCCCGATTGGGTACGCAACCCGCCGGCGCAGCGTCAAGAGCAAAAGTCATGCGAGGAGAGGAGCGTGTGCTAATACTTTGCTGCGATGAAAGCCCTTGCCTCTCAGACTCCGGGGTTGCCTGAAGAGCTCCCGACATACACGGCGGTGCGCGCGGGGCAGATCGTCCGGCTTTCGCCCTCGACACTTCGGTTGTGGGCTTGCGGGGATGGTGAGCACGCTGCGTTGTTCGCACCAGCGCTGAGCGCGCCTCTGACCCTCTCGTTCTCCAACTTGGTCGAATCTTTCGTACTCGCCTCGATGCGACGGGTTCACGGCGTTTCAATGCAGCGGGTGCGAAAGGCTCTGAGTTTCGTTGGAAAGAAGCTCGGCATTCAACGACCGCTCATTCACACACGCTTCCGCACCGATGGCGTGAACCTGTTCGTCCAGCACGCGGATCAACTCTTCGAGGCATCGAGCCCAGGACAGGCCGTGCTGCGCCAAGTCCTCGAAGCGAACCTCGAACGAATCGAGTGGGGCAGTGAAATAGCGGCGCGTCTCTACCCGTGGGTTCGGGCTGACCTCGAGGGCAAACAGCCAAAGAGCATCGTAATTGATCCACGCCGTGGTTTTGGCCAGCCAATCATTGCGGGCACCGGAATACAGGCCCGCATTGTGAACGAGCGATACCACGCCGGGGAGTCGGTTGCTGAGCTCGCGCAGGACTATCGCCTCGATCCTGAGCAGATCGAGGACGCGATCCGGTGCGAGACGAGTGAAGCTGCCTGAACCCTACACCTGGTTCATTGACCGGTCGCTTGGGCGGAAAATCGCAACCGGCCTGCGCGATGCCCAATTTCAGGTGGAAGAGCATAGTTCACACTTCGCGGACGATGCTCCCGACATCGAGTGGTTGAGTGAGGCTGGCCGCCGTGGCTGGGTCGTGTTGACGAAGGACAAATCAGTCCGCCGCAACGCGCTCGAATTCGAAACGATTCGCCTCAGCAAGGTCGCGTGCTTCTCCCTCGGCCAGGGCAACCTGACAGCGGAACAGATGGTACGCGCGTTCGTGGTTGCACGTCGCAGAATGGAGAGGGTTCTACGTCGCTTCGAGCCACCGCTGACAGCGACCGTTACCGCCACAGGATCGGTCCGCGTCTTGATGGCAGCTGGCCAGCTTCTGCCGCGTCCAAGAGACATCAAGTAAGAACCTGATCAGATTTAGCTTGGGAGCGGCGTCGAATCCTTCGATCTCTGCACTCGACAAGTAGGTAGAGTGCCGTCGAGGCAATCAACGGAGGAGACGCAATGGGCGCGGGTTCATACCTGGCAATATATTTGTTGGTCGCTCTTGCGGATCCACCGCCCTTGCCAGCACGCGCGGTCAGCGCCCAAGACGCAGCAGATGCAGGACCGGGGGCGCCGCTGAGTCTGGTTGACGAGATCGCCGGCATCGTCGACCAGAGGTTCTATTCCCCGGCGAAGCTCGAGCAGGTGCACTGGCGCGACGCGGTTGCGCGGGCGCGCCAAGAATTCGCGGCGACGAAAGATGCCGCCGCACGGACAGCCACGCTGCGCAAACTGCTCGCGACACTCCACACCTCCCATACTGGTTACTATCCGCGCAATGATCCCGTGTATTGGCAATGGGCGTCGCTCTTCGAGCCGGTTCTGCAGCAGACCTGCGCCAAGGAACGGACGCCTGGCTTTCCGATTACGCGCGACGACATTGGCGTGTTTTGGAAGGAGGTTGAGGCCGAGTGGTTCATTCGCGGGGTGTTTGGGGGTGGTCCAGCCGACAAGGCAGGTTTGAAGCTCGGCGATCGCATTCTCACCGCGAATGGACAGACCTTTTCGCCCATCGAGTCATTCGCCGGTCGAGCGGGCAAACCCGTGAAGCTCGAAGTCCAGCGGTCGCGAGGGGCAGCCCCGATCTCGGTCGTTGTGACGCCTCAGTCCACCAGGCCGCATGAGGAGCTTCGCCAAGCCACAGCCGACAGCTGGCACATCCTCCCGCACAAGGGACGTCGCATCGCATACATCCACATGTGGTCATGGGCGACAATTGAGTTTCAGAAGGTGCTGCTGGACTCCATCATCAAGTCGAACACCGAAGGAGTGGACGGCTTCATCCTCGATATCCGCGATGGTTGGGGTGGCGCCCATCTGAATTACCTCGGCGTCTTTTGGCGGGACGTGCCGCTGCTGGAACGCATCTCTCGCGAGGGCAAAAAGGGCCCATTCGACACTCAAATCCGCAAACCGGCGGTGTTGCTGGTAAACGAAGGCACTCGCAGCGGCAAGGAGACGATCGCCTATGGCGCGAAGAAACACCGCCTGGCCCGGCTCGTTGGCGAACGAACTGCGGGGGCGGTGGTCGCCGGCGGACCTATCTGTCTCAGCGATGGCTCGCTTCTGATGCTCGCGCAGTCCGAGGGGCGAGTCGATGGGGTGCGCCTCGAGGGGGTTGGCGTGAGCCCTGACATTGAGGTGCCATTCGACTTTCGCTACGCCGCGGGGAACGACCCGCAACTGACCCGGGCACTCGATGTGCTTACGGGACAGAAATAGAAAAGGCTGACCGCCATCGGCCAACCAAGGAAGTGAGCTATGCTTATGATTTCTGTATGAGCCGGATTTTGAGATGGAACCGCAAGGATATGCCCGAGGAGCTTCGCTCGCTTCCGGCGGGTCGTTGCGTTTTGGAATCGATTGATGAGCCTCCAGCCCTGACCCCCGAAGAGGAGGAGACGCTTGCCCCATCGCAAAAGTCGCAGCGAATGTAACAAAATCCCGAGTGAGTTTTGTTGCGAGTTTCACGGTGAGTTTTCATGCGAGTTTCATCAGCGCTGCGCCGTCATGTTTCGGCGGATGTTTCGCAAGGATCCGGCGGCATACCAGGCATACCACCAGTTTTGTAACGAACCTCTCGTCGGCTTGATCGCAGCGCAAGACCGAGAGCAGCGCTGATTCGGGGCTTCGAAGTGCATTGACCGCCAACGAGGCGCAACGTAGTCTGACCGACACGGCACGGAGACGTTCCTTCGTGCAGAGACTCGAGCCACCGTGCTCGGGTCCGGGGGGCAACAATGTTTCGACATCGGAGATTAGGCTTAGTCCTCGGGGCATTGTTGGGCGGTCTTGCGTTGCCAGTATGGGCCCAGAGCCCGGTCTCCTTCGCCGTTAGTCGTGACTACGATGCGGGCGATAGTCCTTACTCGGTAGCGAACGGTGACTTCAACGGGGATGGCGTGGTCGACCTCGTCGTGACGAACTACTTTTTCGATGCCGTGTCGGTGCTGCGCGGAATCGGCGACGGCAGTTTCGTCCTCGAGCACAGCTACAGCGTGGGCGCCGACGCCGCTTGGGTAGTCGTTGGGGACTTCAACCGCGACGGCGCGCTCGACCTTGCCGTGGCGACTCACCATCCCGACGGCCTCTCGGTGCTGTTGGGCGCGGGCGACGGCAGCTTCGGACACGAGCGCCGTGTCAGCCTTGGCGACGTTCCTCAGGCCATCGCGGTTGGGGACTTCAATGGCGACGGGGTGCTCGATCTCGTCGTGGCGAATTATAGCAATAGCGTGTCAGTGCTGCTGGGCGTGGGCGACGGAAGCTTTTCGTCCGAGGGGCGCTTTAACACGGGCAGAATTCCCGTTTCGATCGCGGTAGGGGACTTTAACGGCGACGGGGCGCTCGACCTCGCAGTTGCAAACCTAGGCTCCTATGACGCGTCGGTACTGTTAGGCCTTGGCGACGGGAGCTTCGCCCCCGAGCATCGCTTGGGCGTCGGCAGCGGTCCTCTCTCAGTCGTGGCGGCAGACTTTAACCGCGATGGCGCGCTCGACCTCGTCGTGGCGAACCAGTACTCCAATGACGTGTCCGTCCTCTTAGGCGTCGGCGACGGCAGCTTCGCTCCGGAGCGCCGCTTTGGCGTGGGTAGAGAGGCCTCGTCGTTGATCACGGCAGATTTCAACGGCGACGGCATGCTTGACCTGGCAGTGGCGAATTACCTCTCTGGTAGCGTATCGGTGCTGTTGGGAGTGGGTGACGGGAGCTTTGCCCTCCAGAACCGTTTTCGTGTTGAGGACAGTTCGCGGCCGATGACGGCCGGGGACTTCAATGGCGATGGCGTAATCGACCTCGCCCTGGCGAATTACGCCTTCACTACTGTTACGGTCCTCCTCGGGGTCGGCGATGGGAGTTTTGCTGCCGAGCGTTTCTTCGAAGTAGGGATGGCCCCCTCCTGGATCGCAGTCGGCGACTTCAACGCCGACGGGGTGCTCGACCTAGCGGTGGCGAATTACCTCTCCAGCAGCATATCGGTGTTGCTCGGCTTCGGTAATGGGAGCTTTGCCGCAGAGCGACATTTTGACGTGCCCACTCCTAACTCTGTGGCGGCAGGAGACTTCAACGGTGACGGGGTGCTCGACTTAGCCGTCGCGACTCACAGGCCAGATGGCGTCTCGGTGCTGCTGGGTGTCGGTGACGGAAGCTTTGCGGCAGAGCGCCGCTTTGCCGCGGGTCTCGTCCCGTGCGCTGTGGCGCTGGGGGATTTCAATCGCGACGGGGTGCTCGACTTAGCCGTAGGGAATTGCCGTTCCTCTGATGTGTCGGTGCTGCTGGGAAATGGTGACGGAACCTTTGGTGCGGAGCAACGCTTCGGGGTGGGCAGCAATCCCAACTCCGTGGCCATAGGGGACTTCAATAGCGACGGCGTGCTCGACCTGGCAGTTGCGAACGCTGGGTCCAACACCATCTCGGTGTTACTCGGGGTGGGCGACGGAAGTTTTGGCACCGAGCGGCACTTCGGCGTGGGAATGAATCCAGGACCCGTGACTGCGGGCGACTTAAACGGTGACGGCGTGCTCGACTTGGTCGTGGCGAACTTTGACTCGCGCAGCGTGTCTGTGCTGCTGGGGATCGGTGACGGAAGCTTCGCGCCTGAACGCCGCTTCGGGGTCGGCGTCTCGCCCATCTCGGTAGAGATTCGGGGACTTCAATCATGACGCAGTGCCGGACCTGGCCGTCGCGAACTTGGACTCCTCGAGCGTCTCGGTGCTGCTAGGTGTGGGCGACGGGAGCTTTGCTACCGAGCGCCAATTTCGTGTGGGCGGTGGCGGTCCTCTCTGGCTGGCCGCAGGAGACTTCAATGGCGACCGACTGCTGGACTTGGCCGTGGCAAACTACAGCAACGATGTGAGCATCCTGATCAACAATACTCCCTAGGAAACGCGTGCGATGTTCGATTATCGGCTGCAGCTTGAGTCTCGCGCTATTTTCCGGCTGCCAGCGCTTCAAGCAGGACTCCTGGGAGACAACGCTCAGCCCGGCCGCGGACGAGAAAGCTCGGAAGCAGAATGGATAAGTGATTACGCAGGAGAAACCGGCCGCTTTCCTTCGGCCCATTCAGCTGACCCGTTTTCGAGGCAAGATGTGACGTTCGGCCTTCGCGCCGATTCGATTTTGCTCGTAGCTGACGACCACGGTCGCTTTGAATCGAATCGAGTTGCCGATCCGAAGGCTTTCCAGCCTGCCACTTTTTGCCAGAGAGTAGATCGTCGCGGTACACACTGACCATCGCGCGGCCAGGTCGTTGACGGTGAAGAGCTGGCCTATCGGTAATCTGGGTACCAAATAGGTACCAAAACGATCCGTGACCGATGGACTTCCTGGTGCCGTATGGACATCGACCGGCTCTGCCCTCTCCTGAAATTCCAGCGGCTTACCACTCGGCAGCACGCGTTGGCATTCAATGGATTGAGTAAATTCCGCGCTCATAACCGATTGGTCCCAGGTTCGAATCCTGGAGGGCCCACTGGTTTTTCGCCAGTGGGTGCCCGACCTTAGCGACGCGTGCTCGAGCGCGCAGTCAAGAGCGGCGATATACGCAAGGACCTCGAGCCAGGCGATCTCCTTCGGTCTAATCGGCGTCTCCAACGTGGCGTCCAGCCCCGACTGGCAGCGAAGCGCCAGGAGACTGGTGGACATCCTGATCACGGGTTCGCGGCCGATCAAATCGGGCTGAGTCAGTTGCGGATTTCGAAAGGGCCCAGGTCGGCCCGGTGGCTAGAGCTCCCGGCGCAGACTTCCGCCCCTTCGCAGTGGTGGGTGGGCACTTCGGACACCCACCACGTCAGCAGTCGGCCCTGTCCCAAAACATTCGTAGGCACCCTAAAAGTCGCGCTTGAACCCGTTAACTGAATGTCCCGAGAGGCCAAGTCCCTCGTATCCAACCAAAACCAGGCGCCGGGCGACAGGATTGGGCCAGAGGTGAAAACGTGAGGAGCCGGCGAGAAATCGACGATCACTTGATCTTGCGGGTGAGCAATCCGCCCGATGGGTGAAAGTAGCGTCGCCATCGCCGGCGCCAAGAAGTCTCCGAACCTTGCCAAAATTTGCATCGAGCCATCGGACAACACCACCGCGTACTCGCCGTCAGCACTGGGCGGAATGGTGACTCCAGCCAGGAGCAAAAATGACGGGAAATTGCATCCAGTTTGTTGTCCCTCAGAGAAGACGGGACCACCGGGCGAATTGGAGAGCGGCACTCCATTTACGGTGGCGCGTACAGAAGCGAAGGAGTGGCACCCGTTTGTCGTGTCGTAGCCGAGAGCAGCCTCAAACACGAGATAAGAAGAATCGGACTCGAAGCGAGCTCCCAATTGCTTATGCGCGAGGTCCTTCAGGGTGGTGCTACCGCAGGCCGCGCAGGCCGAAAGTATTGCGCACCTTGCAAGCTGCCTGATTCCGCACGAGCCTCTAGGATTCATCTCCGCGGCCTGTGGCGAGGCAAGCTTTATGCCGAGCGCATTGGCCCCTTCAGTTCAAGGGGTTACGGCTCTTAACTTCCTGGCGAATTTCCCTACGCACTCGAGTCCGCGACATTGGTGTCTCGGTCCGACGCGCTCGGGTTTCGATACTCGCTGCGCCGGACGCTACTGCTGGGTCATGCTCCAGTTGATCGTCAGGCTGCCGGTGTCACTCGCCGTTGGGCAGACAATCGTTGCCGTTCCGGGAATGCTCATCGCGAGCGCGGTGCCGTTCTTGCTGCCCGCTCCGGCTTGCAAGTTGTAAGGGTAGTCGCAACCGCTCGTGGCATCGTGAGTCGTACAGGTGGTTTGAAAGGTGATGAAGTTGTTAGGGCTGCTGGCGTGTCCAGTCAATCCACAGCTTCCACCAAAAACGAGATCGGAAATGCCCCTGTGGAGCAGGGGCCGCAGCTTGGCCTGGCAGGGCGGTTCCGCAAGGCACGGGGACAACCCGGTTTACATATTCGCCCTTATCCAACCTAATCTTCCGGCCCCTCCAGCACTGCCGAGCCTCCCCTCAATCTTGGTGCTCAGGGATAATGACAGGTACGGCGAGGAACGCGCTGTCCCCGGGCGTCCCTCGCGCCAGTGCCAAGCCGAGCGCTAATTCGGAAGCGCTAAGGCTACCCCGCGGTCCAGGTACCGGTAAGTGTCGTGCAGAACTGCTGCCCGGTCACGGCGGTGTAGGCCGGGCTGTAAAAGACATATTTTATACTTACGCCGGCCATTTGAGCGTTGGAAAGGGCGCAGGAACCGACGCGGCTTGCGCTCGGGCAGCTCGCGCTGGTCGAGAAGGTGCCCGCGCCGCCGGTGGTGCACGAACTCTGGAGCTGCGTCACCTGCGTCGAGGTAAGAGCCTGCGGGGAGCTATACTCGTAGCAAAGGCCGGCGGATGCGGCGAAGTTACAAGAGTAAGTGTTTGAATTGCCGCCACCGCAGCTGACGGCTGCCAGTGCGAACACCACCACGACGAAACCAAGGCCGATCAATCGATTGCGCATATTTTTCCCGCAGAAAAATGGTTGGAATTGCAGGACAGCGCGGTTCAGTGAACTGCGTATGATTCGCCGTCCCGCCGAACAGCTCACCGCGAGCGCGAGCTAAACACAAAACAAGTCCTCAGTGCGAATTCTCAACGTGTAAGTTTTCAACGCCATTTTCGTTCATGCTTCGCACGCGCAACGGGAGTGCGGACTCGGTGTCATCAGCATGCGGGCCGAGCGCCGCTTTCGGCGGAATCGGAGGAAACATGCATCGTCGACTCATCACTACTTCCGCACTCGCCTACATCCTCGCGGTGTCAGCTTGCGGTGGAGATGGAAGCAACACCAAATTCGCAGCAACGCTCACCGGACCAAACGAAGTTCCCGCAGTCACCACAAACGCAACTGGCACCGCGACGTTCACAGTCTCGGGGACTACGGTGAACTACACCATTACCGCCACCGGGCTCTCCGGCAGTGCGGCGGCCTCGCACATTCACGTAGGAGCGCCGGGCGTCTCCGGGCCGATCGTTTTGCCTTTCCCTGCAAGCGCGATCAGCAATGGCTCGAACGGCAGCGCCACCATCTCGGGTTCCTTCACTTCGGCCGACGTAACCCCGCAGTCGAATCCGCCGATTAACAATCTCGACGACCTGCTCGCTCAGATGAAGGCGGGCAACACGTATACGAACATCCATACCGCTGCACACCCGGGCGGGGAGATCCGAGGGCAAATTTCTCAACAGTAAGCAACTTGGCGCGAAATCCCGTATTCATTCGCACTCCAATTCCTGCCAGCGCGAGTAGAGGCGCTCGACCTCCGCGCTGACGCTGGACAGTTTCCCCGAGAGTTCCTGCACTCTTTCCGCGGTCGAGTAGTTCGAAGGATCTGCCAGGGCTGACTCGATCTCCGCCTTGCGCCGCTCGGCTGCCTCGATGGCTTCCTGCATACCGTCGAGCTCGCGCTGCTGGAGGTAGCCCAGCTTCGCCTGCTTGCGCGGCTCTCGGGGCCGGGCAGATGGCGAGAGGGGAGGGGGTAATTCAAACCGCTTACCACTCGGCAGCACGCGTTGGCATTCAATGGATTGAGTAAATTCCGCGCTCATAACCGATTGGTCGTAGTCGAATCCTGGAGGCCCACTGTTTTTGCTATGTGCCCGCGCGGGGTTTGAGCTGCGGGCGTAGGTCAAACCGGCTCGAAATGGGCCGGGACTAATTGTCATTCGCTCCCTCATGCTGATACTGCGAGTCGGCAAGAGGGAGAGGAACCATGAACGCAGACATCGTGGTGGGCGCAAGGTTTCCGGACATCGAGCTGCCGGACGGCGAAGGCGCGATCCATCGCCTATCTTCAGTCCAGGGCAACGATCCGATGGCAGTGATCTTCTATCGGGGCTGGTTTTGACCGAAGTGCCAGCGCCAGCTGGAAGGGCTCGTCGAGCTCGAACGAGAACTAGAAGTCGCATATACAAAAGTCGTGGCGATCAGCGTCGACCCCCCGGCCACCATTCGCGAAACGAAGAACGCGCTGAAGGCGCGCTTTCCGATCCTGTCGGACGAGAGCAGGCACTGGCAGCGGCAGCTCGATCTGTTGGAGTACACGGACCAAAAAAATTTGCCCTACATTCCCTACGCGTTCCTCTTGGAACCGGGGCTGATCATCCACAAGATCTACAACGGCTATTGGTTTTGGGGCCGGCCGACGCTGGAGGACCTACGCCAGGACTTTCGAGCGATATCTATGAAATGCCGGCCGGACTGGGACCCACAGGCGGCTGGCGTTAAGGAAGTTTGGGAAGAAGCAAGGAAAGAGAGCCGGCGGCTTGACCCGGTTGAATTTCGCCGCAGGGTCGAGGCCAAGCGAGGCGAGTAGAGAACCGGTGAGCTGGTCCGTGGTTTTTGATGGCGCCGTTCAGCCTGTATGCCCGATATTGGTAACGAGCGATCTGGACTTATCGAAGCGACATCTTCGCCACCGCTCTGGCACGCGCTGACCCCGGACGTGCCGTAGCCCTCGGGTTGCCAGCAACACTCAAACTTTGACGGTTTCTTGCCGTAAATTGCGGAGAATGGCGGCAACTCGAGGCCACTCCCGGCAACGTCAAAAGTCGTAGAAGTCCTTGATTCTGAAACGAAACTGCTTGCGCGACGCCCGCTTAGAAAAACTACGTTTCAGCTCTCATAACCCGAAGGTCGCTGGTTCAAATCCAGCCCCCGCAACTCTGAAATGCTAAGCCCTCTCGCGAACTTGCGAGGGGGCTTTTCGTTGCCCTCGAAGCGACTGTCACACGGACTGTCACACGCTCCGCCCGCAAGCTGCGGAACTCCAGGACGCGGCCCATGGGTTTCCGACCCGAAGGTCGGCGGAGTTCATGAGGCAGTTTCGAACCTGGAGCCGCAGTACGGGCATCTTCACTGGACCCTCGCGCCGTTGTATAAGGCGCAGCCGAGTGATTGGGAGTGGCGTCGCGAACTGAAGCT
>WNFC01009515.1_pt1 | contig 12811 bp, 15 predicted proteins | sample 5400541 | NCBI WGS metagenome assembly WNFC01 (sample SAMN13153342, study PRJNA577476) | soil metagenome | isolation source: 120 cm saprolite under Douglas fir tree site 2 hole 2 replicate 1 | place: USA:California | collected 2015-04-18
AGTTCACACGATTCTGTCTATGTTGACATGTGGGACGATTATCTTGAATCCGCGTGAATCAGTGCCGGCTTCGGAGAACGTGCTGTCGCTACCGCACATGCCACGAGACGAGAGCGGACCGGTTTTTGCCGAACCTTGGCAGGCAACAGCGTTCGCCCTCGCCGTCCGATTGTCCGCAGAAGGGCATTTTACCTGGAAAGAATGGGCTGCCGCGTTGGCTGATGAATTGAAGCGCGCCGTGGACCGCGGTGAACCGGATGATGGGTCGCAGTACTATCACCATTGGCTTACCGCACTCGAGCGCCTCGTGGTAACGAAGCAGTTGTCTGACCCGGCAACACTACTGGCACGCAAAGAAGCTTGGGCCGAAGCCTATCAACGTACACCGCACGGCAAGCCGGTGGAGCTGGAGAATGCATTTAGCTCTATATAGTTTGGCTAATTGAACGAGCCTCTTCCCTGCGGCGCTCGCTCGAGTGCGATCCACGTTTCAAGACGTTCCTGCGCAAGTTGCCCGAGTATCGGGACCAGCGTGCAACACCAACTCCCCAACTGCAGCGAGGATCGATGGGTCACCATTTATAAACCCGTGGGTTATTTCTGAGGCTGCAAAGCGGCCGCTCGCCGACGGCAGCAGTGGGTCGTGAGGACTCATTGGCGGTCGCCGCCGTGGCCATAGGCTCCTCCCGGCTCAATTGCGGAACTTCAGCTTGCGAAATGGCCTCCCAATTTGCGGTCATTCGCAATTGGTTATTAGCGGCGCTTTGTAGCACGTGCTACCGCCAAGAGTTGCACCTCAGCGTAAGGTTTGACCTGCCACGCGTTAAGTGGTCTATTGTCGTGCAGTGAATCAGGGATGAATCTATGCCGTATTGGCCATCAATGACTGAAGGGATGTCGCTTGAGCGGTGAGCTTTCAGACTTCGTTGTTCCCGCTTCGATTGCTGCGGTGGTGGCTGCGTCGATTTCATCCGTCTCCGCATATGCTTGTGCAAAGGGTCACGCGGTGAAGACTTACCTTGCACTGAATTTGGGGTATTGGATCGTGGCCACGATGGTCGCGGGGGAATCGCACCGACCGCGCAATTTGGATGTCGTCGGTTTCCTTGATGCACTCATATTCGTCGCGCCAGTCGTGTGGATCCCTGGCTTGCTACTTTTGCTTTGTGTGTCAGGAAAGTTAGCGAATCGCGCGATAATCTTACTCGCAATCGCGGGGGTGCTGCTGGCGTTACCCGTCACGACGTATTCCGGCTTGCTGGCGTCGTGCTTCATAGCCCACGACTGTCCGTGAAATTCTCATCGTTCGATAGGACATTTGGCGAATGCCTGTATTGAGCGAATCACGCACTCTCCGTCTTCTTGAAGAAACTATGTGTGGAGCTTGGCTTCTGCTTACCTGAACGCGAGCAAGAAAGGCTGACAAACGATCCACCCGGCAATGCGGAGGACTTCACGAAGATCGTGTTCCGCATTGAGGGGGTGGATCCGAATGACAATCTGGCCCTATACAATCAAGTTCACAGCGTCGCCACTGCCGCGTTTGTGAGGGCCGCCGGTGAGGGCGGACTCTGACAAATCCGTTTGATCCGTCTAGGAGGTTATTGCGCCGCAAAGCTGCCGGTCATGGTCGTCGCCTTGGGGTCCGTGACGAGCCAGTGGACGACGGTAGCGTCCGCCATTGGCTCTCCCCGGCTCATGACCCGCCATTAACGGCCCTGAAATGACTCCCGCGAAGCGGACGCTCGCGCCTTGGGGTAGGCTTCAAGTTGTATTTTCAGCAGTACCTACAGGTGTCGTGCATGAGAATCGTTGGCGCGTTCTTCGCAGTTATGCTGACTGTTCCTGCAGGTGGGCAGGAACGATTGGTTCTGCCTCCCCAACTGGAGGATTTCGCGAAGGCGCATCATTGCCAGCCGATATCGGGATTCGTGACGGACGAGGAGTCCAGTCAGGCCGCGCCATTCGACTTTCACTATGAATTCCACCATGGACCGCCCAAAGTCCTGTTGGCAGCGTGGTGCACGAAAGCTGCACCGGAGTCGATGGGGACTTATACCCTGTTGATCTTGGCGGAGCGACCGGACCATCCGCTGCGTAGCTGTCCGGATGAGATCCCGAATGTGACCCGGATCGGGCGTCCGTCGCTTGATGCGGGGCCCATGGTTCCGCACGACTTCGTTATGATGGACACCCGTGAGCGTCTGACCGTCCGAGAGTCGCGCGTCATGTTCGGGGTTCGCAATCATGTGCCTTGGGGCAAGGATTTCTACGCGTGCGTCGCGGGACGATGGGCACATTACTCGCCGGAGAAGAAGTAAAAGATGCCTTCCGCTGGCGGCTTGCCTCAGCATTTATTAGGTACGTCGGTGACAATCGATTGCAAGTGGCACTATGACGCTAACTACTACGCGACGGTGGTAGACCGCTACTATCGGCAGCTCCCGTTTGTGCTTCACCTGCCGAGCCAATTCACACTACTTTGGATGCTTGGAATTCTGTTGTTCTCCTGGACGACCGGCGAGGCACTTAGAGAATTCGGCGGGTGGGCGCTCCTGATCGGAGCCATCGCAATTCCGGTGTGTGTAGTGCTCTCGAAACAAGGAATCCGCCTCAAGTATCGACTTCGATCTCGTTCAGGCTTCGGCACAGAAACCAGCTATCGCATGGCAGAAACTGGCGTAACGATAATCGGGACCGGACAAGGCACCTTCGCTTGGTCGGTGTATTCTCGGGCCGTTCGGTTTTCGGACGGCCTGCTGCTCGTGCGAAAGGGCGGAATACGATGGCTTCCTGATACAGCGCTTCAGAGCGGCACGGCGGAGGAAGCAACTGCGTTCGTGCGCGCTCGTATGCCTATGCGCCTGATCAAATGAGTGTGCGGTCCGTTTTCTGGCTGCCCTGAAGCTGCCGCTCACCATCGGCCGTAACGGGTCCGAGACCCGCATATGGAATGTGAAGAGGAGACTAGTGTGAAAGATCTTTTCGATCGATGGGAGCGAGTTTGGCACGAGGGCCAATATGCCCTCGTTCCGGAATGCGTCGGACCGCACTACATCCGGCACGACGAAGCGGGTGATCGGACGGTAACTCGGGAGGCCTACGCGGCAGAGATCGCCAAGATTCGGGAAGAACGGCCCGATATACGTGTCGTTGTGTACGATCACTCATTCAACGGCGCCCGCGCGTGGTTTCGCTTTGCATTCAAATGGACTGACCCCAAGACCGGCGAGCCACGCAGTCGGGCAGGCATGCAGTCCTACCGGATCGAGGCTGGAAAGCTCGTGGAGACATGGCTCGTGCTGCAACCACTGGGTTCGGCATGGCCCGACGCCGTTGCGCAGGAGCACTGGACGAGCAAGCCTCATAATTAATTTGGTTGCCGCAATGCTGACGGTGACCACAGGCGGCTCAGGGTCGAGACCCGGAATTGACTGCATCGGGCAACTGCCGGCCATTCTCGGCCGATCGACCTCCGAGGATACAATTCCGGGAAGCAGGCATTGAAATCAGCGGTTGGGAGTCGCAATGAGAGATCGCAAGTTTCTTTACGGCGTGCTCTGCGGCGGTTTGCTCATGTTGGCAGCAGTGGCAATCGCCCAGAAGAATCCGGAAAACGACACAGTGAAGCCCCTGATCGTCGTGCCCGGCAGCGTCCCTCGCTACAGCGGGCAACAGGGCAGAGAGGCCGATATCACGGAGCTGCTCGCGACGAGTGCGCAAACCGGTGGGAAGCTAGGCATATTCCGGCAGACAATCGCGCCCGGCAGTGGACCGCCGACGCATCTGCATCAAATGGAGATTGAGTTCGCTTATGTCGTGAGCGGTCAGTTCAAGTTCAAAGTAGGCGATCGCGTGGTGAGCGTGCCTGTTGGGACTTTCATCTTCGTTCCACCTAACACTGTGCACACCTTCAAGAACATCGGACCAAATCCGGGTGTATTACTTTTCGGTGTGACGCCCGGTGGCTTCGAGAAGATGTTCGCGGAGCGACAGGGTGTGGATGCGGACACGAACAAGAGGCTAATGGAAAAGTATCACATGCAGGTGGCGGGGCCCCCGCTCCCGTGATCCCGTTCTAAACCTTGCTAGACGACTCCACCGCTGCACGTTGCTACGTTGCTACGTTGCTACGTTGCGGCCCGTGGGTAGCGTCACCAAGGGGTTCAAGGCGGCGCAAAGGATCGATTTGTATCAAGTTGCGGACTGTCTCAGTCCGGCCAAAAGCGGTCTTAAGCTGATTCGGGTTGAGTGGTCATAAGCTGCCATTCGCTTGGTACACCCTTAATGGACAAGTGCGAGTGTGAGGTACGACACAGCCCGACGCACGCAGACCTCGCGGCCTGGTGAATTCACCGAGAATAGTGACCGATCGCAACCGAACGCAGGAAATCCCGGATGGATGCAGCACACAAGGATCGGCCCAACCTCTGGCGCTCCAGAGCAAGCGAAACGCCTTGCTCGGGCCTCCGCGTTCTTGACAATCAGCTTCGTCTCGCCGGCCGAGTCAGCCTCGATCCTGGCCAAGGCGCGCCGAATGCTGGGCGGATATCCGCGTCAACGGCTCTTGGCGCGCTTGTAGCATCGTCAGGGGAGTTCCGAAATGGGCGCCCCGCGTACCGGGCCGCCCGATGCAAACATGCGATCATCTTGCTGCTTACGCTACTTTCGATGCCGTCAGCCGGACCTGCGGCTCCGCTTCCCCTGACGGCCGAGGAGGCTTCCATCCTGAAGGCTGGCGCGGCGGCGGCCAAGAAATCACCGGTCTTAGCGACGGATGTTTCGGATGCAGCCACGGTTGCCGGAAAGTTGGCGAGTGAAGGTCAGGTGGAAGCGCTCGATCTCATCCTCTCGGAGGAAAGCGACTACCTGCTAAACGTCTACTTGAACCGTGTCTTTGATCGCATATTCGCCGCGGATATCGAACGTAGACTGCGCGCCAACTACAACAAGCCGCTACTGGCGGCGCAGCTATTGCGGGCGATGAAGACCTACGAATCTCCCGAGACCTTCCAGCTCCTGCTCGAGGATGTGATGCCATATGCTGCCAATCTGCAGCATGAAGCCATGCGCTGCAAGTTGGTCATAACAGTGACGAAGCTTGATGCCCAAACAAGCCCACAGATCGCATCCATGGGAGCTGCGGCGTCGAACGCGGGAATATCGCCTCTCAGTCCCGATTCCGCTCAACCGAGCAATCGCGCAACAGCCAGCACCTGGTGTAAGGACGAAGACGGCCAATGGCACGTACAGCACTCGTACATGTCGCCATCGGCGCTCCAAGTCAGGAATCAGGGCTGGGCGGCCCTCGATGCGATTACCCGCACCGACCTTAAAGGCATCGAAGCGGATCTGTTGAAACTGGCGCCGCCACTTTCGTTCACCATGGCGAGCGAACGACGCGGACCGGAACTGTCCCAGCCGACGAGTTCCCCGCTTCGGCGCAAGGTGCCACCCCTAAATATATTGAAGCTGCTCGGCGAGCGAGGTTATTTGCAGGCACAGCCCCAATTGACCGCACTGCTGCAAGATCTGATCTCCCAAGGGCCTCCCTACAGCGCGGGCGAGCTCAGTACTTTCGCCGGCATCGTGGCGAGCATGGACACTCCGCAAGGAAGCGCGGCAGCCTCGAAAGCGCTCGTCGCGATTGCCAACACACCCGAAACACCTCAACGGAATGCTGCAATGGAGTCCCTGATCAGGAGTTTGGGTGAGGTCCACCCGCCCGCGCAGGTCGATTTGGCCACACTGAAGGAGCGGTTGACGCCGCTCGTGTCTGTGTCCGAGGACAAGGCCAGAATCAGCCGTGCCTTCGATGTCTCGATCCGCACCAACGCCGCGCTTCGGGAACCGAACGCTGATTACGCGGCAGCCTTACTCAAGGAGACGAGCACGCTTTCCAGGCAGGCTCGGTATGTCATCGAAAGAATAGCGGATGCGAACCTGAAGACCAGCAGCGGCGAGACGCTGCTGAACGCTGCCGCCGGAAACCTGGAAGCCCAGACGCTTCTGCTAGCCCGGGGTGCAGATCCGAATCTACCCGGGGACAGGGGCTTCACGGCGTTGCACAGCCAGGTCGCTGAGCTTCGAACAGATCCACTGGAGGGGGCGCGACTTCTATTGGCGCGAGGGGCCAAGGTGAACGCCGTCACGAGCGACGGTTCGACGCCATTGCATTTAGCTCTGCCACGCAGACAAGGCGCCGTCGCCAGAGTGTTGATCGATGCTGGAGCGGACGTGAATGCGGAGGATAATGCGGGAAAACGTCCTCTGACGATCGCGTACAACTTTCAGAATGAAGAGATGCAGGCGCTCATCCGTGAACGCGGAGGGACTGAGGCCGCTCGGGACCGGAAGTTGCGGATGCAACAAGAAAAACATATCACCAGACACTACTCGATCCGGACGGTCCGGCACAGCGGCGCAGGATGCGATTGGTTTACGCTTGGGCGTGTTTGCCAGCGCCTTGCGATGCGCGAGGCGGACGAAATAGAAGTCCTGTCACCCCGAGAAATGCGTCTGACCTTCTACAGTGGGAAAACGTTAATTGGTGAGAACAGTCCCTTTCGAAGGACGGCGGAGCGCGAGCAATTCACCGCAGTCGTGCGGGATCGAGAAGTTGTGGAAACCCAGCAGAATCTGCAAGTCGTGGACTGGCGAAACGCCGGGTGCGAGCCTTTGGCTGTGCTTGTTGTTGGGGGCAAGCCTTGCTGGGACGAAAGGAGGCAGCTTTGCGAAAAGTGGGGAACGCATGAGAGCGAGCCCTGTGTTTCACGAATCGCCGGCTTCAAGATCCCGCGGGAACTCTTGGCGCAGATCGAACCGCTGCCCCGCACGCCAACGGGCAAGGTACAAAAGTTTAGGCTCGTCGAACGCTACCACCCGGGGAACGGTTCAGTCTGATTTTCAATCGTGCTGGATAAAGGGATCAGCCAGCTCACCGGAGTGACGACAGCACGCAGCGCCGCAAGCCTCATTTGGGTTGCCGTTAAGTTGCCGGTCGTGGCCGGCCGCAGAGGGTCGTGACGAGCCGGTGGCCGGCGGATGCGTCCGCCAGCGGCTCCAGCCGGCCAATGGCGGCCCCTCGGCGCTTGAATGATGCTGCCACTAAGCGGACGGTCGTCACAACCCATTCAGAATAATTACTCAATTGATTGGGGGCGATATGCGGACTCGAGGGTGCACTCGAAATAAGTGGCTTTCAGGAGAAAACGGAGACTAGATCGGCCCAATCGAAGTGCCTCGTTTTCAATCTGAAATTGCGCTATTTCACGGGCAAAAGTCGATTAGATAGCAAAATGGGTGCGGCGCGAATTGTCGAAACCCGTGACCACATCAACCCATTGAGCGACATCGGAATGGCGGAGTAGGATGACAAATTTGTTGCTGTTGGTCGGCCCGCGCACGACCTCCTTAGCGACTCCGTTTAATCGGAAAACGTAGCTACCAACTGAACAAAAAGAGCATCCATCTTCCACCGATCGCCACTGATTTCGACCCGGTCCACAGCGAAAACAAGCAGGATGCGAAAGTCATCGGCGTGCTCGGGCGCTTTTTTCTGCAGACCTCCGAGACGGCACCATCATTGCCGCGATTCATTGGACTCGAGTCCCGTCGGAAGACAACAACAAAGTCCTGGCCGGTCCATTCCCCGGCGCTCAATCTTTCATTGTCGAGTCCCCCGTGAATGTTCAGTTCATGGTCAAGGACTCAAAGAAGTACGCCGCAACGGGCGGCTGGGGGTTCGCTGACTTTAAGGGCGGAAAGCCGGGCGACAAGGCGCTGCACGAGACCTGCTTTCCCTGCCACGCGCCTGCGAAAGATCGCGACTATGTCTTCACCCGTTATGCACCCTAATGATTGTCGCAGGCGGACGCCGCTACCCGGTTCCGCGCCGTAGGCGCCCTGGCAGGAAATCCCCCTATCCCGTGCTCGTCGTGAACCGCTTCGGCGCACCGAAGCGCACTTGTCAAGTGCGCCGTCGGTGCGACTGCCGTATCAGATGCGGCCGGGGAGCCGCGTTGTGACCTCCTGGACCAGCCACGCATTGCCGTCAGGATCATTGAAGGCGAAGAACGACCCGTAGCTCGTGCGCTTGGGGTCGGGGCCGGGAAGGCGTGCCTCCAAGGGAAACGACGCGCCGTGCCACATCTCACTCGCGTCGATGCCACGGCGGATAAGTTCGTCATGAGCCGCTTTGATGTCGGAGACAATCAGCGCACCCACGGCCGAGCCAGGCGCTGCCCCAGTTATTCCCTTGCCGAACGTGACCGAGCACCCTGAGCCGGGGGGCGTGAACTGGACGATGCGAACGTTCTTTGCCGGGGCGTCATCCGCGTCGAGCCTCCAACCCAAGAGTTGGTAGAACTGCTTGGATCGCTCGACGTCGGACACGGGAATGACGTCAACCTCGAGGTTCATGGCGACTCTCGTGACGCTGGCGTCAGACTTCTGTTGTTTCGTGCTGGTGCCTGTTTGACTCATGTGGTTCTCCTCTCTCTAATCTCACTTAACTTCGCTGAAATCGATTGAAGCGACCGGCCGTTCAGGCCGGCCGCCTGTTGCGGCGACATCAGTCCGTGCTGATCATTCGCCGAATGCTTCATCGTGGCTTCGTGCGGGCTTCAGCCGGGCAGCTTGGTGCCGAGCACGTCGATACGTTCGATCGACGGCGCCTGCGCCAGCAGCTGGGGGGCGTTCGCCCCCAGCGCCTGCGCGATCGGCCCGTTGAGGTGAGCCTGGCGGCCGGCTTCGTCGGCAAAGGCATCGAAGACGCCGAAGGTGGACGGGCCGAGCTGCAGGGCGAACCACACCGGGGTGGTGCCTTCCTGCTGCGCTAGGCCGAGGCCGGCCTGCAGGAACTGGCTGACTTCCTTCTCCTTGCCGGGCTTGGCTTCGAGGCGGACAAACAATGCATGTTTGATCATGGTTGACTCCAAGTTGAGGTGAATAGGGATGCGCACCTAGGGTGAAACAGTGCTCGGCTGCTTGTCTGGGCCCAAACCAGCTGAACTCGGCTGGCTGCGCCTCGCGAACGAGACGGCATAGGCGGCAGCGCGCACGCTCGGCAACGGATCGTCGGAGAGCTCGATACCGGCGGTGAGGGCCGTGGGCACGAACAGGAGCTTCTTCTCCGCCTCCAAGCTGTTGGGCACCACCTTGTTCAGCGTCAGTACGCCGAGCTCGACGACCTTGCGGTCATCAGGCCAAGGTTGGCTCCCATCCTTGGTCTGATCGCCGGGCTCGGCCAATTGCGCCTTCAAGTGAAAGACCACCGGCTTTCGCGCGATCCGCTGCGTCAGTTCATCGGACAGAAAGTCGGGTGGCTGCTTGGTTGCCTCTTCCGGCGTCAGGTGCACGGCCTTTTCCGGCACTAGCAGGTAGCGCACCGCCTGCCTCTGGCCGCTCTTACTGACGAAGATGAAAGCATTAATGCCGTGATACTCCTCGTCCGCATAGCTGTCCGGCGTTGCGGCCGTACCGAACGCCTTCGGCGCATTCGGATGGCTGGCGAAGAACTGTTCCAGTTTCGTGGGCTTTGGGGCATCGGGTGGGCTCGCGATGATGGCCAGCAGCAGATCACGAAAGCCCTCTCCGGTTCCTACCGGGAAGAACTTCAACGAGTTGGTCACCATGTCGGTGTCCACTCCGCCGGGGAGATGGTACTTGATGGCCATACCATGGGGGTTTGCAGCGGGCGAGCCGTCCGCCACATTCGGCATCCCATTGCCATCGGAGAAGCGCACGGTAACCGGAATGGTCGGGCCGCTGAAGAGCGGTGCGCGGCTGAGCCGCGCAGCGTCGGACGAGGCCTTGAAGCTGCCTTCCACCACAACGCCTTTCGCATGAAAGGCGCGAAACCCCGGATGCACGCCGTTCAGCTTGTTCGCCAAATCGACGACTTGCGTCGTGACGGGTGGGTTGTCTGCGGTGGCCGCTGCTGAAGCCAGCATCAGTGATACGCACATTAAGGACTTCGCCAGGCGCCTTGAGTATGAGCCGAGGGCAACTTCCTTCTCCTTGCCGGTCTCGGGTTCGCGGCGGACAAACAACGCGTGATTGATCATGGTTGACTCTAGGTTGTGGTAAATCGGGATGCGCAGAGTAGGCCTGCGGCGGCCTTCGCCGTATTGGCAAGATTGCCAAGTTTGATATCATAATTGCCATGCGTATTCACATCCTTGCCCTCAACGGCGTGTTCGACACCGGCCTGACCGCGGTGCTCGACGCCTTCGGCACGGCCAACGCGCTGGCGGAGATGACCGGAATTTCCTCGCTGCGCTTCCAGATGAAGGTGGTGGGCCTGCGCAAGACCGTCACCACGGCGCAGGGCCTGAGCGTGCCGGTGACCGCGGCGGCGCGCGCGCAGACACCGGACGCGGTGGTGATGCCTGCCATCACGCAATTGAGGCCGGAGCCACTGGTGCGGGCACTGGCCGGCAGCGAGGTGCGCGAAGCCGGTGCAGTGCTGCGCAAATGGTCGGGGCGCGGCGCGCTGACCGCGACCGCCTGCGTTGGCACCTTCGTGCTGGCGGAAGCGGCCCTGCTTGACGGCGAGGAGGCCACCACGACCTGGTGGCTGTCGCCGCTGTTCCGGCAGCGCTATCCGCGGGTGCGGCTGGACGAGTCGCGCATCATCGTGCAATCCAACGCCGTGGTGACCGCCGGCGCGGCGCTAAGCCACCTCGACTTGGCACTGACCCTGATCCGGCGCGCCAGTCCGGAGCTGGCCAACCTCACCGCGAGGTACCTGGTGGTGGACCACGCGCACTTCGCAATCGATCTACTCGATCCCAGACCATCTGGCGCATGCCGATCCGCTGATACAACAGTTCGAGCGCTGGGCGCGCCGACGACTGGCTGAAGGCTTCTCGCTCGACCAGGCCGCGAAGGCGCTGTCCACCAGCAAGCGCACCTTGGCGCGCCGGATGCAGAGCGTGCTGGGCAAGTCGCCGCTCGCCTTCTTCCAGGACCTGCGGGTAGAGCGCGCCGTACACCTGCTCGAGACCAGCCACGCCAGCGTCGATCAGATCGCCGCCGAAGTCGGCTATGCCGAAGGCGTGACTCTGCGCGCGCTGCTGCGCCGGAGGCTCGGCCGCGGCGTGCGCGAAATCCGCCGCAGCCTGTAAGGCCGGATCGCCCGGCTCAGCCTACGCCCGCCGCCGCGCTCATCGACGGCACCGAGGATCTCGTCCATGGCGGGCAGCAACTCTCGCTGTTCCATGCCCACCATGACAGCCGCTGCTTCCTGCCGATCCACATTTACGAGGTCACCACCGGCAATCCTGTGGCGTGGCCAGCGTTGCTCGAAGAGCTTGTTCACGCGCGCCTTTTTGAGGTTAGCCCGTCCCAGGCGGCCATCGCGGCCTCGACAACGGCCTGCAGCACTTTGCTGGAGGCTGCATCGCGCGCCTGTATGGCAAGACCATTCACGACGGTTGCATAGAAAGCCGCCATTGCTGTCAGGTCCGCGCCCCGCGGCACATCACCTTCGGCGATACCGCGTTTGAGCCGCTGGCGAATCACCTTCTGTCGCAGCAGACGTAACTCGCGCAAGTAGTCCTGCACGCCCTGATTCTCGGGCATGCAGTTCATGGCGCCCAGAACCAATAGGCACCCGCGCGGAGTGTCGGGTTGGCAGAACGTCGTGGCCGCTACCCGTAGTAAACCTTCGATCGAGGCGCGCGCTGTGGCGCCCTCGGTCAGGGCCTTCGCCATCGGTATGCCGTGGGTTTGGTGGTAGAGCAATACGACTTCGCGGAATAGGGCTTCCTTGGAGCCGAAGGCTGCGTACAGGCTGGGTGCGGTCAGCCCCCCCATCGCCTGCTGCAGATCCGTGAGCGTCGTGCTCTCGTAGCCCTTTGCCCAAAACACCCGCATCGCCTGCATTAAGGCCTCTTCCCGATCGAAGCTTCGAGGTCGTCCTCGGGGTGTCATAACACCGCAAAGGAACCGGCTGCTCAAAGGAACCGACTGTGATGAAGAAACCCTTGATTTTGGTCACCAGAGCGACGGGCTTTGTCGGACGCGAGGCCGTCGCGCAATTGGTTGACGCGGTCAAGGCTGGAAAGATGTCCGTTCAGCCGACGGTCAAGCAATTACTGGGTCGTCCGGGTCACAGCTTTGGCGACTACCTGCGCGCCAACGCGGCGACGCTCAACACTTAAAGGACACGTCTGTGAATGAACCGCTCAAAAGTCGATGGACGCGGATTTGGCGCGTGATCAACAGCTGGTTGCTCGCGATGGATCCGGATCCGTGGGAATACATGCACAGCCGCATGCGCCGCCTCGAAGAGGCCGTGTTCGCGCGGGAGAGCGCGGCGACGCCTACCCCCGCAGTCGGACCTCCAACGCCGGATAGTCCTGCGCCACGCCTCGCGGCGGAGAAACCTCGATGAGCGCCTCTCGAGTTGAACTCGTCGCGCGGGTTACCGGCGGGGAGATGACCGCAGGGCTCTGCGGCTCCCTGAAGGTGACTGCGGCGGCATGCCATGAGCAGCGAGCGAAGATGTAGGCAGACCCCATGGAAAGACACCCAATGAAGGAAAGACACCCAATGAAAAGCGAATCTAGTGTGTTCCGCCGTTACGCCCAGTGGTTGATTGCCCACCGCGTGCTGGTCGGGCTGGCTATTCTGGGCGTCACCGTTTTTCTGGTTAGCCGCATCGGGATCCTGCAGTTTGACTCCAATCCTGAGCTCTTTGCACCGCAGACACATCCGTACGTCGTCACGACGCATTTGGTGGAGCAAGTCTTCGGTGGCAAGAACGTCGTCGTGATCGGCATCACGCCGAAGCAGGGCGATGTCT
>WNFC01030145.1_pt1 | contig 12811 bp, 21 predicted proteins | sample 5400541 | NCBI WGS metagenome assembly WNFC01 (sample SAMN13153342, study PRJNA577476) | soil metagenome | isolation source: 120 cm saprolite under Douglas fir tree site 2 hole 2 replicate 1 | place: USA:California | collected 2015-04-18
GGTGTCTCGACCGTAGGCATGTCCGAAGACAAATACACGGAGATCACTGTCGGTTACCTCAGCGCATTCCTCGATGCCCTCAAAGAAAAGGGCGTTGGCACCGCGGCGAGTCCATTTCGAGTTGTCTTCGTTAGCGGGCTCGGTGCAGACTCGACGGAGACTAGCACAACGTTGTTCAAGCGTGTCAAGGTGCGAAGCTACGCTCACGGCCGCCCGGCTTTCCGTGACTCATGTCTCTGCTCCAGGGTCGCGCGGAGAACAACCTGATAAAGGCCGTGGAGGAGTCCGGAGGTCGTCTCGGGTCGACGATTATGCGACCTGGATACTTCTTCCCGTCCAACGCGTACCCCCAGGATGCACGAAACCAACGCTCTTCGACCCTCCGCCTTACGGATAAGCTCCTCGGTCCGGCGCTCTCGGTGTTTTATCCGGCGGGCTTGATATCCGTGGAGGAAATTGGAAAGTTTGCACTCGAGGCTGCACGGGGCAAGTGGGAAGGGAAGGGTGGTCCGATTTTCGAAAACGCAGAAATGAAGAATCTTGTGAAGAGCCTAAGCGTCTCTAATCGTTCTCACGGGGAGCTTTAGAGTCATCTTGTAACTTTTGTCTCCGCCGTAGTGTGGGTATGTCTCACTTGCGGAATCTTGCTGTTCTACTCTATCCCATCAATCTCGCGACCTCGGAGAATGCCCGTTGTACTAACCATTCACCATTTCTGGCCATAGAAGCCCTAAAAGGGCCTAACGACTCAAAGCTGCAACAGGTAAGACCTGTGGCTCGGTCTTGCTCAAACTCTTCAATCACCGGCATGGTGAAAACACAATCTCCGGTTCGACAAATGTGTTTTCATCACTAATTGTGGTGTATGGTGAAAGCGCGCCATCATGAGCAGAGTCGTCCTCAGTCGTGGCGATTCGTGAATGACCGTGTGACATCGAGACGTGTTGTATTAGCTTCTGGGTTTCCAATAAGCTTCCGGTATACGCGGTGGTAGTGCGCAACATGTGTCGCGTTCCTTCCAAGGATGTTTGTCCTCACAGACAGGACTTTCCCGGCAGCTACGTGGTCTCACAATTCTCACAAGAAACAGGAGATTATGACCCTTGCCAGTAACTTTTGTTGATATCGTGCGTACTGTGGGCCACTTTAAGCCTGATTCCCGGGTTTTTCTGCATAGGAGATACTTGCCCGATCGGGGATTGCCAGCGTTCATCTTCACTTGGTACTTAGGAACGCATGCAGAACCAGCATGGGACTGGTACCACCCATGCGGGCCATCTACCTCTGGTTGAAGCCTCATCGGAAGAGCCTTCGAATCGCGACGTGTCTCGGAACGACATCTACATATACCACTAGGGATGATATCGCTGCGTCCAAGAGCTGCCATGATTTGACGGGCACAGATCCTTGCAACAGCATATATGCCATCGATGCCCGGGTGCGCCACGACAGGAGAGACCACCTCGCCCTGTTGTCCTCCGGTAAACTGACTGGGTAAGCCTGGCTCACAGGTCAAGCATGTGACTGTCTAGACTCGTACAGAAGGCTGTGTGTGGGATGGAACGTCTGTTTGTGACATGTCCTTGTATGTCATATGACGCGGCTAGAATGACCGTTGAGAGTTTTGGAAGATTTCCTGAAGCTCAGAGGTTAACAGTCCACCAATATAGTACTGCCCAGGTTAGAGTTGGTCTTCTGCCGTTGGGTTCGAGAACTACGATTACGATGGGGTTACACCACAAAAGGCAAATGATGGAGAAAAGAGGGTATTTGTGCAAGACGGCATGGATGAAGGGGGGTTCAGGGCAACTGGGAGTCATAAATTTCTATACGGATACAACCTTCCATATCTTCGCTACGCCATCATCGCCGACGGTTGCAATTAAATCTTCACATCCGTTTCTCGGACACCACGCAATTGAATTCACGTCGTCGAAGCCATGCGCACCCTCAAGACGGGCTATTAGCTTATATTTGGGGGGACTTCTTTTTGCAGAATCCGGCAGTTCCTGAGAATGAAAAAGATCAAAAACCCCGCCGCAGACACACGGTACGGCGCCATAGCGCCTCACCCCGAATGCCCAAACGTTGATTCTGCCGTCGCTTCCTGTCGAAGCGATCCAACCGAGGGACTCGCAACCGCCTTGCATTGCGCCTGGTTTTCCGGTCCCCCATGTAATCGAGTACACAGTGCGGTCATGGTCCTGTAACACCAGCACACATTCCCACTCGTGATCCGTGATGCGCTTCCAGACCCGGATGGTGCAGTCGTCCGAGGCAGATGCAAGGTACCGGCCGTTCGGTGACCATGCAAGGGACCATACGGTTGACGCATGTCCTGTCAGCGTGGCAAAACAGTGCCAATCCTCGCTCGGGTCGTCGAGGTAGAGCTTGATCGTATCGTCGTACGAGGCGGACGCTAAAATCTATGCTACGAGGACCGGCGTCAGAAAGGTGCGGGTAATTGTCCGGGAAAATGATTGACCTCCTCCCGAGGATGCCACGCGACGCATTTGACGTCCTGGGTATGTTCCATGAGGACGCCCATGCACTCAAAGTCCGCGTCCGGTTGGGCTAACCTGCCGAGTGAATAAAACCCGACCAGCGCGAACTGCGAAAGTGACGCACCTTCCCAGACCCAGACGGTCTTGTCGCGACTGCAGCTCGCGAGGAACGCGCCAGATCCAGACCAGGCGACACTTTTGCATTCGGTCTCGTGGCCCTCGAGGATGCTCACGCATTCCCATTCGCCGGCCGCCTCGTCCTCGTCTTCGTCTTGGCCCTCGCGTTTCCAGACGCCGATGTTGGCGTCGAAGGATGCGGTGGCGAGCGTCGACCCGGACGGTGACCACGCCACGGCGCGCACGGTTTTGGTGTGTCCCGTGGGGATGGAGGTGTGAAACGAGAATGTGGGGGAAGGATCCGCCGTATAAGTGTAGAGACGGACGGACTTGTCTGCGGAGCAAGTCGCTAGCAGGGGCTTCGCTGGATTCCAGGCGACATGCCAGGCGCGATCATCGTGTCCTGATAAGATGTCAGTTAGAAATGGAACGCCAGAGATCGTGATGATCAAGCGTACCAGCGAGCTCGGCTACTGACACGATCTTGTGTGAAAGCTCGACATCCATGATTATAGCCTGCAGTATCGAAACAAATTTCAAAAATGTGGAGATGAAAGCATATGAACGAGATGGGGTGAAGAGCGATGGGATGGGAGGGGGGATGCCCGGCCCATGCCGGTCCGGGCTCCGCTGCTGAACGCGTCGAGACCGAAACGCGCGCCTCGCCTGGTCGTGGTTTGTTCTATCCAAGGTTCTATCTATTATCTATCCGAGCCATGCAAACCAGCTTGATACAAAACGCGCACGGCGATCTCGTAACTGACGCCGCATACGATTTCTACGGCGTCCGACTTGCGACTTGCTCCCTCGACCATCGCATAAAAGTCTGGCAGCTCGACGAATCAGACGGCAACTGGACGCCCGTGGCAGACTGGAAGGTGCGTGTTTCCCCCTAGCTGTCGTCGTGTGCCTCGCGACAGTTCATATGTGACGGAGAAACTTGCCCAGGCTCACGATGCCGCGGTGACGAAACTTTCATGGGCGCATCCGGAATTCGGTTCTGTCCTTGCGAGCTCCTCGTTTGACCGCACGGTGAAGATTTGGGAGGAGACACCTGCCGACAATGCTGAACAACCCCAAGCTAACGGAGCGTCCGCAGTCGCAGCCAGTGGGCCCGGCACGCGCTGGGTTAACCGTGCGATGTTAGCGGACTCAAAGGGTACCGTGCGCGACGTCGAATTCGCGCCCCACCAATTCGGGTTAAAACTTGTGCGCCCTTCGTCGTATTGCTCCCCCCACCCTGCGCCTACTTTACGGTTTTTTTTTTTCAACAGGCTACAATAGCTTCAGACAATCACCTGCGCGTGTACGAGTGCCTCGAAGCGCCCGCTCTCACAAACTGGACCCTTTTAGAAGAGACGGACATTCCGGCGCTTCCTTCCATGTTGACATCGCGTCCACATACCTATGCGGCGCCTACCCCAACTCAGATATCCGGGACCCCAGCCGCAGACGCGTTACTCGTTGCGAACGCGTTGCAACAGCAGCAGCAGCCTCCTGTCCAACGAGGCGCCGGAAGCCGCGAGGCCGACGGTGGGTGGTCGGTCTCGTGGTGTAAGGAACGATACTGGGGCGAGGTGCTTGCGACCTGCAGCGGCGTGTCTGGCGTTGTGAAGGTTATTCTTCCCCTTCGATCCCTTTTCACGAAAGGCTGAAATAAGGGGGTGTGGTAGATCATACAGCTGTCCCCTTCGCGTCGCCCAATCACGCTTCTTTCGCTTGATCCATGTCCACCTGTCGACTCTGGGTCCATGTCTGAAGACGTAACAGCCCCGTATGCCATAACCTCTATTTCATGGGCACCGTCATGCGGACGTTCCTACCATCTCCTCGCGACATGTGGCCGTGACGGGCATGTGCGCGTATGGAAACTGCGTCCGAGCCCACTGGATGATGAGCGCATGGAGGGTTCAGAAGACGCAAAGTGGTCAGGGAGCGTCGTGGCCGATTTCGATCATCACAAGTCCGAGCACTCTGTTTCCTAACAACGTTCTGCTTTACTTACGTGACCCCCTAGGTCTGCCGTAGGTAGGGTCGAGTGGAACATCACAGGGTATGCGCTTCCCAATCACCCTCTGAAATTTGGTGCTAAAAGAACCAACTAGAACCGTTTTAGCTTCTGCTGGAAATGACGGTCGCATACGTCTCTGGAAAGCAACGACTGGGAGCATTTGGCGACCAGCGGGGTACATAACCGTTGAGCAGGCCGAGGAGCAACAGAAGGAGGGAGACGTCGAAATGGATGTCGGTAACCCTGCCGAATGACAATGCCCTACTTGATGCGGTCAGTCGGGCTGGTAACCCCGCCGGTTTGGCTCTAAATTCAGTCACATTCTTTCGATGCTAGATCACCGAATTGGAGTTTCGGCAAGGTATTATTCGTACACTTCACAAGGTTTGGAGGACGAGTGATACAAGAAGAACGTCGAGGGCACTCTATCATTCATTGTCTTCACTTTGCCAACTTGATGACCATGCGATGCTTGATGGTCGATAGAGGTATTAAGGACAATGTACTGCTTCGATCAGCTTCCTGAATCCGATTCTTGATTTTTCCGCCATGCTTCGATCCACTGCACGATGCGGGACACGTTTGATTCTAGATCATCTGTGCTTTCGCTCTGCAGCGCGACGACGATCTCCTCGGCGTACGCCTCACGAGCCTCGTCCAGAACAACGTTCATGATCTCTGCTTCGTTGTTCTCCTGGATTTTTTTCAATGGGTATCCTCTGTAAGAGCAAGTCGATAACTAGTCATCGGTCCAGCGGTAGAAAAATGAGTGCGCACCGAGCTTCGAGACGTTCCCACAATTGAGTGTGATTACATTGCAATACGACGACGAGGTCGATCCACCGCTCCGGGAAGGCATCGCACGTATGCCAGTCGAGGACGAGCCCTCCACCGGCCTCAATTAGTGGTTCCAATTCGTCGACCACCTGCATGTTCGTACGTCAGTCACACGTGTGCGCAGCAGCTAGGGGGACCGTGACGACGCTAGCACACACACCTTATCCTCATCAACGACATAAGTCTGCCACTCCTCATCAAACCCATCGTGGAGCATCTTCTCCTTTACCAGTTCGCTGACATTGATGTGCTGTAGCGGGACGGGTGACTGATCTACGACGAGCTGCGCGTGCGTGGTTTTGCCGGTGCCAGGCGTGCCGGTGATCACGATAACAGGTAATGAACGAGGGGTGGCATTTCCCTGCATTTTCTCCACTAGGTAGGGCGTCAACGTGGTGGCGATCTGGAGTCTGAGCCTGGAGAACGTCTAGCGAAGAGAGTTCGTTTCATGAAGTGGCAACTGGCCGCGGCCCGGAAATTTTTTAGGGTCGATGCCTTTTTTGGCCTGAACTCAGGGCGACGGACGCGAGAGAATGCGTTTATTGTGGGCCAAAATGCATGCGGTGCATAGTAGTCTCTACGCTTATTTTACGCGCGTGTACATGGGCGCAAGAAGCCCGAAGTGTACCCGAAACTCGCTCTTCTTCGTTCAAGCGGCTGCCGCTCATGTCTACGCCGCGCATTCCTTGGAGTTCGATCCGGTGGGGTGTGATACCCACGTGTTCACACAAGGTGTTTCACTCCCAGAACTCCGTCACCTCATTTTTATAGCCCTCGGGTCCTCGCATCGGCATCCGTGTATTCAATTATCCGCGTGGCACAGACTCTAGACACTTGCCTTTGCATTTCCCAGTAACGTCAACGCGGACAGGCCTCCAATAGCATTACTAGGACACCGAAGAGCATTGTGATACTACGGCTGAGTCTCCGCTCATTCCCTCATGGAACCACGATTCTCGGGCTTCGGAAAACACGCACTGTATTTCCAGGGCTCGCCACCAAACCGCCAGACCTGGGCTGTTGCTGTCCGCTGATCTATTTTGGATTCGGCTAGCTGCGCCACTCGTCTCCAACCTGAGGCCATGTGGTTTTACACCAGGGGGGGATTTGCTATAAAGCACGCATTTGCTGCATGCTCTGAAGAACCCAGCTCTGTTTCTTTCCAACTTGTTACAACGTTGCTACTGCAATGTTCCTCACCGCTCTTTACATTTTCATAACAGCCCAACTCGCATGGGCCGCCCCGACCTCAGGCTCGACAGAGGCTTCATGCGGCCCATCTGTGCCATCCGTGGCCGCATCGTGGTATGCCGGATGGCATAGTGATGATTACACCTTGCAAGACGTTAGCTGGTCCAAGTACAGCCACGTCATCTATGCCTTCGCGTAAGTGTGATAATCGAAAGTATTCTATAAGACACTTAGCTCGTTTCGTTCATCTTCATCAGATCCACGACCCCAGATTGCAGCGTGCTCGGCCTTGAAGACAACGATAAGCAATTACTTCCTCAATTCGTTAAAACTGCCCATGACAATGTCTGTCATTGTCCCTTCTTTGCCTTCCCTAACTTACAGTAATTCCAGAATGCCTATGCCATGCTCTCTGTTGGGGGGTGGGGTGGCTCTAGATACTTTTCCTCTGCCGTAGCCACCGACGCGAACCGCACTGCCTTTGCCAAGGCAGTCATGAACATGGTCTCTCAGTACAACCTGGATGGACTTGAATTCGAGTGAGCTCTGTTTTGATCATTCAAGCTTTTCAATTACTCACCAATCCATAGTTGGGAGTACCCCGGCAAACAAGGAATTGGTTGCAGTGTCGTATCCCCCGATGACACCGCAAACTTCCTCCTGTTCTTAGAAACTCTTCGTTGCCAGGATGGCGCAGACAAGCTTATCTTGTCCGCTGCGGTCTCGGCTCTACCTTTCGTCGGCGCCGACGGTAAGCCCGTGTCGGATGTCTCCGGATTTGCGAAAGTCCTAGACTACATCGGTTCGTCCTCTCCCACCTCTCTATTCTGCTCAACCTTGTCTGATAATGTCACACGCAGAGATTATGAATTACGATGTTTGGGGATCTTGGAGCGCGACCGTCGGACCTAACGCACCTTTGGACGATTCATGCATGACATCTCAAGAAGGTTCCGCTATGTCAGCGGTAAAGGCTTGGACTAGCGCTGGCTTTGCAGCCGGTCAGGTCATCCTCGGGGTTGCATCCTACGGTCATTCCTTCCACGTGAACAAAACCAGCGCCCTCGACGCGTCCGGAAATCTCAAACTCTACCCGTCGTTCGACAAGTCTCAGCAGCCCGCAGGGGACAAGTGGGATTCCACGGCGACCGGCACCGATGTTTGTGGGAATCCGAATGTTGTCGGTGGCATCTTTGACTTCTGGGGCCTGATCGACGCCGGGTTCCTCAAGAAGGATGGAACTGCTGCCAGTGGCATCGATTACACATTCGATAGTTGCAGCAAGACGGTGAGCGTGCCCTATTTAATCTTAGAAGCAATGACTTACCTGTTTGTCGACCATTTTAACTTAGCCCTACGTATACAACCCGACTTCGCAGGTGATGGTATCCTACGATGATGCGACCTCGTTTAGTACGCCGCACGCTCGTCGTTCCCATTGGTGTTCACTGACTTGTGTCTGTCATTCAGCCGCGAAAGGGCAATACATAAACTCCTCGGGTCTTGCCGGGTTCTCAATGTGGTCGAGCGGTGGAGACTATAACAATATCTTACTCGATGCTATCTGCTCGGGGGCTGGTATCAACTACTGAAACTTTTGGATCTTTTTTTCTTTTATTTCTATGAGTTTAAACAACGCCCTGTTTATCAAGTATGTAAATTTTGAATACTGTCGGTATTGAATTCCCCTTCGTACGTTTGTGACAACACACTCCTTTATTCCGAGTCTTCTCTTCTTCGGACAGTACATAAGTAAAAGGACAACGAAAAACGCGCTTCCATTTTGTCGGGTGAAGAAGGCGATCGATGCTGATCCGTCCATCAAGCTGATATTCTTGTGCTCGCCCGGGAACGCCACAGTACTGGGACGCTGACTCCCTCGCTTCGATTCGGGCAATACTCGACTACGAGCCATTCAAGGGGATCGTGGCGGTAGGCGAGGCTTATATCGACTTTTCAGAGCCAGGCAGCAGCGCGGTGTCTCTCGTGGCCGAATACGCGAACATTTGCGTCATGCAGACGCTGAGGCAAGAGCTTCGGACTAGCGGCAATCCGGTGCGTCCCACTCTCTTCTCCTCGCATATCGTTCCTCATCACCGCCGTCATCTCGCGCAGACTCGGCATAGCGATCGCCCAACCACCGCCCATCCAGATCCTCATGAACACCGTGTCCCGCCCCTCATCGCAACAGAAAGCTTTCTGTTATGTTCGTGTGGCTGCTGGGGACTTCCAATTTTTGATGATAAGCAGGTCAGACCGGTCAGGATTTCAAGGGGATTCCTACTAGACTAGACCTTCGCCGACGTCATCAATTTGCATGCCTGTCTATTCTTGGAAGATAGGAGCTGATTCCCGTGTTCCCCGGGCCTCATTTGAGTGACTTCTCGAGCTCGTATATCGTCGCATGCTCGTGACTGAGCTCGTGTTTGTCCCAAGAACCGCACCAGTGAATTGAGCCTTGAGGCATTACTTTTATTAATCTCTACCACATGCAAAACGGCCTCCTTGACCCCCTCCCTTTAACCTCGTCGCTCCTTTCGCCTAACCTATGTCGCACACCAGCTCAGCACCCCCACTCGATGCATCAGGTGTTTTTTCATGGCGGCTGCTGGAGTTCCTGTCCAACAAGCGCCCTTGTGCCCAAGAGGAGCTAGGGAATAGGATTCCTCACTCAGCTAGTGACCAAGGCGCCGTACAACATCTCCACGGCGACGGTCCGCGCGGTCCTCGCCCTCCGCGCTTTGGCGTCAAGGAGCTCGAGCTAGGCCGAGGACGTGCTATTGGTGCGCAAGACGCAAACTTCAATACTGCATCAGGAAAAACCTCCCGCGATAATACCAGCTAGCGAGCAATAATTCCAGCTAGCGAGCCATAATGCCCCTGAAATGATGTAATTATGTCGGCATTATCGCTCGCTAGAGCAAATTATTGACAGTTAGCGCGGGAGGGCTCGCGTGCAAAGGCTCTGTGCCGGATAATGCCCGCGCGCAGCGCGTGTATGCGCTGCTTGCGGATGAGGAAGGCGCGGTTGTGCGCTATCGGGGAAGTGAGGTCGAATGCGCCGGGTGTTTGCGCATCACGGTAAGGAGCGAGGAGGAAAATGCGGTCGCTTCAATGAAGCTCAGCGGCCTAAAGAGAACATGTAACCTAGCTGCGATATCCTTACCACAATAGATCGCCTGCATCTAGTCTGTCTCGTCGCTCCCATGCATGCATGATCTATATGTGCTAGTGCTAGCTAGTGTCCGGGAACTCCACCCTCAGGCTCGCATGACGCGTGTGATAGATTATGATGATATGATCACGTGTGTCTGCGGATAGATTCTGTCCCGTGTTACGATTTTTTTTCTTTGGTGGTGGGTGGATCTGCAGTTTTACTGATATTTTACTCCTGAAATTGCGTTACTCATTGACATGAACGCGAAAAATAAAGTGATAACGGACACAGACGAAGACGCAAGTTCGAGTTACGGGCTCGATTACACCATTCGTTGCAGACGATAACAATAAACATCCATATTACATCGAAGAGTAAAATTTGCGTGACGTTTTTCTACATCGAACTAGCCTGGGGGTCAAGTAATTACTTTTTGCACAAACACCGCGACGAAGTTACTCAAGCCTCTACAGGTTATGGGCCAGGGTGAGTTCCAAGATCAAACAAGAGTGTAAGGTCTTTAGAGAGCATGACCCATAAGGGCTCCTAACCTGTTAGTGGCTGAAGTGACCCCGATGGTGGTACAACGAAATGAAGATGAAAAAGGATCCGCATGTAAATGTAAATTTATACCTCTGAGTTTCAAAACGTCGGATGACGCAAATGGAAGGTGACTTTGCTTGCTTGTGGCGCAGCGCCGGGCCACTGCCGGGCCACCGAGCTTGCATAGTGCTTGTTTCCGAGTTTGTCTCCCCTTTCTTACTCACAACTTGGCCAGCTCTAACCTACATGAAAGTCTCACTCACAGGTGCTACCGGCGCTGGTCAGTCCCTTCCAATTCGGCACAGCGGGCTTGGGAATTCTCGCGATAATGGCGTTAGCCATGTCACTTACCTCGGCCGTCGTCCCCTCGCTCCACGGGTCGTCCTCCCTGGTGATAACCCAACCAACAATGCCTCACCTATAGTACGCATCCCAAGCTTTCCACCATCGAGCACAAGGACTTCTTGGCCTATCCGCCTGTGCTCCAGAAAACGATTGCCGAGCACGACGCGTGCATATGGGCTTTGGGTACCTCGGCCGTAGGCATATCCTAAGACAAATACACGGAGATCACTGTCGGTTATCTCAGCTCATTCCTCGATGCCCTCAAAGAAAAGGGCGTTGGCACCGCGGCGAGTCCATTTCGAGTTGTCTTCGTTAGCGGGCTCGGTGCAGACTCGACGGAGACTAGCACAGTGTTGTTCAAGCGTGTCAAGGTGCAAAGCTACGCCGACGGCCGGCTTGCTTTCCGTGACTCATGTCCCTCTGCTCCAGGGTCGTGCGGAGAACAACCTGATAAAGGCCGTGGAGGAGTCCGGAGGTCGTCTCGGGTCGACGATTATGCGACCTGGATACTTCTTCCCGTCCAACGCGTACCCCAAAGATGCACCGAACCAACGCTCTTCCGCCTCGCGCCTTACGGATAAGCTCCTCGGTCCAGCACTCTCGGTGTTTTATCTGGCGGGCTTGATATCTGTGGAGGAAATTGGAAAATTTGCTCTCGAGGCTGCACGGGGCAAGTGGGAAGGGAAGGGTGGTCCGACCTTCGAAAACGTAGAATGAAGAATCTCGTAAAGAGTCTAAGCGTCTCTAATCGTTCTCACGGGGAGCTTTAGAGTCATCTTGTCACCTTTGTCTTCGCTTTAGTGTGGGTATGTCTCACTTGCGGAATCCTGCTGTTTTCCACTCTATGCGATCAGTGGCCCACGCATCAAACCCATCGTACAGCATCTTCTCCTTACCGATTCGCTGACATTAATGCGCTGTAGTGGGACTGGTGACCGGTCTGCGACGAGCTGTGCGTGCGTGGCTTTGCCTGTGCCAGGCGTGCCGGTGATCATGATAATGGGTAATGAGCAAGAGGTGGCGTCTCCCTGCATTTCTCCACTAGGTAGGGCGTCAACGTGATGGCCGTCTGGAATCAAGGCCTGGAGAACGTCTGGCGAGCGTGAAGAATTCGTGATTTCATATTTCCCCAGAAGTGGCAACTGGCCGCGGCCCGAAACATATCGAATCGAATTGTCGAGAGGTTCAACCGGTCACCGGTCACCGGTCCCGGTTCACGCGGGGGCGAGGTGCGTTTATTCTGGGTCAAAATCCATGCGGTGCAGTCGTCTCTATTAGTCTTTTATATGTGTGTATATGCTATCCGAGGAAACGAAGAGAAAAATGGGGAAGAATAATTTCCACTAATTTTTCCGCCCCACAGGCCTCCAAATAGCGTTACTAGGACACCGAAGAGCATATATTGTGATACTACGGCTGAGTCACCACTCGTTCCCTGATGGAACCACGACCCTCGGGCTTCGGAAAACACGCACTGTATTTCCAGGGCTCGCCATCTCTCCGCCAGACCTGGGCTGTTGCTGCCCGCTGATTTATTTTGGATTCGGCCTGCTACGCCACTCATCTCCAACCTGAGGCCATGTGGCTTCACACCGGGATTTGCTATAAAGCACGCATTTGCTGCATGCTCTGAAGAACCCAGCTCTGTTTCTTTCCAACTTGTTACAACGTTGCTACTGCAATGTTCCTCGCCGCTCTTTACATTTTCATAACAGCCCAACTCACATGGGCCGTCCCGACCTCAGGCTCGACAAAGCTCTCACGCGGCTCATCTGTGACATCCGTGGCCGCATCGTGGTATGCCGGATGGCATAGTGATGATTACACCTTGCAAGACGTTAGCTGGTCCAAGTACAGCCACGTCATCTATGCCTTCGCGTAAGTGAGATAATCGAAAGTATTCCATAAGAAACGTCCTCAGCTCGTTTCGTTCATCTTCACCAGATCCACGACCCCAGATTCCAGCGTGCTTGGCCTTGGAGACAACGATAAGCAATTACTTCCTCAATTCGTTAAAACTGCCCATAACAATGTCTATCATTGTCCCTTCTTTGCCTTCCCTGACTTACAGTAATTCCAGGGTGTCTTTGCCATGCTCTCTGTTGG